>Ga0190272_10001519_pt1 | contig 11166 bp, 12 predicted proteins | sample Popmic504T_FD_133746 | JGI IMG/M metagenome (GOLD analysis project Ga0190272, IMG submission 133746) | Populus adjacent soil microbial communities from riparian zone of Shoshone River, Wyoming, USA - 504 T | ecosystem: Environmental > Terrestrial > Soil > Riparian zone | place: USA: Wyoming...
CGCCGCCTCCCCGACGATCGCCTGGGCGGGGAACGACGGCGCGAGCTCCCTGGCCCGTCTGACGATCTCCCGCATCCAGTCGAGCGGGCGGGCGTCGTCGCGGGCCGCCCGACGCGGGTGGAGGAGCACGATCCGGCGGCTCAGGACCGCCGTCAGGCTGCCTTCGGCGAGACTCAGCGCATCTCGGGCGAGATCCTCGGCCACCGCCCCCGGCGGGGTGATGCCGTGCCAGGTCAGGATCGCCGGCCAGTACGCCTCTGCCAGGTCAACGCCGAGGTCGCGGGCCTCGCGGCGAGCCTCGGCCGCGCCGAATCGCCGGTCGCTCAAGAGCCGACGGACGAACGCCGCCCGCTGCGCCCGCAGGAGGGCGACGCGCTGAAGCTGCTCGGCCACCAGCTCGGGGAGCACGTCGAGGAGCACCCGCGTCGCGGGGTCGTTCTCCTGACGGGTGCCGATCGCAAGGAAGCCAAGCGGCGACGAGCCGCGCCTGATCGGGACGATGCTCCACCCCGCGGCGTCGATGAGGCGGTTGTGCGCGGCGGCGCGCGCGACGGCCAGTGCACGGTGCCCCTCGGCCCCCTCCGGTGCATGCCCGAGCGGCTCCCCGTGCTGGCCTACGAGGGCGAGCGGCCGTCGGGAGCGCAAGCTCGCGTCCGCTACCAGCCGTGCGGAGTCGTCACTGTGAACGGCGACGCCGACGAGCAACGTCAGCGGATCGCGCGAGTCAGGGACGGTTTCCATCGGTCCTCCGGTCCGAAGCTTGCTCGACGCCCCTAGCGCCCCTCCAAAGCTAGCGCGTGGGCGCCCGACTTGTGCATCGCGAACCGATCCGGCCGGTCTGCGGCCCGACGCGGATGCACAGCGCACACAGTGCCCGCCGATCGATTGCCAACGCGGAGATCTAGAGCTAGACCGTCTCGTGGGGGCCATACAAGGAGCCGACGAACCAGAAAGGAAGCGTCATGCCCGAGGTCGTGTTCAGCGTAGACCAGTCGAAGTCGATGGCCGACCAGGCCGTGCCCGGCCACAACCGCTGGCATCCCGACGTTCCCGCGGCCGTGTCCGTGGCGCCGGGAAGCGAGTTCCGCGTGGAGTGCCGCGAGTGGACCGACGCCCAGCTGGGCAACAACGACTCCGCGAACGACGTCCGCGACGTCGACCTGACCGTCTGCCACATGCTCAGCGGCCCGATCGAGGTCCAGGGCGCCGAGCCCGGCGACCTGCTCGTCGTGGACATCCTCGACCTGGGCCCCTGCCAGCCCCCGCAGGAGTACGGCGACGCGCCGGGCCAGGGCTGGGGCTACACGGGCGTGTTCGCCAAGGTCAACGGAGGCGGCTTCCTGACCGACCACTTCCCCGACGCCTACAAGGCGATCTGGGACTTCCGCGGTGGGGAGGCGACGTCGCGCCACATCCCGGGGGTGCGCTACACCGGCATCACGCACCCGGGCCTCTTCGGCACGGCCCCTTCGGCCGAGCTGCTGGCGGAGTGGAATCGCCGCGAGCGGGCGCTGATCGACACCGATCCCGACCGCGTTCCGCCGCTGGCGCTGCCGCCGCTCGAGGACGGCACGCTCGCCGGCACACTCTCCGGCCCGGAGCTGGATCGCATCGGTCGCGAGGGCGCGCGGACGGTGCCGGCCCGCGAGAACGGCGGCAACCACGACATCAAGAACTTCACGCGTGGAAGCCGCGTCTTCTACCCCGTTCACGTGGCCGGCGCGATGCTCTCCGGCGGCGACCTGCACTTCTCGCAGGGCGACGGCGAGATCACGTTCTGCGGCGCGATCGAGATGGGCGGCTTCATCGACTTCGGCGTCGACCTGATCAAGGGCGGGATGGCGACCTACGGCATCACGACGAACCCCGTGCTGATCCCGGGCCGCGTCGAGCCGCGCTACAGCGAGTTCCTGACCTTCATCGGCATATCGGTTCACGAGACGTCGGGCGACAACCTCTACCTCGACGCGAGCGTCGCCTATCGGCGGGCGTGCCTGAACGCGATCGAGTACCTGAAGAAGTTCGGCTACTCGGGCGAGCAGGCGTACCTGCTGCTCGGCTCGGCGCCGATCGAGGGGCGGATCTCGGGCGTCGTCGACATCCCGAACGCCTGCTGCTCGCTCTACCTGCCGACGGGGCTGTTCGACTTCGAGGTGCGGCCCAGCTCGGCGGGCCCGGAGAGCTCCGGGCGCGGAACCGCGGCGAAGACGAGCTAGGCGCATGCCGGTCTACGAGTTCACCTGTGAGGGCTGCGGGCCGTTCGACCTGATGCGGCCGATGGCCGAGTCGGGCGCGCCGGCCTGCTGCCCGTGCTGCGGGACGACGGCGGCGCGGGTGTTCACGCCGCCCGGCCTGGCGCTGCTCGACGCGCCGATCCGGCGGATGCTCGACAGCGAGGACAAGAGCGGGCACGAGCCCGACGTCGTCAGCGAGCGAAGCGGCCGCCCGCTGCCGCACAGCCACGAGCCCTCACCGCCCTGGGTGCTCTCACACTGAGGAGGTTTCCGATGCTGCTCGGAGTCGTGTTGCTTTACGTGGGGGCGGTCTTGGTGATCAACGGCATCTGGCTGGTGGGCACGGCGCGCGCGGCTGCGCGGCTGAGGCCGGCGACGGCCGGGGGAACGGCTGAGGGGCTCATCACCGCCGAGGAGGAGACCGAGGCCGACCCGACGTTCATCCAGAACCGGGAGATCGCCGCGCTGAACATCTTCACCGGCTTCATCGGGGTCGTCGCGGCGGTCACGCTCGTGATCCAGGGCAACCGCGACGAGGACATCGCCTCGATCCGCGCCGCCGGCTACATCCTGCTGTTCGCGTTCACCTATCTGTGGGTGGCCTACAACCAGTTCATGGATGCCGGCGGCCACGCATTCGGCTGGTACTGCCTGTTCGTCGCGCTGACGGCGATCCCGGCCGGGATCTACTCGTTCACCAACGCCGACGGCAACGACGCGTCGATCTACCTGGGCATCGACTGGTTCGCGTGGTCGGTGCTGTGGTTCCTGTTCTTCGTGCTGCTGGCACTGGGACGGCCGATCGCGCGATTGACGGGCTGGGTGGCGATCCTCGAGGGGATCGGCACGTCGTGGGTGTTCGCGATCCTGCTGCTCCAGGAGGAGCTGATGTTCTGACCCCCGCCCGCGCCGGCTTGCTGGTCAGCCGGCGCTGGGCGAGGCGCCCTTGCCGACGCTGTAGGCGTGGGCGCCCGCGCCGGCAAGCCCGCCGGCCTGGACGATCAGGTACTCCTCGCGGATCGGGCGACCCTCGAACCAGCACTCGAGGATCTCGCGCGTGCCGGCGGCGTAGCGCGCCTGGGCCGAGAGGCTGGTGCCGGAGGTGTGGGGCGTCATGCCGTGGTGGGGCATCGTCCGCCACGGATGGTCCGGCGGGGCGGGTTGCGGGTACCAGACGTCCCCCGCGTAGCCGGCGAGCTGGCCGCTCTCGCAGGCGCGCACGATCGCGTCGCGGTCGCAGATCTTGCCGCGCGCGGTGTTGACGAGGTAGGTGCCGCGCTTCATCTTCCCGAGCAGCTCGTCGTTGAAGAGGCCCTCCGTCCCGGGGTGCAGCGGTGCGTTGATCGTCACCACGTCGCAGACGCCCACCAGCTCCTCGGCGCTCGCGTGGTAGGTCACGTTCAGCTCCTGCTCGACCTCGGTCGGCAGCCGGTGCTGGTCGGTGTAGTGGAGGACGACGTCGAACGGCTTCAGCCGTCGCAGCACGGCCAGGCCGATGCGGCCGGCGCCGACGGTGCCGACCTGCATCCCCTCGAGGTCGTAGGACCGCGACGCGCAGTCGGCGATGTCCCAGCCCCCGTCGAGCACTACCCGGTTCGAGGGCAGGTAGTTGCGCACGAGCGAGAGGATCATCATCACCACGTGCTCCGAAACGCTGATGCTGTTCGAGTACGTCACCTCGGCGACCGTCATGCCGTGGGCGATCGCCGCGTCGAGATCGACGTGATCGGAGCCGATGCCGGCCGTCACCGCGAGCTTGAGGTTCGGCGCCTTGGCGATCCGCTCGGCGGTCAGGTACGCCGGCCAGAACGGCTGTGAGATCACGACCTCGGCGCCGGGGAGCTCACGCTCGAAGACCGAGTCGGCCCCGTCCTTGTCGGAGGTGACGATCAGTCGGTGGCCGGCCTGCTCGAGGAACCGCCGCAGCCCGAGCTCGCCCGACACGCTGCCGAGTAGCTCCCCGGGAGTGAAGTCGATCCCCTGGGGGGTCGGCGTCGTCTGGCCGCCGGGGTAGCGGTCGATCGCCGGGATCTCGTCGCGCGGGTACTCCGGCGGATACCCGTCGATCGGATCGTCGTACAGAACGCAGAGCACATTCGCCATGCCGTCCACCCTTCCACTCGGGGCTTGGCGTCTCACGATCCAGCTTACGCGTGGCCGGTGTGGACAGCAACCGCGCGGCGTGCGAGCCTTCCTGTGAGGTCTTGGAGCTCGAACCACTGATACGCGATTCGAAAAACGGCGCGCGCGGGCGGCGCGCGCGGCTGCTCGGCGTCGGCGAGGCCTTGGTCGGCGTGGCCGTGCGTCCGCTCGCGGCCGGCATCGAGCTCGGACGGCGCGGCGAGCGGGAGCTGCGCGGCGCGGTGGTGAGCGGTGTCGACGCCGCGACGCTGGCGACCGTCGACGCGCTGCTGGCGTCGCCGCTCGCGGGCGAGGTCGTCGACCGCGTGCTCGCGAGCCCACTGGCGCGGATGACCGTCGAGCGTGCGCTGTCGGGACCGCTGGTCGAGGCCGCGTCGCGCAACGTCGTCCAGTACGCGGTGCTGGAGCGGGTCGCCGACGAGCTGCTGCCGGGCGAGACCGTCGACGGGCTGCTCGAGCGCGCCCAGACCGCCGACGTCCCGCGCCGGGTCGCCGACCGGCTGCTGGCCGACGGCGTGCTCGACCAGACCGTCGCGCGTGTACTGGAGGGACCTGAGCTGGAGCGCGTCGTCGAGTCGGCGCTCGACAGCGCGGCGATGGAGAAGCTCGTCGTGCGTGTGATCGAGAGCCGGCTGCTCGAGGAGGCAGTCGAGCGCCTGCTGCAGACCGACGAGCTGTGGCTGATGGTCGACGAGATCGCGCGCAGCCCCGCCGTCGCCGAGGCGATCCAGCGCCAGAGCCTCGGCTTCGCCGACGAGGTCGCCGGTGGAGTGCGCACGCGCTCGCGCAAGATCGACGACCGGCTGGAGACGAGGGCGCGGCGCGTGTTCCGCCGCAAGCCGCGCGGCCCGGGCGAGGCTCCCGGGAGCGGCACGTGAGCGAAGTCGCGGGCCGGGTGCGCGCCGCCGCCCGCGCGCATCACGCCCAGGAGGCCGTGCCGCTGCCGCGCGCGCCGGAGTACGAGGGCCTCGTCACGCGCGCGATCGCCTTTGCGCTCGACGCCGCGATCATCAGCGGCGTGTCGGTGGTCGTCGGAGCGGCCGCGGGCCTCACCCTGTCGGTGCTCTCGGTCCCCAGCAGCGTCGAGGCCGCCGTGTTCGGCTTCGCCGGCGGCATTTGCCTGCTCTGGTCGACCGCCTACTTCGTCACCTTCTGGTGCACCACCGGCCAGACGCCGGGCAACCGCGTGCTCGGCATCCGCGTCTGCCTCGCCGAGGACGGCTCGGCGCCCCGCCCGGCGCGCGCCTTGCTGCGCCTGATCGCGCTGACGCTCTGCGCAATCCCCCTCTTCGCCGGCTTCCTGCCGATCCTCGTCAACGACCGGCGGCGCGGGGTCCACGACATGCTGGCGGGGACTGTGGTCGTGGGATGGCCAGACCAAGCCGCCGCGGTCGCCGCGAACGGCACCGGACGCCAGACCTAACGAGAGCTACGCGCGCGTGCGGGACAACGGCTCACGTGGGCCGGTAGTGCGGAAGCGCGCGCGGTAGTCCGACGGTCCGACGCCGAGGACGCGCAGGAAGGCGCGGCGCATCGTCTCGGGGCTGCCGAAGCCGCAGGTGGTTGCGACGGTCTCGATCGGCGTGGTGGTGCTCTCGAGCTGATCGCGGGCGGCCTCGACGCGGATGCGCTCGACGAAGCGGGCAGGAGTGGTCGCGGTCTGGTCGGCGAATAGGCGGCGCAGGTGACGCTCGGAGACGGCGGCGCGCTTGGCGAGCTGGGCGAGGCGGTGGTCGGCCGCGGGCTCGGCGACGACAGCGTCGAGGACGTGGCGGAGCGGGGCGGCGGTTGCGGCCGGGAGTGCCAGCCGCTCGGAGAACTGGGACTGTCCGCCTGGGCGCTGGAGGAACATGACGGTCCAGCGTGCGACGGCGCGGGCGACGGCCGGCCCGTGGTCGTCCTCGATCAGCGCGAGGGTGAGGTCCATGGCGGCGGTCGATCCGGCCGAGGTCGCGGTCGCGCCGTCGCGGACGAAGATCCGGTCGGGCTCGACATCGACGCGGGGATAACGGCGCGCGAGCTCGGCGCAGAACGCCCAGTGGGTCGTCGCCGCCTTGCCGTCGAGCAGCCCGGCGCCGGCGAGGAGGAACGCGCCGGTGCAGACCGAGCAGGTTCGGCGAGCGCCGGCGGAGATGCGCTGCAGCCCCGACGTGAGTCGCTGGTCGCCGACGACCTCGCCGACCCGCATGCCGCCACCGACGATCAGCGTGTCGACCGTGCGCGGGCGGACGTGGCCGAGCGATTTGTCGGCCGCGATCCGCATCCCCGCCGATCCGCGCACCGGCGCCCCGTCGGGCGTCGCGATCGTCACCCGGTAGCCGCGCTCGCCTCCGAGCACCTGCGTCGCAGCGTCGAGCATCTCGGCCGGGCCGACGAGGTTGAGCAACTGCATGCCGTCGAAGGCGACGAGCACGACCTGGCGTTTAGACGGCTCCACGGGAGGATCCTGACCTGTGACGCCGATGTCCGCAAGGACGTACATCCCTCGTATTCGGACATAGCGCCGCACGCGCCGAACGAGCCGTGGTTGCATCGCCGCCATGAGTGTCGAGATGTTCAACGTCGGCTGGCTGACGGTGGCGGCCGGCCTGGTCCGGTCGGGCGCCAGCATGGAGGAGACGATCCGCATGCCCGTTCCGGCCTACCTGGTCGAGACGGCGACCGAGCGGATCCTGGTCGACACCGGCCTGCACCCCGCGGCCGTTGCCGATCCCGCCGGCTTCTACGGCGGCTCGGAGGCGGTCGCGCTGTTCGGACTCGAGCAGGAGCTGAGCGTCGCCGACCAGGTCGACCTGACCGCGATCACCAAGGTCGTGCTCACCCACTTGCACTTCGATCACGCCGGCGCGCTGGCGCTCGTTCCCGCGAATGTCCCGGTCGTCGTCCAGCACGCCGAGTGGGAGGCGGGACACGACCGCGCGGCGGTCCAGCGCAACTTCTTCCTTCCCCGCGCCTACACCGACGTCGAGCGCGCGGTCGAGCTGGTCGACGGCGACCATGACCTGCTCGGCGACGGATCGGTTCGCCTGCTGCTCACCCCGGGGCACACGCCCGGCCACCAGTCGGTCCAGGTCGGCGACCTGGTGATCGGCGGCGACGTCGTCCACTTCGCGACCACCCTCGACGACCACCGCTTCCCGGTCTTCGGCGACGACCTCGCCGTTCAGCGCGACTCGGCCGACCGCCTCGTGGCGCTCCGCGACGCCGGCCACCACGTCCTACCCGGCCACGACCCGGCGGCCCGCGTCCCAACGTTGCCCGATCGCGAAGGCCGTCGCCGCGAGCAGCCCGCAGACCAGGATCAGTAGGCCCGACGCGAGGCGGGACGTCGCCGAACCTCGCTCGGTAGTCACCGTTGCGTCACAGCGCAACTCGGGCGAAGTCGTCGTTTTACGAGGAGGACGCAACGCCTACGACTACAAGAGGAGCGTGAGATGTTTAGACAGCTCAATCGATTCAAGGTCGGACAGGGCGGCAGAGTCAGAACGGTGCTGGGGACCGCGATCGTGCTCGCACTGGTGATCTCACCGTTTGCCGTCGCACAGTCGACCGGCCTGATCGGGGGCAAGCGCAACCCGAGGTCGGGGTCGTTCGCCGCCGAGACGCAGGTGATCGCCAGCAACAACAGCTGGGGCATGCGCTATTCCAACCGGGCGGTCGGCGGTGGCGGCGGCCTGCTCTTCGGGTGCCGTTCCGATCCAGGCGGAACGCCGCAGAAGAACTACCCCTGCGCGCGCTCGCGCAACGTCGCCAACGGTCTGGCCTTCGAGTTCCTGACCGCCGGTTCGCTGGTCGGCACGATCAGCGCCGGCAAGGGCGGCGACAACACCAAGCCGTTCACCACGAACGCGACCGGGGTTGCAACCGGGCTGAACGCCGAGCGGGTCGGCTCGAAGACTCCCGCCCAGCTCACCAGCGACGCGGTGTCGGCGACGCAGCAGAAGCTGAGCTTCGCTCGGGTGTCGGTGTCCGGCACAAGCCTGGCGGCTCGCGGCGTCAGCGCCGTGACACATCCGTCGACGGGGACCTACACGGTGACGTTCGAGCAGCCGGTCAACGCCTGCGCGGTCACCGCGACCCAGTCGGCGACGGGCACCGACGTCGGCACCATCGGCACGCAGGTCGGCGGTGACAACAAGACGGTGACGGTTACGACGCTCAGCCTGATCCCCTCGGCGGAGCTGGCTGACCGCGCGTTCGACGTGTCGGCGGTCTGCTGACCGATCCGATCGCTTCGCCCGCGGCGGCCAGACGGCCGCCGCGGGGGCGGGCCGGATCACCATGGCCGTCACCGGGCTCGACGCGCTGCTCGAGGGCCTCACCGCCCGGGGCATCGAGTACGAGCCGGTCGAGACCTACTCGAACGGCGTCCGCCACGTGACGATTCCGGACCCTGACGGGAACGCGATCGCCTTCGCCGAGCCGCCTGACGCGCGATAGAGCGACAGATCGCCAAGGGCGGGCCCTGACGCGCCGGTAGGGTCCGCCGCCGAATGGGACCTCGACGCTCCGCACGATCGCTGCCGCGGCGGCACTGGCGGCTGTTCAATCCGATCCTCGCGGGCGCCACCGGCCGCGATCGCGCGGTCGCGGGCCTGGGCGCCGGCGTGGCGATCGCCGTGGCCGGTCTCCTTGGCCTGGCCCTGCACGGCGACGACCTGGCCGCGCCGTGGATCGCCGTGCCGGTCGCAGCGTCGGCGGTGCTGGTGTTCGCGGTCCCGTCGAGCCCGATGGCCCAGCCGTGGCCGGTGATCGGGGGCAATGTGCTGTCGGCGCTCGTCGGCGTCGGCGTTGCGGAAGCGCTCGGCGGCGGAGCGCTCGCGGGTGGCCTGGCGGTGATGCTCGCCATCGGGGCGATGTCGGTCGGGCGCTGCCTGCATCCGCCCGGCGCGGCGGCGGCCTTGACCGCGACCGTCGGCGGGCCCGCGGTCGACTCGGCCGGCTGGCTTCTCCCGCTCGACCCGGTCGCGACGAGTGCGCTGATGCTGGTGGCGGCCGGCTGGGCGTTCCACAGGCTGTCGGGTCACGCCTATCCCCACGTCAAGCCGAGCGCGGTCGCGACCGACGACCCGCTGCCGTCGCAGCGTGCCGGCCTGCGCTCCGAGGACGTCGACGCCGTGCTGGCGAAGATGGGCGAGACGTTCGACATCGGCCGCGACGACCTCAGCCTGCTGCTGACCGAGCTCGAGGCGCGGATGCTCACCCGCGAGCGGTCCGACCTGACCTGCGAGGCGATCATGTCGCACTACGTGATCTCGGTCGCGCGCGACGCTGATCCGGACGTCGCGCGCCGGCTGCTGCTCGACTCGGGTGTCCGCCTCCTGCCCGTGCTCGACGACGACGGCCGGCCCGTCGGCGGCGTCGGCCTGCGCGAGCTGGCACGGCCGGGCGGTGCCGTCGGCGACGTGATGTCGCCCGCTCTGACCACCAGCCCGGCCGACCCCGCGACCGCGCTCATCGGCGCGTTGACCGACGGCCATCGGCACGCCGCGATGGTCGTCGACGGCTACGGCCGGCTGGTCGGCCTAGTCGCCCAGGCCGACCTGCTCGCGGCGTTGGCTAGGCCGTCCGCCGCGGCGGTGTGATCGAAGAGCCCCGCGGGTAGGCCAAGTGGGCCGAGACGGCGGCCACCGGCGGCGGGCGCGTCGTCCGGATCGACGGCTTCCGCTGCGTCCGCCGCAACCCGTCCGGCCCCGGCCGCGCTGTCCGCTGCGCCAAGCGCAAGGGCGCCGTCGTCGTGTCGTTCCGGTACCGGGCGCCCTGAGGATCCACGGAGTCAGCGGACTCGAGATCTGTGCGCGTCTAGCAGCCCACCTCGCCCATCACCGACCCGCGGCAGCCCGTTGCTGGAGCTCCTCCAGGTCCTCGACGGCCTCGGCGCCCAGTGTCCCTCCGCCGGCGGCAACGGACTGCAGCGCGGCGATAGCAGCCTCGCCTTCATCGAAGGCCGCCGCCACCGATGGAGATGGCGGGTCGCCGTCGTCGACGAAGAGAATGAGCCTGCCGAGCTCCGACCGCGGCGCGCGATCCAACGTCGCTAGCCAGCGCGCCCCCTGATCTTCAGAGCCGCGTTCGGGCCGCAGCACGAACCTGACAACGCCTGTCACTCTGTTGAAGCTCGGCCTCTGGAGCTCGACCGCAATCGGACGACGGGAGTGTTCATCGGATGGAGCGAGCACCGCGGCATTGGGCGGATCCGTGCCGAAGGTCGAGGGCCAGTGCGCCACGAACTGGCGAATCGGCCGGTTCCCATGCAGTCGAGCCGGCCGATCGCTGAACCACAGCACCGTGGCGCCTTCGACGCTCACCTCGAGCGTGTCGGGCCCGGTCGATCGCACAGCGGCCAGTCGGCCGTCGACCACGTACAGATCACCCGCGCCAGTCGCCGCCGTCGTCGTCGTCGGATCGCCGCCGTCATCGTCGCTTCCGGCCCAAAGCGCCGCACCCGCGGCCACGCCCACCGCGACTGCGACAACGACGATCAGGCCGACCTTCAAACCAGCTTCCCCGCCTGAGGCGAGATCGTCCCGCGAGCAGGCATGGTCGTCGACCCTAGTCGGACGGCCAGCCGCGCGCCACGTGCGACCCTGCGGGACAGCTACCTTCTCGGCTCATACCGCATCGCCACCGCCCCCGAGCTCAACTCGACCCGACCCACGAGCTTCAAGTCGACAGGCTTCGATAGCCCCGCGAACAACGTCGGCCCGTGGCCCGCGAGCCTGGGATGCACCACGAACTCGTACTCATCGATCAATCCCAGCTCCGTCAACGCCAGTGGGAGCTTCACACC
>Ga0190272_10001520_pt1 | contig 11161 bp, 8 predicted proteins | sample Popmic504T_FD_133746 | JGI IMG/M metagenome (GOLD analysis project Ga0190272, IMG submission 133746) | Populus adjacent soil microbial communities from riparian zone of Shoshone River, Wyoming, USA - 504 T | ecosystem: Environmental > Terrestrial > Soil > Riparian zone | place: USA: Wyoming...
GTCCGGTAAAAAAATTACTTTTGCTCATAGGTGAATTTTTGTTCGCAAAACAAATCTACCTAAGGGGGGCATTCGTGCCTCCTTTTTTTATTCTTTTTTGATACTTTTACCGGACACTACTGGTTATTAGTTATTAGTTATGAGTTCTGATTTCATTAGTAATTAGAAATTAGAAATTAATTAGAAATTAGAAATTAGAAATTATTAGTCGGGGTTTGTGATTTATTTTGGAATATGACATTCCCTCCTTATATACAACCCATTACGGGCGGTTTGGTTTGAAAACCGGGGTAAATATATTAACGGGTTGGGCATTTATCCAACATGATAAAAATCATATGATGCTCTGATGGCCATCATTATAATCTGGTCTCTCCCCGGATAAATTTGACGTGTAGAATTTAATCATCAAAATCAGAAGCTCATGGAACAGACCATCCTGAACCCGGTGAACCTTACAGCCCAAAGCGGTGCAAGTGTTATAAATGAAAAAACAGAAAACTGGAAAATGGCTGAAAACAGCCGGCTTGGAGTCACGCCCATGATATTGCTGGTTGTTATCGGCATAGCTTCCATTGCAGCAGCTTTCGCGCTTCAGACCAGCCCGGTTAAGGTGGCGATAGTTACCGTACCCGCTGCTTTGGTTGAAGCGATGATTATTTCGGTAATGCCTGTGCGTGCAATTGCCGGTGCTGCCTTTATATCAGTTATCGTTAGCCTGGCCACCATTTTCATCTGAAGACGGTATTTCAGTTAAAGGGGTATGTTTTCCCGCTTTCAGGCACTTTTTCTGATGGTGGCACGCAGGCGGTTAAAACAGTTCGTCTTTTGCCGGCAGGGCCAGTAACGGGATGGAGGTATGAAATGCCTCAGCGCTGGTGATGCTCCTGTTCCACAACACCTGGTAAAATTTTCTATGGTGTGTGAGCATGACCAGACAATCAGCCTTATATTTCTTCAAAAAGAAATTGATCCCTTTACTCACATTAACATCAGTGGAGACATAGCCTGATATTTTACTGTATTTAACATGCTGGCGGATTTTCCTTGTCATGCCTTCAAGGAAACCATCATCCATCACTTTCATTTTCGAATCGACATAAAGAAAAATAAGATCCGATTTGAATAAGGAAGCGAACGTAACAATCTGTTTTGCATACGAAAGGTTATCGGCAGTAAGATCCGTTGCAAAAACTATTTTTTTCATGCCATTGTACTTAAAATTCGGAGGGATGGCCAGAACAGGGCAAGGTGCATTATTGATGACCCTGGAGGTGTTGCTCCCGATGAAAAAACGCTCAACCGCACTGGTGCCTGTTCGGCCGACCACGATGAGGTCGGATTTTTTTTCAAGGGCAGTTTCAGTGATGCGTGCCGATGGCAATCCCTGCTGCAGCATCAGCTCTACACCTACCTTGCTGCTTTCTTTGGCGTGCTTTGCGAAGAACTTCTTCATCCTGTCGTTTGCTGCCTGAACGATCACGCCGTAGTCGAGCTGTGTCGCCATGGGCATGCTCGTGTATAGCACCGGTGTTTCGTAAACATGCAGAAGCGTTATCCGGCTTTTGAAAAATTCAGCCAGTTTGATAGCATACTTATATGCATTGGATGCGTTTTTCGAAAAATCGGTGGGTACAAGAATGTTCTTCATATGATTTTTTAATTTTTGCAAATTTAACAACTATTTGCCAGCGGTTACGAAAAATTAAAATGAAGGAATTTTCTGTTAAGCTTGCTGCGGTCACCCGCTTTTTTCCTTTATTCAGATGTTTTATCAGTGCATCCTCCGGTAATCTTCCGGAAGTTTTTTCTTTGATGAATCCGCTATTCCTGTATGATCACTTTTGCCTGTAAAGATTCCATGGCAGTTGTTACCCGGCAAACGTATACTCCTGGCGTTAGATTTCCCGCCTGGAATTTTATCTGTTGACCGCCCTGGTTACAGGTGCCGGAAAAGACCTGAAGAACCTTCCTTCCCTTCATGTCCATGATGCTTACATCCGCCAACCCCGTCCGGCTCATGTATAAGGAAATGGTTGCTTCATTTGCAAGCGGGTTGGGCATAACTGTTACGTGGTTTTGAATTTGCAGGTGCTCATCCAATCCTGCAATCACAAACAGGCCTGAAGGCGTGCTGCAGCCGATGGAATCTGATATCACAACGAAATAATTTCCCGGGCCTGGAACTTTAAGCCATGGATTTACTTCTCCCGCAATCATTCCGCCCTGGTCATACCACTGGTAGCTGAATGCAGGCGTTGAATACAGCGTATCATTTGACTGCGTTACAACCGGCGCAGGAGGGATCTGGTGTTCGGTAATGAAGCCCGGCATCACCAGTGAATCACAGTCGCCGTTATTGCAGGCTACAAGCTTCACGTCAAATGTGCCGTATGACGGATAATAAATTCCGGCAGGATGCTGCGCAGTGGATGATAATGGTACTGCACCCTGGAAATACCATTGCCATGAAGTGGGGTTGTTGGTGGAAATGTCAAAATAATCAATGGCCTTTTTATCGCACCAGATGGTGTCGGACGAATAAAAGGCGACACTCACTGCGCCCAGGCATGAAGTATCATCCAGCAAAACAATATTCACCGTGTCAGCTGTCAGCATCTGGTCGCCGCATTCGCTCAGCAGGGTGTTTCCGTCAGTGCCTGTCATGGTCCAGATTTTACTGACACCTTTCATAAGCTTGCGGTCGAATGCGATTTTCACAGACGCGCTGTAAACGGGACTGCAGTTCACCGGCTGTACGGCCAGTATGGTAAGCGGCTGACCGTTGATGTCCCAGGCCAGAAAATCAGATGCATCGGCAGCAGCAGAAGAGCAGAAAATATTACGGTCGATTGGTAAAACGATGATGCTGTCGCCGCAGAATGCCTCTACGGCATCCGGTGTGCCTGCAATTGTGGAAGTGATGAATTCAGGAATTGAGCTGGCACAATTGGGTGAGATGAACACTTCAATTGCACGCGTCGTTGTTCCTATAAGGGTACCGTTACGGTATTCTTTCACGGTAAGATCAACAATTGTTGTCTGAATCAGGTTGGGGGTGAAGGTGATCACTCCCGATAACGGATCAAAGCTTACACCTGTGGATGAAGAAATGAAGTTGGCGGCAGTATAGCTTCCGTTATATGTGACATCATATGGAGAGGGGTTGTTTGGATCACAGATTACCATATTGTTGAGTGATTGCGGCGTTGTCAGTTCAAAATGAAGGGAATCCCCATCAGCTTCCGATATGCCTGAATCATACACATGCTCCTTCCCGAGGCACCAGACCACTACTGGAATATTTGAAAAGACAGGAGAATTATTGGATGTAAAATTCAGGTTGTCGAGCGTTGCATGGATGTAGAAATTTTCAGTTCCTGCATTCAGGACAGTTGTTATATCATAGTTTCGACAGCAATCCAGGTATTCAAATTCCCAGTCGGCACACTGGTAAGGAAGTATGACGGTTCCCCTGAAAACAGTTTTCTCAACGCCATATACCCCGCCGCCCTGGCAACCGTTGTTTCCTCCCGGATACTGAACGCAGTCGGGCCACGGAACCAGGGACGGACCTGAAATATAATTAAGCGTTACTGAGCCCAGGAAGCTGCAGCTCACAGAACGGAAGCATACGACAACATCAGGAGGTGTGCTCATCCCATCGCAGTCGCGGTAAAATGTAAGCGTGATCTCATATTCATCAGGAAATACTCCCGTAGCCCGGTAAGTAAGATCCATTGCAACATGGTGGTCGGCAGTGGAAATACTAATTTGCATGGAAAGCACAAGCGACAGGAAAAATAATTTTTTCATTGAATGACCAGTTTGGTATGATGCGTTTTTTTATGGTTGCTTACGGAAACTACGTATATGCCTTCTGATAGCCCAAGGTCATTCAAGGAAAGCCTGTGAATGCCATTAGCAACAATGGAACGGTACGCCAACTCCCCGCGAATTCCGGTGATGCGGATTTCATCACCAGCGGCTATTCCTGATATGCTTATGCTGCCTGTAGCGGGATTGGGATATACCGAAACCGGATTCGTTTTAACTTCATTTGGAATTCCGATTGTCACCTGTGTTCCATACTTTACCGTGAGGTAGTCGGAATTAGCTGCCGAAGTATGCGCGCTTCCGGTCACCAGTATATTGACGCTGTCGTCCAGGCATATTGAATTGAACCTGTCGTCCATATTTGCAGCGCCATTATAAATTTCATTCCATTCAAGGTTGCCTGTTGAATCATACTTTAAGATAACACCATCCGTGTAAACCGTGCCCGTTTCATAACCACAGATAAAAATATTTCCATAAGGATCGATGTCCATGCCTTTGCATACAGCCCCGTTTCCAGTAACGCCGGTATACGTTTCCGTCCACAAAACATTTCCTGAATCGCAAACCATGGTAACAATTGCATTCCTGGCAATGCCCCCGACAAGCTCCCTTGAAGTTCCTGTGATGGCAACGAGCCCGTTGGGAAGATAACGGATGGCAACTGCTGTGTCGTTTCCGTTCCCGGTACCGTTGTAAGTTACAGTCCACAGGCGCGTTCCGTACTGATTTTGTTTAAATGCGACCAGGTCGTTGTTTGCTCCTGCATCTGCAGTTCCGCATACAAAGGTATTTTCTGCAGCGTCTGCTATGATAGAGGTGGGATAGTCGGTTGCATTTCCAGCCCCGTTGTATCTCGAGAACCAGTCCTGAGTGCCGGTTGTGGTATAATGAATTGTTGTAATGTCATCAGTGGTTGTTCCGAAAAAATTAAATGACTGCAGCACAGGATATGCATTTCCTGCAGGTGATACGGCAATTGCTGTGGGGTAATCGCTGGCACTTGCTCCGGTATAATTGTCTTCCCACAATTTTGTTCCACTGCTGTCGCATTTCATGATGTACAGGTCGAGCAGGTTGCCCGATGGTGAAGTGACCTCTGCAATAGCATAAAAATAACCGGAATCATCCACGGCGATATCCATACCATCATCATCGTATGTGCTGAACCAATAGGGCTCATAATTTTTGGTCCAGATCCTTCCGCCGGGACCGAATTTAGAAACGGCAAGATCACCATCGTTGATGGAAAGGGTTCCTACTGCGTATACGAAGCCCCATTTATCCATCACCAGTTTTTTGCCTGTATTTTCATATCCTTGCTGGGCGCTGTAATAATGGTCGGCCCACTGCTGAACTCCGGCATTGCTGTATTTGATGGTTGAAAAATTTCCCCCGGTAAACAGGTGATAGCTCTGGCCGGTTATATAAACATTTCCCGAATCATCGGTAAGGATGTGCCGTGCAGCATCACGTCCCTGGAGGTTGCCGTTAAAGGTGGACTCCCAGATTTTTACAGGATTCTGAGCGGAGCAAACCTGAAATATAAGGCAGGTGCTGGCAAGAATGAATGCAAGAAGGGTTGTTCTCATAAAATGGTTTTTGAGTAATGGTGTCATCCGTAACAAAACATATCACCTTGCCGGGTTGAATTGAAATTCCCTGGCAGATACTTCTGCGTCGGTTAAGATCCCGGCTTAATGTGCAATTATTTTAATGGTATGAACGCTCGACTCTGTTTGGATTTTACAGAAATAAACACCTTTTGAAAGGGCGGTCCCGTCGATTGCAATTTCCTGCCTACCCTGGGGAAGCTTGCCTTTGAAAGCCGTCATGGTTTTACGTGCTGTGATATCATACAGGTCAATCCGCACTTCCATTGGTTTGTCAAGTGTTACATATAGAGTGGTAAGATTCGAAAACGGGTTGGGTACTGCACGGACAGGATCACCTGCCCAGGAAATATTTTCAACTCCGGTGATCACAACCGGTGAAGACGGGGTGCTGCATCCGATTGAATCTGTGATGACAACGAAGTATGTACCGGGCTGTGTGAAAACATACCAGGAATTGTTTGCTCCCGGAATTATTCCGTTCAGATCGTACCATTGATGGCTGAATGCAGGCGTGCTGTAAAGCGTGTCAGCCGACTGGCTAACTAAAGGAGGTGGTGGTATCTGGTGTTCGGTGATGAAGGCAGGCATGTAGAGTGAATCGCAGCCGAGTGAATTGCATGCAACAAGCATTACATCAAAGGTACCGTATGAGGGATAGTAGATGCCTGTTGGATTCTGCATGGTGGAGGTGTCGGGAACGGCTCCCTGGAAATACCATTGCCATGATGTGGGGTTGTTGGTAGAGATATCAAAATAATCAATCGCTTTTTTATCACACCAAACCGTATCGGAAGAATAAAAGTTCACGGCAACGGTTCCTGAGCCGGGCGGCACGCAGGTGATCTTGAAGAACACCGGCTGATCGGCAATGCCGTTAAGCTTGACAGGGCCATAGGATCCGGGCGTAGTTGGAAAATTTTGCGAATGAGATGTTCCTGTAACGGTTACCGTATCGTTATTGCCGCCATGGTCGCTAATGTTTATTTTTGGGGACAGGTAATCATACATCAGGGTGCCATAGTCAGCATCATCACCACCGATATACGTAGCTCCACCACAACCGAGTGCAGTACCTGTTGCGTTGATATGCGCCAGATAATAATCCATAAAACCTGCATTGGCGGGCTGCATGGCGCCTGCTGAAACAGGGAAATTACCCATTGCAATCCCGGTCACATACACTTCACCGGCACTGTTCAGCGCGATGCCTGTTGCGCCGTCACCGGTTTCGCCTCCCAGAAAGGTTGAATATATAAGAGCCGATCCTGCCGCATTCATCTTCAGCACAAATGCATCGGAGTTCGGGTTTGCAAGCGCATCCTGCCCGTGGATAGGTTGCAATGCACCAACAGTCACTGGAAATGAAAATGTATTGGTGCTGCCTGTTACGTATACCTCATCCGTTACATCGTCAACCTCAATACCTGATCCTGCGCCCGGAGCTATATACGTTGAAAAATCCAGCGTGACGGGCGTCGTTGCTGAAAGCCTGGTAACATAAGCCATCATATTGTCGCTGCCCATGGTGTAAACGGAATTATATGCCCCCGGTGTGGTAGGATACGCAGGTGTTCCGCTTTGCTGGTAGGTGCCGGTGATGAATGCATTGCCTGCACTGTTTACGGCAATATCATAGGCTTTCACATGGCTGCTTGCGCCCCCTATGCGAACGCAGTACACAAGGCTTGCAGGTCCCGATTGTGTAATGTCGAATTTTGCTACAAAGGCATCACTTATTCCTGAAGGAAAAGATGATGCAGCCACAGACGGGAAAGTAGTATTGCTGGATGTTATTCCGGCTACATACACCATTCCATCATCGCCGATCTCTATGGCATAGCCTTCATCATTATTGTTTCCACCAAGGTATGTTGAGTATACCAGCCCGGTGCCGGTAGGGTTGAGAACTGATAATATAGCATCATATCCCCCTGAAGGATACATCGATTGCTGGTAAGCGTTGGGAGTTGACGGGTAAGTGTTGGAGCCCGTGAAGTTCGCCATCGCATGCCCCGTAATATATGCACGGCCGGAATCATCAACAGCAATTCCGAGTCCCATCTCATCGGATGATCCGGAAATATATGTTGAATAGATCATGATGGTGCCGTCGGCAGAAAATTTCGAAACGAAAATTTCAGGGTCAACGGTTCCCGGACCGGAATAGGCTCCCGGTGTTGTGGGATAAGATCCGTCCACCATTCCTGTCAGGTAAACATTTCCATCGGCGTCCACTGCGTTTCCAAAACAGTAATTTTTATTGTTGCTGGCGCCTAACGCTTTCGTATACGAACACCATACCATCTGGAATAACGGATCGATCACCAGGTCTTTCGAAATGTCATAACCATCAACAGCGTGAAATCCAAAAGTTGAATCATTGATCAGCACATATTCCACCCGCACCGGCTTTTTTGAGCCGTTTATTTCCTGCCAGGCAACAGGTGCTTTCTGTACCTGCATATCCCAGCCGGTGGCCACCTCCAGCTCACCTGATTCATTGAGTGAAATTTCCTCAACCCCTTCATAATATGCCATGATGGAACCGATATCGCTTCCCGGGTGAAGGATGTAGTCATATTTCAGATTATAGCCCGAACCGTAAAATACCAGGTCGGTGTTATGATAAATGTTTTGATAATGCACCTGCGTATATTCCTCGGGATGAATAACCCATTTGGATGCATCATTACCGGATAAATATGATATTTTGCTTGGCTTCCCGTCGTTTCCTGATACGGAAAGTGACGGCGACGGATTGATAAATTTCATGTTCCAAACGAGGTATGGATAGATATCGTGTCCGCTGCTATCTTCCGTCTCTTCGCCGGGCTGGGCAAAGCTTAATCCGTCCTGCATCAGGTAAACGTGCGTAGAGGTGGAGTTTCCCTGGTATAATATATCAGGTTTCCACTGACCTTTATTGACCAGGAACGTAACCGGTGAAAAAGAAGCTGAAGCATGGCCCGCCGGTTGTGCCATCGAAGAAAGCAACGGTAAAAAATATAAGACCAGGTACAGGTAGTTTTTTTTCATGCAAGTAACTATTATAAAATTATTTTCAGTCAGTTCAATTCAGTGATAACACTTACCGGTATTTCAGTCCAAACCTTGCTGCACATAGGAGGCTAAAAACTCATGCCATGTGCAGGGGAATGAATTATGAATGTCCTGGGATTGCCGGTAGTAAAGACTGACCATTCAGCCAATCCAAAAGTCCATTAATTGTTAAGCTGAATGAAATAAAAGTCTCCGGACAGGTCAAAATTCCGGTTGAACGGATGTTTATTCCCTGCGGCCAAAATCGCAGGGCGTTAAACAATAAGAAATTACCTGCTGTATCTTAAAAAATGCATTTGCCGGTGGACACCGTTTTTGAACCTTCAGAGATCCGGAAAAGGTAAACACCTTCGGATAGCTTTTTCTGCCGGCGGTTCATGGTGAACGAACCTGTAAAGATTGAATCGGCTACAATTTTCCCGGCAGGATCGTATAGTTGAAGCCGCAACTTTTTAGTCGCCAGATCACCGAAAGCCATGAAGGTAATCTCATCTGAGGTCTGGGTGAAATGGACATGGGTTGAGCTTACAGACGGTTCTTCAACCGTTACGCCATTAACCCAGTTATCGTATAGTGTCTGAAGTGAATCAATGGGGTCGACGGGGTAGGAGGTATTCGATGGGTATGCCATGTAAAGATCAAGATGATAATTATTGGCGCTGTCACCGGGTAACGCCACCCTGATAAATGAAGATAAGGATGACAGGCCGAAAGGTGCACAACGTGTATCGGCTCCCGTTACATTTGCACCCTGCAGAGCTGCCATCAGCTTGTCGGCAAGGGAGCCTGTTGTATTCAGGTATCTTGCTTCCATCGAATCAAGAATGTGCTGACCCAGCAGGATATTACCCTGTATTGCATACCCGGGTCCGGTGATGTGGTTTTTATAGTCGTTGCAACCGGCTCCGGTAAACGCGGCACTTCTCGGGTGGCCGTTATTGTAATCCACGATACCGTATTGCCGGATGGAAGAATTGGACTGGGCATCATTAAGCGATAGCCAGTTGATGATCTGCTGGGCGGAATCCCCTGCAAGCATGCGGGTCCTCGCATTCAGCTGGTTTGCTGCAAGCCAGTAAGCCTGCGTGTGAATAGCCCCTGTCCCGGGAATGATATCACTGATGATCAATGCGCCATACGGTGCAAACGGAAGTATGATGGGCACACATGACGCCCCCGCGCTGCCGATCTCGCCGGTGACTGAATCAATGGCAACAATTGAGAAGGTGTCCTGGGAATATGCTTTCCAGGGAATCATCATAAAAATCAGAAGGGGAATTATTTTCATGTTGAGAAATTTAACTGTTAATCAATTACAATTTCTTCATCTATTGCAATTCAAATTCGGCCCTAATTTCGTATCTGATATTGATCTTTTCAAAAGGCGTGTCGCCCGTATTTCCTGAATCCATTTCCATAGCCTGGTTCGACATGGCCATTTTATTATACATCACAGGCTGTACACCGTCAATTTCTTCAATGGACAGCGCCCCGGCAATTTTTTCGCCTACGCTTTCCGCAAGGTACTGGGCTTTTTGTTTTGCAGCAATGGTCGCCTGTATCTTAACCTGCTTCCTGAATTCTTCGATCTTTGAACTGGAGATTTTGCTGATATACATGCTTGCGGTTGCATCATCGTTGAGCCGTGGCACCAGCTCATCTATTTTTGCCCCTGTTGCAAATTTGATCACATAGCTGGCCGTGGCCATAAAGTTGGGATCATTTTTCTTTTTACGCAAATGCCAGTGCTGGTAAGCGCTTCCTCCAAGGTTTTCAACCCGTATCGCTTCTTTTGGAATGCCTGTCTTTGCGCAGTTGTCAAGGAATTCTTTCTTAATTTCCTGTATACCAATCTTGACTTTTTGCTTATTATAATATTCCTTCAGAACAATGCTCACGTAGATCTCATCAGGCTCCACATCCATCTCAGCGCTGCCAATGACCGATATTTTTTTTATTTTCTGCCAGGGCTGAATGCCAGGCTGAGCATAAAGTGAAGCGGTTAAAAGCATTAATCCGCAAAGGAAAAAAATCACATTTGTTTTCATATCGGAAATAAGTTTGGCACAAATATAATTCATTTTCCCGGCGCCATGTTCCTGAGGAACGAATCGGCAGCAAGAAGAATCCAGGCGGAAATTATAACGGCGGCTACGATGGTCAGCGATGACAGGTCAGGCATAAGACTGCTGATTACAGCCGATGAGTTTTTGGAAAGTGAAAGAAATGAATCCAGGTAGTTTGCAAAAGCAGGCGCTTTGCCGGTGGATGGGATAAATGCAGCGGCAAGGCACAATACAACAAATGCAAAAACTGTATAAAGCCATCCCCTGGCTGTGATCACAGGCCTGTAAACAAAAGGTGCCCTGGCCGGGAGCGAATCAATTCTCTTCATCAGCGCAGATGTGAAATCCGCGGAAGGCTCTTCCATGCCTGCCTTGCTTATCAGCCTCCGTGTCAGGTCATCTGTTTCCTTGTCCTGTTTCATGATATGAAATAATTTATTTCTGTTTTCAATATTTTATTGAGCTCGGTAAATAGCCGCTTGCGTGAACGGAACAGCTTTACTTTGATGTTGCTTTGGCTCTGGCCGGTTACCTTGCTTATCTCATCCACTGCACAGCCGTTCATATAAAACAAAGATACAA
>Ga0190272_10001521_pt1 | contig 11160 bp, 9 predicted proteins | sample Popmic504T_FD_133746 | JGI IMG/M metagenome (GOLD analysis project Ga0190272, IMG submission 133746) | Populus adjacent soil microbial communities from riparian zone of Shoshone River, Wyoming, USA - 504 T | ecosystem: Environmental > Terrestrial > Soil > Riparian zone | place: USA: Wyoming...
CGCCTACACAGCCGCCGACGAGCCGCCCTCGATCGACGCTTACGTCGAGGTCAAGGTGCAGGGCGTGGCCGAGGTGTTCGGCGGGGGCGTGCGCATCCTGATCGAGCCGGGGCGCTCTCTGGTCGGCAACGCCGGCCTCACCGCCTACCGGGTCGGCACCGTGAAGGAGATCCCGGGTATCCGCACCTACGTCGCCGTCGACGGCGGCATGTCCGACAACCTGCGGCCGATGCTCTACGGGTCCCGCTACGAAGCGCTGATCGCCGACCGCGCCGCGGCGGCGCCCGACACGCTAGCGACGATTGCCGGCATGCACTGCGAGTCCGGCGACGTGATCGTGCGCGACGTGATGCTCGCCTCGCCCGTGGTCGGCGACGTGCTGGTGACTCCCGCCACCGGCGCCTACGGCTACGCGATGGCGAGCAACTACAACGGCGTGCCACGCCCCCCGGTCGTCTTCTGCCGCGACGGGGATGCCCGCGTGGTCGTGCGGCGCGAGACCTACGAGGACCTGACCTCGCGCGATGTCTGAGAGCCCCTCCAAACCGGTCCGGATCGGGCTGCTCGGCCGCGGCACCGTCGGCGGCGCCTTCGCCGAGCTGCTCGCTGAGCGCGCCGACGCGGTCGAGGCGGCCAGCGGCCGACGGCCTGAACTCGCCGGGACGCTGACCCGCACGGAGGGTGACTTCGCCGAGCTGCTCGAGCGCTCCGACCTGATCGTCGAGCTGATCGGCGGCACCGACCCTGCGCGCGAGTACGTGCTCGCGGCGCTGCGCGCCGGCAGGCCCGTCGTCACCGCCAACAAGCAGCTGCTGGCCCAGCATGGCGAGGAGCTCTTCGCCGCCGCCCGCGAGGCCGGGGTGCAGCTGCGCTTCGAGGCCGCGGTCGCGGGGGTGATCCCGATCGTCCGCGTGATCCAGGAGAGCTTCGGGGTCACCGACGTCTCCAAGGTCTTCGGCATCGTCAACGGCACCACCAACTTCATCCTCAGCGAGATGGCCGCCACCGGCGCGGCCTACGAGGAGGTGCTGGGGCGGGCGCAGGAGCTCGGCTACGCCGAGGCCGACCCCACCGACGACGTCACCGGCGCTGACGCGGCGGCGAAGATGGCGATCCTCGCCCGCCTCGCCTTCCACACCTCGGTCACCCTCTCCGAGGTTGCCTACCAGGGGATCGAGGCGATCCAGCCCGACGACCTCTCCTACGCGAAGGAGTTCGGCCTCTCGCTGAAGCTGCTCGGGGTGGCCGAACGGCGCAACGGCGGCATCAGCGTCCGCGTCTTCCCCTGCTTCCTTTACGGCGGCCACCCGCTGGCGCCGATCAGCGGCTCCTTCAACGCGGTGATGGTCGAGGCGCCCTCAATCACCGAGGTGACGATGTCGGGGCCCGGGGCGGGCGGGGTGCAGACCGCCTCGGCGGTGCTCGGTGACGTCGTCTCCGTCCTCGTTGGGGAGGCGCCGCTGCCGGAGACGCGGACCGAGCTGCCACTGGTCCACGACATCATCTCCTCCTTCTACTTGCACCTCGAGGTCGCCGACCGGCCGGGGGTCCTGGCCCGGATCGCCACGGTGCTGGGCGACAGCGACGTCTCGGTGAAGAGCGTCAACCAGCGCGGCGCCGGTGACGACGCGCGGCTGGTGATGATCGTCCACGAATGCCTCGAGTCCCGGTTTGAGGCTGCGGTCGAAGCGCTGACGGAACTGGACGACCTGCGATCCGCGCCGCGCTCGATCCGGGTGATCGAGGAGGAGTTCATTTGACGGCGCTGATCGAGCGCTACCGCGATCGGCTGTCGTTGGAGGAGGGGGACCCGATCGTCTCGCTGGAGGAGGGGTCGACGCCGCTGATCGAGACCGAGCGACTGTCGGAGCGCCTCGGCGTGCGGACCTACCTCAAGTTCGAGGGGGCCAACCCGACTGGCAGCTTCAAGGATCGGGGGATGACCGTCGCGGTCTCGCGGGCGAAGGGGCGCGGGGCGGAGGCGGTGATCTGCGCCTCGACCGGGAACACGGCGGCGAGCGCCGCCGCCTATGCCGCGCGCGCCGGGATGCGCGGGGCGGTGATCGTGCCCGAGGGCAAGATCGCGATCGGCAAGCTGGCGCAGGCGCTGATGCACGGAGCCCGGGTGGTTGCCCTGCAGGGCAACTTCGACGATGCGCTCGGGATCGTCCGCGAGCTGGCCCAGCGGCACCCGATCGAGCTGGTCAACTCGGTCAACCCGTTCCGGATCGAGGGCCAGAAGACCGCCGCCTTCGAGGTCGTCGAGGAGCTGGGTGGGATGCCGGGGGCGTTGGCGATTCCGGTCGGCAACGCCGGCAACGTGACCGCCTACTGGCGCGGCTTCCAGGAGCTGGAGGACACTGGTTCGAGCCCCATTCTCTACGGCTTCCAGGCCGAGGGCGCGGCGCCGCTGGTCGGCGGCTCGCCGGTCGCCAACCCCGAGACAGTCGCCTCGGCGATCCGGATCGGCAACCCGGCCCGCTGGGAGGAGGCGATGGCCGCCTTCACTGAGTCGCGGGGCAGGGTCGCCGCCGTCTCCGACGAGCAGATCCTCGACGCCTACCGCTGGCTGGCTGCCCACGAGGGAGTCTTCTGCGAGCCGGCATCGGCCGCTTCGGTGGCGGGCCTGCTCGCCCACGGGACGCCAACCGTGGAGGACGCGCTGCCGCCGGATTCTGTCGTCTGCGTGCTCACCGGCCACGGCCTCAAGGACCCCGACACCGCGCTCTCGAAGGCGCCCTCGGTGATCAACTGCGAGAACGACCTCAGCGCCGTCGAGCGGGCCGTTTTCAAGTGACCGCGCGGCGGCGGCTTGTCCGGGTCCCGGCTTCCTCGGCCAACCTCGGGCCGGGTTACGACGTGATGGCGGCCGCGGTGGCGATGCACCTGGAGCTCGAGGTCGAGGAGAACGGCGAGTTCTCACTCGACCCCGGAGGACTCGCGGTCTCGACAGGCCGCGACAACCTCGTCGTCCGCGCCTTCGAGAGCCTGCACCCCGCCGACGGCATCGCCTTCCGGCTGCGCAGCGAGATCCCGCTCGCCCGCGGCCTCGGTTCGAGCGCGGCGGCGATCGTCGCTGGCCTCTGTGCCGCTGACCACCTCTTCGAGCTGGCGCTCTCCAAAGAGGAACTGCTCGCCCGTGCGGCCGAGCTGGAGGGCCACCCTGACAACGTCGCCGCGGCGATCTACGGCGGTGTCGTCGTCTGCGGGGTGGGGGAGGACGGGACGCCGCGCGCGGCCCGCTTCGACCTGCCCGGCGGCCTCGAGGGGATCGTCGCGATCCCGGCCGAGGAGGTCTCGACCGAGCGCGCCCGCGAGGCGATCCCCGCTGAGGTGCCGTTGGCCGATGCGGTGGCGAACGTCGCCGCCGCCTCACGCCTCGTCCTTGGCCTGCAGACCGCCGACCTCGACCTCGTCGCCGCCGGGCTCACCGACCGCATCCACCAGCCCCGCCGTCGCGGGCTCTACCCGCGCTCGATGGAGCTGGTCGACGCGGCCGCTGAGCTCGGCGCGCTCGGCGCGACGATCTCCGGCGCCGGCCCCACGGTCCTCGTCTGGACCACCTGGCAGGACGCCGGCAAGGTCGCCGAGCAGCTCGAGGCGCGTTGCGAGGGCTGGGCCGAGGTCCGCCGCCTCCCCTTCACGCCCCACGGCGCCGACGTCCCCGAGCTGTAGGCGCGCATGGACTGGGTGATCCGCATCGGTCTGGTCGAGCTGGCGCTGGGCGGCCTGCTCGGCTGGGCGATGGTGATCCGCGACGAGAAGCCGGAGTGGCTGCGCCGGATCGGCGTCGTCGCCCCGCAGCGCGTGCGCCAGGTCCACCTCGACTACGTGATGATGGGCCTGATCCTGATCGGCGTCGGCCTCGCCGTCCCCGACCTGCCAACCGCGATCGCCGCCGCGCTCGTCTTCGGCACCCTGGTCAACCCCTTCCTCTTCGTCCCCCTCGCTTTTGACCCCGACGCGGATAAACGCACCTGGTACCGCACCCTCGCCGTCGTCTCCTTTATCGGCGTCAGCGGCGGTCTCGTAGCCGCCGCGATCGTCGGCCCCGGCTGACCAAGTAGCTACGGGCAACAGGGGAGAGACTCGAGCGTCACGTCCTTAAGTGGGCGTGAGGCTCACACGGCATGCCAAGAACTACCTCCGGTCCCTTCGAGCAACGCTTCGCGACGCCGAACGTGTGATCGAGGAACCTGTATACGTAGATCGTGATGAAGACGAAAGATTTCGATACATGGGAGACATTCAGGGTGTACGGGTCCGGGTCGTAGTTGCGCTTGACGAGCCAGACCTGATCGTCACAATCCACGAGAGAAGGAAATGATGCGGGCTGACTATGACAGCGAGGCGAACGCGCTTGACATCGAACTGGTGCCGTTCAAATACTTCGAACGGCAGGAGCAGGTTCATGACAGCTATTGCACCGTCGGATTCTCGGACGGCCGCCTGGTAGATGTCGAGCTTCTGACACCCGCCGAGCACCTCGACCTCCTCGATGTGGTCGCTGAGCGCTATGACCTGGACAGCACCGCTCTGCGCGCTGCCGCCCAAGCGGCTCTTGCCGCTCCCGATCGAGTCGTAAAGCTCGAGGTTGGCGCTCCGATCGCAGCCTGATCGCTGCTCGGCAGCTCAGTCGAGCAAACCGACCTGGCGCAGGATCGAGACACTGTCGGAGTAGACGTCCTTGCGCTTGACCAGTCCGCCCTCGAAGGGGATCACATCGAGGCCGTCCCACTTGACCCGGCGGCCGGTTGGCTCGGCGACGAGGTCGCCACGGCGCATCGTCTTGGCGTGCGTCGCGCTCGCCGTCCATTCCTGCACGACGAGGTCCTCACGGACGTAGAGGCGGCGGGTGGCGAACTCGATGTCGGGCCCGGTCTCGAAGATCGCGCCGATGTGGGCGCGGGCCTCCTCGCCGCTGGCAGACTCGCCCGCGGTGTGGTTCTCGAAGACCATGTCCGGCGCGTGCATCGCCATGATCGCGTCGAGGTCGTGGGCGTTCCAGGCCTCGTTGTAGCGCTCGATCGCCTCCCGCAGGTCCGTCATGGCGGTATCGTCGCACCGTATGGCCAGCTATGCGATCAAGCACCGCGACGAATTCGAGGCGATGGAGGGATCGGGGGACTCGACCTGGCTGCTGGCGCGCAAGGCACTGGGGGAGACAGCTTTCGGCTTCAACTTGGTCGAGATCGCGCCAGGTGGCCAGATCCCCGAGCACGAAGAGACGGAGAGCGGCCAGCACGAGCTCTACGCGATCCTCGCGGGGGAGGCGATCCTGCGGATCAACGGCGAGGACCATCCCGCGCCGGCCGGCACCTTCGCCTGCTTCGAGCCACAGGTCAACCGCACCATCCTCAACCGCTCCGACGTCGCCATTACGGCGCTGCTGATCGGAGTGGATCCCACTGGTGGCTTCGAGCCCGCCGCCTGGGCCTAGCGACGCATCTGTCGTAGCCCCCGTTATGCGGGGGTCAATGCAGAAGCATGCCACTGGGGAGCAAGGATTCCCGCTATTCATGAGGTTGAGAGAATCGACTAGGTCGGAGCGCTCCGCCGCCCTATAATCCGTCGACTTGTCAACCCGTCGCGCGCCCGCTCGGAGAAGGCGTGGATACCGGGAGGTCAGATGTCGAATTCCCAGTCCCGTGAGCTTCACGGCGAGGGCGCACCCGTCCGCTACTCGCCTGAGCGGCCCTACCGGCCGCTGGTATCGCCGCCCAGCGTCGAGGACAAGGACGCCTGTGCGATCTATGCCTCGGTGCGCAAGGACGCGACGCCGAGCCATGCGCCGATCGCGCTGGCGATCCCGGCCCTGCAGAAGATGCTCCACCGCGCCGGCAACGTCGACGGCGAGGGGGACGGCTGCGGGCTGTTGCTCGACATCCCGCGCAAGATCTGGGCCGAGGACGTGCGGGCCGGGGGCCACGATCCCTCGCTGACCCTCGACGACGCCTTCGGCGTCGCCCACATCTTCGTCGAACGCGCCCAGGACCTCGAGCGCGTCCAGCATGACGCCCGCGAGCTGCTCCGGCAGGGCGGCTTCCGCATCCTCGCCGAGCGGGTCGGCGCCGTCGACTCGACCGCGCTCGGCCCGACCGCGCGCGAGGAGGAGCCCCACTTCTGGCAGCTTGCCGGCCTCGTCGCCGACGCCTCGCGCCGCGAGCGCGTCCTCTTCGACCTCCAGATCGAACTCGAGCAGAAGCTCGACGTCCACGTCCCCTCCTTTTCGGCGACGACCTGCGTCTACAAGGTGATGGGGGCGCCGAAGATCCTCGGCGAGTACTACCCAGACCTGCGCGACGAGCGCTTCGAGACGATCGGCAGCTTCGGCCACAACCGCTACTCGACCAACACTTGGCCCTCGTTCAAGCGCGTCCAGCCCTTCTCCGTCCTCGGCCACAACGGCGAGATCAACACGATCGCCCAGCTGCGCCAGGAGGCGCTGATGCTCGGCGTGCCGATCCAGCCCGGCTCCTCCGACTCGCAGGACCTCAACCTCACCATCGACACCCTGGTCAGCCGCGACGGCCTCAGCCTCGCCGAGGCGATGGAGATGGTGGTGCCGCCGATCGCCGAGGAGATCCGCCACCTGCCCGCGGAGCTGCACTCCTTCTACATGTACCTGCACCAGGCGATGGGCCCCTTCGCCCAGGGCCCGGTGGCGCTGATCGCCCGCCATGGCGACGAGTGCGTGTTCTCCGCCGACGCCCTCGGCCTGCGCCCGCTGTGGCAGGTCGAGACCGCCGACGACCACGTCTTCAGCTCCGAGCCCGGCGTCGTCTCCGTCTCGAAAATGGTCTCCGAGCCGAAGCCGCTTGCCCCCGGCGAGAAGGCGCTGGTGACGATCGACCGCGGCGCCAAGCGCTCGACCTTGTACCCGCACAACGAGATGCTGCGCATCGTCCGCGACCGCTGGCTGGCGCGCAACGGCGCCGAGGAGGCCGCTCCCTACGACCGCGCCCTCGACACCGGCGGGCCGCTCGAGGGCGGCGAGGTGCCCGGCTACTCGGACGCCGGCCCGGCGGAGCCGGTCAAGGTCGCTGACCGCGTCCTCGCTGGCTTCGGCTGGCAACGCGACGACGTCAAACTGGTCCAGCAGATGGCCTCGAACGGGTCCGAGCCGGTCGGCTCGCTTGGCTACGACGGGCCGCTGGCGGCGCTCTCGCCGGAGCGCCAGAACCTCGCCGACTACTTCAAGGAGACGGTCGCCGTCGTCACCAACCCGGCGATTGACCGCGAACGCGAGATGGAGCACTTCTCCACCCGCACGGTCTTTGGCCGTCGGCCCTCGCTCGACGCTGCGGGTAAGGACACCGGCACGATCGAGACCGAGTTCCCGGTGATTCTCGGCGGCCACCACGAAATGGCGCCGCTCTCCGACAAGACCTACCGGGCGATCGCCCGCAAGCACCGCACCTACCTGCTCGAGGATCTCTGGGAAGAGTTCCGCGGTCGCAGTGACGCGGTCGACGTCTCGCTGCTGGAGTCGGAGACGACCCAGGGGGCGATCGAGCGGATCAAGCAGGAAGCGGTGAAGAAGGTGCGCAACGGCGCCGAGCTGCTGGTGCTCACCGACCGCACCGTCTACGACGCCGACCGTCGCTACCTCGACCCCCACCTCGCGGTCTCGGCGGTCGACCAGGCGCTGAAGCAGTACCGGGTCCAGCCCGGCGAAGAGAACCTGCGCCGCCGCTGCGGCATCGTCCTGCGCTCGGCGGCGATCCGCAACGTCCACGACACGATGCTGGCCCTCGGCCTCGGCGCCAACGGGGTCTGCCCGTACACGATGGTCGAGGTGATCTGCGTAGAGGACTACGAGAGCGACGTCTCCAACCTCTGCGACGCCCTCAACAAGGGGATCGAGAAAGTGATCTCGACGATCGGCATCCACGAGGTGCGCGGCTATTCCCGCCAGTTCTCCTCGATCGGGGTCAAGCCGGAGCTGGCCGAGATCTTCCAGACCGAGGCCTTCGCTGCCTCCGACACCGGCGGCGCCGGCTTTGCCGAGCTCGACGAGGACACCAACGAGCGGGCGCGGATCCTCAGCGGCGACGAGGCCGGCAAACCGGCGAAGACCTTCCGCTTCTACCCCAAGGTCTACAAGGCGGCGATCGCGACCGCCAACGGGACCGGCTCCTACGAGGAGTACTCGGAGAAAGTCCGTGACCTGGAGCGCCAGAGCCCGGTCTCGATGCGCCACATCATGGGGCTGAAGGGCGACCGCGACCCGGTCGACCCGACCTCAGTCGATGCTGCCGTCGGTCACCACGACTACCCGATCGTGATCTCCTCGATGAGCTTCGGCTCGCAGTCCGAGCCGGCCTTCCGCGCCTACGCCGAGGCGGCGAAGGAGACCAACATCCTCTGCGTCAATGGCGAGGGCGGCGAGATCCGCGACATGTACGGCAAGTACCGCAAGTGGCGCGGCCAGCAGGTCGCCTCGGGCCGCTTCGGTGTCTCGGCGGAGATGCTCAACTCCTCTTACGTCGCCGAGATCAAGATCGGCCAGGGCGCCAAGCCCGGCGAGGGCGGCCATCTGCCCGGCAAGAAGGTCTCCGAGAAGGTCGCCGCGGCTCGTAACGCGGCGCCTGGCACCGACCTGATCTCGCCCTCCAACAACCATGACCTCTACTCGATCGAGGACCTCGCCGAGCTGATCGACGAGCTGAAGACTGTCAACCCCGACGTGCGCGTCTCGGTCAAGGTCCCGGTGGTGCCGAACATCGGCACGATCGGACTCGGGATCGCCAAGGCCGGCGCCGACATCATCACCCTCTCCGGCTTCGAGGGCGGCACCGGCGCCGCCCGCCAGCACGCCCTGCGCCACGTCGGCCTGCCCTCCGACATCGGCACTCGCGCCGTGCACCGGGCGCTGATGGAGGCCGGGATCCGCAACCGGGTCGAGATCTGGGCCGACGGCGGCTACAGAACAGGCCACGACATCGTCAAGCTGCACTGCCTCGGCGCCAACCGGGTCGGCTTCGGCACCCTGGCGATGGTCAGCCTCGGCTGCACGATCTGCCGCGGCTGCCAGCTCGACACCTGCCACGTCGGCATCGCGACCCAGATCGAGACGGTCGAGCAGGCCCAGGACCACGGCCTGAAGAAGTTCACGCCGCAGGCGGTTGACAGCGCCGCCGAGAGCTGCGCCCGCTTCTTCGCCGCGATGGGCGAGGAGGTCAAGGAGGTCGTCGCCTCGCTCGGCTACGACCGCGCCCAGGACCTGGTTGGCCGCTACGACCTGCTCGAGCAGATCTCCCACCACGACCGGATCGACCTGGCGCCGTTGATCACGCCGCTGGAGGAGTTCCTCGACCTCGAGCCGCTCGACCTGCCGGTGGCCGACGAGGTCGCCGAGGCGCTCGCCGAGGCCGGGCTCGTCGTCGCCCGTCCGATCCGGATGGAGGCGAAGCAGGCCTCAGCCCAGATCGCTGCCCTCGCCGGCGACATTTGCTCCGGTCGCACGATTCGCAACGAGTTCCCCCGCCCGACCGACGCCAACGACCGCGTGCTCGGCACTGAGCTCTCGGGGGCGATCGCCCGCTCCCGCGTCTTCGAGGACGGCCCCGAGTCGAGCGAGGAGATCCTCGCCAGCCTCGAGTTCAACGGCGGCTCTGTGGCCGGGCAGGGATTCGGCGCCTTCAACGCCTACGGTGTTCGGATCCGGGTCGAGGGCGGTGCCCAGGACGGCGTCGGCAAGACGATGCTGGGCGGCACGGTCTCCGTGCTGAAGGGCAAGGGGGCAAAGGGCAAGCGGCTCAACGGCTCGGTCGGCAAGTCGTTCGCCTACGGCGCTCAGCGCGGCCACCTCGTCGTCCAGGGCTCGGCCGACTCGCGCTTCTGCATCCGCCTCTCCGGCGCCGATGTGGTCCTCGGCGGCGAGCCCGCGGAGGACATTGACGACAGCCGCGGTTGCCTCGTCGACCGCGCCAACGCCAAGGGCTTCGCCTTCGAGTACATGACCTCGGGCCGCGCCGTGGTGCTCGGCGACCTCGGCCCCTGGGCCTGCGCCGGCATGACCGGCGGTCGCGTCTACGTCCGCCATAACGCTTTCGGCATCGACCGCGGGGCGATCGAGCGCCGTCTCGGCGAGGGCGCCAAGGTGGAGCTGAGGGATCTCGACGCTGAGGGCCTGATTGACGTCGACGAGCTGCTCGGGCACTACGCCGAGGAGCTGCGGGCCACCGGCCAGGACGAGGAGGCGGACCGGGTCTTGGAGATCGCCGCCGACGCGGCCAGCAACTTCCTGATGGTCGTTCCGCACAAGGTCCAGGCCGACCCGAGCATCTCGACCGAGTAGAGCGCTCAGCGAGAGCGGGTCAGCAGGTCGGCGATGGTGCGGATCTCCCGCAGCAGGCCGTCGAGCATCTGCTCGGTGTTGGTGTGGATTCGCCACTCCGCCTGTTTGCGGTCTTGCTCGACCTGGTCGAGGCGGCGCTCCAGCTTGTCGATGCGCTTTTCGCTCTTGCGCACGCGCTTCTTGACGTAGCGGCGCGTCTCCTTGCGGATCTCCTCCAGCTCGCGGCGCAGGTCGGGATCCTCGCTGCCTTGCTCGGCGAGCATCTCCTCGACGCCGACTCGCACGCGCTCGATTTCCTCATGCAGGCGAACGCGGGCCTGCTCGGCCGCGGCGGAGGGGTGGGCAGGGGAGTCCACGCCCGGGATGCTACGAGCAGCGGTGGCCGGAACCGCAGGGGCCGGAGCTCAGGCTTCGAGCGCGAAGAGCCGGTAGCGGCCGATCGTCAGCTCGTCGCCGTCCTTCAGTTTCGCCCACTCGACCATTTCGCCGTTGAGGAAGACCCCGTTGAGGCTGCGGTCGTCGAGCACCCGCATCCTCTGCGGCGTCTCGCAGACGATCAGGGCGTGGCGGCGCGAGACGCTGGGGTCGTCGAGGCGGATGTCGGCGGTGACGCTGCGGCCGATCCGGGTCCAGCCCGAGTCGATCGGGAAGAACCGCATCTCCTGCTCGCAGCAGGCGAGGTACTTGCCGGGCCCGGGCAGCTGCGCCCGCGCCCGTTCGAGACCCTCGGTCGCCTCCAGCGGGCTCGGTACGGCGAATTCGGCCGTGCTCGAGTGTTCCTGCATCGGCTCGAACATCGAGTCGCGACGGAAGCTCGTGCCGCTGCAATGGGGGCAATCGGGGAGGTCGTCGGTCTC
>Ga0190272_10001522_pt1 | contig 11155 bp, 13 predicted proteins | sample Popmic504T_FD_133746 | JGI IMG/M metagenome (GOLD analysis project Ga0190272, IMG submission 133746) | Populus adjacent soil microbial communities from riparian zone of Shoshone River, Wyoming, USA - 504 T | ecosystem: Environmental > Terrestrial > Soil > Riparian zone | place: USA: Wyoming...
CGGTATCCTGAACATTATCTTAAAATCGATGAATTGACTGAACATATAGATGAATGAGTGATTGGCGCATACTATGTTAGTGTATTGCTGAAAAAATGTAAAAAGAAGTAACAAATGCATTCATCGTGTCAATAAGCGGATTCGCAGATTTATCAAGTGAGTTAATATACTATAACAATTCAGGAGCCCGCTGCTTGAATAATTTGCGGCTTACCAACGTATATTAAAAAATCTTGTATGGTAAGAACACTGAACCAAAAACTACTGTTGCTGCTGGTATCGCTTATTGCTTTTAGTATTTATTCCTGCACGAGAAATACGATAGAATTCGGAACAATTCCTGAAAACGGGTATACCAATCTAGTTTATAGCGATACAATAAGTGTAAGGCTTTCTACTGTTATGGAAGATTCATTTGCGACAAATGGCGATACTTCATTTTTGATCGGCAGGTATCACGACCCTTACCTGGGTACTGTTTCTGCAAAGGCTTTTTTCCAGCTAACAGTACCTTCTTCCATACCTGACATACCTGCTTCGGCGAAGTTTGATTCATTAACCTTTATTATACGACCCAATGATTATTATTATGGAGATACAGGCAACATACAAACGATCTATATCAACGAACTGGCGAATACGATCAGCCACAGTTATAATAATAAATTATACAATACAAGTGCAGTAGCTGTGAAGCCATCTTCGCTGGGATCAAAAGCAATACAATTCAAACCAAAAGGATCAGACTCCATCGTGATCCGGCTGAATGATAGTAAAGGAGCAGAACTGTATTCAAAGTTGCAACAAAGATCAACCGATGTTACATCAGAAAATGATTTCCTGAATTATTTCCGTGGCATATCTATCGCCGTTGCCGATGATGATACAACAGCCGTGTATGGCTTGTCGGGCTCAGCAGGCATGATGGTGATGCGTGTGCATTATCACACCACTATACCTTACCCTGAAGATCATTATATTGATTTTACTTCACTTGCCAATAATCTTGCTTTCAACCAGCGGCTTACTAACAGGTCAGGCACCGGACTGGTACCGGGTACGACAGGGGTAACTGAAATTTCTTCTGAGAAAACAAATGGCCTTTCTTTTATGCAACAGGGAAATGGTTTGTATTTAAAAACAACTTTTCCATCGCTTCGTACCATTCTAGGCAACACGAATATTGTAAAACTGTTGAAAGCTGAACTGATTATTCGCCCCGGATATCTTTCATTTGATAACAATAAATACTTATTACCCTCGCGGCTATATCTTACACAAACGGATGAATCAAATATTGCGGGCAATGTAGTCCTGGATTCTACGGGGGCACAGCTTTATGCTAACCCGGTAATTGATAATGTATATGGAGAAAACAATTACTACCGTTTTAATATTACGCCGTATATCAATCAAATGCTGGTCACTGCGGGGAGTGAAGATGCTGGGTTTCTCCTGACGCATGAATCAACTGTAACAAGGGTAAATGTTGACAGGTTAATTGTGAATGCCGCTTTACAAAATAACAGGAGCTCCCAGTTATTGTTATCATTAATGATCATTAATAAGTAAGAGTTATGAAATATAAAAACGGTATTCATTTCTTTTTTATAATCACGTTTCCATTTATTGGGAGAGAAGTGTTTTCTCAAAACATGAACAGCCCTTATTCAATTTATGGTGTAGGCGATATTGATTTCAGGCCGTATAACCGTACAAGCGGAATGGGAGGAGCCGGAATTGCATTAAGATCCTCTTATTTTTTAATTGATAATAATCCCGCTGCCATAACAGGACTTCCGCGTAGTTTTTTTATTGTTGATGCGGCGTTTACCGGCAAAGTAATCAGGTACAAGGGTGATCCCATCAATGCGGAGAATAGTAACAATAAAGATTTCTGGATAAAAAGACTGGCTATTGCTGTTAAGATAAATAATCACTGGGCAAGCAGTATCGGCTTTAATCAATTCAGTAATGTAAACTATACTTTTTTTGGTACGAAGTCAGTGGAGGGTTCTGCTACTGATTATACTACTTATTACGAAGGTGATGGCGGATTGAATGAATACTTCTGGACAAATGCCGTGTCGTTGGGAAAACATTTTTCAATTGGATTGAAATCATCAATTATAGCCGGCGCTATTAATCAAACAGAAACCATCGCTGATGAAAGCCTGGGTTCAACCATTTCTACGAAAGTGCAGGATTACATGGGCAAGGCTCGCTTTCAGACAGGAGCTATTTATTCTGCCGATCTCAACAAAAAATGGAATGTATCAATTGGAGGTCTTTTTTCTCCAAAGGTTAAAATGACTTCGGAAAGAACGTTGACGGTTTTGGAAGGAGAAACCCCCGTGATTGAAGATGAGTTTATAAAAAATGACCGGTTTAGCTTGCCAAATACTTATGCAACAGGGTTGGCAATTAAGCACAACAATAAAACAACTTTCGCGGTAGGTTATACGTATGAAGAATGGGCGTCTTTAAAAATAAAAGAACCCGGTTGGCAATTGATCAGTAGCAACCGCTTTTCTGCAGGAATTGAATTTTCCCGGCAGGCAAGAATATTGAACCAGGTAGTGGAGAAAAGGTTTTTTCAAATAGGGGCTTTCTACAACAATTCTTATTTGCAGGTAAGGAATGAACCGGTAAAAGAATTTGGATTTACCGCAGGTATGGGAGGAGTTTTAGGGAGGAGCTTATTGTACACACTTGCATTAGAAACGGGAAGCAGGGGTACAACACGTAAGAAACTGATCAAAGAAAATTATGTGCAATTGTCCGCAAGCTTTTCGCTCCGTGAATTTTTAGCGAGTAAAGGAAGAAAGTATGATTAATAATTTTTTACTCGTTGTTTATAAAAAACTTGTCCATCAGCTCCCGCTGGTGGATTTTTTTTATTCCCGGAACCAGATATGGATTAATTTCAGAAAAAAATGGTTTACGAAATGAGCCATGATAACGCTTATCACGATCCGGGATGATTATTTGGCGAATTCCATCCCGGATCAGGTCCGGGACAAGTTTTGGCAAAAAGCAAAAAAATAAACAAATGAAAAAGACTATTATTCTCCTCGCTTTATTTTCTATCGCTGTACAATTAACGGCTCAACAAAACACGATTCAAAAACAAAAATGGCACTGGGGTAAAGACCAGGATACATCGGCAGGTTATGCGCAGGTAGTAAAGGTGGATAACGTATTGTATATATCAGGAACAGTGTCGAGGGATATAACGCCTGAAGGCATCACGAAAGTTTACCAGGGGTTGGAAAAATCATTGCAGCAATATGGCGCTACGTTTCAGAATGTAGTGAAGGAAAATTTATATACCACGGATATTGAAGCCATGAAAAAATACAATGATGCGAGAAAAATTTTTTACAAGGGAGATTTTCCAGCGGCTACGTGGGTACAGATCAGCCGGTTGTTTATGGCGGATGCTAAACTGGAAGTGGAATTGATTGCGCACTTGCCGAAATGAAAATAAGAGGGATTAACAAATGACATAGGAAGGCTGTCTTTATAAATTTGCGGCTGCGCGGTGCATATTACAGACATCTGCCGGAAAAAAGTAAATTTGTATGAAATGAAATAATTATGAGCGCCGCGACATCATTAGACAAAGAAATAGCACAATACCTGCCCCGGTTAAATTTGAAGCAAAAAAGGACAGTGCTAACAGTAGTAAAAACATTCATGGAAGACCAACAGGATTGGTGGAACGAAATCAGTGAAGACGCGATTGATAAAACGTTGGTAGAAATGAAGACTGGTAAGCTGACTCCGCATGACGAGGTAATGAAAAAGTATAAGAAATGGCTGAAGAAGTAGTGAGGGAAATACTTTGGACAGACAGTGCAAAGATCAGCTTTAGCAAAATAATAGACTATTTGCGGCAGAGATGGACGGAAAAAGAGGTTGAAAAATTTGTCAACCGGGCTACAGAGATGCTGTTTACTTTAAAACGTTATCCTGAAATGTGTCGTTTGGATGATCATCACAATTAGTTTACCATTATAAGCCAGGGAAAAAGCAGATAGAAATATTGCTTTTTTGGGGCATGAAACAAAATCCAGCTAAGTTCAAATATTGACAGTGCGATAAGGACTCCTGCGTTACCAGCGGCAGGTTGGTTTCGCTAACGGACTTTTCCTTTTCATTATAGCGATGTATTGCAATATGAAAGGCATAAAAAAATACACTGGCGAAAGAAAGTTTTTTACAAAGGAGATTTTCCAGCGGCAACGTAGGTACAGATCAGTCGGTTGTTTATGGCGGAAGCGAAACTGGAAGTGGAAGTGACCATTGTTTAGGAGGTAAGGACGACTGTCCAGAAACAATACCTGTATACAAAAACAGGAGAACAAAAAATAAACAGATGAATGGATAATTGGATCTCACAAGCTGTGGTATTTCATAGAATTCAAGACAGCCAACAAGAGACAAGTATTATGCTAAACTCTAATTTATAGAGTCCGGTTTTCCCTGTTTTTACGATGTATTTTTACTCAGGATTTTTTCATCGCATAATATTTACAAGTGGGCCGCAAACCACATTGCCCGCATTTGGGATTTCGGGCAATACAAGTATAACGTCCATGCAGAATAAGCCAATGATGTGCTTTATGAATTAACTCGCGGGGGATATTTTTAATCAAATCTTTTTCTACAGCCAATGGGGTAGATGCTGTTTCACTAACCAATGCCAATCGTTTACTTACTCTGAACACATGTGTATCTACCGCCATATTGGGCTGCTGATCTATTACAGATGTAATCACATTAGCTGTCTTTCTACCCACACCAGGTAATTGAACAAGCTCATCGACCATCATCGGTATTTTTTTATCAAATTTTTCTACTACCATCTTCGCCATTCCTATCAGATGCTTCGTTTTGTTATTGGGATAGGATATGCTTTTGATATAAGGAAGCAGCTCATCAAAGTTGGCATTACTTAATGATTCAACATCGGGAAATTTTTCAAATATAGCGGGAGTGGTAAGGTTAACACGTTTATCGGTGCATTGGGCAGAAAGTATAACAGCTACTAATAATTGATAGGGACTATCGTAGATCAACTCTGTTTCCGCCTCAGGTATATTTTTTTCGAAGTAGTCTATAACGAAATCGTAACGTTGTTTGCGGGTCATGGTGGCAAAGCTAAGCTAAGAGGTCAAAGAGTAAAAAGAGAAAAAGAGGTGTTTACTACATTTGAATACTTTTTCTCATTTCGATTTTTCTAAAAAGAGAAAACAGTCCAAAATGAAGACTGTTTTCTCTTTTACTCTTTATCTCTTTTGAGCTCTTAGCAAAAAAAAAGCATCTACCGTTGGGCAGATGCTAAGATTTTGAAATCAAAAACGGAAAGAATTCTTATACCATTTCCGATGATTTTTCACGGGCGTAATTCAGGATGTTTAAAACTGCTTCAGTGCGTGGGGATTGTTGGATTTTGTCAAGCCCTAACATAGAGGTTTTTAATACATTGAATTTTTCCCGTAGTGTCCAGTCCAGCTCTAATGCCTGCGTAATAGCGGCAGTAAGCTGGGGAGAGCTTTCTTTGTATAAATACAATAAAAGGTCTTCGGGGGTAAAATTTCTCATTCGCAAACCATTAATGTCCTTAAAAAATAAATGTTCCAGAAAAGTGAATGTCCGGGTTATTAACGGATAACTTAATGGCCTTATTGCCCTGAAAATCCTAATTCTCCTGCGGGGTCGCTTTTTCAGGGACAAGGTACAGGTCTTCATTATCCCTTTTCATCAGGTATTTTTCCCGGGCGTATTTTTCGAGGGTGCCTGGATTTGACTTAAGTTCCTCTAATTCTTTTCGTTCTGAAGCTATCCGGTCGGTATAATATTGCTTGCTTTCCTGCAATTCTCTTAACTGTTTTTTCCGGGACGAATGCGTAAAAACATCATTTTTATCAAAAAAAAGCATAATAAAGGCAAATACACCCAATGCGATCAAGTATTTGTTTTTGAGCCAGGCAGGGATATGGTTAAGAAGTTTCATGCTTGAGGTTTGATGTTCGAAGTTTGAAATTCGTGCCATTAACCTCGAACTTCAAACCTCAAACTTCGAACGTTTATTTTCCAAATTTAATCTTTCCTTTCGGATAAAAAGCGCTGCTTCCTAATTGTTCTTCAATACGGATCAACTGATTGTATTTGGCAATACGATCAGTGCGTGATGCCGAACCCGTTTTGATCTGTCCGCAATTCAAAGCAACTGCAAGATCTGCTATAGTTGTATCTTCTGTTTCACCGCTTCTATGACTCATGATGGTGTTGTAACCGTTGTGCTGCGCCAATGTTACAGCATTGACCGTTTCCGTGATCGTTCCTATCTGGTTTACTTTTACCAGTAAGCCATTGGCTATATTTTTATCAATACCTGTTTGCAGGCGTGTAACATTTGTTACAAAAAGATCATCACCTACCAACTGGCATTTTTTACCAACTGCTTGTGTTAATGCGGCCCAGCCGTTCCAATCATCTTCTGCCATACCATCTTCAATGGAAACGATAGGGTATTGCTTGACCCAGCTTTCCCAGAATTTTACAAGCTGATCGCTGCTGAGTTGTTTGCCGTCACTTTTATGAAAAACATATTTCTTCTTTTTCGCATCCCACAATTCACTATTGGCGGCATCCATCGCAACTACTATTTGTGAGCCGGCTTTGTAACCCGAAGCTTGTATAGCCTGCATTACCGTATCAATCGCTTCTTCATTGCTTTGAATATTGGGGGCAAAACCGCCTTCGTCACCTACATTGGTACTGAAGCCTTTTTTCTTCAACACGCTTTTTAATGCATGGAAAATTTCTACACCCCAGCGTAAACCTTCACTGAAACTGGCAGCGCCAACAGGCATGATCATAAATTCCTGGAAATCGATCTTATTGTCAGCGTGTGCGCCACCATTCAAAATATTCATCATCGGGATGGGCAATGTTTTTGCATTAGTACCGCCAATGTAACGATACAAGGGCAGTGCAGCTTCTTCAGCGGCAGCTTTTGCAACAGCCATACTTACCGCCAGCAGTGCATTGGCTCCAAGCTTACCCTTATTGGGAGTTCCATCAAGCTCTATCATCATTTCATCCAAACCTGTCTGATCAGCTACATCATGCCCCAATAAAGCAGGAGCAATAATGGAGTTTACATTCTTTACAGCTTTCAATACGCCTTTACCAACATATATCTTCTTATCATTATCGCGAAGTTCTACCGCTTCGTGAATACCGGTACTGGCTCCGCTTGGTACGGCCGCACGGCCCAAAGCTCCTTCATCCGTTATTACGTCTACTTCAACAGTTGGATTACCGCGGCTATCTAATATTTGTCTGGCAAAAATTTCGGAAATGTAACTCATGGTTGATTTTATAGTTTATTGTGTGTATTTTATTGCTGGGTCAATGTTCTGAAGATATCTTCCAAACTCTGGCTTTCGCTTTGCAAAGAAACGATGTTGAGATTATGTTGCAAAGCCAATTCGAGTATTTGTTTGCGTACTGCTTCCGGATTTTGAGTTTGCAGTTTGAAGTGAGAACCCTGTAACTGCCGAACACTTATTACTTCTCTCATGTTTTCTAATAATTGTATATCCACTGTTTCTTTTAGCTGAACAACAACGGTATGGCTTTCCTTATTTCCTTTCTGCAGGTTGCTTAGCTTATCATCCGCTACCAGCACTCCTTTATCAATAATGATAACCCGGTCGCAGATGGCTTCAACTTCCTGTAAAATATGTGAAGAAAATAAAACCGTTTTGTCCGCACCCTGTTGCTTGATCACCTCCCTGATTTCAATAATCTGGTTGGGATCTAATCCACTGGTAGGCTCATCAAGAATTAAAACTTCTGGATCATGAATCAATGCCGCTGCCAACCCAACTCTTTGTTTATACCCTTTTGATAACTGGCCGATCTTTTTTTTACTTTCTATTGTAAGGCCAACCGTATTTATGGCAGTATTTACGGCTTGTTGTTTATTGTCTACTTCATGTATTTCGGCTAAAAACCCCAGGTACTCCTTTACGTACATATCATAGTAAAGTGCATTCAGCTCAGGTAAATAACCAATCTTCTTTTTTATGTCAAAGGGATTGCTTGCCACATTTATTCCTGCAACAAACGCTTCCCCGGCAGTTGGCTGTAAATAGCCGGTAACAATCTTCATCGTAGTAGACTTGCCTGCTCCATTGGGTCCAAGAAAGCCAACGATCTCACCCTTATCAACTTTAAAAGAAATATTATTTACCGCTTTTTGTTCGCCATAAATTTTGAGAAGATCCTTTACTTCAATTGACATGGCGCAAACCTACGAATTTAATGAACCAATTATTTCACAGTCACAGCAATCTTCGAATCAGCAGTGCCATAGTACAGGAACCATTCGTTTTTGTAGTTCACAAGACCTTCAACAAAGCAAACATGGTTTACCTGGCCTGTTGTTTCATAATCCTTCTCCGGCTTCATAAAATAAGTATTCATTCTGTCCACCACCCTGGAGGGATCGTTCTTATCAAATAATATTTGCGAAACGGTATACATTCCTTCCGACAACGTAGTGTCTCCTTTTGCCGGCACATTCCTGCTATTATACATCAACACAATCCCGGTATCAATCAGCATTGCCGCAGGTCCGGGTTCTACAAGATCGCTATCAAACATTCCTTTACGGGGGCCGAATACGCTTACTAATTTTCCTTCACTATTTTCAATAGGTGTCCAGTTAATAAGATCACCGGATGAAGCAAGGAAAATATCGGTATCGCCCCAATACATCCAGTATTTACCATTGATCTTAGTTGCTACAGGGGTGCCATTATTATACAGGCTTACAATAGCACCAGATTTGCTCCATTGGTTTATATATCTGCCGTTATAAGCAGTGTCAAATGCATGTCCACGTTTGGTCCAGTGGTATAAATCAGTGGAAGTAGCTATCAATAACCTCGCTTTATCTCCATCGTAGGCTGTATAAGTTAAATAGTATGTTCCATTTTCATCTTCTACAATTCTAGGATCTTCGCAACCGCCTTCCCATTCATATTTTTTTAATGAATCATTATCGGGATACAAAACCGGAACCGGATGTTTTGTAAAGTGTAATCCGTCGGTGCTCCATGCCAACCCTATTCTTGATGTACCTGCAAATTTTCCAACCTTATCTTCCGCCCTGAATAAAAGAAAAACGGTATCGTGTCTTATTACCGCAGCAGGATTAAACACATCTTTTTCTTCCCATTTTACCTGGCTTTTTCGTACGGGGCATGTAAAAACAGAATTGGAGTCAGGAAGTAATACAGGATTTACTTCATCGGCTTTTTTAAAAGGAGCTAAGACCCAATTGTTTGTTTCAGTTTCTTTTTTTTCTGGTTGCTTTTGATCATTACAGGCAACAATTGTTATAAAACACAATAAAATGAAGGCAGATCGCATAAAATAATTGTTAGTGTTAACTGAAGATAGAAAAAGCCACCTTACAGCAGCCTTTAATTATTAGCTATCAGAGGTCAAATTCATACAACCGATCGATATCTGTGCCGGCTTTCATATCTGCAACGGGTTTGATCAAACCGTCATGCAGATCATATACCCAGCCATGAAGATCAGGTCGCTGCTCACTGCTCCAGGCTTTTTGAATGATGGAGGTTTTTGCAAGATTAAATATTTGCTCCTTTATATTTAATTCCACCATGCGGTTTACGCGGCTATTCTCATCGGGAATTGCTTCCAATTCTTTACGATGAATGCGATAAATATCCTTGATATGACGAAGCCACATATTAAGCACCTGGTTAAAGCTTTCATTGGTCAGTGCTGCTTTTACACCACCACATCCATAGTGACCGCATACAATAATATGTTTAATCTTTAAATGATTGACTGCATAATCTAATACACTCAGCAAATTTACGTCGGTATTGACAACGAGGTTGGCCACATTTCGATGCACAAATATTTCTCCTGGTTGTGTACCTGTTATTTCATTGGCGGGAACACGGCTGTCGCTGCAACCGATCCATAAGAATTCAGGAGTTTGTAAATGGACCAACCGCTCAAAAAATTCGGGATCTTCCTTTATTTTTTGAGCGGCCCAAAGTTTATTTTCTTGTAACAATACCTCGTATGGCTTCATACTTTTCGCTGATTGGTTGTCAAAATTAGTTTTTAATTCATCCAAAAGGCCGGTCATTTTACTGGTTACTAGAGAGTCGTGTTTTTTTAATAAAAAAAAGCCGAGAAACTGCAACCATTATTCTTGTATACTGTTAAGGTCATTCATATAGGTTGAGATGAATAGAAACTGGCAAAATAAGACCTTAACAAATGTTAGTATGTAGTATGTGGGGCTTATTGAAAGGATAGAAATATATACATGAATGGTTTGGTTCCCTAGATGTAAATTATTATTTTGCAGTGCGTTGATGAAGAAATCAAAAAGATTATATAACCCTTATCACCTGCTTTCCGCTGTCTTTATGATATTGGCGCTGGTATGGCTTACTATTAGTGCACCATTCGTGTATGCCAGTATACAGGAACATGCCAGCCTGAATAAGATAGAGAATGGCGGCTCTCTTTTATCGGCCACTGAAGAAGAAACGGCCAATCCGTTTGGTAATACCACTGAAGAAAAAGCTCCCAATACTACTCTTTCAGAAGAATACTTACACGATCATCATTCTACAGATAGTTTTTTTTCTATAGCTCTGCAGTTTCATAAATGCGAAAATGCAGACACATATCATGCTTTTCACGGCGAACTTCTTGTTCCTCCCCCCAATGCCGCATAGTTTAAAGTTTTTCTTTCAGTTTTAAAAGTTTTTCATAAAACTTATCACCCTTTTACAATACACTAAAGTTATCGACATGATAACTCCTTAAAATATTTAACATGATGAAGCATTCCAAAGAATATCTGCTTAACCTGACTCCCTATCAGGGATATGAGCTTTTGCGCGAAGGCAATAAACGATTTGTTAGTAACTTGAAATCAGATCATGATCATTTAGAAATGATCAATGAAACAAGAGAAGGACAATATCCCTTTGCCGTGATATTAAGTTGCATGGATTCCCGTACATCAGTAGAATTAATTTTTGACCAGGGGCTCGGCGATTTATTCAGTGTTCGC
>Ga0190272_10001523_pt1 | contig 11155 bp, 10 predicted proteins | sample Popmic504T_FD_133746 | JGI IMG/M metagenome (GOLD analysis project Ga0190272, IMG submission 133746) | Populus adjacent soil microbial communities from riparian zone of Shoshone River, Wyoming, USA - 504 T | ecosystem: Environmental > Terrestrial > Soil > Riparian zone | place: USA: Wyoming...
AAAACCGCAGGTGGGAACATACGGTCCAATTTTAATTTTATAGGCCTCAGTCCGCTGCAGTGCAAGATCGATAAAGTGCAGCCTGGTGAGAATGCGGAAAAAGCAGGGCTGAAAAGCGGAGATAAATTCCTGATGATCGGCGGTGAAAAAATCAGCAACGATGATGAACTGAAAGAAAAGCTTGCCGCAGTCAAAGGCAAAAAAGCCATGATCACCATTGAAAGGAATGGCAAGAGCCTGGATTTTGAAACGGATGTAACCGAAAAGGGTACTATTGGTGTGGTGCTGGAAGTATCACCTGTTGTGAATAAAAACTATACGCTTAAGCCGTACACACTTACCTCTGCCATTGTTTACGGCACCTCTGATGCCGTCGAAGCGCTTGTGTCAAATGCAAAAGGCCTGAAGCAGGTGGTTACCGGTGAAATAAAAGCAACTGAATCAGTTCAGGGACCTATTGGAATTGCACAGATTTACGGGGGAGTGATTGACTGGGGACGGTTCTGGACCATTACCGGCCTGCTTTCAATGGTACTGGCATTCATGAATATACTTCCGATCCCGGCACTCGACGGAGGTCATGTGATCTTCCTGGTAATTGAATCCATCACCAGGCGCAAGTTCAGCGACAAGTTCATGGAACGCTCGCAGGTGGTGGGAATGGTGATCGTGCTGGCACTGATGGCTTTTGCAATTGGAAATGATATCTGGAAACATATCCTGAATTAAGCATGCGAATTAAATTCCAAAACGCCTTTTATCTTCTGGCGGTTTTCTTATTCTCAACCCTTTCATCTTTTGCCTTTTCACCCGATACAGGAAATGACAGCATTAAGGTGCCTTCGGTCATGCTCATTCCTTATGACCCGATCTATTATCTTTCGGATGCCGATCATGATATTGCAGCGCAGAGCAAAAGGGATATGAAAGAGGTAAGGAACCTGTTCAGGCTTAAATCAGATTATTATGCTTATGCCGCGATCTCGAAATATTTTAAATGCATCGACCTGATGCACGATACTGCGAATCATGCACGGGAGGACCTGATCACGGTTTTTAGCACGCTTGGATATCAGTATGAATCGCCGATGAATGTCAATCCCGAGGCAAGAAAGCTTATCCCAGACGGCATTAAGAAGCAGGAAACTCAAAATCCTGCAACTGCAACCCGCTACAAAAGCATCGAACCCGATCTAAAATATATGAATGCCGTATTGGGCAAGCCGGCTTTGCTTGATGTGCTGGGAGAAAAATACGGTGCAGATTATTTTGTTTTTCTTAACCAGTTTGAGATCAAAACAAATTACAATTCATGCCTTGATATTGCCAATAAAATTTATCAGCGGACAGTTCTCCTTCATTTTTCTGTATATGACCGTACAGGCAGGCAGGTTGCAGGAAATTTTGCATATTCATTCTTTCCATCCGATACGAGCGAAGAAAATGAGATCATCAGGAAATGCTTTGCCGACCTTGGCAGCAGCATTTCAAAAAGCCTTGCCGATGCCGTATATGCCGGGCAGGTTAAGAAGTAGCCCGGAAAATATATACGATCAGAGTTTCAGGAATCGCCTGGTTGATTTTTTATTCCTGTTGTCCCTCAGTTCAAGAAAGTAGACCCCGCGTGTCAGGTCACCTGTGTAAATCATTCTTCCGGTAAAGGGCCTGTCATAAACGGTCCGGCCTTCAAGGTCGAATATTCTTACGTATCCAGCCAAATTTTTGCCCTCCATGTACATCACATCGCGCGCTGGGTTTGGATAAAGATCAAAGTTTTGCCCTGACTCAGGGCCTTTAGCGATGGTGTTAAACAGAACGTAAAAGAAGCCTGTCTGCAGGCTGTCTATCGTAGCTGCATTTTTCCCCACAGGCCATACCACCACTGTATTTCCGCCGGCTTTATAGTGCTGCTGAGTGAAGAAATGATTGGGGATCAGGAATGTTTTTAGGGTGCCTGCCGAAATGGAATCAAACGTGATCAGCAGTGTATCCGGGTTTGATGCAGTTGTGTCTTCCTGCATCAGCACATACAGCGAATCATTAAAGAGGCTGTTGGATGAATTGCTTATCACCACGGAAACCTGGTATTGCAGGCCCTCATAAATGGTGTCAGGAAGGCTGATGGAAACGACCGACAGGGAAGGCTGCTGGCTGTATGTATGATGACTGGCGAAAAATAAAAGCCCGGTTATGAGCAGGAAAAAACCTGCCTGGTAGATTCGTTTCATGATGGTTGGTATTATCTGTCACAAATATATGTTCCGGAACACGTCTTTCTAAATATAATTTTTATTTTTCTTACGCGCTTAAACGCATTAATTTGTTTGTTATTTTTGATTCATGCACTGAACACAAAACCTTGCGATGGATATTCTCAACGAAATGATCAACGGAATGACGAAGGAGCAGGCCCGCTTTTTCAAGTTATATGCATCCCGTATTTCGAAGGACGGAGACAGGAAGGATCTCAGGCTTTTCGATTATATCCGCAAATCAGGCAGCCAGTATGATGAAAATAAAATTTTCACCCTGCTTTATGGCGGGCAAAATAAGAATGCATTTTACAGGCTCAGGAACAGGCTGATGCTTGAGCTGAACAAAAGTATCACCATCCAGCATTTTGATGATGATGACGTGATCAGTATTTTTCATTTGCTCGCACTTGAAAAATTTTATTTCGACCGCAACCAGACGCGGGCTGCCAGGTTTTTTTTGAAGAAAGCCGAAGCAAAGGCAATCTCGCTGGAAAGCTATGAGCTGCTCGACATCATTTACGGCGAGTTCATCCGGCTTTCGCATGAGTTGGTGATGATCAATCCTGAACTTTACATCGAAAAAAGAAAGCAGAATCAGCAGCAGATCATGCAGGTTCGTGAGATCGACGATATTCTGGCCGCAGTGAGCTACAGGCTGAAGGTGACACAGAATTTTTCTTCCGGCGAAAACCCGGTGCTGAGCCTGCTGCAAAAAACAGCCGATGATTTTTCACAGGACAAAGACCTCAAGAAAAGTTCCAAGCTGCGTTTTAAAATGTATCATGCCGTGAGCCAGGTGCTCCTTCAGCGCAGGGATTATAAAGCGCTAGAAGAATACCTGCTTACCGTGTACCGCGAATTTACCCGCGAGAAGCTGTTCAATAAATCAAATCATGATACGCGGCTGCAGATGCTTACTTACCTCGTAAACACCCTGTTCAAAAACAGCAAGCACAAACTGTCGCTGCAGTATCTTGATAAACTGAGGGAGGCCATGAATGAGCATGGAAAGCTGCTGTATGATAAATACGTTTTTTTCTACTATAATTCGCTCAGCAATATTTATGCAGGTCTCGACCAGAATGAAAAGGCCATACAGGTGCTGGAAGAATTCAAGGATTCCGATAAAATAAGGCTTAATCCTTTTTACGAGATATTTGTTTACCTTAACCTTGCCGTTTATTCTTTCGACCAGAAAAAATATCACCAGGCAATACGCCATCTGAATAAACTTTACCAGCTCGAAAGCTACAAGACCACAGACCTGTCGCTTCGGTTCAAAATATCCATCGCCGAGCTTATCATCCGGTACGAACTAAGGGATTACGACCTGCTTGAATATAAGATCGTGCAGGTGAAGAAAGATTTCCGTGAATTCCTGAACACAGGTGAACATCAGCGCGAAAAGGAATTCATCAGGCTGATCAGGCTGCTCACTATTACAGAAAATATCCATGGCGACCGGGAACTGCAGGCCGGATACAAAGCTTTTAAAAATCTGACCTCACGTGAAAACACAGAAGATGGAGAGGTTATTCTCTATGATAAATGGCTGGAAGAGAAATTCCGTTAATAATATTTATTGTTTTTTGCAATGAATCATACCGGCACCGATAATTCACTAAACCCAATGGTTTCAACCCCGGGTTCTGCATCAATGGTTAGGTTATTTTCTCATCAGGAACTTTTCCTTCGTTGGCGGGAAATATTCCTTCCAGTCAATGTTCAGGATTTTGTTCAGGATATTGACAGGGTCATTGAAGAAAACAATTTTGGTAACGTACAGGTTTGCTCCAAGGCTGAAAGTTTCATCAACATCCTTGTAATAATTTGAAATGCTGAACATGATAACAGGGGTTTTATCCAGGAATTTATTTTTCCTGATCTCCGAAAGACATTCCTTGCCATTTCTCACCGGCATATTGATGTCCAGAAAAATCATATCAGGCAGATCCTTTGTATGTTTCTCAAGGTAATCAAACATCTCTTCAAAGCCGAAAACCGACTCAAGCCTTGCTTTGGGGGCGACATCCACAACTACCTGGCGGAAAAGATCATGATAATCAGGGTCATCATCTGCCATTAGGATTTTAAGAAAAGAGCCGGAGGCTAAAGTCATCAGGAAGTAAGTAACATGATATAAATTCCGGAAAGCAAAATAAGCTTAATCGGAAAGCTCAAAGGTAAAATTAACATGCGTCATGGCAAAATTAAAATTAATGTATACTTTAATGAAGGTTATTCTTTTAAACTTTTAAATAAATGAGAAAATTTCTGTGTTTTGTACTTTTTGGAGAAAGGATATTCAAAGATATCATCTTTCCCTGCAATACGGATTCTGCCCGGCCGGCATGGGATAATTCCCGTTCAGCAGTTTAATTTTTTATTAAGGAATCAAAGGGGTAAATTGGCACTATGAAATTAGTCAATTGTCTGGCTTTAATCCTCATACTGGGGTTCAATAAGCAGGATAGCCCGGATAATTATAAAACAGACAGAGGCAAGGTCAGGTTCAACTCCGAAGCCCAGCTCGAGATCATCAATGCGTCATCAACCAGGCTCAGGGGAGTGCTGAATCCTGTTAAGCGCACTTTCGCTTTTGCCGTGCCTGTCAGCTCCTTTGAAGGATTTAATGCAGCACTTCAGCGCGATCATTTCAATGAAAACTATCTTGAAAGCGACCGCTTCCCGGTGGCAACCTTTACAGGCAAGATCATTGAGGAACTATCATACCCACCAAACGGTGCCCTGGAGGTAAGGGCAAAAGGCATGCTTACCATTCACGGTGTTGAGCAGGAAAGGATCATTAAAGTTTCAATTACCATGATTGACGGCATCATGCATGTTTTTTCCAGGTTCAATGTGTCTCTGAAGGATCATGATATCAAGGTTCCGAAAGTAGTGCATGAGAAAATTGCGTCCGAAATTTCAATTGAGGTGCAGGCTGAGCTGAAAAAAGGAATTTGATGATCCAGAGACCGTATCAGCATCAATTATTTTTAAAATTTGCAATTGTGTTATGGGTTTTTGTTTCCGGATCAGATGTCTCTGGCCAGGCACCTTATGTAAAACGGATACATCTCAATACAGAAAAAGGCGATGTTAAGTTTCTGAGGGAGCTTCGCGATAAAAAGGGGATGCTCTGGTTCGGTTCATCAGAAGGTGTTATTGAGTTTGACGGAAAAATCCATACGCTGCACGCACTTAAAACGCCCGGTTTCGACAATACAGTTTCTTCATTGTATGAAGATCACGGCGATACGATCTGGATCGGGTATAAATCAGGGCAGGTTGCGTTTCTCACAGGACAAGGACTTCAGCTTTTTAATCCTCGTGAAGGAATGCCGAAAAAACCGGTTACTGCCATTTCAAAAGACAGCTACGGAAACCTGTGGATTGCAACTGCAGGAGAAGGAATCTACTTTTATGAGGACATGATTTTGTACAACATCAATACCGACGACGGCCTGAATGATAACTATGCTTATGCTCTTGCTCCTGCAGACAGCGGCAGCATGTGGGTTGGTACAGATGAAGGACTTGTGCGGTGCATGCCAGACCAGAAAAAAAAGGTGATTGAGAAATTTCATATAGGGGAGGGGTTGCCCGACAACATCGTAAGGGTGATCGTACCCCTGAAAAACGGTGACCTCTGGATAGGGCTTCAGCAGAAAGGTGTATGCAGGTATATCGCTGCCCGGAAGCAGTTTGTTGTTTCGGCTCATATGAAGCAATGGCCGTTCGGGCAGGTCAACAGCATTTGCGCAGATAAGAAGGGGTTGTGGATTGGTACGGAAGAGTCGGGACTTGTTTTCGCAGGTGAAAATGAATTGCCTGTTTCATACATGGAATTTAACAGCCTTCATTTTTCAAGAGTTTCGGATGTAATAAAGGACCTGGAAGGCAATCTCTGGATGCTTGCAAATTCAAATATTTACCAGTCGCCCGGTAACCGTGTAATGATACTGGATAAAGTTCCGCGGATCGATATGAAAATGGTGCACACCCTGATGGCTGACAGCAAAGGTAAAATCTGGTTTACTCCAGACCAGGGGCTGGTGGCCTATTCCGGGGGAGACGCAACATCGCAACCAGCCAGGAAATACACCATTACCCCGGAAAAGGATCTTGTTGATATTGTAAGCCTTTATGAGGATGACTGTCATTATATCTGGGTTGGCACAATGGGAGCAGGCATTTACAGGCTTAATCCCGAAACAGGTGCTATCAGAAAAATAACAGCCAGCCCGCTGCTCCATAATGCAAGCGTGATGGCCATTGCAGGAAGCGGCAATACCGTATATGCAGCAACATTTTCAGGCGCAATAAGGATCACAATACCCGAAGATTGTCATAGCGATGAAATCAATCCGCTTGTTGAAACGCTTGACAAAGACAACCTGCTGGGCAGCTTTTATATTTATGATGTTTTTATAGACAGCAAAAAAAGGATCTGGTTTGCTACCGATGGCAAAGGGATCATCTGTTTTGAAAATGGAGCATATACCAGCTACAACGGTAAGCAAGGAATTGCAGGAACGGTGATCTATTCGATCACTGAAGATGAATCGGGCAATATCTGGTTCAGCACACAGGAACATGGACTGTACAAATTTGATGGGACGGAGTTTTCAAATATCAATGATTCAAACGGGCTGAGCAGTCTTGTACTTTCCGGTATCATAGCCGACCGTAAGGGCAGCATTGTTGCAGTGCACAATCATGGATTTGATGTTCTCAACATCAGCACGGGCAACTTCCGTTATTATGGAGCTGAAGTGGGGTTTACAGATATCAATTCAGATTTGAATGCCATTACCCGCGACAGCAAGGGGCAGGTATGGATCGGGACCGACCAGGCCATTATAAAATATACGGGTGACGACAGAACAGTACCACCAAGACCGGTTACGCTGATCACAAAAGCGGCGGTGTACTCAAATGAAATTATTTCAGAGGCAGAAAGAACGCTTTCACATGACGAGAATTACCTGTCTTTCGACTTTACCGGGCTGTGGTACACCAATCCCAATCGTGTAAAATTTCAGTACATGCTTGAAGGATATAATAAGGAGTGGATCAGCACGCTTGACCGGCATGTGATATTTCCAAAGCTGGAGCCTGGCACTTACAGGTTCAGGGTGCGGAGCTCGCTTACCGGCAATTTCACGGAATTTACCGAGGCTTCCTACGCTTTCAGGATACGGCTGCCTGTATGGCGCGAGGGATGGTTTATTTTTATGGCTGCTGTTATTACCGGAACTGTTGTCTATTTACTGGCACAAATGCGAATCAGGCAGATCAGGAAGCTGGAAGAGCTGAAAAAGGAAAAGATCAATTTCCAGTTTGAAACACTTAAAAGCCAGGTGAACCCGCACTTCCTGTTTAACAGCTTCAATACACTGATCACCATCATAGAAGAGGATAAAAAGAATGCAATCGAGTTTGTGGAAACGCTCTCTTCGTTTTTCAGGAATATCGTTACCTTTAAAGATCACGACCTGATCACGCTGCAGGAAGAGCTCGGTGTGGCGTCTGTTTATTTCTACCTTCAGCAAAAGCGGTATGGAAACAACCTCAGGCTCAAGGTGCAGGTAAGCGATGAAGCTAAGAAAAAGAAAATTCCACCACTGGTGCTGCAGATGCTGATGGAAAACGCCGTAAAGCATAATGCAGTTTCATCGGAAACGCCGCTTGACATTTCCATAACTTCAAACGGAAGCTCGCTGGTGCTGACAAATAACATCAATGTAAAACGAACGGTAGAACATTCAACCAGGACCGGGCTTCAAAACATACTGAACAGGTTCAGGCTGCTGACGAACCAGCCTGTAGTTATCAGTCATACAGCCACAAGTTTCAGCGTTACCATACCATTGATCTGAAATTCACATGATATAAACGACTTCAAAAAAAACACATGAACATTCTAATCATTGAAGACGAAGAGCCGGCTGCAGCAAGGCTTAAAAAAATGCTGCTCGATATTGATCCTGCTATCAGTATCCTGGATGTGATCGTTAGCATAAAATCGGCGGTGGCATGGTTTAAGAAAAATCCCATGCCCGATCTGGTGCTTATGGATATTCATCTTGCTGATGGCAACAGCTTTGATATTTTCAACGAGGTCCAGGTTGCATGCCCGGTCATTTTCATTACAGCTTTCGACAAGTATGCATTGAAATCGTTTGAGGTGGATGGAATTGATTACTTGCTTAAACCGGTTAAAAAGGAAGAGCTTGTAAGGGCACTTGATAAATTTAAAAAATGGTTCAGCAACAAGGGATCGGCTGAAATCGACTACCAGAAGCTTGCCGCTATGATCACACGCAACGAAAAGGATCTGAAAAAACGCATCATGATCCGTTATGGCGATGTTATCAAAACCGTGGAGATAGAAGACGTTGCATATTTTTTTACAGAGGACAAAGTGAATTTTCTTCGCACAAAAACAGGCATCACCTACCCGATCGACTTTAACCTCGATGAAATGGAGCACATGCTTGACAGGAAAAAATTTTTCCGGATCAACAGACAGTTCATCATAAATTTTGAGTCAATCGTGAAAATGGTCTCTTTTTCCAAATCCCGGGTTAAGATCACCCTGCAGCCGCCTTCAAATATTGAAACCATCGTAAGCACAGAGCGCTCAGGCAATTTCAAGCACTGGCTCACGGGGGATGTTCAAAAAGATGGAGAGTAGTTTTTTGCCGGGAATTAAGCAATCAGTTTATAGTTTATTGTCTATGGTTTATAGTTTGAGGGATGCGTGGCCTTCAGCATTATGCAGTGCACGCTTCACTCTTTGCTTAGAAATCATTTGCCATGCCAACGGAAACGCAGCTATTAATGAAAAAAGCCTCCTGCAGTTCTATGAAGAATTGCAGAAGGCTTATGGCATTTAATCCGGAGGATCCTGGTAAGAAAAAACGTAAAAAACCCCTAATTTAAATTAATTCAGTATTCAGGTCCTTTTTCCGATTTAATCGCCATAAAAAATTTATTGGTGTAAAGATGCATCACATAACTAAAATTATAAAGCAAGTGTTGCTGAACGGGTAAATTTTGCTTCTGAACCGGCTGATTTCATTCATTTCGCATAACCATAGCCGGTAACTGAAATGCTGCGCCGGATCTGGTATCCGTATAATCCCACATAACCGGCTTCGTCGAACGACACAACGCTGAAATGGTAAACGAATTTTTCCAGGCTTACGCTGATGTCCGTGCTGCAATGCGGCGTTAGGATATCAGGAAAATTGTGAAGGACGTCGGAAAGTGAGGATCCCGAGGAAAGACTCCTTAGCTTTCCCAGGAAAACAATGCCTGGCCGGTTAGATGATATGATTGCACCGTTAAAATCAAGCTTGATCACAGGCATGATCATGCAATCGGTGTATGATGAATTTTCTTCCCTTGGAATGGGACGAACAACGGCTGTTTCTGTTTTATATGTTTCCATCGGCTCCTTTTTATGTTTCTCTGGTTCTTGTTATGCTGAAAAGCTTAAAGATCGTGCTGCCAGCTTAATCTGATGCAAGTTAGAGCAGCAATGACCCTGGTGAAAAAATAATGGGCCGGACGGGAAATAATCCCCTTTAAACGGGAATGCAGCAGCTGTCAGCTTTTGGCTTTCCTGCTGCCGATGGTGAAAACCCTGGAAATGTTGAAACCAAAATGGATGTCACCTTTTGTCCAGTCGCCGGTGGTTTCGGTAATAAATGCCCTCTCGTTCATCCCTGTTGCATTGGTGAAGTGGACCTGGAATACGTGCCCGCCGGTTTCTATGTCAAATCCGATTGATAGCGGGTTGGTATAAAGGTCGGCTGTGCGTCCGGGCTTAAGCATAAAATAGTCGAAATTAACTGAAACGCGTTTTGAAAGCTTGATCCTTGTTCCGATTCCCAGCGCCCATAAGTCATGCTCATCAGTCAATGAATCCACCAGGTTGCGGTGAATCACGATAGGCGAAAGCTGCAGCGAAATTCCTTCACTGAATCTTCTTGCTATAATGGCTTCATAATAATATCCAAGCTTGGATGTGAAATAGTTTTTTCTTTCCGGATCATCCCATTTCATGGTATTCATGGTCATGCCGGCAACCAGGGTAACCGAAAACGGGAAATTGCGTGAGCCTTTGGTTTGCCAGATGGGCTTGAGCTTGATCAGTCCGTCGAGCTCTTTTTTAAATGTGCTTCTGCCGAGTCCGACTGTAAACCACGGCGTCACACCATAATCAAAGCCAAGCCTGATGGTTGCCTGGTCGAGTCCGAAGACTTCTTCGAAACCGCTATTAATAAAGCCGAAACGGTGGAGGATCCGGAAATCCAAAACCCCTTTGGCAAGCTGCTCGCTCGACTGGGCATTGATAACCCTGGTCGATTTCCAGGTATTGCGTACTTTTTCAGGCTTTGCTTCTTCTTCTTCTTCAAGCAGCCCCATCAGGTCATCCTGTGCTGCTGCCGGGCTGTAACATATACAGCCCGCAGCAAGGAACAGGAAAAAAATATATTTTATTTTATGCATAGCGTGCCGGCCTGTCGCATTATTTGTTCAGCGGCTCATATGTCATATCCACATTCACTTTTGCTTCCTTGTCGATCTTGTCTTTAACAACTCCCGGTATGGTGATGTTGTAATCGGCAATGGTAACAATGAAATCAGCTTTTGCATTGAGTTTGCCATCCTTTCTTTCAATCACTCCTTTTGCATCTACCGGTTTGGTAACTCCTTTGATGGTGAGGTCACCTTTTACCTGCACGGGGTATGATCCGTCCTTCGTATAGTCCACATCCTTGTTGTTTGCGATTGTGCCTTTGAATGAAGCTTTTGGAAATTTATCCGACTCCATGTAGTTTTCATTGTAATGGTCCTGCATCAGGGATCTTTCAAATTCGAAA
>Ga0190272_10001524_pt1 | contig 11150 bp, 7 predicted proteins | sample Popmic504T_FD_133746 | JGI IMG/M metagenome (GOLD analysis project Ga0190272, IMG submission 133746) | Populus adjacent soil microbial communities from riparian zone of Shoshone River, Wyoming, USA - 504 T | ecosystem: Environmental > Terrestrial > Soil > Riparian zone | place: USA: Wyoming...
GAAGGCGGCGACTGCCAGCGCGAGGATCAGCAGCGTAGCGACGACGGGGTCCACGTCGCTCAGCGTAGCCATAGCGCTCGGTGACTGCGGCGGTGCACGATCGAGGGCGCAAAGCCGTCGCGCCGCGTGCACGAGTCAGCCGAGCGACACCGGACCCCACTCGCCCGGAGTCTGCAGCGGAGCATCGCGCACGTCCAGGCCGCTCTCGCTCACCGTCGCGACCGCGATGAGCAATGAGTACGAGGGGATGCCTTCGAAACTCTGGCGACGGATGATGGCGGTGTCGTCGGTCCCGGGCACCTGCGCGCTGCGCTCCACGATCGAGAGCCACGGGCGCCACCAGTCGGCGTCGCCGGGCGTGTGCTCCACCTCGGGCGCCGCGTCGCGGAACTCGGGCAACCACTGCGCGATTCGAGCGGTGGTGGCGTCATCGACCTCGTCGTGGGCGATCATGTGCGTGCCCGGCGACAGCTCGACGGTCTTGGCTTCGAGCCCGTTCCACGACACGACGCGGGCCGAGTGAGCGGTGACCTCGACGAGGTTGAACCCGCGGGTGGACGGATGCTGCGACGGCGGCCTGCCCGCGACGGCTTCGAGCGCGATCGTCCCCCGCGTCTGCACGTCCGAGTCGGGGCGGTCCGAAAGGTCGCGGCGGTTCAAGAGCACTGCCAGCCGACGCGAACCCGCGTCGGCTGCCAGCCACGCTCCCCCCGCGCGCGCATCACGGATCCCCACGACGCCGGGATAGGCATCCGGCCACCACGGCCCGAGCCGGTCCCACCGCCGACCGGGATCCTCGTCGCGAACTGCGAGCAGGCGAACCGGGTCGGAGGCGTTGTCAGGCACTGTGATGATCATCGTGCACACGGGAGGACCTCCTGCGGTCGGGCGATGCGAACCGCGCCGTTCCTTCTGATCGGATGCCGCCGACTCCGGACACCCGCGCCCCGTGGGAGAATCGCCACGTGTACGTCATCGTCGGAGTGACGGGCGGGATCGCCGCCTACAAGACTGTGCAGCTCGTGCGGCTGCTCGTACTGGACGGTCACGAGGTCCACGTCATCCCCACCGAAGACGCGGTGAGGTTCGTGGGCATCCCGACGTGGGAGGCCATCAGCCGCAATCCGGTCACCACCTCCGTGCATGACGATGTCGCGAAGGTGCGTCACGTCGCTCTCGGCCGAGCCGCCGATCTTGTCGTCGTGGCGCCCGCGACAGCGAACTTCCTCGCGAAGATGGCCGCAGGGCTCGCCGACGACCTTCTGGGTACGAGCCTACTCGCCACCACGGCACCGGTCGTCGTCGCCCCCGCGATGCACACCGAGATGTGGCGGCACCCCGCGACCGTTCACAATGTCGAGCTGCTCCGCGCCCGTGGCGTGCACGTCGTAGGGCCCGAGGACGGACCCCTCACCGGAGGCGACGTCGGCCCCGGGCGGATGACCGAGCCCGACCAGCTCCACGCATACGTCGCTTCGATGCTCTCGCGACGAACCGATCTCGCGGGCACCCGCGTGGTCGTCAGCGCAGGCGGCACACGCGAGCCGATCGACCCGGTGCGCTACATCGGCAACCGCTCGAGCGGTCGCCAGGGCGCCGCCGTCGCGCTGGCCGCCGCCGACCGCGGGGCGCAGGTCACTCTCGTGGTCGCACACGCCGATGCAGACGTCGTCGAGTCCGCCCGATCGCATCCGCGCATCGACGTGGAGCACGTCGGCACGGCCGGCGAGCTCGCTGCCTCGGTCAGCGCCCACGCTGCGGGCGCCGACATCGTCGTGATGGCGGCCGCGGTGGCCGACTACCGGGTCGACGAGGCATCCGAGCGCAAGCTTGCGAAGGAGGAGACCGGCGGCGAGCTCGCGCTCAGGCTCGTCGCGACCACCGACATCCTGGCCGAGCTTGTCCGCGAGCGGCGCCCGGGTCAGACGATCGTCGGCTTCGCCGCCGAGACCGAGACGGATGCCGCGGCCCTCCTCGAACGCGCGCGCCGAAAGCGCCGCCGCAAGGGCGTCGACATCCTGGCCGTGAACGAAGTCGGCTGGAACAAGGGGTTCGAAGCACCCGACAACACGCTCACGTTCATCGGTGGCGACGACGACGTCATCGCGACTGCCACCGGCAACAAGCGCGAGGTCGCCGACGCCCTGTGGGACGCCGTGCTCGGCATCCGCCCCACCTGACAGCCCACTGCTCTTCCTCGGCTCGGTGGAAATGGGTGGGGCGCATTTCGTCCGTTCGCGCCCCACGCCGAAGCGAAGGGCCGGGCGCCTCACGACGCCCGGCCCGATGCTGCACGCTCGGTCGGCTAGGGCAGGATGCTCACCACGCCGAAGTCGTTCTCTGCGGCGCTGCGGTACAGCAGCAGCAGGCCCGTCTGGGTCGACGGCGCAGTCGAACCGGTCGCCTGCACGCCGAGGGTCAGTTTCGACTTGGCCGGGATGCTGACCGTGCCGGATGGTGTGTACTTCGACTCGCCCCAGGTGTAGGTCTGGCCCTCGATGGCGTCGGTGACGGCGCCGCTGAAGTAGTTGTCGAAGGCGTACACGCTGTACCCGAACGTCTGACCCGGGGCGATCCCGAGCGCGTCGGTCGGCGCCGTCAGGATCTGCGTCGAGGAGTCGAACCCGCCATCGTCGTAGTAATACGCACTCGATGTGCCGGTGCTCAGGTCGGCCACGTACACGACGGTCTGACCCGTGACGCCGAACCCACCGAGCTCCGCGTTGTAGACCACGTAGTCGTCGGCGCCGTCGTTGTTCGAATCGACGTAGACGTCGAACTCCGCCGGGTAGGGCAGCACCGTGCGCCGGTCGTAGGTGGCGATTCCGAACTGGAGAGCCCCTGAGCCGCCGTCCCGGACGCCCACGGCGGCCAGGTCGGTGATCGCCGCGTTACTGCCGGGCGAGCCGGGCTGTCCCGGGTCGGGATCGAGCAGCTCGGGGCTCGTACCCGTGAGCGCGAAGAGCTCCACATCACCCGCGGCGACCGCTGAGGCGTTCTTGAGCTTGAGCTTGCCGTCGCCGGACTTCTTGAGCGTGAGCTCTGAATCCGCGCTCACCTCGGCTGCCTTGCGAGGCAGTACGGTCCAGCCCACCTTCACGCTCTCCTCCGCCGACGTCGCCGTCACCCAGCCGTCGAACTCGGGTCCGTTCAATGCGGCACCGTCGCCTCCACTGGCGCCGACGTTGTTGAACGGCCAGTCGGCGAGCTTCGACCCGTCGATGGTGATCTTGACCCTCACCTTCTCGGTCTTCCCGGCTTGGACATTGACGTGGGCGGGCGACACCTTCAGGGTGACGGCTCCGCTCGCCTCGTCGGCAGCGTCGCGATAGCTGACCCCGAACGAATACTTGCGCTTCGAATCCGAGCTGTTGGTCAATGTCAGTTCGACATCGGCCTTGTAGGTCTTGGTCACCGACGGGATGCCGAGGCCGATGTTGCCGCCGGTGCCCGCGGTCGCGAGCACGCCGGCTGCCTCAGCCGAGGGCGCGACGCGCACCTCACCGGCGCCGATCCGTGAGATCGGCGTCGTGATGAAGTCCGTCGCGGTCGGGGTCCGGTTGGTGCTGTCGGCGCCGCCCAGCAGGCGGGCCTTGATCGTCGTCGGCGTGGCATTGGGGAACTTGTCCACCAGAAGCGCCGCGGCCGCCGAGACGACGGGGGCAGCACCTGAGGTGCCACCGAAGTTCGTCTCTTCGGTTGCAGTGCCGGTCTCGGCCGAAAGCCACGCACCCGGCGCGCCGATATCCGGCTTGGCGCGGTGGTCGCCCATGGTCGTCCCACGGCTGGATGTGCCGACCATCGTGTTGGTCAGCGCGATCGCGTTGGCCGGGTCGATCGTGACACTGACGGGCGCCGATTCCAGCGAAGCGACCAGCGCCTGGCCCGCGGCCTGCGAGATGCTGAACGTCGGAACGACGACGGGCTCCGCGCTCCCGAAGCTGAAGCTGGGCGGGTCACCGGGCGCGTTGTTGAAGATGATCACCGCGGTGGCACCGGCGTTCTGCGCGAACACCGCCTTGTCGGAGATGTTGCACGTTCCGCGCTGGATGAGAGCGATCGCACCCGCGGGGAACGACGCGAACGCGGCATCCGAGCATCCGATACCACCGGCGTCCTCCGGTCGCGCGAGCGGCGCCGAGAGAGCCGATGCCGGCACCGGCGACCAAGACTGGAGAACCGAGTTGGCGACCAGGTCGCCGACACTGGGCTCGATGACCCATTGCAGGTCATCGGGCAGCGACGTCTGCGCAACGCTGATCACGCCGGGAGCCGACGAGGGCGAGCCGACGATGAACGGACGGTCGGCCGAGTTGCCGGCGGATGCCACGACCACGACGCCCGCGTTCACCAGGTTGTCGGAGGCGAAGGCCGAGTCGTCCTGCTCCTGACCGTACGACGAGCCGAGCGACATGTTGACCACGTCGACGGCGTCGGAGATGTCGCCATCGCCGTTCGGGTCGAGCGCCCAATCGAGGCCGCGCAGCATCGCGACACCGTCGCACGATGTGGAGACTGCCGAGCAGACCTTGACGGCGTACAGCGAAACTCCCGGGGCGATGCCCTTGTGGGTGCCATCCGCGCTGTGGCCGCCGATGATGTCGGCGACGTGCGTGCCGTGTCCGGCTTCGATGCCCGCGTCGATCGGGTTCGGGTCTTCGAGGCGCTCTCCGTTCGGCCAGGTCTCGCCGACGAAGTCGAATCCGCCCTTGACCTTGGGTGCGCTCTCGCCGAAGAGGGTCGCGCACACACCACTGGCGGCTGCGGCCGCACCCGCGAAGCACTCGGCGGTGACTTCGTCCGTTCCGGGTCCGCCGAGGTTGAAGTGGGTGTAGTCGATTCCGGAGTCGAGCACCGCGACCTTGACATCCGTGCCGTCGAAGCCGGCATCGTGCAGGGGCTGTGCCTGCACATAGTCGATCGCCTGCGCGAGGCTGCCCGACGTGCCGTCGTCCTCCTGCGGCGTGGAGTGCGTCTCATACGTGCGGAGCGGGGTCACTGAGATGACGTTGTCGAGGGCGGCGAGCGCTTCCAACTGCCCGGCTGCGACCGACACGACGACGAGGTTCGCTGCAAGGTCGGTGCGTCCGAGCTCGGACACACCCAGATCACTCGCGGCGGCCACGAACTGGTCCTGCTGGGCGGTCACCCTGTCTTTCGTGGCGCGCTGGTCGGCCTCGCCGGGAACGGTTCCCTCCGCGAGAGCGCCTTCCGGTACAGTCTCGGCGATCGTCGGCTCAGCGAGCCGCACGGTGACCTGAACCGTGCCCGCGCTTCTCTTGAGGTCCTCCGACAGCCCCTTCGGCTGCGGTGCCTCGTAGCCGTCGTCGGTGACGGTGTCGGGCAGTGTCGGTGGTGATATCGGATCGGCCGCCGACCAGGCCGGTGTTGCACCGAAGACCATTGCGGGGACGGCGACGACGGCGACGAGACCGGTGACGATGGCGCGAAGGCGACGGTGCATGACACTCCCGGGGGGATTAGAGGTCGTGACGGAGTGGGACGAACATCGGTGTTCGCCACCCTGCTGGCAGCCAGCGGGCACGAGTCTATGTGTCGCCTGCGCGCCGCGGCAAGGGCGCGCCGAGAGCCAACGGACGGTCGCGAGGATGCCGGTGAGGGTCTCGAAGAGTTGCAGATCGCGGGCGAGAGTCGCTCAATTTTCGAGCACCCGGGTCAGCCAGCCGTCGCGTGCGGCGGCGGCGGCGACCGAGATCCGGGCGTTCGGCGCGAAGTTCTCGAACCCGTGGAAACCACCCGGCCAGACATGCAGCTCGGCTGTTCCGCTGCATGCCCAGATCCGCGAGGCGTAGGCGACGGCCTCGTCTCGAAAGACTTCGGCGCTGCCGACCGAGATGAATGCGGGCGGAAGGCCGGCTAAATCCTCGGAGCGCGCCGGGGCGGCCGGGGCGCGCACGTCATCACCACCGCGCCGATCGCCGAGGAGCGCAGTCCAGCCTGTGACGTTGCTCGCGCGGTCCCAGACGCCGATGCCGTCGATCTGGTGGGCCGAGATCGTGTCATTGCGATCGTCGAGCATCGGGCTGACAAGCACCTGCGCGGCGATCGCCGGCTCGTCCCGTTCGCGGGCGAGGAGGCAGACGCCTGCCGCAAGTCCTGCGCCGGCACTCTGGCCGGCCACGATCAGCCGATCGGGGTCGATCCCGAACTCCCCTGCGTTCGCGACCATCCAGCGCAGTGCCGCGTAGCAGTCCTCCACCGGCGTCGGATCGGGATGCTCAGGCGCCAGGCGGTAGTCCACGGCCACGACCACCGCGCCGTGGCTCCCGATGAACGGCAGGTAGGCACCCACCCCTCCGAACCGATTGCCGAAGATCATCCCGCCGCCGTGCAGGTACAGGATGCCGGGGCCGACGCTCGATTCGTCGGTTCGGTGGAAGATCGAGACCTCGATGTCGCCACCGGCGTACCCCGGAATTGTGCGCTGGTCGTGGACGACGCCGAGCTTCTCCACGAGCCCACCGACGGTCGGATCGACGGGGATCGCACGGAACCGCTCGATCATGGCGGGCGTGATGCTCGGCGGGACGCTGCCCGCAAGCGCCCCGAGCACCGGTTCCAGTTCGTGGTCGAACGGTGGCGCGGAGCTAGACCGCACTCGTCGCCTCTCGCTTGGGCAGCACCCATCCGGGCCGCACGAAGTGGCAGGTGTAGCCGTTCGGGTACGTGATCAAGTAGTCCTGGTGCTCGGGCTCGGCCTCCCAGAACGGGCCCTCCGGCTCGATCGTGGTGACCGCCTTCGCGGGCCACAGCCCCGAGGCATCCACGTCGGCGATCGTGTCACGCGCGACCTGTTCCTGCTCGGGTGAGAGCGGGAAGATCGCCGAGCGGTAGCTCGAGCCGATGTCGTTGCCCTGACGGTTCAGGGTCGACGGGTCGTGGATCTGGAAGAAGAACGCCAGGATGTCGCGGTACGTCGTCTTGGTCGGATCGAAGACGATCTCGACCGCCTCGGCGTGACCCGGGTGGTACGGGTACGTCGCGTGGTCGCTCTTGCCGCCGGTGTAGCCGACGCGGGTGTCGAGCACTCCGGGCTGCCGGCGGATCAGATCCTCCATGCCCCAGAAGCAGCCGCCCGCGAGGACGGCGGTCTCGGTGCCGGGGGTTCGGGTGATGGCTCCGGTGTCGGTCATGATGCGTTCTCTCCGTCTCTTGCAGTGGCATTGTTGCTCGTAGTGGGCTCGAAAAGGGCGCGGTACTCACCGTAGCCCTGCTCCTCGAGCTCCGCAGCGGGGACGAATCGCAGCGCGGCGGAGTTCATGCAATAGCGCAGGCCACCGGCATCCCGCGGCCCGTCATCGAAGACGTGACCGAGGTGGCTGTCTGCACCGGCGGAGCGCACCTCGGTGCGCTTCATCCACAGCATGCCGTCGACGTGCTCGGTGACGGCGTCGGATGCGAGGGGCTTGGTGAAACTCGGCCATCCGGTGCGGCTCTCGTACTTGTCGGTCGACGAGAAGAGCGGCTGGCCTGAGACCACGTCGACGTAGATGCCGTCGTCGTGGTTGTTCCAGTACTCGTTGCGGAAGGCGGGCTCGGTGCCGTCCTCCTGCGTGACGCGGTACTGAGAAGGCGTGAGGCGACTGACTGCCTCAGGAGTCTTGCGATAGTCGTGTGACATGGTTTCCTCCTGGCGAGACGCGGCTGGCTGCAGCGTCATAGGGAAGAACGGATGCCGCGGTCATTTGGTTCCCCGCAGTCTGTGAGCGAGCCGTGAGTTCGAGTACGCGGCAGGCAGAGTTGTTCGAGGTGTGGTCGCCGAGGAGAATGCACGTATATGGCCGAGTTGACGATCATCCAGCAGTCCCCCGACCCCGAGCAGGTCGACGCGCGCTCGCGCACGCGCCGCTCGATCGCCGAGAAGATCAGGGCCCTGGGCCAGAACCGCATCGGCGCGATGCTGCTTCTTCTGGCGACTATTGCGGCGATCGTCTGGGCCAATGCTTCCGGACACTCGTATGAGACGTTCTGGGAGACTCCCCTCACGTTCAGCGTCGGCGAGCTCCACCTCGATTTCACGCTCCACGCGATCGTCAACGACGCGCTCATGGCGATCTTCTTCTTCACCGTCGGCCTCGAGGTGCGCCGCGAGTTCGCAATCGGCGAGCTCACGAGTTGGTCGCGCGCCGTCGTGCCGGTCGTCGCCGCCGTCTTCGGCCTGGCGCTGCCCGCCCTGCTGTTCGTTCTCATCGCGGCGGGATCGGGTCATGAGTACGCGTGGGGGATCGTCATCTCGACCGACACCGCGTTCCTCGTCGGTGCTCTCGCCCTGATCGGCCCACGGGTTCCGGGGCGGCTCCGAGTGTTCCTGCTTGCGCTGGCCGTCGTCGACGACATCGGCGCGCTGAGCATCATCGCCCTGGTCTACACCGAGAACTTCAACCCCCTTCCGCTGCTGATCGCCGCGGTCGGGCTCGCCGGCGTCTACTTCACCCGCTATCTGCGGGCCGGGCGAGGTCCGGTGTACGCGACCCTCGCGATCATCGTGTGGCTGGCTTTCCTCGCCTCCGGCGTGCATCCGACACTCGCCGGTGTCGCGATCGCGCTGCTGGTGCCGGTCTACCGCCCCGATCGACGTGATGTGGAGCACGCACTCGATCTCGCACGGACGTTCCGGCAGTCGCCGAACACCGAGTACGCCCGCGCGGCGGCGAACAGCCTGCGCGAGTCGATCTCGATCAACGAGCGGCTGCAGTCCGCGTATGCGCCGTATGTCGCGTACGTGATCCTCCCGCTGTTCGCCCTGGCGAACGCGGGAGTCGTCCTCAGCCCCGAGATCCTGGCCGGCGCGATGACGTCGGCCCTCACCTGGGGCATCGTGGTCGGCCTGGTCGTGGGCAAGTTCCTCGGCGTGTTCGGCTCCACCGCCGTGCTTCGACTGCTGCGCCTCGGGGAGTTCGGCCCCGGACTCACGCTCGATCGCATCGCGGGCGGGGCCGCACTGTGCGGCATCGGGTTCACGATCTCGCTGTTCATCGTCGACCTCGCGATCGAAGACCCGTCCGCTCAGAACGAGGCACGCGTGGGAGTACTCGCGGCATCTGTCATCGCGTTCCTCATCGCGACCGTGATCTTCCGCGTCTCGGACGCCGTCCGCCCGGACGTGAACACCGGCCAGACCCTCGCCCGCCCCGTCGACGCGAAGCGCGATCACGTCTTCGGCGGCGCGGATGCGCCCTACACGATCGTCGAATACGGCGACTTCCAGTGCGGCTTCTGCCTCAAGGCCTCCGGATCGATCCAGGAGGTGCACGAGGAGCTCGGCGACAGACTCCGCTACGTGTGGCGCCACGCGCCGCTCACGCAGTACCACCCGAACGCCCTTGCCGGAGCGGAAGCGGCAGAAGCGGCATCCCTGCAGGGCAAGTTCTTCGAGTTCGAACGCGCCCTCTTCTCCGATCAGGAGAACCAGCGACCCTCCGACATCATCCGCCTCGCCCGTGAGCTCGGCCTTGATGTCGAGAGGTTCGAGCGCGACCTCACCTCCCCCGAGGTCACCGGTCGCGTGCGGGATGACATGCTGGATGCCGAGGCGATGGGCATCACGTCGGTTCCGACGCTCTTCATCAATGGCCGGCGCCACACCGGCCCGTACGACTCGCAGTCGCTCATCCGGGCACTCGCCCAGACCGATCAGAGATCTGCGCAGAACGACCCGGGCGCGCCCGCGCCTCACTAACCTGGTGCCGATGGAACACGCAAATCTCGACCCCGTCCAGGCTCCGGTGCTCTCCGAGGCGCAATGGGAGCGGCTGGTGGCGTTCGGCACACCCCAGGAAGCAGCCGCGGGCGAGTACCTGTTCCGGTCGGGTGATCGCGAGTACGACCTGATCCTCATCGACTCGGGCGAGGCGGAGGTCGTGCGCGATTCGCTGTGGTGGATCGAAGAGGCGGTGCTTGCGCGCATGGGCCCTCGCTCCTTCGTCGGCGAGCTGGGCCTGCTCAACGGCCAGGGCGCGTTCCTCTCGGCGCGGATGACAGCGCCCGGGCGGGTCCTGCGGGTCACTCGTGCCGAGCTGCGCAAGCTCATGACCGAAGACGACGAGCTGTGCGACCTCATCCTGCACGCACTGTGGGCCAGGCGCGAGTCGCTGCGCCGCGGGCCTGCCGCGCTCACCCTCAAGCTCGTCGGGCTCAGCTCGTCGCGTGAGTTCCTCGCGCTCCAGCGCTTCGCCGAGCGGTTCGATCTGGTCCATGCCGCCATCGGGGTGGAGCCCGACGATCTCGGCTCGCTCACCGGGCATGCTTTCACCCTCGAGGACCTGCCGGTCGCGTTCATCCAGGGTGAGCCGATCCTGCGCGCGACGCCGGGAATGGTCGCGGACCGTCTCGGCCTGAGCTACCAGGCGCAAGCCGACGAGGTGGTGGACCTCGTCGTGGTAGGTGGCGGCCCGGCCGGCCTCGCCGCGGCGATCTACGGTGCCTCCGAAGGGCTCAGCACCGTCCTGCTCGATGCCGTCGCCCCCGGTGGTCAAGCCGCGGCGACCTCTCGCATCGAGAACTTCCTCGGATTCCCGTTCGGGGTGAGCGGTGGCGACCTCATCGGGCAGGCGTCCCTGCAGGCGCTCAAGTTCGGCGTGCGCGTCTACGCGCCGTGCGAGGCGGTGAAACTCGAGCCCGCCGGCGACCTGCTCGACGTCACCCTCACAGACGGCCGCATCATCCGCGCCCGCACCGCGATCGTCACCTCCGGAGCCGCGTACCGCAGGCTCGACCTCGACCGCTGGACGGACTTCGAGCGCGCCGGCATTTACTACGCGGCGACCCAGCTCGAACTGCGACAGGTCATGGATTCGCCCGTCGTCGTGGTCGGCGGGGCGAATTCAGCCGGACAGGCTTCGCTCTACCTCGCTGCGAACGGATGCCCCGTGCGGCTGGTCGTGCGCGGCTCTGACCTCGGCAGCCGGATGGCGTCCTACCTCGTCGATCGACTCGCCGAGGAGCCGCGCGTCGAGGTGCACACCGCATCGCGCGTCGTGGGCCTGGACGGTGCAGACTCTCTCGAGCGGGTCAGCATCGACAGCGTCGGCACGGTCGATGCGCGGGGCCTGTTCTGCTTCATCGGAGCCGACCCGGCCACATCCTGGCTGCAGGGGCTCGACCGCGACGCGGACGGCTTCCTGCGCACC
>Ga0190272_10001525_pt1 | contig 11137 bp, 4 predicted proteins | sample Popmic504T_FD_133746 | JGI IMG/M metagenome (GOLD analysis project Ga0190272, IMG submission 133746) | Populus adjacent soil microbial communities from riparian zone of Shoshone River, Wyoming, USA - 504 T | ecosystem: Environmental > Terrestrial > Soil > Riparian zone | place: USA: Wyoming...
CAGGAGGCGCAACAGAACTCAAAATCATAAATGCCCCTGAATCGGTATTGGTTATTCCCGATTGATTCATCATATTTGGAGAAAATGTATTGGAAGGGCCTATTGATACCGAAAAGCTGTCGCGGTAAAAAAGCATATTCCCTGCTTCATCCCATATTTTTATATAATGATTTGACGAGGGCCACTGACTATAGTCAAAAAGAAATTCTATATCTGTACTGTCAGCATCAAACAGCATTTCAGAAAAATACCCAATTTGGTATGTCAGATTTAAATTTGTGTCAGCCTGAAAAGAAAACTGCCTGAATAGGGAGTAATCCATATTTAATAACTTTATATCCTTGGTTGTATGGTTAATTTTAAGCCATTTATACCCTGATTTTTCGAGCCGGAGCAATGTATGATTTTCCGGATATTGATAAAATACGGTATCTAAAATAATCTGTGCTTTTAAGGTATTGATAAAGCCAATGCAGCATAGCATTACAAGTAGAATTCTATTTTTCATGATATATCGGGATTAAGGGTTTCAGAAGTTAAAATGCATATATATATATCTATATCGCAAGATATGTTTTATTTCGCATAAATATAGGAAATACTGTTTTAAGCTCTGAACAGCCTGGGGAGAATTGGAGCAATGCATGAACCTAATTCAGTTATTATAAAAATTATTTTTGTTGCAGCTCACCTGTATCATGACATCTATCTTTTGAATCCGAATCTTTCCGCAGTTTCCAAAATCATATAATAAGGCCGGCGATGAGGGTCTATTCATGCACAGTAATTAATAACACGAAAATTAAATTGATAAATTGGTTTTTTTTTCGTATTATTATGAAACCTTTATTACCCCAATCACAAATTCATTGTGAAATTGAATCCATGACCCCTGCCACAAATGAAAAAACTATTATTTGTAATTTTACTCCATACCGGTTGGCCGTTTATTGAAGCATCCTTTGGTCAGTGTACGCCAACCATTACTCCAAACGGACCGCTTACGTTCTGCCCCGGAGGAAGTGTGACACTAAATGCTACGGCGGGCGGAGTAAATTACTTGTGGAAACGCTATACAACGACCGGTCAGAAAGGGCCAAGCTCCTCGTATATAGCCTCATCTGACGGTAACTATACGGTTCAGATCACTACTTCAACGGGTTGTAGCGCTGTTTCATCCTCCGTAGGCGTTACTTTATACCCCAGCAGTGTTATTACTGCAAACGGCGCTACAGGGATAGGATGCCTGAATGGCGGGATGAACCTGGCTGCTGTAGCTACTTCTGGAAATTCTTATCAGTGGAGACTAAATGGAAACAATATTTCAGGAGCAACGGCCTCAACATATTCGGCAACTCTTGCAGGAAATTATACCTGCCGGATCATTAACGGTTCATGCAATGTGCTTTCCAATACGATAAATGCACAATATCTGACTGCTGGAACCAATATTTCAGGCCCTTCTATTTTCTGTTCGCCGGCATTTACATTTCTGACAGCCTCTGTTGGCATCAATAGTGGCAATACCTATCAGTGGCAATTGAATAATGTTGACATCCCGGGCGCTAATTCATCGAACTATAATAATCCTCCCACGACAGGAACTTACCGGTGCAGAATTCAGTTGGGTATATGCAATGCCGCCATTTATTCCTATCCCGTTAACTTACAGTCAGGTGTTGTGCCGCAGATTTATGTCAACACGGTCGCACAGGGACCTCCTTCCCAAGACCTGTGTGGAAATGTGACTTCAACTCTGCTGATATTTGATGCATCCAGCAACCAGACTTATGCCGGTCCGGAATCAGGAGTATCAACCTGGAAAAAAAATGAAATTCAGCTGGTACAGTCAGGAAATGAGCTTCTCTCAGTTGTAGAATCGGGCTATTATACGGTTTCCTTTACTACCGCCTGTGGTAGCAGCTTTTCACTTCCATTTACTTTACGGATACTAAACCCGGCCTATCCTCCTAAAATTACAACGTATTCCAGTTTTCCTGCCTGCAGTCCGGTAACACTGTATGTTGATGATGGAGTCGTATTCAACACACACCAGTGGAAATTAAACGGTGTAAATATACCAGCCGCCACTCAGAGCAGCTATGATGCAACTCAAGCCGGTAATTACAGTTGCTTAGTTTCAAACGATTGCGGTTCGCTGGAATCTGAAGCGCGGTATATTAATATTTATTCCGGACCAACAAATGCTATTACGGCAACTTCAACCAAGCTTTGCTCAAACAGCACGGTAACATTATCCGTTCCTGCAGGAAGCAACTTTTCGTATCGCTGGCGCCTGAACGGTGCTATCATTCCAGGTGCTACATCAAGCACTTATACCACTTCACTGGCTGGATCATTCGATTGCAAGGTGTATAATACATGCGGCGATACGGTTTATACAACTTCTGTTAATTTAAGCCTGGTCAATCCACCAGTTGCAAAGATCACCTCACCCGTGGCTACTTCAACATGCAGCGGAAGTGCTGTCAACCTTGCTGCAAATACGGGTTCAGGATATGTTTACCGCTGGCTTCAGAATGGCAGTGCCATCAGCACAACAGGTCAGTCAATTTATACAGCCACATCATCAGGCAGGTATTCAGTTATTATTACTGATGCAAACGGTTGCGCCGATACATCGGAACAAGCCCCTGTGTTTTTCGGAATTCCCGCCGTAACTGTGAGTTCCAATGTCCCGTCACCGGTCTGCCCGGAAGCTTATGTAAGTCTAACAGCAAATGTAACCAATGGCATTGCCGATACTTACCAGTGGAAGCGGAATGGCGTTGACATTCCAGGCAAGACAACGGCGACAATTAACGTGTATCCACTTCTTGCAGGAACGTATAAGGTAGTTGTTTCCAATCCATGTGGATCATCTACGTCTCCGGGTTATTCGCTCACCCTCAAGGCTGCAACTCCTGCTTCCATCACCGCTGGCGGTCCCACCGGGTTTTGTCCCCCGGCCAGTGTAACACTTAATGCTAATACGGGAGCTGGGTTGAGCTACCAATGGTATCGTACCAATTCCACGTCATCGGCTCAGGCAATGCTTGCCGGTGCAACCGGATCAACGTTTGCGACGGATTCTTCGGGATTTTACTGGGTAGAGATTACAAAGGCATCAACCGGGTGTAAGTCAGTATCAAACAAAATAAAGACAAGCCGCAACGGGATTGTGGCAGTGGTTTCGCCTTCTGTTAAGACAGCCGCCTGCAGCTCTTTGGTGCTGACGGCGAACAATGCGGCCGGTTATTCTTACCAATGGAGAAAAAATGGATCCAATATTTCTGGTGCTACCATGCAAACTTATACTGCGACATCTTTCGGGGATTTTTCCGTTGCAATGACGGGAGGTTGCGGCACATCCGTTTCTGATGAATCAGATATTGAAATTTATAACGGCCCGTTCACGCCGGCGGCCACTCAGATCTATCCCAGCGCCACAAGCGGCTGTGAGGGCAGTGGACTCGATATCGGCATAAACCGTTTTATTCTGCCTGGTTACGTTTCAAATGTTTCAATCCAATGGCTGCTCAACGGAAGTGCTTATGGAGCTCCTGTAATACCTTTTTCGCATAATACGGTTTTGTATCCGGCCGTCTCGGGGAATTACAGCATGGAGATAACAAATGTTTGCGGGCCGCAGACTTCCAATATTGTTCCAATTACAATTTATCCGCTGCCGCCGGCTTCCATCACCGCGGCCGGGCCGACTACTTTTTGCAACGGAGGCAGTGTCGTATTGAATGTTACTACTGCAGGCAGCAATACACGCCAGTGGCGGAGGAATAACCAGGATATCAACAACGCAACCTGGGGTTCGTATACAGCAAATGTTGCAGGCTCATATACGTGTGTTGTAACCAGTACAAACGGATGCAAAACCATTTCGAATGAGATCGATGTGGTTATCAGCGGAAATATACCGTCTGTACAGCCAGCCAGCGGTTCGGCTTACGTATGCAATAACACCTCGGGCAAAGCATATTCGATTGACGCTGTTGCAGGTGCAACAGGGTATACGTGGACGGTTCCTTCCGGAGCTACAATTACATCGGGGCAGGGAACAAAGAGTATAAAGGTAAGCTTTGGCAGCACAGCCGCTAACGGCAACATTTGTGTTTATGCAACTGTGCCTTGTGGAAACGGACCTTCTTCATGCATTCCTGTGCGTATGGTAACAGCCAAGCCAGCTGTTCCCTCAGCAATTTTGGGCAGTATTTATACGTGCCTTGGGGTCACTCCAAAGGTATATTCCTGTCCTACGGTTTTAAATGCTACCGGCTATACGTGGACAGTGCCAGCTAACGCAGTGATTTTATCCGGACAAGGAACCCATCTGATTACCGTTGATTTTAATTCATCTTTTACATCGGGTCCGATTAAGGTAGCGGCTTTTAACTGCAAGGGAACAAGCTCCAGCCAAAGCCTTGATGTTTACAGCAAACCTGTGGCACCAACCGTTTCAGGATTAACTGTTGGAGTTTGCCCAGGCAGCACACAAACTTACACCATTACGACAATAGCCGGAGCCACAGGTTTTAAATGGTATGCTCCGTCAAATGCTTCCATTTCCGGTAGCCAGTTTAATTCTTCTGCAACACTTATTTTTAATGCAAATTATGTAAAAGATACCCTGTTTGCCGAGGTCTCGAATTACTGTGGTGTCAGCCCAAAGACAAGTGTCATCGTTAAAACAGTTCCGAATATTCCTTCTTCCATTAGCGGTCCGGTTTCCGTTTGCGCAAACCAGAACGGAGTTGGATATTCTATTAGCCCGGTAAATGGGGCTACGTCGTATCAATGGACCGTACCATCAGGAGCTACCATTGCATCAGGGCAGAATACAACCTCCGTTTCGGTGAATTTCGGAACCACTGCCGGCAATGTGAAGGTACGCTCCGGCAATGCATGTGGCTACAGCGTTTACAGGAACAAGGCGATTGCTATTACCTGCCGCGAAGGTGAAAGCACCGCAGATGATCTTTTCGCAATATTCCCGAATCCTGCCACAGATATGCTTACGGTTTTGTTGAATTATACCGGACCCGGTCCAATAAAAATAGTTTTAACCGATGTGACAGGCAGGATCATGATGCAGAAAAATATTTCGCACCTTGAAGACGGGAAGTTGGAAATAATTGATATCAGTGAATACTCACCGGGGTATTATTTTCTGAAAGTCGAAACTGTTAAAAATATTCATCTGGAGAAGGTGTTGATTGAGTAACCTTTCTTAAAGCTGTTAAACCAGGTGAAAGGTTCAAAATATTAATATTTCCATTTTAGGTTTTGAGAAATTCTATTTAAGCTTAATGAATTTCTTCACGTTTGAATGCTGGCTGGAAACTAAATTAATAAAATAAATTCCAGCCGCAAGATTGGAAATATCCAGTTTTTCAATTTGCCCTTGCGGATACAGTATTAAAATTTTATTGCCGGAAATGTCAGTGATATGTAACTGTGAAGAAATATGGTCTTTTATTATGATATTGATATAATCTCCTGCAGGATTAGGATATAGATCAAAGTTGTCCGGGTTTGAAGGATTGCTGATATCTGTTGTGCTACCGATGATGTTTACTGTTGTGTTTGTAACCACAGCTGGATTGAAGTCGAAATAAATATATCCTGTATTGGAAATCTGTGAATTATGTGCAAGTCCCGGATTAAGTGCAATGGTATAAATTACAAATCCGTGACTTCCCGGTTCATTTATGCCACTGTCGGGAAGTATAATATTATTAAAGGAAAATTTAATAACCCGTGGCGCAATCATGGTCACGGTCATGGGATGGGTGCTGTAAATAATCTGTAGTGTTGAAACATCAAGCTCATTGACAATTGTATCGAGAATGAAAACATTATAGGCCGGTGCTGTCCCGGTGTTCTGAAAATTTATAGTATAGGTCAGCAAATCGGTCTGCGGACTAATTGTACCGGATGGATACACGGTTTTATTGTTTGGATCAATTGATAATATGACTTCTCCGCAAATATGCTTGATATTGTTTGAAGGAACAGAATCATTTATTACTGGCATTCCAATTATGGTGTAACAAACCGAATCACCTAACTGCAATATACTGTCTGCGATTACAAATAATTTAACAGGAAAAATATTTTTAAAGCCCAATATTCCTGTGTTCCACGTCAGGGTATCACCATTAATCTGTGAAACCGGGGGGATTGATGAGCTGATATGCACAAGATTGGTATCTATCACTAAAGACAAGATGCCGTTTACAGGTGTAAAGAAATTATTTGTAAGATATAAATCTAATTGGGCATTTGGCGCAAGTGACAGATTCGGCGCTTGCATATAGGGTTCCAGATCGAATCCTGCCTTTGGGAAAATTGCAAAATCATTTCCATAGGAAGGTTCCACGATCCCGCTTATTACACCGTTTACCGGACAATAAGTATCTGCCCATAAATAGGTGGTATCAATAAACACATCGTACATCAATGAATCTGAGACTATGAAATAATATTTGCCGGAGGCGTCCGTATGGGATACCTTCTGATAAACACCATTTTGCATTAGCAACAAAGGAATATGGTTCAGCTCAATATCAGAACTGTCATATATGCAGTTGTTATTTATGTCGACATATACTTTTCCGCCAATTGTACCGCAGGTATCTCCAATCAGTAGCTGGTTAACAACGGTTAAGGTGTCGGATGAACCATTGGGCGATGATGCAATTAGCTGGATCGAAAATAAACCTGAAAATATATAATCGTGATGTATATTGAAGCTTGCATGATTATTATTTATCACCTCGCTGAAGGTAGTATCACTTCCATCCCCAAAGGAAAACAAAATCGTAATAGAATCCCCGTTGTTAAATAGAATGGTCTGTGCTGTAACCTGGAATGCATCGGTCACAGGCGGGTTAATGCAGCTTACACCACCCAGCGAATCATTAACTGAAAGAGTGATATCACGGTACTTAGCTTCTGACGTCGTATAAAGCGTATCATTGTATAAATAACTATCATTTGTAAGGACAGTGTATGTGCAGATATTGTAAATCCCTTGTGAAAGATAGACTGTATCAAGTACGACTGTATCATGAACCCCTGGCAAAAGAATGCCAGTCCAGTTGTAAACAACAGGGGCACTTCCATTTAAGGTATAATTTATGTCGAATACCGTAAGTGTATCAAGCCCGAAATTTGTTACGATAACTTTCAACGCTGTATTTGTGTCCGCCAGGGTTACCGGAGCAGGGCTCAGGACATCAGATACCCCGGCGTCATGTAGCTGGCGGCTGAATATCTCAAAATCATCAAAAATAAAACCGGGTTTATTTACCATGGCATCGGAAGTAAAGACAAACCTGAATTGGACGGATGGCATACCGGTAAGCATGCTTAACCCGGCAGTTGATTTAATCCACGCGTCGGTATCACCTGACCATGCCGGCTGGTTGCTGGAGTTTACAGTTCCATTGTACCAGTTCACCGTAAATGCCGGATTCAGAATCTGCCAGGTAAGTCCTGAATCTGTTGAATAATCTATCCTTACACCATCCCAGCCATTTTCAATGTCACGGCTCTGCCAGAAACGCATAAGAGGATCAATTGCAGTTGTGAAATCAAATACCGGCGTAATTAAATAGCTTGTGGAAGAACCCAAATAGGGTCCGTTAAGTCCTATACCCCATACGTTGGATCCGGAATGAGCTGTATTAATAGGTGCCTGTGCTGGTTGTCCATATTGCCAGGCGCTGCCTGATAGGGTAACAGCAGTCCATCCTGTAATGCTCCCTTCAAAATTATTATAATAGGGAGGACTGATTGCCTGTGCTGTTGCAAATTCAATTGTTGCAATAATAAATGCAGATACGAGGAAAAGATTTTTTTTCATGGAAAAAGCAGTTTTTAAAAAATGAATGATTAATTCAGGAAAACTTAATAATTTTCAGATAACCAAATATAAACATTTTATTCTTATCGCAATCAACAATGATCAATATTGCAGGTGGGAAATAACATTCCTCATCTATGTTCTGATATACTTTATTTGATCTACGGGTCATTAGCAAAGATTCCGATGATTTATTTCCAGCGATTTTGTTTTATTCAGATTTATTTCGAAATTTACAATTAACCGTTGAGTCTCCACCCAATGGGATTTGTAATTAATATGAGATTGACCAATATGTTCAGCAAAAAGTGGAATTCATCAAAATCATCCTTTAAATAATATTATCAACCCTTAAAACAAAATCATCATGAGCTTCCGATTAAATGACATCGCGCCGGATTTCCGGGCTGAAACCACGCAAGGACCTGTCAGTTTCCATGAATGGATGGGCAATGGCTGGGCAATCATGTTTTCCCATCCAAAAGATTTCACACCTGTTTGCACCACCGAGCTGGGATCTATGGCCAGACTCGAGCCCGAATTCAGAAAAAGAAACACCAGGATTATCGGGTTAAGCGTTGACCCTGTGAGCAGCCACAAGGAATGGATGAAAGACATTGAAGAGACGCAGGGTGCTGCAGTAAACTACCCTATGATCGGCGACAGTAACCTGGAGGTCGCAAAACTTTATGGTATGTTGCCCGCAGAAGAACCGGGTACGTCTGAAGGCAGGACGGCTGCAACAAACCAGACGGTCCGTTCAGTTTTTATCATTGGTCCCGACAAAAGGATCAAGCTGATGCTTTCATACCCGATGACAACGGGTCGTAACTTCCATGAGCTTCTGCGAGTGCTTGATTCCATGCAGCTTACAGCTAACCATAAAGTGGCCACACCCGCAGATTGGAAAAACGGCGATGATGTGATCATTGTTTCTTCGGTATCAGATGCAGAAGCGAAAGAAAAATATCCTGACGGATGGAAAACGCTGAAACCCTACCTGCGCATGGTGCCACAACCTGCAGAAGTTGCGGCGAGTGCAAATTGAATCTGCAATCTGCAGCGATCAGCAATCGACTTCTGTATTCAATTTAACCTGAAATTATAAAACCGGTCATGATTATAATGACCGGTTTTTTTATATAATGAGAACCGTGTTCACAAATAAAACTTCATTATGCTTAAGCTCTCTCATGAAATCATGGCTGACAGCCTTTGACTGAAAAAGTATTTCCTGCTCCATCAGGAAGTGGGGAGCAAAATTGATTTGTCGGATTTCGTTTTGTTCTGATCACCTGTTTTCAGGTCGAAAATTTTATTTTCACCTGATGAACCTGTTGGTATGAAACGTATAGCAGACAAAGGAGTTATTTAATGATACCGATCTTCACCCTATTGATCCCCTTCGATGATTCTGCCTGAAGGATGTAAATTCCATCGGCGGAAAGAGAGAGATCCAAACGCCATGGACTTATAAAACCCACCGCCCCCGAGTCATATACTTTTCTGCCTGACAGATCATAAATCACACAACGGCGTATTTGATGATTTCCCGGAAATGAGATCAGGAAACTGCCGGAGGAGGGGTTTGGGGAAACAATGAATGAATTGAATCCAGCGGGATTTTCATGAATGCCTGTAGTGATCAGAGTTGAAGAAGTACTGCAGCCGTTGCTGTCCGTAACGAGAACATAATAAGTTCCCGGTTGCTGGTAAATGTAATATGCCCCTGTTGCCCCGGCGATTGCGCCGCCTGAATCAAACCACTGGTAAGAAAAGGCAGGTGTGCAGAAGAGCGTATCGAAATTGGCTGAAATGACCGGGATCGGTGGAGAAGGAAATTCCTGAATGAATGAAGGCATGAAAAGCGTGTCACAACCAAGGCTGTTGCAGGCAATCAGTGTTACATCAAAAGTGCCGAAGCTGTTGTAGCAGATGCCGGCAGGATGCTGCTCAAAGCTTATGGTGCTGTCGGCGCCAGGGAACAGCCATTGCCATGAGGTAGGCCCATTGGTGGATATGTCGGTGAAATCAATGCACTTTTTGTCGCAGAATGTAGTGTCCGATGAATAAAAGGCTGCATTCACTGCGCCGCAAGCCTGGAATGACACACTTACGGAATCAGTGACGGTGCCGCAACCGTTGGTAACCGTTACAATATATGTTCCCGGAGCAGATGCGTAAATGGCCGAGCTTGTACTGCCCGTGCTCCATTGATAAGTCGCTCCACCTGAAACCGCAAGGAGCAAGGAATCGCCTGCGCAAAGCGTAGTGTCATTTCCCAGTCCGGCATGCGGTATGCCTGCGCATGGAGCCAGTACCACACCAGATCCGATGTTCGACCGGAAGATAAGCCAGGTATGATTGTTCTGGAGGGAATCAGCAATAAAGGAATAGGTGCTGGTAAACCATGTTGTTCCTGCCGTTGTAAGATTCCCAAGCATGTAAGCGCCCTGGTATGAAGGCATGTCGTATGTGTAAAATGTTGGCGAAAATGATCCGTTCGACATGGGTCCCTCGCTGAGATAGGTAAAAGTAAATGAATAGCACTGTCCCGTTTTGATTGAATCTGAAAGAAGGAGCGCAAAGCTTTCTCCATTGCTCGTCCAGGTTGTCGAATCTCCGATAAAAATACACCTGTCACCAACTCCTCCAAAAGGTGGGGGAGAAAAAACCGAACCGGCAATCACCTGCCCGATCCATTGGGAGCCTGTCCATTCCAGCAGATCTGAATTATTGACATTTTCCAGGGTAGGGGTGCCCGGAAATGTAACGCCGATGGATGGTGATGTGAAACAACTGTCAATAATTGCCTGTGATTGACATAAATTTATGGATGCCATCAGGCTGAGGAAAATGCACAGGGTTTTCATGATAGGTGGTTTTTGATTGATAAAGTTAAAAAGATTTGCATTTAAGCCGGCAGCCTTAGAAACTATTTCTTCTTAACTGAAGACTACAGGATTACCAGGTGATCCCCACCGAATAAGCATCAACGGAAACTTCGGTTTTAAATCCATCGATCATTTTCAGCGTGTTCATATCAATTGCAGTCACGCTGCCGTTCCTTCCCCCGCAAACCGAACCATGATGCGCCGGGGGACCGTCGAGTGAAACATTCCGGTTTACAATATATACCCTTCCGTTCTCATCATCAGCAGCAAGGCCTTGCGGCTGGTGTCCGGGGTGAAGAATATCAATCACCTGGTGTGATAGGTAATTGATGATATAAACCGAACCCCGCTTGCCCGGAAA
>Ga0190272_10001526_pt1 | contig 11136 bp, 11 predicted proteins | sample Popmic504T_FD_133746 | JGI IMG/M metagenome (GOLD analysis project Ga0190272, IMG submission 133746) | Populus adjacent soil microbial communities from riparian zone of Shoshone River, Wyoming, USA - 504 T | ecosystem: Environmental > Terrestrial > Soil > Riparian zone | place: USA: Wyoming...
GAGCGTCCGGGGGTTCGAATCCCTCCGCTTCCGCGCCCTGACCAGCCAAACACAGACGGACCGCAAGCCTGTCGCCTGCGGTCCGCCCACTGGTTGCAGTTCCGGTTGCAGTTGGCCTCTAATCCCCGGTTTCTGTGGGTCCTTCACGGCCTTTCGCGGTCGCTTCCGGCTGCCACAGCAGCCCGTCGACGCGCGTGGCCACGTCCCGCCGTACGGCCGCGACGATGTATTGGTACCGGGCCGCCATGGCGCTGTTGGACCAGCCCATGACACCCATGACGGCCCGGTCGGGCACACCCAGCAACAACAGCACCGTGGCGGCGGTGTGGCGGGCGTCGTGCAGCCGGCGCTCTGGAACGCGGGCCGACGTGAGCAGGTCCTTCCACTCCCGGTGGTCGGTCCTCGGGTGTAACGGCTCACCGGTTGGCGTGGTGAACACGTAGCCGGAATCGCGCCAGAGATCGGCCGCCAGCTCGCGTTCCTGTTCCTGCTGCTGCCGGTGTTCCTTGAGCAGCGCGATCAGTTGGTCAGGCAGGCCCATTCCCCGGCGGCCGGCTCTCGACTTCGTTCCGGCCGTTTCCTCTCGCAGCGCGATTCGTGCCGGGCAGTGGCCGCCGTGCTTGTGCCCGCACGGCTCGGCGCATCCGTGGCGCCAGGTCGGGCGTAGCCGGCTCCGTGTCACAAGCAGCGTCCCGGTATGGAGATCGACGTCTGACCACATCACCCGAGTGCTTCGCCTTGACGTAGCCCGAGTGACAGGGCCACGGCCCAGCAGCGAATCCACCCACGTCCGCTGGGTGCCACGCGACGAACTAGATGAGCTGAACATCCACCCATCTATGCGGCTACGCATCAGACACGGTTACGGCAATCACTCTGAGCCATACATTGGCTGATCGGCCCAGTCGATGCACGACGACCGATTCGTGTGCGTGCATCTCTATCGGACTCTGGTCATTCGGAGGTTGGCCGACAGGTCTCTATGGCGCCCACAGGCTTTGGCGCGAGCCGTCATCGCCGAAACGCAGTGGCGATCTCATACAGTTCGCTCGGCTGGAGCTTGTTGAATTCAGCCTGGGGCACCTTCGTGTATATCCAAGTCGTTCCAGTGAGCAGGGACCCCATCTTGACGTGTTTGGCCGGGTGGCGGGTGTGGTGTTGAGATGTACCCCAATCCGACGCCGACGGACCACGCTCGCAGGACCGAGCCAGTCGTTCAGGCGTCATCTCCATTCCTGCAACGCAGCAACGGTGGTCAGTGTGTCCGGGTGCTCTTCACCGAGCAGCCGCGCTGAGTCGGCGGCCACCTGCTCCATGATGGTGATCGCGTCGGTGGCGCGGCCCGCTTGCCGATACGAGGCGGCGAGGTTGGCGCGGACCGTCAGCGTGTGCGGGTGTTCTTCGCCGAGCAGCCGCGCGAAGTCGGCGACCGCCTGCTCCTCGATACCGATCGCGTCGGTGGTACGCCCCGCCCGCCGATACGAGATGGCGAGGTTGGCGCGGCCGATCAGCGTGTCCGGGTGTTCCTCGCCGAGCAGTCGCACCCGGTCGCCGACCACCTGCTCCAGGATAGTGATCGCGTCGGTGGTGCGCCCCGCCTGCCAATACGAACTGCCAAGATTGGCGCGGGCGGCCAGTGTGCTCGGGTGCTCCTCACCGAGCAACAATGCTGCTTGTTCGACCAAGTGCTGCCAGTAGGCGATGGCGGCGGTGTGCAGGCCAGCGTTAAGCAGGCTCTTGCCGGCTTGGTACAGCAGCGGGTGCCCGTCGGGGTGCCAGAACACGTCACCGGCGATGCCAGCCAGGGTGGTGCTGTTGGCACGCAGGGCGGCGATGAGGTCGGTGGTGGCGTGATCGAGGTCTGGCCACAGTGTCAGCAGCGCGTCGGCGGCTGCGTGGGTGACCGCCGCGGGGTTGGTGACGGTTTCGCGCATGGCGCGGGCGGTCAGGGCGTGGATGCGGACGGCGCGGGCGCCGTCGGCGGGGGTATGGGTCAGCAGGCCGTAACGGTGCAGCAGTCGCAGCGCCCGATGCGCCTGGTCTGCAGTTATGGGCCGACGGGTGCGGCGCCGCAGTCGAAGACGCTGCAGCCAGGGCGTGCGGACCGAAGTGGACTGGTGGGCGGCGAGGTAGGCGGTGATCGGGGTGGTGGTCCACAGCGTGTCGGGATGCCCGGCTGGGTCGCATACTGCGGCGACCGTCAGGGCCGGCCGTGCCAGCCCGACAGGCTCGGCGGTGTCGGCGGCGTCCAGCGCGAGCAGCAGGGTGACGGCTACGGACCGGCCGTAGGCGTCGGGGTCAGCGCCGGCGGGCATGAGCTCGGCCAGCCGCTCCTCGCTGGCGGTGTAGCGGGACAGGTAGGCCGCGCACCCCTCCTGCTGACTGATCATGTAGGCGGCGGCGTGGGACAACGCCAGCGGCAGGTGCCCGACTGCGGTGGCCAGCTCTGCGGCTCCCTCGTCGAGCAGGTGGCCGTTGTTGGCGCCGGTGAGCCGGTCGGTCAGGTACGCCACCGCCTCGCTTGGGGTGTACACGTCGATGTCGATCTGCTGCCGGCCGGAGCTGATCAGGGTGAGGTCCCGCAGCCGGGTGGTCGCCAAGGTCCACCCCGCCGGCCGCTGCGGCGGCCACCAGCCGGCCACATCAGCCGGGTCCGCGACGTCGTCCAGGACGACCAGCCAACTGCGCTCGGTGGTGTGCAGCCATTCCAGAAACGCCTTCGCGTCGGCGGCCGGGTCGACACCGTCGGCGCCGGGCACGCCGGCCTTCGCGGCGGCCCGTGCGTACTCGGTGATGGTCTGGTCCGAACCGGTGGCGTTGACCCACAGCACCAGCTCCGCGGTGCGGTCCTCGATCGCCTGCCGGGCGAACCACGCCGCCAACTGCGACTTGCCGACGCCTCCGCCACCGGCCAGCACCCGCGTGCCCCGACTGTCGCCTCCCGTGGTCTGCTGGGTCAGGACCACGTCATCACCGTGCCCACGGGCAGCCATGACCTGCTCCCGCACACCCTGCCGAGGCTGGAACGCCGACGCTAACGCGGGAGGCTGGCCAACCAGGATCGGCCACACCAGCTCCGCCGCCCGCGGATAGTGATGATGCTCGTGACGCTCGGCTTTGACGTCGCCGATGTGCACGCCGGAGTTGGCGACACCAGCGTTGCTGGCCGACGCGGCACCGGAATCGGTCACAGTGGCCGCGTCAGGTGTTGCAGGGGGTGGGGTCTTGCCGGTGGTCAAGGTCGCCGGTCCCGCTGGATACCGGTGTTGGCCACCGAACCCGGTCCGTCAGCGGTCGCGTCTCCCGAGCGGGTCACCTGTGCCGGCCGGTCACCGCCGGCCGTCTGGAGCCCGGCGTTGGCCTGCCCGCCACCGGTGGCTTTGGCCGTGCCGGTGTCTTCCACCCGATCCGGATCACGCATCGGCGCACCTCCCTGCGGAGGCAACAGGTACGGCGCTCCCAACGCCATCAACGCCAGAACGGCGCCGACACCGCTGGCCACCTTGTCGGCCTTCTCAAGCCCGGCCACGACGAGGTAGCCCACCAACCCGGCAACGAGCACGCCGAAGACGACTCTCCCGGCCCAGATCCATCGCCGACTCCGGCGAGGCATTGTGACCACCCACAATCAAGATCAATGGCGTTGTCTAGGCTTAGTCTAGGAACACTGGTCCACGCAAGGTCCCGCCACCATCACTCCGCATTACCCAGGCGTCGATGCCCGACGCCCGCGAACAACCCGATGACATATCCACGCCCGGCGTCGAGGGTGATCAGTTGGATCGAACGTACCTGCGTCGGCGATTCCAGGTTGTCAGCCAGGCACGTCTTGGGTACGTGACGACGCCCCGCCTACCAGGTGCTGCCGCGCCACTTCAGATGGACGATCGCCATATCACCGCCGAAGTACTGGTCGCTGTCATGCAGCTGCTCGGTCCCGCAACCGGAGCACACGGTGCGGCACCAGAACGGCCGGAGCTGGCGCTCCCTGTCGACGGGGCCCCACCGGTAGCCGGCTTGGCTCCATGCGTGGTTGCAGCTCTCGGGCGACTGGAGCGGGCCGCGGTCCGCGCTCCCCGCCGGCCGGAGCAGCTCTATCGGAACGACCTTGAGGTCGTCCCCTGGGAGCATCACCGCGATCCGGCCTTCCCTCGCGAACTGGACCAGGGTGTCATCCTCGACGTCCAGGACGGTGCCTGTAGTCCCCTCTGGATAGGGCCTCCCGCCTATCGTCAGGTCGCGGTCGATCTCGACGGCGTCGTCCCGGAAGTACCACTGCGGGCGGGCCGGCGCCGAAAGGACCGGCGTCCCCTCGCTCTGGCCGTCGAGCCAGGCGATCACGGTCCGCCAGTACGCTGGCGCGTTGAACCACTCTTCGGGCATCGAGGCGGGGTCGAGAGCCTGCAAGGCAGTCTTACGACGCACCTCGGCAGCGGGCAGCTTGGACTCGAAGTACTCACGTGCCACCGCCCGGGCCGGCGCGCCGCTCACCGGAATCGGTCCGGCGCTTTCGATGACAGCCGTGGTCAGGCGCCCGTCTGGCGGCTGGCTGGTGAACTTGACAGCCCACCGCCCGATCTGATCCCGCTGGTCCTGCGAGAGCCCTTCGCCAGCGCTCATGTCCAGTACTTCCCGTGGTCGTTGACCGTGCACAGCCATCCAGTGCCGGCACAGTCGCTGCACGTCATGCGGTTCACGATCTGGAACACGCTGCCCTCACCCTTGCACTCTGGGCATCCGCTCGTCGGTTCGAAACAGCGCTTGCATTTTGGGCCTGGATCGTTCCACCATCCCATTGCAATCTCCTTCTCAACTCCGCCTTGGGGCGGGCGCCGGGTCCAGGTGACCGCCCCTGAACAGGCTAATTTGGCCGGTGTCACCCAGCCTGAGGATTCACGTATTCGTGGTCGACTTCTCGTGCGGTCGGGTAGCCGACCTGGAGTAGGCGTTGCTGGCCGTTGGTTAGAGGCCAGCGTCGAACGGCTGTGAACATCTACCACGATGGTGATGGACGCTAGTCGACACTCGCCGTGGTACGCCCCATACATCGCCAAGACGACGCCAGACGCTACAGAACTGGAAATGTCTTGTTTGGGGCAAGGCCGCAGGAATCTCGGAGCGGTCGGCCAGTCCAGGCTGGCTGTCGGGCAGCGGGGCTCGATCGCCGACGCGGGATCAGTGGGATCGGCTCATCTCGACGGGGTTAGGGGCCGGTGCGTGACCTTGGTCTTGTCGGTGATCCAGCTGGTTTGGTGCGCGAGTCCGGCATCAGGGCCCAACTCGTGGGGGACCGTGGACGACTGGCCAGTGGGAGTCGAAAGATCTCGACGGGAAGTGGAGGAGCTTGTCAAGGTGCCCGATAGCTGCTGCGCACCTGAAACTGGCTGCTGATCGTGGGCCCCGGCTTGCCGGGCAGGGCGTCGAGTTGGGAGCATTCGACGCTGGCCGAGGAGCGCCGGGGCGGACACGCTCCGACGACACCACCGTGACGTAGTTCCCCAACTGGTTGCAGTTGTGGTTGCGGTCGCCTCAGTTCGTAGAGAGTCTTCGGCACCTCGTGACGGCCACTGAGCAGGCGTCGAGCTCGGATGAAACCTGCACGAACGTCACTTCGCAGACCTTGAAGCGCGAGACGTGCGAGCGTCCGGGGGTTCGAATCCCTCCGCTTCCGCTCCGGCCGCTCGTCGCCGACAGGTGTGATCCGAGCTGATCGACCATGACGTCAGTCGCTGGGAAACTCCTGGTTGAGCACGGCTCGGACCTCTATGGCGAGCTCGGGTAGTCGCTCGACGGCGGTGGTGTACACGATCTCCGTGTCCACGTCGAAGTAGCCATGCGCAAGCCGGTTTCGGATAGCCACGGCGTGGCGCCAGTGGACCGAAGGGTGGCGTGCGCGCAACTCCGGGGAAACGTGTGCTGCCGCTTCACCCAGCTTGACGAGTCGCCAGAGCACGATTTCCTGCAGGTCCTGGTTGGCCACGAACTGTTCGAAGGTTGTTCCGGCGAGGCGGGACACGATGCCCTCGGCTGCCTCGACCAGGTCGATCAGCCGGAGTTGGTCAGGCCGCTTCGGCATAGATCACTTTCGCCTCGGCCAGTACCTCGTCGCGGACGAGGCGGTGGAGGCTGCGCCGGGAGCCGAGGTCGATCGTGCGGCCGAACAGTTCGCTCAGCTCGTCGCTGAGGTCCGCGATCTCCCAGCCGAGCCGCGCGCCGGGCGCGAGTACGTAGAACAGGTCGAGGTCACTGTCCGGCCGTTCCTCCCCGCGTGCCACGGAACCGAACACGGCCAGCTCGGCGATGCCGTAGCGACGACAGATGGCGGCTAGTTCGTCCAGATCGATCGCTCTACCGGCAAGCTGCATGGCTGACCTCCCGAGATCGCGATTCTAGTATCCATCCGAACGCCACGACCCACGTGGCGGCGGACCGGCACGCCGCAGCACGTGCGCCCGCTGGCTCAGCCCGTGCGCGTCGGCCAACACCGCGATCGTCGACCTGCTGTCGCTCCTGCCGGCGCGCCGGCCAGGCACCCTTCCGCCAACACCCCCCATCGGCGTCTCGCATCCGTGTTGTCGTTCTGGAGGGCCAGAAAACGGCAACACGGATGCGAGACGCGCGTCGAGGGTCATCCCGCGGCGGCCGTGGCCACGTCGGGGAGGGTTCGGTGTCGACGAGGCGGGTTGCGGCGTTCGAGGATCTCGTCGATAGCGCGTGTGAGGGTTCGGCGGAACTGATCAGGGGGGAAATCCGCCTGGGCGATGACCTCCCGGCGGATGACACGAATGGATCGGACGAAGGACAGACGATCTGGGTCTAGGTCGGCTTCGTCGGCGGCGCGACACATGAGCGCGCGAATGCTGTAATGCGTGAGTAACAGCGCCAGATTTCTTGTTTCACCATGTCCGGGCTCAGGAGTTGAGACCGCCCAACCCTGACCAACGCCACACCATCGTCAGCGTTCTCTGCGCCTACCTACGCATGCCCTACACCGCATCCTGCAACAGCACCTCAATCCCGGATCCGAGCCCGACCCTGACCAGTCGCAACGCAACTTCTGGTCAGACATGGACCTCAACCTCGCAGGCGCCCACCTCATCAACTTCGACCTCAGCGTTTGCCGCGTCCGACACGGCACGTTCGATGGAGCGCTGTTCACCAACGACCCCTGGTTCAGCCATGCGCGGTTCGCTCGCGGGGTACCGCCTGAAGTGGCTCGCTACGCTCTCAGTCCGAACCAGGACACCAGTAGTCTCAGTCCTGGTCTCAGTCCGCACAGGTCGGCCGAGGCCGTCGGCCGCTGGTTACCGCTCTGAGCGGCGACTTTGACGTGTATGACCAGTGCCGACCGGTGGGCGTTCGAATTGGAAATCGTGTTGGGGATGAAACCCCTCGCGGGTTCAAATCCCGCATCCTCCCGCCGGCTGACCAGCACGAACGCCCGGACCGCCGCCGCACGGTACCGGCGTTCGTCGTCGCGTCCCGGCCTGGCCGGGGCCAGCGCTCCGACGGAGCGGGTCGTGCATGGGAGCCGTCACCGCGGCCTGAGGCGGGCGATCTCGGCGCGGGAGTGTCGGACAGCATCGGTGTCGGGGCCGGCCGCCGCGGGCGAGGTCCCTGGCGGCGGCGATGACGTGCTTCTCCTGGCGGCGAGTCCCGCCCGCCCGCACAGCCGCGCCGGTCCGACCGACGACCGGCGACAGCCACCCCGCCGCTGACCCGCAGCACGGTGTCCGACGTGGCGCCGCTGCTGGTGCGGTCGGTGGTCCGCAGGCCCCAGCCCACCGCCGGCACCACGGTCACCGGCGACGTCACCCGCAGCACGTCGCCCGGCGCCACGGCCGCCCCGTCGCGCAGGTCACCCCCCGTCGGTCAACATCGCACGGACCCACCGCCAGCGGCAGCGCCAGGAGCCCGGCATCGCCCGATCGCGTTGCCGTGATCGGGTGTCCACAAATTGGTGTCTTGCGGCTTCCATGATTCATCCGTAACGTATTCTGCGCGGCAGGGGGTCCGGCCGCGAAGGGGGAAATACATGACCATACGACGGCTTCTTGCTGTCCTAGCGATGGGATTCATCGCCTGATCGGCATTCCGATGGTCGGTGCCCCGACGGCGCCGGCGCACGGCTAGGTCTACGACGCCAATGGCAGTTCCTCCGGCCGCAGCGCCATCGCGCCGGCGATCCGCCGGCGATCCGCCGGCGGGGCGTACAGCGCGTGGTACACCGCCTGATCGGGCCTACTAGCAATACACGCTCAATACGAGATGGGGAGAATCGTGCTGAGAAGGTTCAGAATTCTGCTGGCCGCGACCGCGACCGCAATGGGCCTCGTGCTCGTGCTCGCGGCGCCGGCCACCGCGCACACTGCGGCCGAGGCCATCCAGGCCGGCTGTGGCGCCGGATACGGCCTGGCCTCCGACGGCACCAGGGCCGTGACGAACGGATCGGCGACCTGGGGCTACGTGCACCTGGCCTACAATAATTCCAATGGCTACAACTGCGTCGTCACCCGTAAGACCTCCTACCACGGCACCGCGTCGCGGGTCAGCGTCGAGCTGACGGTTCAGGGCTCCGGCACCTATTACCGGTCCGACCCCGACGCCGGCCACTGGGAATCGATCTCGCACTACGCCCGCGGCTCGTGCGTCCAGTACTACGGCTGGATCTGGAACCCCGCCGGCTCCGCCCTCGCCGGCGGCGGTCGCACCAGTTGGGGCAACTGCGGCTGAGCCGTTCCGCCGCACCGTGAGGCGCCGGTCACCTCACCGCGAGGTGGCCGGCGTCCTGCGTCACGCGGACCCCCGAACTCCAGCAGGCAACGCTGCCCGGTCAGCTCGATCACCTCGTCAGCACCAGGCGGGCGGCGGCACGGGCGGGCAAGCGTACGGCGCGGCGTGGGCGGGCAGACAGGCGTGCGGCGGGGGCGGTGGAGTGGTCGCGGGGGTTGAAGGTCGCCGTCGGCTGGACGCCACGCCGATCGAGGCGGAGTCGAACAAGGAACGCGCGGCCGGGACCTACAAGGGCGGGTTCGGGTTCCATCCCCTCGGTGCGTGGTGCTCCAACGTCGAGGACAACCTGGCGATCATGAACCGGCCCGGCAACGCCGGGTCGAACACCGCCGCCGACCACATCGCAGTGCTGGGTGCGGCGTTCGCGCAGGTCCCGGCCAAGTACCGGGCCGACGTACTGGTCAGCATCGACGGCGCCGGGGCCGGCCACGAGGTCATCGACCACCTGCACACCCTCAACACCGCACGCGTACACGGCCGTCGCGCTCGCCGGCGAGGTCGGTGGTCGGTAGCAGTCGATCGAGCCAGCCCGGAATCCACCAGTTGGCGTCGCCCAGCAGCTTCATTATCGCCGGGACGAGGACCATGCGCACGATGGTGGCATCGACGAAGACGGCCGTGGCCAGGCCGAGGCCCATGATCTTGACGGCGGGGTCGTCACTCAGCCCGAAACTGAGGAACACCGAGATCATGATGAGCGCGGCCGAGGTGATCACGCGTGCCGTGCTGGCGATGCCGTGGATGACCGAGGCGTCGTTGTCGCCGGTGCGCAGGTATTCCTCGCGGACCCGGGAAAGGAGGAACACCTCGTAGTCCATGGAGAGCCCGAAGAGTACCGCGAAGGTCAGCATGGGGATGAAGGCGATGATCGGCACGGTGCTCTCCAGGCCGATGAGGTCCTTTCCCCATCCCCATTGGAACACCATCACCAGCACGCCATAGGCCGCGCCGATGCTGAGAAGGTTCAGCAACGCGGCTTTCAGCGGCACGGCTATCGACCGGAACACCACCGTCAGCAGGAGGAACGACACCAGGAGCACGGCGAGGACGAGCACCGGCAGCCGATCTCTCACCCGGTCGCCGAGGTCCGCCCAGGTCGCGGTCTGGCCTCCGATGTGGGCACGGGCCGGGCCGTTGCCGAGCACCGCGGGGAACACCTCGGCGCGGAGCCGTTTGATCGTGTCGAGAGTGGCGTCGTCCTGAGGTGCCGTGGCCGGGTAGGCCAGCAAGGTCGCCACGCCGGCTTGGGCGTCGACCACCGGGGGTGCGAGGGAAGCGACGCCCTCGTCCGCGCTGACAGCCTCGGCGAGCGGTTCGACCACGCTCGGGTCGGACGAGATGTCGACGACGATGACCAGTGGGCCGTTGCGGCCGGGGCCGAAGCCGTCGGCGACGAGCTGGTAGGCCCGACGCTCGGTACGGGTTTCGGGAAGAGCGCCCTCGTCGGGGAAACCCAACCGCAGGCCGAGCACCGGCGCGGTCAGCGTCAACAGGAGGACGGTGACCCCGACGGCGTACGCCCAGGCGTGGGTGGACACGTGGCGGCCCCATCGGAGCCAGCCCGAGCCCGTCGGGCGGCCGGTCTCCGGCCTGCCCCGTCGGAACCTGCGGCGGTTGATCCGGTGGCCGGCGAGGCCCAACAGCGCGGGAAGCAGGGTGATCGAGGCGATCACCATGATCAGCACGATCAGCGAGATGGCGATGCCGCCGGCGGTCAGGAACGGAATGCCAGCGACGACGAGGCCGAGGATGGCGATGACCACGATGCCGCCGGCGAAGACGACGGCTCGCCCGGCGGTGGCGACCGCCCGGCCGGCGGACTCCTCGACGGACATTCCGCGCGCCAGGAACTCGCGGTGTCTGGTGAGGATGAACAAGGCGTAGTCGATTCCGACGCCGAGGCCGACCATGCCGCCCATCAACGGTGCCCAACTGGGAATCTCGAACAGATAGGTGATGAGCGACAGCGAGCTGACGCCGAGTGCAAGCCCGAGCAGAGCTGTGCCGATCGGCAGCGCCATGGCGATCAGTGACCCGAATGCCAGCAGCAGGATGACGACGGCGGCGAGCAGGCCGATCATCTCGTTACGGCCCGTCTCCGGGATCTCGAACGTGAAGAACAGTTCGCCACCCATTTCGATCCGCAGTGGCGAGCCCTTTCGTGCCTCGGCGACGACGTTCTTGAGGTTCTCCAGGTCACCCGTGTTCAGCTCCTCGACGACCGGATACTGGATGCGGACCACGGCGACCCGACCGTCACGCGACACGGATCCGTCCGCCACCGCCTGGGACGGCACGGCCAGCGCCGTGGCCGGATCGCTGGTGCCGAGCACCTTGGGCAGC
>Ga0190272_10001527_pt1 | contig 11130 bp, 11 predicted proteins | sample Popmic504T_FD_133746 | JGI IMG/M metagenome (GOLD analysis project Ga0190272, IMG submission 133746) | Populus adjacent soil microbial communities from riparian zone of Shoshone River, Wyoming, USA - 504 T | ecosystem: Environmental > Terrestrial > Soil > Riparian zone | place: USA: Wyoming...
GGAACTGGTCGCCAAGGTCGAACGCGAGGCCGAGGCCGCCGCCCGCTCGCGCGCCGAGGATCAGCTGCAGGCCGAGTCGGACCGTATCCGCCAGCAGGCGGCGCACCGCGAGGAGCGGGCCCGCGACGCCGCCGAGGAAGAGATCGAGGCGAGCGCCAAGCGTGCCCGCCGCGAGGTTCTGGCGGTCGCCGACCAGTCCGCTCCGGACTGGCTGCGGGGCGAGGACGCCTCCACCACCGCCGGCTACCGGACCTTCTAACCACCGGCCGACGGGCCGAAATCGTCCATATGGGGGACGAAATCGGCCCACCGGCGGGTAATCTCGGCCTCGCGATGCGCGAGGTGCGGATCAGGGACACGCTGAGCGGCGAGCAGCGGACGCTCGACCCCGCCGGGGAGGTGGGGATCTACGCCTGCGGCCCGACCGTCTACAGCCGCATCCACATCGGCAACGCCCGACCCTTTGCGACCTTCTCGCTCTTCGCCCGCTTCCTGCGTTCGGAGGGCTACCGGGCGCGCCTGGTCGTCAACGTCACCGACATCAACGACAAGATCTACGTCGCCGCCGGGGAGACGGGGGAGCCCTCGGGCGAGTTCGCGGCGCGGATGACCCGCGCCTACCTCGAGGACACCGACCGGCTCGGCCTCGGCCGCCCGGAGGCGGAGCCCCTGGCGACCGAGAAGGTGCCTGAGATCGTCGCCCTGATCGCCGAGCTGGTCGAGTCCGGCCACGCCTACGAGTCGGGCGGCGACGTCTACTTCCGGGTCCGCAGCTTCGACGGCTACGGCAAGCTCTCCAACCGCCGCACCGAGGACATGGACCAGGGCGAGGAGGCAGGCTCGGCATCGCTGAAGGAGGAGCGGCTCGACTTCGCGCTCTGGAAGGCGTACAAGGAGGGCGAGGACACCCACTGGGACTCGCCCTGGGGCCCGGGCCGGCCGGGCTGGCACATCGAGTGCTCGGCGATGGCCGAGGCCGAGCTAGGTGCCTCCTTCGCGATCCACGGCGGCGGCTCCGACCTGGTCTTCCCCCACCACGAGAACGAGATCGCCCAGTCCGAGGCGGCCGGACGGCCCTTCGCCCGTGCCTGGATGCACAACGGGATGATCGAGACGGCCGACGCCAAGATGTCGAAATCGGACGGCAACATCTTCCAGCTCTCCGAGGCGCTGGATCGGTACGGGCGCGAGGCGGTAGTCGACTACCTGATCTCGGGGCACTATCGGCAGCCGTTGGCCTTCGGGGCCGAGCAGATGGAGCAGGCTGTGGCCAGGTGCGAGCGGTTGCGGAATTTCTTCCGGGAGCACGGCGGGGAGGGGGAATCCGGGGGGTCCCCTCCCGGAGGCCCTTCGGCTGAGTCTCCGGGAGGGGACCCCCCGGATTCCCCGCCAGCGACGCGGCTGGAGAGGTTTCGCGAGGCGCTTGCCGATGACTTCAACACGCCGCGGGCTATGGCCGAGGTGTTTGAGCTGGTCGGTGAAGCCAACCGGGGTGAGGTGCCGGGGGCGGGCGCCGCCGTGTTCCAGATGCTTCAGCTGGTCGGCCTTGAGTCGCTGGCCGTAGCTGACGAGGGCGCTGATGCCGGTGCCGAGGCGCTGCTGGCGGAGCGCGAGCAGGCTCGGGCTGAGCGGGACTTCGGGCGGGCCGATGAGATTCGGGACGAGCTTGCGGCGCTTGGCTGGGAAGTGCGCGACTCCGCCGACGGCGCCAAGCTCGTCCGCAAGTGAGCGCTGCTGAGATCATCTACGGCAAGCAGCCGGTTGCCGAGGCGGAGCGGGGGAGGCGGCGGGTGCGGCGGGTCTGGCGGGCGCCGGAGACGTCGCGTGAGGAGCTGGAGCGGCTTTGCGGCTCGCCTGACCATCAGGGGGTTGTGGCCGAGGTCGATCCGTATCCGTACGCGGACCCGAGCCAGCTGCTGCGTGGTGAGGGGCTGGTCGTCGCGCTCGACCAGGTGCAGGACCCGCGCAACCTCGGCGCGGTCTGCCGTTCGGCCGAGTTTGCCGGGGCCGCCGGGGTCGTGATCCCCGACCGGCGCTCGGCCGAGGTGACCGCGGTCACCTGCAAGGCCTCGGCGGGCGCGGTCGAGCACCTCGCGATCGCCCGGGTCCGCAACCTCGCCGACTGGCTCGCCGCTGCCAAGCAGGCCGGCTTCTGGATCTGGGGCGCCGACGCCGAGGCTTCCTCTCCTCCCTGGAAAGTCGACTTGCAGGGCCCGACCGTGCTCGTCTTGGGCGGGGAGGGAAAAGGCATCCGACCTCGGGTGGCTTCCGCCTGCGACGGCCTGGTGGCGCTGCCGGGCGGGGGCAAAGTCGATTCCCTCAACGTTTCCGCGGCTGCCACGGCTCTGCTTTTCGAGGCCTTGCGCCAGCGCTCCGTGGGCTGAGCACCCTCATAACAAATGCAACGGCGCTTGCACGAACCTCAGTTCGGGGTTGACAGAACTCCGCGCGGACGTAAACTGCCCCGCAACAAAGGGTGAACCTCAGCTTGAGTCTGAGATTGACCTGTTAAAGGGCGCCCCGGGGGAGGTAAGCGGCGCCACGACCCTTCATCAAGGAGAAGGATCTGTGGCTCTCTCTGCCCCCAGTACCAGTCGTTCTAACCCTCAACCTGAGCTTGATGACCATTATCTGGTCGCCCTGGCGAAGGAAGGGAAACCCGACGCCTACGACATGATCGTCCGCCGCTACCGCGGCTTCGTCCGTCTCAAGGCCTCTTCCTACTTCCTGCTCGGCGGCGAGTCCGACGACCTGATCCAGGAGGGTCTGCTCGGTCTCTACAAGGCGATCCGCGACTACCGCACCGATCGCGAGTCGAGCTTCCGCAACTTCGCCGAGCTCTGCATCACGCGCCAGATCATCACCGCGGTCAAGACCGCGACCCGCAACAAGCACACGCCCCTCAACCAGTACGTCTCCTTCAGCCAGACCCCGGCCGCGGCGGGCGACTCGGAAACCACCCTCGACGAGATCCTGCCCGGGCCGACCGTGCACGACCCGGTCAACCAGGTGATCGCGACCGAAGAGCTGGCCAGCCTCGTCTCCTGTCTCTCCGGGGTCTCGGGCGTGCTTTCCGACCTCGAGAGCCGCGTCCTCTCGCTCTACCTCGACGGCTACTCCTACGAGGTCGTCGCCGAGCGGCTCGAGTGCGACACCAAGACCGTCGACAACGCTCTGCAGCGGGTCAAGCGCAAGGTCGGCACCCACCTCGCCTCCCGCGAGGTCCCGCTCTAGGGCAGGTCTGCCAGTACGTAGTCCAGTAGTTGCTGCCCGTGGTCCGAGGCGACGGCAATGTCGTCGGCCTTGACTCGGACCCGGTGCAGCGACTGCATCCGCAGCACGTCGCCGTCGGTGCGGGGGTTGGGGAAGACCCCTGCGTAGGAGACGCCGAGCCGCTCCAGATGGTCGGCGACCAGCGCGGTGGCGGGTTGCTCCAGCGGCAGGTCGACGTAGATCGCGTCGAGGTTGGCGCGGTGGAAGAGATGGTGGCGCTGGGCTGAGATCACGGTCTCCAGGTCGGCGCCGGGAACCTTCACGGTGAGCAGGGCCAGGTTGTGGTCGGTGTCGACCTCGACCTCGACCTCGCTGCTCGGCGCCAGTTCGCAGTCGGGCGGCGGCACCGCCAGCGTCCCCCGCAGTTCGCAGAGGGCCAGCGTCTGGCCGACGATCTCGTGATGGCGCGGGGGCGCGTAGACCCGGCGCTCGTGGCCGTCGTTCAGCTTCGTGTAGAAGAGCGCCGCCGATTGGCGCTTGGGCGTGGTCCCGCCGACCGCGTCATTCTCGACCGAGGCGGGGATCCAGCCGAGCAGGAAGCCGGTCTCGTGCGCGCCCAGCTCGATGTTGGCGCGCTGGCTGTAGGGGTGGGCGGCGGTCGCCTCGCTGTACATGCCGGCCAGGCCCCGGTCCCGGGCCCAGTCCATCAGGTGCCGCTTGGTGCGGGTGAAGAGGTGGTGCCCGCGGGCCGCCGGCATGGTCACCGCCTGGCCGGAGTGGCCGACCGCGTCGCCCGCGGCGGCGAGGCTGAGGCCGATATGGCAGAGCAACTCGCCCTCCGCGGTCTCCGCCACGCAGGAGACGTAGCGGCCGTCGGCGAGGCGCGCCGCGACCTCGTCGGCGTCGTAGACCCAGCGCACGTCGTAGGTGTCCCCGTAGGCGATCTCGATCGCCTTACTCAAGGTTTTTCCTTCGGTCGCGTCTAGAAACCGGAATGTAATATCCGGTTGTTCTTCATTGTTTTTCATGCCACCCATTTGCCACCAGCCCGCCTAGCTCAACTGGGAGAGCACCTGATTTGTAATCAGGAGGTTTCCGGTTCGATCCCGGAGGCGGGCTCTAGAAATCGCCCTGGCCGGATACCGGATGGCGGGTTCAGGCATCGAGGAGGCGGGCCTTCTCGGCCGCGAACTCCTCGTCGGTGAGGACTCCCTTGTCGCGCAGGGCCGCCAGCCGCTCGAGCCGGGCGAGCCTGGCGTCCTCGCTGTCGGCGGCCATCGTCGCGGTCGGCGCCTCGCCGGTGTCCCCCTCCTCACGGGGTTTCCGCTCCGGCAGCCGTAGCTTCGAGGCCTGCTCGCCGACCCGCTCGCCGATGTTGGCGTCTTTGATTGCGCCGACGACTTTGTCGCGGGTGCGGCCGAAGGTGTCGCTGAACTCGGCGTCGGGGAACTCCGTCGCGGTCTGCCTGCGCAGCTCGTGGATCCCGAAGGCCGCCATCGCGGCGACAACCAGGGTGGTCAGGAAGGAGCGCAGCCCCTGGGTCGGTGCCGAGAGGAAGTAGAAGCCGACCACGACCGCCAGTCCGGTGTAGACGTAGGCGATGTAGTTGCGCAGGACCGGTGCCAGCGCCCGCCGGCAGGCGCTGGCCGAGTTGGCGGGCGAACCGAGCCAGCCGGCGATCCCGAAGAGGATGCCGACCACGATCACGGTGGTGGCGATGCTGGTCATCAGCGAGGTCGAGATCTCCCAGGCGGCATCGGCCGCCGGGCGGATGCTTTCGTCCTTGACGAGCTGGCCGACCACGATGCCGCCGGTGACCTGGCGGGCGACGATCACGGCGAAGCCGGCCGCGACCAGCCCGATCCCGCTGAACAGCGCGGTTACCCAGCGCTGACCGCGGGAGAGGTAGATCGCCAGGGCGAAGGTGGCGAAGGTGAGGATCGAGAGCAGCAGGGCCAAGCCCTTGATTGCGATCGTGATGTCCTGGGCGGTCTTGAGCTGATCGGATCTGAGGATCTCGACCTGGGCCGCGTCGGGCGGCAGTTTTTCGGCCAGGTCGGCGCCGATCCCGACCTGGTCGGCGAGGTCGGTGAGCAGGCTGCCCAGGTTGAGGTTGACCTCGCCTTCTTCGGTCGAGACCGTGTCGCCCTTTTCCTCCAGCACTTCGACCAGCCGCTCGTGGGCATTGCGGTTGGCTTCCCGCCAGAGGCTCTGCGCGGCCGAGGTTTCCAGCACCCTTTCCGCCCCGTCGCCGGCTACCTGCCGTAGCCCGCCGGAGAGCGGCCCGGAGAACTCCTTGGTGTCGCCGGGGAGGATTTCCTTCAGTTCCTGCTCGACGTCGACGTTGTCGTAGAGCTGTTCGACCAGGAACTCGCCGACTGCCTCGCGGATCTTCTCGTTCTGGATCAGCCGGTCGCTGGTCTCGACCCAGCTGTCGGTGTCGAGGGCCTGGCGCTCGACCCAGATCCCGAAGACGCTGAAGAAGGCGAGCACCGAGCCGAGCGCGACAAGCGCTTTGACCGTGCGTCGGCGTCCTCGGCTCATCGCAACGGATGCTATACGTGACTCATGAAGCTAGAGGGCATTCACCACATAACGGCAATCACCGAGGACGCGCAGAGCAATGTCGACTTCTACGCGGGCACGATGGGCCTGCGGCTGGTCAAGAAAACCGTCAACCAGGACAACCCGACCGTCTACCACCTCTTCTTCGCCGACGAGGGGGGAGACCCCGGCTCCGATCTGACCTTCTTCGAGTACCCCGGCGTGCCGCGCGGCCGGGCAGGCGCCGGCATGGTCCACCGGATCGTCTGGCGGGTCGCCTCCGAGGACGCGCTCTCCTTCTGGGAGGGTCGCCTCGGCGCCAACGGGATCGAGTTCGAGCGGGCCGAGGGCAGCCTCGTCTTCGCCGACCCGGAGGGGCTCGAGCACGAGTTGGCGGTGGTCGAGGTCCCCGATGCGCCGCTGATCGCCGACCACCCCGAGGTCCCGGCCGAGCTGGCCCTGCAGGGTTTCCACGCGGTGCGCGCCTACAGCGCCGCGCCTGAGTCCAGCACCGGACTGCTGGAGGCGCTCGCCTTCGAGCCCGCCGGCGAGGGTTGGGAGGCACGCGGCGAGCAGCGCGGCGGTCTCTACCTCTTCGATGAGCCGCCGGCCCAGCGTGGCCTGCAGGGGGCGGGCAGCGTCCACCACGTCGCCTGGGCCAGCCAGCCCGACGAGCAGCTCGAGTGGCGCCAGCGCGCCCTCGACGCTGGCGCCGAGCCGACCCCGGTAATCGATCGCTTCTACTTCCGCTCGGTCTACTTCCGCGAGCCCAGCGGCGTCCTTTTCGAGCTGGCGACCCTCGGGCCCGGTTTCACCGTCGACGAGCCGCTTGAGCACCTCGCTGAGAAGCTCTCGCTGCCGCCCGACTACGAGCACCTGCGCGGCGAGGTCGAACCCAACCTGCGGCCGGTCGTCAACCCGCGGACGGGTGCGAACGGGTGAACGGAGAGTTCATCTGGCGGGATGCCGGCCGCACGGTCGTCTTTCGCCACGGTGGCATCGCGCAGGCCCCGCAACTGCTGCGCGAGCATGACTTCGGGCCCTTCGAGCTGCTCAGCACCCCGCGGGCGCTGGCCGGCGCCGGCGAGCTTGCCGGCGCCGCGGCGGCGGTGCACGAGGTGCAGCCTGGTGCCGTGCCCGAGCTGGCGGAGGCCCTGCTCGGCACGTGCACGGGGGAGCGGCTGGTTGCACTCGGGGGCGGCCGCACGATCGATACCGCGAAGGCGATCGCCTCGGTCAGCGGCGCCGAGGTGGCGGCGATCCCGACCACGATGTCGGGGGCGGAGATGACCGGCATTCACCGCCCGCCCGCGGGTGCCGAGTCCCGGATCGAGGGGATGGTCCGCCCGGCCCTGGTGGTCGCCGACCCCGAGGCGATGACGAGCCAGCCCGAGGCGCGGCTGCGGGCCAGCTCGATGAACGCGCTGGCGCACGGCGCCGGCTCGCTCTACACCCCGCTCTCCAACCCGGTCTCGGAGATGGCGGCGCTGCGCGGCGCCGAGCTGATCGCCGGCTCCCTCGACCAGCCGCGCGAGGTGCGGGACGCCACCGCCCTCGCCTTAGGGTCGGTCCTCTGCGGCTACGCGATCGACTCGGCCCTGTTCGGGCTGCACCACGTGATCTGCCAGACCCTGGTCGGCTTCTGCGGCACCCCGCACGCCGAGACCAACGCGGCGGTGTTGCCCCGCGCCGCCGCCTTCCTGGTCGCCCGCACGCCCGAGCAGATGGCCGGCTTCGTCGAGGCGATCTCCAGCGACCCGGAAGACGTCGAGGCCCGCATCCTCGAGCTGGGAGGTCAGCCGGCCGGCCTCGGGGAACTCGGTGCCGACCGCTCCGGGCTGGACGAGGCGCTCGACGCGATCCTCGCCCGCGCCCAGCTCTCATACACCCCGGACCCGCCCGGCCGCGACGAGCTCGAGCAGCTGATCGAGAGCGCCTGGTAACCGAGCGGCCGTCGCCGTGTAGCGCTCTGCGTGACCGCAGAGCGGCTCGCCGCCTATCACCGCTACACCCGTGAGCACGGGGTCAACTGGGCCTTCTACCTGCTCGCGCGCATCTTCCTGACCCCGTTCTTCCTGGTCTACTTCCGCTACGCGCGCACCGGCCGCGAGTACGCCCGCTCGGTCCGCGGCGGGCTGATCGTCGCATCCAACCACCGCAGCTTCCTCGACCCCTTCGCGATCGGCGGCTGCCTGCCCTGGCGGCGGCCGATGCACTACGTCGCCAAGGTCGAGCTGTTCCAGAACCGCTGGCAGGCCTGGGCGCTCTCCCGGCTCGGTGCCTTCCCGATCCGGCGCGGCGAGGCCGACGAGGAGGCGATGGAGACGGCCCGGATGATCGTCGAGCGCGGCGGCGCCTGCTGCATCTTTCCCGAGGGCACCCGGATCCGGCGCGGCACCCTCGGCGACCCGAAGCGGGGGGTGGGGCGGCTGGCGCTGCAGACCGGCGCCCCGGTGATCCCGACCGCCGTGCTCGGCACCGAAAACGTGCGCCGCGGCTGGCGCATCCGGCCCCGCAAGGTCCAGGTGCGGCTCGGCAAGGCGATGACCTTCCCGCGCGCCGACGCGCCCTCGCCGGCGTTGGCGGAGACGGTGACCACACGGATCTGGCCCAACGTGTTGCTGCAGTGGGAAGCCCTCGGCGGGCTGCCGCCGATGCGCCGCGCCGCCGTGATCGGCGCCGGCAGCTGGGGCACCGCGGTGGCCGTGCTGCTTGCCCGGGGCGGGCTCGAGGTCCAGCTCGGCGCCCGCAGCGCCGGGCAGGTGGAGGCGATGCAGGCGGCGGGGGAGAACGAGGGCTACCTGCCCGGCGTGCCCCTGCCGGACTCGATCGACATCCGCCTCTCCTCCCAGATCGAGCTGGCCGGCCTCGACCTGATCTGCCTGGCGATTCCCTCGAAGTCGCTGCCGCAGGCGGTCGGCGCAATCGCCGACCGGGTCGGCGAGCGCTCGGCGGTGCTGCTGCTCACCAAGGGCCTGGTCGGGCCGCAGGCGCAGCTGCCGGCCGAGTACGTGGGGGAAAGGGTGCACGCCCGCGCGATCGCCTGCCTCGGCGGCCCCGCCCACGCCCGCGAGGCGGTCTCCGGCTCGGCGGCGCTGGTGCTCGGCTCCGCCGACGCCGACCTGCGGGTCCAGCTGGGCGAGGTCTTCGACCGCGCCGGGCTGGTCTGCGAGCGATCCGGCGACGTCACCGGGGTCGAGATGGCGGGCGCCGCCAAGAACGCCGCCGCCCTCGCCGCCGCCGCGGCCGAGCCGCACGGGCTCAACGCCGCCGGGATCGCCGCGGCGGAGATCTGGAGCGAGTGCATCGAGTACGCGATCTCCCGCGGCGCCCAGCTCGAGACCTTCGCCGGACTGGCCGGGGTCGGCGACCTGACCGCGACGATGATGGCACCGACCGGCCGCAACCGGCGCGCCGGCGAGCTGCTCGGGACAGGCACCCCGGCGGCCGAGATCCCGGGCCTGATCGGCCAGGCCTCCGAGGGCCTCGACACGACGCCCCTGCTGGCCCAGGCGGTCTCGGCGGGGGGCGTCTCGGCCGAGGCGCTCGGAGGCCTCGCCGCCCTGATCCGGGGCGAGATCGACGCCGAGGCCTGGATCGCCGGCCTGCGCAGGGTCGAGCGCGCTCGGCGGGCGGCCTGATGTCGCCCTTCCCGATGCGGGGGTTTCGCCGGTCCCCACTAGGCTTGGCGCGTGAGCGGTGCCCAGGAGAACGTCGAGCCCAAGCAGCTCGACCCGGCCGCCAAGGCGGAGCTCGACCGCGCCTTCGAGGACTTCTACCGGGAGCACTTGCGCGACGTCTACTCCTACGCCTACTACCGGGTCGGCAATCACCACGACGCCGAGGACCTCACCGAGCAGGCCTTCCTGCAGGCCTACCGGCATTTCGACCGGGCCCGGCGCGAGTCCGACGGGCGGCCGCTGCGGCCCTGGTTGATCAGGATCGCCCACAACCTCGCCTCCAACTACTACCGCGACCGCTCGCGGCGGCCACAGACGCCGCTGGAAAGTGCCGACCCTATCGCGGCCCGCCACGACACCGTGGCGATCGCCGAGGGCCGCGAGGAGCTGCGCGAGGTGATGGAGAACCTCAAGCACCTCTCCGAGGACCGGCGCGAGGTGCTGATTATGCGCTTCGCACTCGGCATGGACAACCGCGAGATCGCCCGGGCGCTGGGCCGCTCCGACGGGGCGACCAAGGTGCTGATCCACCGCGCGATCAAGCAGTTGCAGGAGGAGATGAGCGATGACTGAGGGAACCGAGCGCAAGGGCGGCTGGGATGTCGAGCAGTTGCTCGGCGACGCGCTGCGGCCGATCGAGCCGCCGCAGCGCCTCTCCGGCCGCTTCGAGGACACCCTCGCCGCGGTCACCCAGGCCGCCGCCGAGGAACTCTCGGACTGGGCCGAGGAGCTCTCCGAGAGCGAGTTGCGGGCATTGCGCGACCCGCGCAACTGGGTCCGCCCGGTGGTCGCGGTCGGTGCCGGCGGGGTCGCCACCGGCGCCCTCGTCCTGCTCGAGCTGCGCCGTCGCGGCAAGCGCGGGACCGAGGGCGGCCTGCGCTCGCTCAGAGACCGCCTCTAGCGAACCGCCCTACCACCCGAACTGCATCAACTTTTCATCCCTCGAGGATTAGAAGTTGATGCAGTTCGGGAGGGACGCCGCCGCGGCTTGTTTCGGGGGGACGGTTTCGCCTTGGCCTTCGTCTTCGGGGTGCCGGCGGCGGCGAGCAGGCCGGTGATCCCGAGGGCGAGGTGCAGGACGTCGTTGCCGGTGCCGGCGGGGAGGAAGCCGAGGATCGTCTCGGTGCCGTCGAGCGAGAAGCCCCAGATCACCAGTGCCGCGTAGAAGGAACCGAGAACGAACGCGTAGCCGCGGGCCGCGTAGCTGGCGACCAGTAGGCCGATCGCGCCGGTGGCGATGTGCAGCGCGTTGACCCAGCCGTTGCAGCGGAAGGCGCCGAGCGCGTCGTCGACCTCGCCGGGGCTGCCGAAGGAGGCGCTGTAGAAGAAGCCGAGGATGCCGAAGACGATCAGCAGTGCGCCGACCAGGGTCGCGTAGAGCCGGGCGGGGCTGGCGGCGTCCATCGGCGCCGATTGTAGGCTCCCCCTCCCGATGCCGACCTGTTACCGCCATCCCGACCGCGAGACCGGCGTCTCCTGCTCCTCCTGTGGCCGGCCGATCTGCCCCGACTGCATGACCCCGACCCCGGTCGGGATGCGCTGCCCCGAGTGCGCGCGGCAGCGGACCAAGGTCGTCCAGGGAGTGGGTGGGGGTAGGACCGGCTTCTGGCAGGCACCGGCCACCTTCGTCCTGATCGCGCTCAACCTGGTCGCCTATCTGGTGGAGATCGCCGCCGGAACGGGTGGGTTGAAC
>Ga0190272_10001528_pt1 | contig 11128 bp, 7 predicted proteins | sample Popmic504T_FD_133746 | JGI IMG/M metagenome (GOLD analysis project Ga0190272, IMG submission 133746) | Populus adjacent soil microbial communities from riparian zone of Shoshone River, Wyoming, USA - 504 T | ecosystem: Environmental > Terrestrial > Soil > Riparian zone | place: USA: Wyoming...
ACCTTCAAGAATTTCCTGCTCAAGCTTAGGCGTCTCACCTGCCTTCCATAAAGGTGTGCGATGCACAACACGGTAGGCCAAAGGACCTCCATCAGGACGCTCACTGCGTTCCAGTGGTCGCGGTATACATACAAACTCGGTTGAAAGCTGATCGGAAGTGGCGGTTACTAAACCATAGCCGTGGCCACCGAAATCAAGAAAGGACAAATGCGGCGCCACGTCCGGATTCCGAACAGCATGGGCCTGCTTCATATCTCCTGTCTCCTTCAACTTTAAAGTCGAAAGCACTCCATGCATAGGCGAAACATTCATAGAAGGGATCACCGTGCCATCGATCTGATCGATCAGGTGCAGTACACGTTTCGGATGGTCTTTGGCCATGGTTACTTCCATTACTTCGAAAAGAGTCTGCTGCGATATAGAACCGGTAATGAATTCCACGCCCAGTGGTTCGTATTTCTTCGGCGGCAGCGTCTTGGAGGCCAAACCTGCATGAAAAGCATGGCGATCACCTGCAACAACACAAAAACCAGTGATCTTCTGATCGCGTATAAAATCAAATATCTCGTCTTTATCACGAAGGAATCGGTTGTCTATCCCTGCATAGCCGGCATCCTTAGGCCACGTACTGCCTAATTCGCCGGGTAAATTTTGATAATCGCTACGCAGTTCCATGGTGCCAAAAGTGTGTCCCCAAATTTTCCAGCGCGCAGTAGAACCTCCGAGCTTTTCTAAGAACCAGCGTCTTTGTTCGCTACCCAGGAAGGTCTGGGCATGAACATCTTTTGTGGGATTCGGAAAATCCTTTCCGTTGAAGCGAATGGTATCTGGTGGTTTGCCACCATTATAATGACGACCATAATCCACAATTTCAAAAGGCACTTGCGGGAAGACCCTGGGATATCCGGGCACATAAAAATCATCACCCGACATATCAGGAGAACGGAATGACCAATTATCGGTTAGCAGCAAATCAACATTCTTGCCCCAACGCAGTACACGCTGGATCTTCAGGCTGTTAATTGCCATCAGATTATTAGGTTCTTCTGAAAGTCCGTCTTCGTTGAACTCCTCCATGGGTGTATCCACCACGACCGGAGCAATGAATTGGTCGAGCCTGGGGTTGCCGGGTTGTTGGACCATCGCAGGGATGAACTCCCACCAGGCCTGGTTGGCAAAGACCTTCTGATTTTGTGCAGGAGCGTTGTAGCTGCCTCCTGCCACATACTGACTCTGGTATCCTGCCCAGGCAAATTCGTGATTATCCCAAACACAGACGAATGGCCAACGGGCACGGGCATCCTGTAAGTCGGGATCCTCAAGATAGGCACGGTAGAGTGTACGATAATCCTTCAGGGTAACCGGCAGATGAAAATTGCCAACCTTTCGACCTTGCGGGAACTTATACAGGTTTTTGATGCGACGGCCACGGTTTCCATCCGGATTATCTTCTTCATACCAGGTGACTTCGTAAATAAAATCGCCCAGGTGCAACACAAAATTAAGTCGTTGCTCTTCCGGACGTGCCTCATCTTCAAAGATCATCCTTCGGTAAGCATTCAAGGCACCTTCGTTAGGGCATTGGCAACTTACAAAGGTAAATCGAACGGGGGAATCCGAATCGTCACTGGGGGCTGTTATAGTACGACCGATCCGGCTGGCGAAACCATGCTCATCAATAAAACGGTACCAATACTCACGGCTGGGTTCGAGATCTGTTACCAAAAAACGACATGTCCAATCGGAATCAGCACTGATGTGCGCAGTACCGCCTGCCAGGATTTTGTTGAATTTAGGCGTCGTTGAAATTTCCACGACCAACTTTTCAGCAGCACTATCATTTACTCGTGGACGTCGCGTCCACAAGATTACACTGTTGGCTGTAGGGTCACCCGATGCTACACCCTGTGGAAAGAGGTCACGGCGCTCAATAGCCGGTGAGGGAAGCTTATTTGCCCAACCTTTTGTTGTTGTTAAGGCGAAGCCAATGAAGAAGGAGGTTTCTAAGAATTTACGGCGGGTTAAATGCATAAGATTTCTTTAAATCAAATTTTCCCCGTAAATCTACTCTTGATCTTAATACCAATCTGGACTTTAATATTTCCTTAACAAATAGCTTTGGAGACTACCTAACAATTATGAAAAGCAGGATTGAACAAATGACTAATAATATTATTTCACCGTTTGTTATAAATTGCCGCTAACGAAGAAGGGATTTAAGAAGTAAAAAGGAGGGTCTACCTGCCTGCCGTAGTACAGCCTACGCAATGGCAGACAGGGAAGCACAACTGTTCGTTTACCTACAGTGTTTGACAGAAACTCAACTATTCGCTTGCATCACATCTTGCCACGATTATTAAGAGTACTTAATTCATTTAATCCTGATGTTAAATGGCATGTGCTTCCCGAGATTACATCTTGGTCAGCTTAATATTCCTGATTTTACTTTCTTCAATGTATCGCATGATATAAAATCCTGTAGCAATTTTTTCAGTATTCAGTTTTGTTTGGCCTTCTTTGGTTTTTTCGTGTAAAATTACCTTTCCTGAGACATCGAATAAAACAATCTCTCCGTTTTTCTTTGTGTTGCTTATTTTTATTTCATTAGTGAAAGGGTTCGGAAAAGCAGCAAGGCATAATTCATTTTGTCGATTGATGGTTTCAATTTGGGTTGTATTTGAAATATTTCCTGTTTTGGATATAAAAGTTCCCAGGTAACCTGAAACATAAATTCTGGAGGTATCAATATACGATATGTTGGATAATGGCCAACATGCGGTATCTACATAATCAATATTAAATGTGTTGCCTCCATCAGATGTTTTTAAAATAAAGGATCCTTGGTTAAAGAAAGATCCGGGACTACCACCAACCAATATCCCATTTAGTGAATCTGAAAAATGAAGGTCGATCAGGATAAACTTCTGTAAATGTTGTGGAAGATTATTTATAGGTTTGTGCACCCATGACGATCCTCCATCGGTAGTTTTATAAAGATTTGGGTAATCTGGATTGGAGGTTTTTATACAATAGCCGAGTTGATCGTCAATAAACGAAAACCGGTATGGACGTTCCCATACTGAGGTGTTATGATATTTAATATTCCAGGTAGAGCCTCCATTAGTAGTTTGAAAAATATAATGATCAAACGGAGAACTGGATCTTTGAACTATTGCCCAGGCCATGCTGTCATTTAATACGGTGAGGGATCTGACGATAGTTTGGTTTTGAGATACGGGAGGGGTACCTAGCAGCCAGTTAGCGCCCCCATCAAAAGTATAAAATATTTCCCCCAGCCACCCCCCGGCGATTCCATGATAACTATTATTAAATTGAATGTAATTCAGGTTAGCTGCATTTACAAATTGGATAGTATAATTACTTCCTCCATCCACTGTTTTTGCAATACTCCAGCCATTGGTATATGCACCAACAACCCATCCAGTATCGCTTGTAACAAAACAAAAATGCCTGGGTGCAAAAGCGCTTCCTAGGTTTGAATTCTGCAATTGCCAGTTAACCCCTCCATCATTAGTTTTATATATTTTATGGTCACCGCTTACATAACTATCCAGGATCCACCCATTAAGAGAATCAACAAATATCATTTCGTCAATGTCCTGTCCCCCGTTAATAGTTTTTGATATCGGGTTCCATGTAAATCCTGAGTCTGACGATTGTAAGATGCCTCCGACGCCTGTGACTATGTAACAAATTCCAGAATCACACATAGTGAAGTCCTGTGCAGCTTTAGAATATAAACCGTTGGAATAAACGGCAGCCCATGTATTTCCTGTGTCTGAACTATATGTTATGTTTCCAAGATAGGAATAATCTGACTCAAATGCGATTGCATGTGAATTATCTATCATATTTATTTTTCCCAACATAGTTTGGGTTGTATCGGTCACAAACCAATTTATTCCGCCGTCAATAGTGCGCATAATTATACCATCATCAGGAAACTTATAACCAACTGCAATTCCGTTTAAAGAATCTGCAAAGTCCATGTCTGCTAAATTATATCCAGGTGGTGTGCTTTGTATAGCCCATGTAAAACCTCCGTCATTAGTTACATAAAGACCATTGTCAGTGAATACCCAGCCTTTTTGATTGTTTAGGAAGTAAATATTTTCTGCAGTGATGGAAGGATCAATCAGAACTGAATGCCAGGTTTGGCCAAGGTCTTGTGTAAAAACAACACTGTCATATTCAGCTAAAAACCAGGCATGCATTGAATCAGTTGCATATCCTGAATAATTGTACCATGAATGGATGCCCGGATCACTTAAAATGTAAGAATGTCCACTATCGGCCGTATGCATAATAAATCCCGACTTGGTCAGCAACCAGCCGTATTTTATATCGTTCATAACCAAATACTGGCCATTATTTCCAAAAAAAGCAGTGTCATTTATCCATGTTGCAGTACCATCATTGGTTTTATATAGAAAGGTTTGGTTAGGTATTTCGGCTATAATATATCCATTGAGATGATCAAAGAATTTAGTTTGGGTGAGCCCGCCTACAATGGGCTGCGGATAGGTTCTTTTCCATGAAGATTGAGAAAAGAGCGAAAGTGATGAACAGACAAGGATAAAGAAAACAAAGCATGTTGATTTCATTATGTGTAGGTTTATGAGACACGAAGATAATAAAACCTTGGACGCAAAGACGCTGTTAGTTGACTGGTGTCGGCACCCAATATGTCTTAATTCGGCCTTGTAAGTATAAAAAAAGAATTGAAGTCTTCTGACAACCTGTGCTAGCGATTCGGGCTTTTGTCTGTCAGGTTTATTCTAATCCTTCCTCCTACCACAAAGTAACTAAAAGCCACAGAAGTTCATATACCCACGTCAGCCCCTGTTTTTGAAAGCCTTATGTTATCAGCCGTTTTTTCTTCGGTGCAAAGTGTCGTCTCAATTAGTAATAATAACTTTTCCACTGCTTCTTTTCATTGTTGTGGTATTTGTAAGATTAAATAAATAAATTCCAGGTTGTTTACTGCCTTTAGATAAAATAACTTCATTGTGTGTTGTAATAACACTTTCAGTTACTCTACCGAAATTGTCATAAAGAGTGAAAAGGAATCTTTCTTTGTTGGTATTTTTAAAGAATAGTTTGGATTGAGTTGTAAAGGGATTTGGGAAGAATTGAAGATTGCTGATTGCTAATCGGTGATTGAAAATTCCTGTGATTGTATCGGGACCTAATTTGACAATCCAAATATCTCCATCTCCCATTGAAGCTTCTGTTTTATCAAAAGAAATTCCAGTATATGAATGTCCTACCAAAATATATCCTCCATCCCCAGTTATTCCAACAGATCCTAAAGCATCGAGACTATTTCCGCCAATCGAATTTTCCCAAATTACATTTCCTAATGAATCTAATTTGATAACCCAATAATCATAATTACCCATATTGTCTTCACTTTTATCTCCTGAACTATCAGATTCGGACCAACCTCCCAAAAAATAACCCCCATCAGGTGTTTGATGGATGGAGAATAAATTATCTGTACTATTTCCCCCAATTGTATTTTGCCATTGAATATTTCCCAAACTATCGAGTTTTATCACCCAATAATCATTGCTACCAATGCTGTTCTCAGTTTTGTTTCCTGAGCTATCTGAATGTGATATGGCACCAATAATGTATCCTCCGTCATTCGTAATTTCGATACAAGTAGCTCCATCGCTACTATAACCTCCAATTGATTTCTGCCAAACTACTGTTCCTATGGAATCGAGTTTGATTATCCAGCAATCATTTTCTTTTTGTGTACCAAATGTATTTTCCGTTTTATCTCCTGAACTATCAGAATTAGACAAGCCTGCCAGTATATATCCTCCTTCAATTGTTTGCCGTATTTCCCATAAGTTTTCATTATAATTTCCCCCAATTGTATTTTGCCATTGAATGGCTCCTGTTGCAGTAAGTTTTACCACCCAGTAGTCTTGCCAACCCATACTGTTTTCAGTTTTGTCTCCCGATATATTTGAATCAGACCATCCACCAACAATATATCCTCCATCTATTGTTTGTTGAACACTATATAAATATTCCTCTTTATTACCACCTAATGAATTTTGCCATTGGATATTCCCAATGGAATCCATTTTTACAATCCAAAAATCCACGGTTCCTGCACTATTCTGAGTTTTATCTCCGGAAATATCAGAATAAGAAGAACCGCCTAATATATAACCGCCGTCAAACGTCTGTTGGATCGACATAAGCTCGTCTTCATCACTTCCCCCGATTGTTTTTTGCCATTGTATACTTCCCAGGGAATTAAGTTTTATAACCCAATAATCATCTTCTCCACGGCAGTTTTCAGTTTTATCGCCAGAAATATCCGAATTTGAAATACTTCCAATAATATATCCTCCATCCGTGGTTTGTTCAATAGATAGTGCACCATCGTCATTGTTTCCTCCAATCGTATTCTGCCACTCAATTCCTGGGGCTTGTTGTGAAAAGCAATTAAGAATTAAAAATGAAGAATTAAAAATTAAAGCAAAAGAAGTTTTGTAAATAAATTTCATGGATGGTTAATGTTAGCACGTACATATTATAATTGGACTCTAAAATGGCTGATAACGTGATGGGTATTAACGAAGACCGGGCAGATTAATACTCCTTCAGTTTAAATATACTCAAATGTAACTAAATATTCACACCCTCAAAACAGGCATGGAGCCCGGTTTTTGTTAATACCATGTTATGCGTTCGTGCTACTGTAAATACAAAGTGTTCAGGTTTGAAGTCCGTACACTTTCAGTAGAAACGATTTATATACATCGCGGCAAAGTTAAGAGGTATAAAATTGTTTTACTTATTTTCTTGTCTGAAATACCCATTTATTTTTTAAGTCATATTTTGATGTTCGTGTTCCAATAAATATGGCAGGCGCGGAAACACCTATAAGAACACCTTCTAAAATTGCCCAATTCTTAAACTCATCTCCTCCTTTGTAAAATACAGCGTAAGGTAATGCAACTGACCCCAAAACTGCACCAATGCCAAGCCAGGCAAATGGTTCTATCCAACGTCTGTTTTCAAACCAGTCCTTTTGCAAATATTGAATATCTGTAAGCAAAATAACAGATGTATCATTAATATATAGTGGCACTAGTCTTGTTGTGTCTTTACCTTTACCAATTGAGTAGGTGTATGTAGTGTCTCTATCTGTTTTTACTTTGCGTATAACAGATAATGTTGTGTCAGTGACATTAATAATTTCGGAGTAATAAGTTGTGTTATTCGTCTTTACTGTGAAAACTCTATCCAATTTTAATTTTTTCGTCTTGGTCGGCTTTGCTCTGTTCTGCAAAACAATATAGTCTTGACCGCAAACAAACATTGCTACGAACAGAAATAAAAATGTCAAAATAAATTTCCTGTGATTCATAAATTCCTTTGTTCATTTCTTGCCGACACTTTCAAGTCAGCAGTATCGACCAAGTATGACACATAACTTGTTTATTGTCCAAGTTTTTATGCGACAGGGAGCATGAAATGGGGTGCATTGCCGAATGTTCTATAAATATCCATAGAATTACCCGCACCTGCGAAAGATAGATTAAATTCTATTATGCACAAAGAGGTTTAAGGGTGGACGGTAGAAGACTGCTATGAAACACTAGCGCCCCTAACCTAAACCTGATCGAGCGTGAAGGCAAGGTAGCCGGAGTTTAATAGAATTGCTGAATGATGCCCGCGTCCTTCACGGGAGAGCAGGACTGGTGATGCTATGAAACCCTTGCGGTTGTTTCCAAGAAATCTACAAATATTAAATTGTTATAAATCAAAAAAACCAGGTGATGAGCCTGGTTTTCACGTTAAGATAAAATTGATCTTTAAAAAGCCACCACTGCCTGCATTACCACCCCGCTGAATTTACCTTCGTATTGGTAGTTGTAAGGTTTGAAGTCGAGGTATTGCTGGGTTACATATTCCGCCTTCACCAGTAAATTGCGGGTTGGGTACCAGCCTGCTGCAAAGGTGGTGCGGTTGATCTTTACATCGTACGTTTCAAACAGCTGGCGGCCTTTGGTGGTGTTGTACCTGGCCCCAATGAAGAGCTGCTCCCTTGGCAGGAAACGGAAGACCAGCTCGCCGGCCAGTTGCGTGAATTTACGCGTTTCGCCTGCCGGCTCAAAATTCATCCTGCCTTGGAGTTGCTCATACGTTCCGAAGAATTCAAGTCCCTGGAATTTGAGAAATGCATTTACCATATACGAATGCACTTTGTTATTGAACACCGGTATCTCGCGGCCCGAGTCTTTATTGTTCGCCGTATTGCTCTCGCCGATTCCCACAGGCACTCCGCTTTCATATATCATTGACCGTTGCTGTTCCATCACCATGGCATAATGGGAGCCGCCACGGTCGCCCAAATACATGCTGTTAAACACATTTCCCGAATTGCTGTAAGAAGATGCCGCCACGCGGAAGCGGAATTTGTTGATGGTGCGCTCATAGGCTGCCTTGAACAGGAAAGAAGGATTTTTCTTGTTGGAATCCTTGAAACCCGGCGGCGGCGTTTTCGAATAGGGGGTAACGTTACCTTCCACCTGGCCGTTGGTGGCACCTGCCAAAAGTGTAAGGCCTTTTACAGGGAAAATGTAAAGCTCTCCGCCGATCTCAGTCGTAAAAGCATCTATGATGTAATTCTCCACAAACGGATTGTACATGCAATTGCCGGCATCGCTCCTGCGGAAGTGCATGTCGCCGTAGTTAGGTGTGAACTCACCGATTTTAAGCCTTAAATGCTTGCTGAACCATTCAGGGTTGCCGAGCATGGGCAGCTTGTCAACCTGGATGTATCCGCCCTTAACCCAGAACTCATGATGGTGCCTGGTCGACATATACGTCTCCACGCTCAGCCTGATCCCGTCTGCCAGTTGCACATCGAGGTTCAGGTTGGCCATGGCCGTGCTGAAACCTTTGAGCACTGCCTTGGTGGAGTCGCCGCCGGTTCCGGAGCCAAACAGCAGGTTCTTGTTTACCGGGTTGGTCTGGCTTTCGGCAAAATAAACTGGTGTATTGGAATGCGTGAGCCATTGGTAGTCCTGCGTAAAACCCGCGCCGATCCTTATTTTGATATTTTCAAAGGCCGGCTGCTCTTCCCATTTGGAAGGTTCAAACACGTTTATTCCGCGCTGGTCCCACGGGCGGAAGTACTGGATAGGGGAGTCCTGTGCAGCCAGCTTACCTGCAGTGGCAGACAACAGCAGGAGAGAGGCAAGCCTGATTTTCATATTCTTTGTATTCATTTTTCAGAGAATTTAAAGGGTTTATAATTTATTTAGGATTTTAACTGGAATGTAAATTCTATGGCGATCTCATCACCGGTTTTCATGAATCCCAGGAAGCTCGGCGGAGCAACTTTGAAGTCAGACATTTTAAGCTTTTTGGAACCTGTGCAGGTGAGGGATTTGTCAGGGTTCACAAGACACGACACCATCATGGTAACCACCTGCGTAACGCCTGCAATGTTGAGGTTGCCGCTGGCCACGATCATGTATTTATCTTTCTGGATGGGCTTGATGACTGCTGAAGTAAGCGCAAACTCGATCTCCCTGTGCTCGCTTGCTTTCAGCGCCTTGTAGGCAGTTTCATCCAGCTTCTTTTTGTCGCTTTTGAGGTTTTCAACCGGTACCGTGAAAGTGAGCATGCTCAGTGCTTTCAGCTCATTGTTTAATTCACCGAGTGTGAAGCCGGCTTCACCCTTGAAGTTGCTGGTCTGCATTTCCCAGTCATGGAGGGTGGAAGTGCCTTTGAGCTTCATTTCGGCATTATTCAGGCAGCAGACTTTGAAAACAGTCTGTGCATGATTTGCGGTTGAGATCAGTAAAGCAGCGGCAGCGATGAAGAGAAACAGGGGATTTTTCATGTATTTAAAGGGTTTGATAATTACCATGCAAAAGAACGGCAGAATGAAAAACGCGTCAATTATCAATAGTGATAGTATTTAATTTGACAGCTATGTTCATGCCTATTTAAGATGGACACCTAAACAAAAAGCTGCCTCACACGGTGAGACAGCTTTAATCAACAGGTAAGAAACCCGGTCCTGTTTAATTTTTAGCCAATGGGTCGGGTGCGAAGTTGGCGTGCACCAGTTTCCATTTGCCATTTTGCTTTGCGTATACGCGGGTTGATTTGGCACGGTAGGATTTGGTTTCTCCGTCCTTGTTTTTACTCACACCGGCAAAGTTATATGACAGGATAGCAACGTCGCCATACACCTGCACTTTGGGGTTCAACATTTCTGATGCTGCTGTGCGGTTCGGGTCTTTTCCCAGTGGCTCAAGCAGCTTCATCATGACCGGCTTGCCTTCGAGACGGGTCGAATATTCACCGTTAAATTCGGTGTAGTCATCGGCCATGTCTTTAAGCTGTTCGGCAATGTTGGCGGGGTCTGCAATTTCAGCAGCCCATTGCGCCCTGACAATTGCGATAATTTCATTCGTCACCTGCTGATTGGCATTGGCCTGAGCGTGGATCATAGATGGCACACACGTTACGACTGCAAGCAACATCAGTCCAAAAATTACTTTTTTCATTTTAGTTTGTGTTTGGTTTTTTGCCTACTCTGTGCGGTTTTCGGCTTCTCCGGCTGTATTTAAGAAATGGATATTTCAGATTTTATCACGCCAGCAAAAAAAGACAGAATGCAGGCAGCCTGCAATTATCAAATGTGATAGTATTGGAGTGGATTGCTTTGAAAAAAAAGCCTGTTCCGTTGGCTGAAGTCGAACGGCAAATGTTGGTTAACAGATTGAAATCCATCTGATAATTTTCACAATAAATTTTCTGAATATTTATTTTCCAGGTTATCCACATGTTTTACATGATTTTTGATGTTCAGAAATTGAAAAAGAAACCATACAACAGCGATCATGATTGCAAACATAAAAATGGTGTATTCCCAATCCAGTTGATCCTTTACCGGGCCTATCAATTTAGCTCCGGCAATTCGACCCAGGTTGCCGATCGTCATATAAAGTGTAAACTGGCTGGCCGATACTTTTTTCCAGCAGCACTCCATGGCTATTGCAAAAATGCCAATGCAGGCGAAGACATATACCACCTTGTAAACTATCATGAAACTACT
>Ga0190272_10001529_pt1 | contig 11127 bp, 5 predicted proteins | sample Popmic504T_FD_133746 | JGI IMG/M metagenome (GOLD analysis project Ga0190272, IMG submission 133746) | Populus adjacent soil microbial communities from riparian zone of Shoshone River, Wyoming, USA - 504 T | ecosystem: Environmental > Terrestrial > Soil > Riparian zone | place: USA: Wyoming...
CTCAAGCGCTTCAACATGACGCTGGGGACGAACGTCGACCTCGTCAGAATCCCGTGGTGGTCGCGGATCGCCGAATCCTTCGGCGAGGACCCGCTGCTCAGCGGCCTGATGGGCGCGAGATTCGTCGAGTCGGTTCAGGCCGAGCGCGACATGGCGGTCAACCTCAAGCACTACAACGTGTACTCCCAGGAGACCCTGCGCACGCCGATCAACGGCGACAGCGTCAACATGATCGTCGACGAGCGCACCCTGCAGGAGGTGTACACGCGTCCGTGGGCTTCCGCGGTCGGTGTGGATGTCGCGTCGGTGATGTGCGCGTACAACAAGGTGAACGGCGAGCAGTCGTGTGAGAACAACCACCTCATCGACGAAATCCTCCGAGAGCAGCTCGGGTTCGAGGGGTTCGTGCTGACGGACTTCGGTGCCACCCGTGCGCGCACCGAGCCCATGATCGAAGCCGGAGTGAACATCGAGACGGGTTACGACGTCGCGTACGGCCCGGCCGGCGCACTGCTGGTGCAGGGCGTGAATGAGGGCCGGATCGATGAGGCGTTGATCGACGTGCGTGTTCTGCAGATCCTGCGCACCTACTTCGAGTACGGCATCTTCGACAAGCCTCTGCCCGAGACGACCTCGCCGGTTCCGATCGAAGAACACGGCGCGCTCGCGCGTGATGTCGCAGAGCAGGCGCAGACCCTGTTGAAGAACGACGGAGCACTTCCGCTGAACAACCAGGAGATCGACTCCATTGCCGTCGTCGGCCAGGGAGCGGACTGGGCGGCACAGCAGTGCTGCGCGGGCGCCGTCACGAACCCGACCTACATGGTCACCCCGCTTGAAGGAATCACGACCGCTGCCGGGGCAGGGGTGACGGTGCAGACCGCGCGCGGCGTGGACGCCCCGTTCTCGCCTGACCTCTACCAGGGGCCGGAGAGCATTCCGTCGTCCGTCGTCTCGCTTCCCGACGGGTCGGGGACGCAGGGCGTGCAGGCGGTGTACTGGGACAACCCCACCTTCCAGGAGCCCAACATCGCCGTGCGGACGGAACTGCGTCCGGCGTTCGACAACGGCATCATCGCCTGGTTCGTCGTCAACCCCGAGGTCATCCAGCCGCCGACAGGCGCGCAGGCCGTGAGCTACAGCGGCGAGATCACGGCACCGACCTCCGGCGAGTACCGGCTGTCGCTGTCGGGCTTCGGAAGCGGAACGCTCACGTTCGACGGGGATGAGATCGTGTCCTTCGCGGATGAGATCGAGCCCGACGTCTACATCTCGGAGCCGCTCCAGCTGGAGGCGGGGCAGTCCTACCCGTTCCAGCTCGACTATGCGGCTACCAACCCGCGTGACGGTCTCGACCTCGGAACCGTTCGCCTCGGTTGGGTGCCGCCCACCGGCACGCTCTCGCCGGACATCGACGAGGCCGTGGAGCTGGCACGCAACTCCGACGTCGCCGTCGTCGTGGCCGGGATCTACGAGACCGAGGCGCGCGACCGTGCCGAACTGGATCTGTCCGTCATGCAGGACGAGCTGATCGAGGCGGTCGCGGACGCGAACCCGAACACCATCGTGGTGCTGCAGTCGGGTGGACCCGTTCTGATGCCGTGGCTCGACAAGGTGAGGGGCGTGGTGCAGACCTATTACAGCGGTGCAGAACAGGGCAATGTCCTGGGCGACATCCTGTTCGGCAACGTCAATCCTTCGGGCAAGCTCCCGATCACCTATCCGGCCACGGAGACCCAGGTGACCGACGAGCTGGGGATCCTCAACCCCCTGCTGAACGCCGAAGAGCGGGACACCCCCGTCGTCGAGGGTGTCAACCTCGGCTACCGTGGTTACGCCGCCGCGGGCGCTGAACCGCTGTTCCCGTTCGGACACGGCCTCTCGTACACGTCGTACGAGTACGAGGACATGGGCGCTGCGGTCGTCGACGGTGAAGTCAACGTGAGCTTCACGCTGACGAACACCGGCGATCGGGCTGGTGCGGAGGTCGCCCAGGTGTACGCCGGGACCCTTCCGACGGCGGTCGAAACGCCGGTGCAGCAACTCGCGGGCTTCGGGCGGATCGACCTGCAGCCAGGGGAGACCAAGACGGTGACGGTGGCGCTCGCGTGCAAGTCCCTGGCGTACTGGGACACCGGCACCAGTCAGTGGGTCAGTCCGGCGGGCGATGTCAATCTGAGCGTCGGCGCCTCCTCCGGCGACATACGCCTGGAGGCACCGGTCACGCTGCCGGGCGGCACGTGCAGCGAAGACAGCGACCTCGCGATGAGCGCGTCGTCCGAGGTCGTCCTGACCGCGATCGAGAACGAGAAGGCCCCGAAGATCAAGGGCCGGACCAAGGTCGGCGACACGCTGACCGTGGACGAGGGCCGCTGGAGCGTCGATGAGACGGCGTTCGAGTACCAGTGGCTCCGCGACGGTGAGGTGATCGGAGGCGCGACCGGCGAGTCCTACACACTCGTGGCCGCGGATGCCGAGGCCAGGGTGAGCGTGGTCGTCACAGCGACCGCGGAGGGCTTCGCACCAGGGTCGGCCGAAACGAAGGCGGTCAAGGTTCACAAGCTCCCCAAGGGCAAAGGCGGGAAGGGATAGAGAAGGTCGGGCGGATCTGATCTGATCCGTGGTCCGACGGATGCCGCGGTCGCCTTGGCGCCGCGGCATCCGTCGGCTCTCACGAGACGACTACTGATGAGTGGAGAAGCAATGCCGAAGTCACACAGCCGAACCGGCTTCGCGGCGGTCCTGGCGGTGATCGTGGTGACACTTGCCGCGTGCGCAGAGTCAGCCGCCCCACCGCAGCAGGACGATCTCTTCACCGCGTCGCCCGCACCCGTGGACGGTGCCGTGCTGCAGTGGAGCGACGAGTTCGACGGTCCGGCAGGCACACCCGCCGACCCCGAGAACTGGACGTACGAGACCGGGGGCGGCGGATGGGGAAACGAGGAGCTCCAGTACTACACCGACAGCCCCGACAACGCCTCCCTCGACGGCGCCGGCAACCTGATCATCACCACCCGTCAGATCGACCCCGCCTCAACCGACCTGCAGTGCTGGTACGGCCCGTGCGCGTACACCTCCGCGCGACTGATCACGCAGCACAAGCAGACCTTCCACTACGGCCGGATCGAGACGCGGGTGCGGGTTCCCGAGGGGAGCGGGATCTGGCCCGCCGTGTGGATGCTCGGATCGGACATGCCCGACGTCGGTTGGCCTCAGGCCGGTGAGATCGACGTGATGGAATTCGTCGGGCGATCGCCCGACGAGATCTTCGGCACGCTTCATGGGCCCGGCTACTCCGGCGGACAGGCGTTGAGCGGCGTCCGGAATCTCGGCGGGCCGGTCCCCGGCGACTGGCACGAGTTCGCGGTCGACTGGTCTCCCGGCGTCATCGCGTGGTCGGTCGATGGAGTCGAGTATCACCGCGCCACGCCCGCGGACGTCGCACCGAACGAGTGGGTCTTCGAGCACCCGTTCTTCCTCCTGACCAATGTCGCCGTGGGCGGCAACTTCGGCGGATCGCTGGGCGAAGACCTCGCATTCCCCCAGGAGTTCACGATCGACTACATCCGCGTCTACCAGGCGCCGGGACCGTAACACCGGTTCTCGCGCTACGCGGTCCTCCGACGCAGACAGCTGGTCAGCGACGCCGACGCCTTCTTCACCACCGCGATGGCGCTCTGCCCGTCCGGGCAGTGCGCCCCGCGGGCGTACACCCCGAGCGCCGCAACGATGCTGTGGCAGTCCATGACCGGCGCGGCCAGCCAACGGCCCTCGGCGTTCGGATCCGATCGGGCCAGCAGGCCCCCCGACCGGACTTGCTGGACCGCATGGGCGACCTCGTCGCGCGGGGGATATCCGGCACTCCGGGGTGCTGAGGCAACGTGGGCGTCCAGCTCGTCGTCGCGAAGGCCGGCCATCAGCACGAGTCCCAGTGCCGAGCACTCCGCGAACTCACGGCGGGTCACGGCGGGCACCGTCTCCGGTGAGAAGCTCACGAGCGAACCTTCGCGCCAGACAGCGAGCAGCGAATCCACGCCGTGCTTTCGCTTGAGCTTGCGCATGATCGGCACGCTCGATGAGATGAGCGGATCGGAGGCGCTGATCACACTGACGTACTCGAACCAGGTCCAGCTCAGACGGAAGCGACCGCCCGGTTCGACTCGGTTCAGAAGACCGACCTCAGCGAGGGTGGAGAGCAGTCGATGGGCGTGCGACCGGGACATTCCCAGGCTCCTGCCGACATCGGCGGCACCCCACTCCGGTGCGCCGGTCGTGAACAGATTCAAGATCTGCCCGGCGTGATGCACTCCACTGAGCACTCGAACCCTTCCTCCTTGCGATTCAGGTCTGGCGCTGACACTGCCAACACCACGTGAGGTGATCACCTCATTGACCCGAGCTGGATGGCAGCCCCCACCCGTAGGGGAAGAGCGGGTCGTAGTCGGCGTCGCCGACGTTGATCGGAACCTGATCGGCGGACCTCGGCCAGGAGATCGGCAGCCGACCGGTAAAGGGCTCGTCGCCGAACAGCACGTCTGCCACGCCCGCTCCTTCGCTCCCGGGCAGGAACGACGCGACAAGGGCGTCGACCTGTGCGAGCTGATCGGTGATGACCTGCGGTCGGCCCGACACGACGAGCACGACGCACCGCATCGCGGCGCAGACCTTGTCGATCGCGGCGCGATCGGCGGAGCCGAGTTCGAGGCTGTGCCCGTTGTTCCCGACGTCGCCCACGCCCTCGGCATACGGTGACTCACCCACGACGACGATGCCGGTGTCGTATCCCGTCAGTGGCGCGGAGGCGTCCTTGCTGTAGGTCACGGACGCTCCGGGAGTGGCATCGCGGATCCCCTGAAGAATGGTCGTGCCCGTCGTCGTGGGCCCCGACCCCCCTTGCCATGAGATCGACCACCCCCCCATCTGGTGTCCCAGATCGTCGGCGTTCGAGCCGGCGACGTAGAAGGATCCCTGCTTGGCGAGCGGGAGGGTGGAGTCGTTCTTCAGCAGCACCTGCGACTGGGATGCCGCCTGTCGGGCCAGAGCGCGGTGGTCGGCCGACCCGATCGTGGCCTGCAGGCTCCGGTCGGTGAGTGCCTGCTCGAACAGGCCGAGTCGGAACTTCTGCGTCAGGATGCGTCGGACGGCATCGTCCACTCGGCCGGTGGCGATCGTGCCCGACTCGACGCCCGCGGTGACCGACGAGATGAAGGCGGCGAAGTTGTACGGGGCCATCCCCATGTCCATCCCCGAGTTGACGGACCGGCGCACCTTGTCGGCATAGTCGGTCCCCGGCAGCTTGTCGATGCCCTCCCAGTCGCTGATCAGGAAGCCGTCGAATCCGAGGTCGCCTTTGAGCACATCGGTGTTCAGCTGCGTGTGCTCGTGCATCTGGAGAGCACCTTCGCCGAAGTCCACGGCGGAATAGGACGGCATGATGGATCCGACTCCTGCGTCGATCGCGGGAATGTAGGGATCCACGAAGAGCCGCGAGAACTCCTCCAGCGAGCTCGAGTAGGTGACGCCCTGGTCGATCGGGTATCCGTCGCCGATGAGCGACGGCTCGTACCGGGTGCCCCCATCTCCGGCCCAGTGCTTGGCGGTCGCCAGGAGCTCGTCCGGGTCGGTCATGTCGGTCGGGTCTTCGCCCTGCAGGCCGACGGTGGCCGCGGCCGCGAAGGACCTGACCAGCTCCGGATCCTCGCCGAACGACTCGTACGACCGTCCCCACCTTTCGTCGCGGGTGATGCACAGGCACGGCGCGAACGTCCAGTTCACGCCGGTCGCGCGCGTCTCCGCGGCGGTCGCCGCGCCGATCTGCCGCACCAGCTCGGGGTCGCGGGTTGCGCCCAGTCCCAGGTTGTGCGGGAAGATCGTCGCTCCCCGCAGGTTGCTGTGCCCGTGAACGGCGTCCACGCCGTACAGCAGGGGGATCTGCAGCGAGGTGGAGAGCGCCTGCAATTGGAACCCGTCGACCATGTCCGCCCACGCTGCGGGAGTGTTCCCCTCGGGGACGCTGCCGCCGCCGGAGAGGATCGATCCCAGGCCCAGCTCGCCGATCTGCCGCGCGCTCTCCAGGCCCAGGCGCTCCGCCTGGGCCATCTGCCCCGCCTTCTGCGCCAGCGACATCCGGGAGAGCAGGTCGTCGACGCGGTCGGCCACAGGCAGGGAGGCGTCCAGGTACGGCAGGTCGTGTGCGTTGATGACCACACGGGGCTGTGCAATCGGCAGCTGAGCTCCGGGGGAGGCGAGAGCGATCGGGATGCTCCGCGCCTGGTCGCCGCCGGCGACGCCCAACGTGCTGACGGTGATCACCTGCGACGTGCCCGATGCGGCGCCGGCCGGGAACGTGACGGCTCCCGTGAAGTCGGTGTAGTGGGTGCCGGCGACCGCGGTGGCTCCCTGCCCCGTCGAATACCGCACGGTGACGTCTGCGGCCAGGGGAGCGCCGGTGGCCGTCGTCACGGCGACCGCGAGGGACGCGGAACCCCCCTGGTCGACGAGATAGACCTCTTCGTCGGTCGTCACCGCATAGTCGGCGACCACGGCGGGCGTGCCGTACAGCTGCACCTCGTCGATCGCGAATCGGACCGCCGACGTCTTTCCGGTCGGTAATGTGAGACCGAATCCCCAGGCGGCCGCGAGGTCCAGGGTGCCGTTGCGCGCATCGCCGGATCCGGGCTGGAACCCCGCGAGCGTGAACTGCGTGAACGGCAGCTCGACCAGCTTCCACCGCGACGTCGAGCTGCCCCAGTTGTCTTTGAACGTGGCCGTCCACCGCTCGGAATGCTCGCCGTCGGGGCCGCCGTCCTTGATCTCGACGACGATGTCGTCTCCGGCGGTCGGCGAGGCCGGGTTGCTGGACTGCGACGCGTACCACCAGAAGCGGATGCCGCGGTACGAGCTCCAGTCCTGAGCCGTGGCGAGGTTGTCGCTGAAGCCGCCGTAGCCGCCCGCGGGAATCGTCGCCGAACCGGCGAGGACGCGGTTGCCGGCGGAGTCTCCGCGACTCTGGACCTCGGTGCCCAGCGTCACCGTCCCGGCCTCGGAGTGCCAGGGGAAGTACCCCACGGGATTGGCCGTGGAACCGATCGCGAGCTCGCCTTCGAAGTCGTCGAGGGTGGTCGCGCGCTCGTAGAGGGAGAATCCGTCGAAGGCGAACGAGCCAGTTCCCAGACCGGTGAGCGTCACCGCGAAGCCGGTGGCGGCGGCGGGAGTGAAGCGCGCGATCGACGCCGCGTCGCCCTTCACGCGGAGGTCGCCGAACAGCACCGAGACCTGGCGCCATCCCGGCGTGTCGTCGACGACCGCCCGGTCGAAGAGCAGGCCATCGCTTTTCACTTCGAACGAGAGCGAGCGTCCTGATCCGGCGCCGAGGAACCAGAACTGGAACCCGTCCCAATCCGACCAGTCCTGGGCCACCGTGTCGTTGGTGAACCCGAAGTAGTCGGTGCCGGTGGACGTGCCCGTCACCGTGGCGACGAGCACGGAGTTCCCCGGTTCCGAGCCGGGTACGGAGGAGTCGGCCACGGTGGACAGGGCGGGCTTCAGCGCGGGCGTGCTCGACCACGACACGTAATCTGCCGGCACGCCCGCGTCGAACTCCTCGAGCACCTCGGTCCTGCCGGCGCCGGCAGGTGCGAGGTTCGGGTCGGTCGACCCGAACACTTCGAGACTGTAGAGGGAGTACCCGTACCAGTGGGGGACGCCGGGCTGCCAGTTCACGGGCGCCCGCTCGGTCATGACCACTCGCACAGCCGCCGCACGGGTCGCCGGAGAGATCTCGATGCGATCCGTTCCCCCATCCCCGTCGGTCTCGACGAGAACCGTCCGCCAGGTGGGCACAGCGGCGCTGGATGCCACCTGCACTTCGTACGCGACCGCGTATGCCGCCTCCCAATCGAGGTCGATGCGCGAGATGGCCGACGTGTCGGGCAGCTCAGCCGTGAGGGTGGCCGTGTAAGACACATCGGCGTCGGGGCCCTTCGCGCTGGCCCACCGGGTCGCGGGGTTGCCGTCTATCGCGTTGCCGGCGGGAAAGCTGCCATCCGCGTCCGTTTGCGTCGATGATGCGGTGACTGATCCCGAGCGCGCGAGGTCGCTCTCTGCTGCCGACACCGGCAGCGCGAAGGCGAGCGCCAGCGAGACGGTGAGCAATGATGCAAGTGCCGACCGCCGTAGGATCCGTGAGTTCTGCATGCTCTGCCTTCTTCATTGACGGCTTCATCGACACTGACGGACGACGACGGCGGCGTTTTCTACGCGTAGGTCCGATCATGCACTTGTGGGACAACTTTAGGCAAATGAACTCGACACATTGATGACATATGTTCAAGTATTGACAGTGCCAAAGCTGATAACTTTGCACCACCGGCGACCCGAGCCGTGGAAAGCGAATGTCACGGCAATGATCGATGAGACGAAGTCGTCACCGTCTACGGACCACCGCGCCCCGAACCCGTCCGGCCGAGTGAGCCGACGATCACGGCAGGCGATCATCGATGCTCTGGCCGACGGCGGTTCGGCGACGCGGCTGCACCTGGCCGACCGCACGGCGATGTCTCGGGCCACCATCACGGCGGCGGTCCACGAACTGCTGGCTGATGGCACCCTGATCGAGACCCACCAGGATGGATCAGCGGAGAGAGGTCGTCAGCCCGCTCATCTGGTTCTGTCTGCACCGCGCGGAATGCTGTGCGGAATCGACCTCGGTCACCATCACGTCGCGGTCGCCGTGGGCTGTAGTGCCACGGACGTCGCCGCTCACGAGTGGCTTCCCATGGACGTCGACAGCGATCCAGCAGCCGCGCTGTCGACCGCCCTCTCCGTGACCTCCCGACTTCTTGCAGGCGTCGGCGACGGCGAGCTGCCTCTGATCGCGGTCACCGTCGTCGTTCCGCAGCCCGTGACAGACGCGGATGGCGACCTGATTGCCACCCCCTTCCTCCACAGCTGGCATGGTCTCGATGTGCCCGGACGAGTTCGTGCTGCGTTCGGGGTGTCCACAGCCATCGAGAACGACGCGAATGCGGCGGCGATCGCCGAATCGGGCGTCGGCACCAAGACCACTGTCTTCGTCAAGGTCAGCACGGGCCTGGGCGCTGGCCTGGTGGTGGGCGGAGGGCTCGTTCGCGGATACGGCGGTCAGGCGGGCGAGATCGGTCACCTCGTCGTCAAGGCGGATGGTCAGCTCTGCGGTTGTGGGAATCGCGGTTGCCTGGAGACGCTGGCATCCGTACCCGCGATCCTGCGTGCGCTCCAGCCGGTGCACGGGCAGATCCTCGAGTCGGATCTGAACCGACTGCTCGCCGATGGCGACACCGCATGTGCTCGCGCGATGCGAGATGCGGGCGAGGCGATCGGCACCGCCCTTGCTCCGGTTGTGGCTGCTCTCCAGCCGGAGGACGTCGTCATCGGCGGCCCACGGGAGATCCCGATGGAGCATCTGGTGACGGGCGTGCGATCCCGGGTCGAAAGCCTCGTTCACCCTCAGGTCATCCAGCACCTGTCCGTCCGGGCGGCCTCACACGGACCGTTGGCGTCCCTCGTGGGCGCCCTGCAGATCGCCGAGCGGACCGCGCGCGAGCGCAACCGGCGCTCGACGCGGTGAGGGTGATGGAAGGTGCCCAGAAGAGGCCCGAGTCTGAGCCCTATGCCCGTGCAGTCCCGATCACGAACGGATTGCTCGCGAAAGCAGACAGATCGGGTGTCGGCAAAGCGCGTTCCGAAACCTCCAGAACTCGAGCAAGTGCCGGCGACGCATCGTCGCGTCTCCACGTCAACGTCGCGAACATGTGGCTCGGGCGGATGTCCTGCAAGAGCCGGTAGGCGATTCCCACCGTCTGCACGGGCCGAACCGAACTGAGTGTGATCGTGACGCCGACCCCCGCAGCGACCAGGGCGAGGACGGTGGCCGAGTCGGGCGCGAACTGCACCACGCGCGGCGTGAAGCCGGCCGTCACGCACAGCGCAGACATCGTCGCTTGAAGGATCGAGCCCTGGTCCGCGGGCAGGCTGACGAACTCCTCATTCTGAAGGTCCGCAAGACGAAGCTCGTCTTGTTCAGCGAGAGGGTGTCCCTCAGGGAGGGCGCAGAGGATCTCCTCGACTTCGACAACCCTGCTCTCGAGCAGCGGATCGCGCGACGGGAGTCGGGCGAAGGCGAGGTCAAGTGAGCCCTCTAGCAGCATCTCGATGGCGGTATAGACGTAAGTCTGGGACTGCAGCTGGAGTTCTATACCCGGGTAGGCCGCGCGAACGGCGTGACTGAGCACCGGAAGGGAACGCTGAGTTGACGCGCCCGCGAATCCGATTCTCACCGTACCCAGATCACCGGTGACTATCGACGCGGCAACGCTCTCGGCGATAGCGAGCTGGTTGAGAACGGCCTTTGCGGGGGCGAGCAGTCGCAGGCCGGCATCGGTCAGCGCCACGTTGCGAGTGCTTCTGGTGAAGAGCTGCACTTTCAGTTCCTGCTCGAGACGCTGGATGCGGTTGCTCAGCGGCGGTTGTGAGATGTGCAGCTTCGCTGCCGCTCGACCGAAGTGCAATTCCTCCGCCACCGCGACGAACGCTTCGATGTCGCGCAGCTCCATCGCCCGCCTCCGCCTGTTCGCCCGGTTCTTGTCATTATCACGCACGCCGTATCAACCCGGGCGGTTTGAGTTCTCGTCAGACGCGGCTTTCCCGGAGGCGGGTATGCGAAGTCGCGGGCGTTCCCCGCGACAGGCGCTGCCGCCGCGCTCGTAGGGGTCTACGGTGGCCCTAAAGGGACGGGTCGGCCGCACAAGCGGCCTGATCGCCGTCCTCCGTGACAGCCAGGCGGCGGTCGGGATCGAGGGCGCTGAGCACGGAGAACGATATCGCGGCCAGCTGGTCGACCGCCTCCGCGTCGAGGTTGCTGAGCACCATGTCTCGCACGGCACCCTCATAGATGGGTCGAGTCTGAACGTACGCTTCTTCGCCGGCCGCCGTGAGAATCGCGTTGGTGGCACGACCGTCCTCCTCGCACGCAGCGCGTTCGACCAGTCCTTTGCGCTCCAGGCCCGTCACGACGCGCGACAGCCGGGGGAGTGTCGCGTTCGTGCGTGATGCGAGCGCCGTCAGGCGAAGGCGGCCGAGCTCGGCGGC
>Ga0190272_10001530_pt1 | contig 11118 bp, 8 predicted proteins | sample Popmic504T_FD_133746 | JGI IMG/M metagenome (GOLD analysis project Ga0190272, IMG submission 133746) | Populus adjacent soil microbial communities from riparian zone of Shoshone River, Wyoming, USA - 504 T | ecosystem: Environmental > Terrestrial > Soil > Riparian zone | place: USA: Wyoming...
ATCGCCTCGACCATCCCGCCAAAACCGTCGATCTTGTCGAAATAATCGAAACATCCCTCGATCATCTTCTCGGTCAGCGATTCGAGATACCAGCTGCCGCCCAAGGGGTCGACCGTGTTTACGACACCCGTCTCCTCGGCGATGATCTGCTGCGTGCGCAGGGCGATCAGGGCTGCCTGATCGGTCGGCAGCGCCAGCGCCTCGTCGTACGAATCGGTATGCAGCGACTGGGTGCCGCCGAGCACCGCCGCCAGCGCCTGGACCGCCACGCGCGCAATATTGTTAAGCGGCTGTTGGACCGTCAATGACACGCCCGCCGTCTGCGTGTGAAAGCGCAGCTGCATCGTGCGCGCCGCTTTAGCGCCGAAGCGCTCCTTCATAGTTTTCGCCCAGATAACGCGGGCCGCGCGATACTTGGCGATCTCCTCAAAGAAATCGTTGTGCGCGTTAAAGAAAAACGAGAGCCGCGGTACGAATTCATCGACATTCATCCCCCGGTCGATGCCGTACTGGACGTACTCGACGCCGTCGCGAAGGGTAAAAGCCAGCTCCTGGAGCGCGGTCGCGCCCGCCTCGCGGATATGGTAGCCCGAGACGGAGATAGGGTTATATTTCGGGACGTATTTGGTGGTGAATTCGAAGGTGTCGATCACCAGCTTCATCGCCGGTTTGATCGGGTAGATCCACTCTTTTTGGGCGATGTATTCCTTCAAAATGTCGTTTTGCAGGGTGCCGGAAATCTTGCTGAAATCCGCGCCCTGCTTTTCGGCGACAACGAGGTACATTGCCAGAAAGATCGGCGCCGGGGCGTTGATGGTCTGCGAAACGGTGACCTGATCGAGCGGGATGCCGTCAAACAGGACTTCGAAATCGGCCAGCGATGAAACCGCCACGCCGCATTTACCGACCTCGCCCTCGCTCAGCGGCGAATCCGCGTCGAGCCCCATCAGGGCGGGCAGGTCGTAAGCGACTGAAAGGCCCGTCTGGCCCTGCGCCATCAGGTATTTGAACCGGCGGTTGGTTTCCTCGGGCGACGAAAACCCGGCAAACTGGCGCATCGTCCACAAGCGCCCGCGGTAGCCGGTCGGGTGGATCCCGCGTTTATACGGGTATTCACCGGGGAATCCGGGGTCTTCGATGCCTTCGGTATCGGCGCTGGTATAAAGCCGGTTGACGGGTTCGAGCGAGATGCCCTCGAATCGTTCTTTGCGTTCCGGCGCGCGGTCCAGGACCTTTTTGAGGGTTTCCTCTTCCCAGCGTTCCAATTCGGTTTGCGGGGCCGTTTCTATTGCTTCTGCCATTTTGTTATATAAATATTAGATAAATTTCTGATGTTATTTTACGGGGATACAGTGCAGGAGGCAAGAAGCAATGTTTTCGACGGATAGCCTGAAATGAAACAGCCGACGAAAACCAACGTTTGAATTCGCTAGAGACTAAGAAGATAGTCGGATCGCTGAGCGAAAAGATAATTATTTAAAGGGCTATCTCACGTCAAGTATTAATATTTTGGTAGGAAATTAGGAGTGTCAAAAAAAAAAGGAGTAAATGGTTCTACAATCGGACTAGATAGGAGCGAACTTTTTTAGACGTTATCCGTATTAAAATATATTGGTGAAGCAACTTTTTTGTTCTTGGATTGTCTAGATGATGATTAAAAATAAAATCATCAGTAACAGGAGAAAAAAATGCAAACTATTCTAGCAGCGATTGGTGTATTAACTTTTTCTGTAAGTATCAGCATCGGAGCTTATACATTAAGTGTGAGCGGCGACACTCAGGGCAAGATAAAAGGAGATGTTAGCTATGCGGTTGGAAACTATTCAAGAGGGTATGATTTCCCCGTTAATTATACTCCAGACGAAAAGAAAGACGGGATCGGGGAGTATAGAAAAGCTTCTCTCCCCGCCCAACCGCTTTCGATCGAGAATAAATTTTATGATAACGGCAAGGTTTCGTCGGATTTAGTTTTCTCGGTGAAAACCTGTAGCAAAAATCGTGTTGTCTGTGTAAAAGGGGCCGTCAAAAAAAGACTTTATGACAATTTTAGCCCGAAAAAAGAGTTTGATTATCCGTATGGAAATCGTTACCTGAACGACGTTAATTTGGGGAGCAACGATGTGACTCATGGATACATGAGTTCTTATCCCCACGTTAATAAGGGTAAAATTGTATCTTCGCCAGCTACGAAGCCCTTGGAAACGAATTATTCGTCGACGTCGATTCGTTTCATAGAAGATAAAAAAGGTTTTCAAGCGGCGCCGAGTGGTTTGCTAAAGACACGTCGTTGAAAAAAGAACGTTTATTTCGGACGCCTCGACAATTTATCGCCGCGTCTGCCGCTTCCAATAAACTAATATTGGATCAGGCTGCCCTCGCGTTTTGCCCGCGCGATCGCCCGGCCGAAGACCCACAACGAAAAGGGAAGCAGGACGATCAAAAACCCCAGCAGCGTGACCAGCGGCCGCTGGACCTCCGCCAGCCCCTTCCCCTGGATCAGCACGCTCCGGATGCCTTCGAGCCCGTGGGTCGAGGGGTTGATAAAAGACACAATATAGCCGGTGGTTTCGCCGAGCGCTTCCGAGAGCATTTCCTTCGGGAAAAACACGCCCGAAAACAGCGCCGTCCCAGCGCCGAGCAGGATGGCGAACGGGTCGCCGCGCTTGAAGGCCATCGTGAAGCTGGCCGAAAGAATGCCCAGGCAGGCGAGCACCGATGTAGTCAAAACCAAAAAGGTCAGCGCCAGCAGGTAGCTGCCCTTGTATTGCACGTTAAAGAACAGCCACCCGAAAAACAGGTAAAGAAAAGAGTTGAATGTGGCCTCGACATACGACCAGGCCGAGCTCGACACGACTACCGTCGGGACGTTGATCGGCGTGAGCAGAACACTCTCGAGCGTACCCTGCATCTGCTCCTGCCGGATCGAGGTGGCCAGCGCCGAAAATCCTACCAGGAAATAGTTGAGCATCGCCATTCCGGTCAGCCATGCCGCCAGAGGGTTTTGCCACTGCGCATATTCCGGGAGCGGGAGGTCGGCAAAAAGGCGCGAAATGAAGAAAAACGTCGTCGTTATGCCGAGGATCCATATGATCTTGATAAAAAACTCGACGCGGTAAGAGAGCGCGAGATGAAAATCGCGGATAATAAACGCCCGAATTCTACGTAAAAGCAGCATCGTTTTCAGCCGGCGGCCACCGCCCTAAACTATATTTGAAATTGCAATCCTATTTTAATCTTTCTACAATTGTGCAATGAAGTCCGCGCGAGGGAAATTAATTTTAGCATCCGTTTTTATCGCGCAGGTGTTCATATCCTGTTCCAGCTCGCCAGCCGGAAATTCCAACTCGTCCCAAACCAACGCGAATCAATCCACCCAGAGATCGGCCGCTGCAAGCGACAAAGCCGAAGAGCTGGCGCTTCTGATCATCCTGCCCGTGGAGCCCGAGGAAACGGTTTGGCGCGAAGACCCCGCCGGCCCGGGCGGCGAGCAGCAATTCTCGAAAAAACTCACGGCCGTGATGCAATTCGCGGCGGCGGACGCCGAAAAACTCTCCGCCCTGATAGAAAAAGGCTCGCCACCGCTTACCGCAAATATCGGTGCCGAACCGTGGTTTCCGGCCGAATTGATCGCCCAGAGCGACCTCAGCGGCGACGATACCCTGAAAGGCGATTCCTTTCCCGCGACCGACTTTTTCCAGCCCCCTTACTCCGAAGGCAGGATCACACGCGTCGAAGGTACGAATTATTTTATCCTCGAGCTTTTCGCGAAATAGTGGCACTTTATTGTGTGGTAACTTCGCCCTTTCAGGGCTTCGGCGTCTTTTGCCCGTTGACTTGGGGCGGTGCCCCAAGCTATGTTACGGCCCGCCTGTGGCGCTTATGATCGCCGGTTACCGCCGCTGGCCCGCACTTTATCCGTCTTCATAACGCTTTAGCTTCCTGTACAGAGTTGATAAGTCGATGCCCAAAATATGGGCCGCCTGCGCTTTGTCGTCGCCCGTTGCGCGCATTATTTCCGAGATATAGCGCCGTTCGGTCTCTTCCAGCGTTGGCCGGAAATTGGCCGTGTCCCTCACCTCCCCCGCGCCAGCAGAACCTGCGCTTATTTTTGCCGAGAGGCTTTCAAGATCGATCTCGTCGCCGCTCAAAATAAAGGCGCGCTCAATGGCGTTTTCGAGCTCGCGGATATTCCCGCGCCATTCGTAGTTGACCAGTGCGGACATCGCCTGGGCGGTGACCGGCTTTTCGGGGGCGTTGAGGTTCCTGGCCGCCTTCGCGCAAAAATGTTTGGAGAGCAGGGGGATATCCTCACGGCGCTCGCGAAGCGGCGGGAGCGATATATCGATCACATTCAGGCGGTAGAAAAGGTCCTCGCGAAAGCGATTTTCTTTAACTTCTTCTTCCAAATCTTTGTTGGTGGCGGCAATTATCCGGGCATCGAATTTAACCGGCATCGATGCGCCGACCGGCGTGACCTCATGCTCCTGCAGCGCGCGCAACAATTTGACCTGCAGGTTTACCGGCATTTCGCCGATCTCATCAAGGAAAAGGGTGCCGCCGCCGGCCGAACGAAACAGGCCTTTTTTATCGGCAATAGCGCCCGTAAACGAACCTTTGGTATGCCCGAAAAGCTCGCTTTCGAGCAGGGATTCGGGCAGGGCGCCGCAGTTGACGGCCAGGAACGGTTTAGCGGCCCGGGCGCTGTTGAAATGGATAGCGCGGGCGATCAATTCCTTTCCAGTCCCGCTTTCGCCCTGGATCAGCACGCCCGCGTTCGTATCGGCCACCTTTTCGACCAGCCGGAAAACGTCCTGCAGGCTTTGGCTCGTTCCGATTATCTCCGAGAAATTGTGCTCCTTATTCAGCTCGCGGCGCAGGGCACGGTTCTCGCGAAAAAGCTCGCGCTGTGTAATGGCGTTCTTGACCGTCTGCAGAAGGTCCTCGTTGACGAACGGCTTGGTTACATAATCGTAAGCGCCCTTGCGCAGCGCGGCGATGGCCGAATCCACGGACGAATACGCCGTCATTATTATCACCAGCGCGTCTTCATCTATCGCCTTCAGGTTGTCGAGCAGCGCGAGCCCGTCCATGCCGGCCATTTTTATATCCGTCAGGGTGATCGCGATATCGCCGGCGGGAAATATTTCGAGCGCTGTCTCCGCGCTCGAGGCGGTAAAGACCTGGTAGCCCGCGCCTTCCAGCAGCTGCCGCAGGATCGACCGCATCAGTTCTTCATCTTCGACGACAAGTACGTTTTGTTTTGTCATAAACTTAAAACTTTTTAACCGATATATTAATCTAACACAAGGCTTTATTGTTTATTCCTTTTCGTGTTAGCATCAAAATTATCTCGTATTAAGATCCAATGCGGCTTCATAGATCCATTGTCACCTCCTCGCTTATTTTTGCGCTTTTCGCCGCCGGGTACGCACAGCAGACCAATCCCGTCGACCGCGAGGTCTCTAATCCCATTACCGACACCCCAAATATCAACCCCATCTCCCCGCAGCAGGATGTGACCGCGCCGAAACCCCGCAAGGCGAGTTTTGAGCAGGAAGGCGGCGACGGGGAAGTCGTCGTTTACTCGGAAAAGCAGACGGTGGAGGGCGAAGAGGGGAAGCGCGTCGTCACGCACAGCGGAAATGTGGATGTTCGTTACGGCATATACCGTCTGCAGGCGGACAAGATAGTTATTTACGAGGCCGAAAATAAGATCGTTGCCGATGGAAGCGTCGTTTTCGACCAGGGCGACGACCAGCGGATAACCGGCGCTAAGGGTACGTGGAATTATAAAACGAAGCTGGGCTTTTTCGAAGAATCGACGGGGTTTACCAACCAGACGAACGACGGTACGGTGATATATTTTACCGCCGACCGGGTCGAGCGCGTGGGCCTGAATGAGATCGTCGTAACCAACGGCAAATTCACCGCTTGTGAGGAAGCCGTACCGAAATGGAGCTTTACCGCCAAAGAGGCCCGGATCAAGACGAACGATAAATTAAAACTGAAAAACGCAAAATTCCGCGTAAAGGACATCGCCCTGCTGCCCCTGCCGTATGCGTCGATCCCGATCAAGGAGCGCGACCGGCAGTCCGGGTTTTTGACGCCGACCCTCGGTTTTTCACCCAATAAGGGCTTTAGAATCTCGGGCGCTTATTTTCAAACGCTGGGGCGGTCGGCTGATGTCACGTTTCGCACCGACCTTTATTCCTCGCGCGGCTTCGGCTACGGGATGGACATTCGGACCCGCGCCAACTCGCGCTCGTACCTGAATTTCGGATTTTTCGCTGTCAAGGACCGGGTATTGGGCCACTCGGCGGACGCCGAGCATCCCGACCAGGGCGGTTCGCTAATTTATGCGGACGGCGTTCACTATTTCCAGAACGGGTTTACGGCCGCGGCCGATGTGCGCCTTACCTCCAATCTTGCTTTTCGGCAGGTTTTTTCGGACGGTATCCAACAGATCATATCCCCGATCGAGGTTTCGCAGGTTTTTGTAAATAAAAGTTGGGACAATTACTCGCTGAACCTGCTGGCGCGCTCGCAGGTGATCTCGATCCCGAATGTGAGGATCAAAACGCGTAATTTGCCGAGTGTTAATTTCGAAAAGCGCCCCTCGATGCTCTCGTTTCTAAATCCGGTATATTTTTCGTTCAAAACGAGTGTTGAAGGCGTTGCGAGACGCGAAGAGGTGGATGATGTTGGTCTCTATCGGAGAATGACCGGCAACGACCCTGTGATTTCGCCGGCAGTTGGACAGCGGTTTGACGTTTATCCGCAGCTGACGCTCCCGATCTACACGAAATACTTCAATTTTACTTTCACGGGTGCTGCCCGCGTCACCTATTACTCGAATTCTTTTGACGATCTTCGGCGAGTAGTGGGCCGCGACGTGATCAGGAAATACGGCGAGTTTCAGTTCGACGTCCGCCCGGTTGCCCTGGCAAGAAACTATTTCGGCAAGGACGATAAGTTCAAATTCAGGCATGTGATCGAGCCTTTTCTCACCTACCGGTACGTGCGCGGGGTAGATAATTTCAACAAGATAATCCGGTTCGATTTCATGGACACGATCACCGATACGAACGAGGTCGAGTTTGGCGTCAGCAACCGGATATACACGCGGCGCTACACCGAGGCCGTAACCGACGAGGCACAGAAGCTTCTGCAGCAAAAAACGGCCGCGGAAAAAGACTCTCTTTCCGTCCAGCCGTATGAGATATTTACGTTAACCGTGCGCGGTAAGTATTTTTTCGACCGCTCGTTCGGCGGGGCGCTGATCCCCGGTAGGCGAAACCAGATCGAACCCATCACGGCGCTCAGCTTTTATACCTTCGGCGGCGTGCCGCGGAGGTTTTCTCCGTTGAATATCGACGCCACCTACCGTCCCCGGCGGACCGTTTTTGTTAATACACGGATGGATGTCGGTGTGAGTGGAGACGGGCTTCGCGCGATCTCGGCCACCGTGGGGTACGACACGCGGCTATTGAAGATCTTCCAGACCTTTTACTACACCCGGGCCGTGACGCTGATCCCCTCGCTGGCGCAGTATGCCGACGCGAACGGCCGCGAGGCGGGGACCCTGCGCGGTTCGCAATGGAGCCCCTCGATCATGATGGGTAACCGCGACCGCGGCCCATACGGAGGGGCTTCGCTCTTCTTCGATTTCGAAAACCGCCGCGGCACCGGCCACTCGCCGCTGATCAGCTCGGTATTCACAGTGGGCTACGCTTACGATTGCTGCTCGCTGGCCCTGCAGTATTACACCTTCAACGTCGGTGCCCGAAACGACAACCGCGTCGTCTTCAGCTTCCGCCTCAACGGCCTCGGGACTTTTGGGACCGAGCAATTCGGCCAGGGGTTGAGGTGAGGTTCACAAGCAATTCTTGAACATTGCCGTATTTATCGAGTTGTGGACTGCCTGAACCTAGATTACAAGTCCTACCACACGACCGACAATTCCCAGGATTGATGAAATTGTATTAAGTACCGCGATTGCGTCGTTCAGGTCCTTTATAGCGTCTTTAACATTTGCTATACCCGCTTTCAGATCCCCATCCAGAGCGGTCAACTGATCGGCGATTCCCACCAGTTGGTCGTTAGAAAGACGATTTACCGTGACTGAAATTACGTTCAGCAGCGAGACGAATCGGGCCCGGGTTTCCTGGTCCTTCGCTTGAAAAAACAACTGGACCTGGGGAGAGCGCAATTTCACCTCCAGCGCACGAAGTTCTGCTAATAATTTATCTCTCGTCATACGAACCTCCTCTAACCTTTCAATTTTTCTGCGATCGTCAAGAGCGTTTGAAAGTCAGTTATTAATGCGTTAACGCGCGCAAGCGTAAGCTTGCCGGATGCGAGATCCTCGAAAGCCTCGCGCAGTTTTTTTACATTCGTGCTGGCGATACCCAGTTCGTCCGCAGTAAGCTGCAAGGTTAACACGGTTCGGCGAGCCGTCGACCATCCTTCAGGGTTACTGATCGGGGATACGTCGATCAGCGGTTTAATGACTAAACGCAGCTCTCGGGCCTCTTGCGTTATAGTCAAGTCGTGCGTGATCCTCGTGGAAAGAACTTCCAGCAGTTTTTCCTGCAGGAGCAATTCCTTCTGGATAGTGTCCTTTCGGAGATCCAATTCATTGCGTAATTCCTTTCGAATTATTCCGGCAACTACAAAATTTCCGATCGGCCCGGCCGCTGCCGCAAAATTGGCCGGAATCAAGCCGCTCCCCTGAAGCTGGGTGCTTACATTATTGATCTCTGCGATTAGGCCTTTACTGTTATCCCCTATGGCATCCTGGGCGCGTTTTGGGGCATCGGAAGTTGCTAATTCGTATAACAAGCCGAAGTAGCGCGACAGTAACGCCACATGCTGCCGAAGCTGCTGGATGGTCTTTATTAATTTCTTATCCTCATCCGATATACCGTTGTAGTCGGCTAACGTCCGGTTGGCTAGCGCATCGTCCTGAAGAAGGCGTTCAGAATTCGTATCGATCGAGATTTTTTGAGTTGCGATCAACAGGTTATCGATAGCTGCGGCATAGAGAGTACCGGCCTGGGCAAGATTTGCGTATTCTTTCTGGGACTTACCGCAACCGAAACCGATACTGATTATCGCCAAAATTATGACCAGCGTAATTATTTTGCGTGTATGAGTTCTCATATTGTTTCTCCTTTAGTCTGTTCGACCTTCGTTCCGAGCGTCCCGGCAATAAAGGGGTTCGCCCTACTCGTGCCCCGCGTATTACCGTTTTCCAGAATTGCCATATCCTTTTTATGACCTTAGACCGGCGGCTCATCCCGGGCCATGGTTCCCGGGGTTCGGTCCGCGCTGGAGTCGTCTCCGTCCGCAGTTCGCGTAGCAGGCTTGTTGTCACCAGGCTTCTTCCCGCCGGCGTTGCCTCCCGCAGCGCCTTTTTTCGGAGCATCCGGGTCCGGTTTAGCCCGCGGGTCGACCTTTACAAGCAGCGATTCGGCGATCAGCTTTAATTTTGCCATTGCGTTATCCGAGAACAACGCCGTCAGAAATGCGACCGCGGCAAAGGCGTAGATATTACCTTTTCCGATCGCCCCGCCGTTAAACCCGCCGCGGATCACTACATAGACGATGAGGGCCATCCCTGCTCCGAGGAACGGTTGGAACAGGTAATACCAGGCCCATGAAAGCGAAAACTCTCCGTCGCCGACCCGCCAGGTCAGGTAAATGACGGCACGGATGATCGCCCCGATCATCCCGGCGAAAAGCACTACCAGGAACAGGTAACCGTCGGCCGTGATACAGCCGTTTTTGGTAAACGTATAAACGCTCAAAAGCGAGCCGAAATAACCATCCTTATCTATGGTGACAACGCGCGTGATCCGCAGATTGAAAGCTTCGTCGTCATCCGCCTTATTCCCTTCGGCTCTGCCGGCTGGCGGTGTTTTAGCGGGAGAGGCTGCCCCGGCGCCGGGGGAATTCGAGTTTGACGGGCGATTGGCGTTGACCGGCGTGTTTGTATTGCCAGTCGTCTCGTAATTCCCGCTACCATTGAGGTTTCCCGTTGGCAGCGCCGTATTCCCGTTATAATTTGCATTGCCCTTGTTGGTATTTGCTGTGTTTGCGTTCGTATTCTGGTTTGGGGACGGTGTGGGGGTCGGTTCCAACATCCCCGCTATACATACGCGCAGGCTTAGGTCTGCATTTTCCGGCGCATTGGTGTCCGCGAACATAAGGCCCGCAAACCAGCACAGGCTCAGGATCATAAAAATGAGGAGGTACACCCCTAACCCCGCGACGACCCATTTTCCGCCTCGCGTTAAAGGGGTCTTTACACCATCCGCGGTTTCGCTTCCGTCCCCGCCTGGGGCCGATTTTTTTGTTTTTATATCATTTTCAATAGGGTCTGACATGCCTGCCTCCTTTCCAACTCAATCGCGTGCGCACAGCTTCTAACTTAGATAGACTACCGCTCGACACATACGCGTGCCAGGGTTTGGGAACATACTATACGGGCTTTAGGAAACCGGGAATCTTTGAGAATTGCGTGAGATTCGCCCAGTCTTAAGCCGAAAAATTAAGTGAGTAGGTTTAGCGGGCATGGAAGCCCTTAAACCACTTAAAATGCTTCGGACCTGCTTGGAGTATCGAAACTATACACCCTTTTTTTTAAAAAAAGCAAGCCCTTATTTTTAAAATAGATTTTATAGTTCCTGTAACAATAGAGGATCCTTTTTCACCTTTGTGACGGACCCATTATCTGTGCTTCATTAAGTATGACGCTGCAGCGCAAACGTTACATAATTTTTAGATTTATCCCGGCTGCCTGAAGTGTTCCGGACTTAAGAACCGACTAAATCGAACAGACTCTTTCATTTCGAATAGGTCAGCCTTTTTTCCCGTTATCGCTGACTCCGATAAAGATTCTGAGCAAAGGAGTTATAGTATTCCACCGGGCACAGCTCATCGGTGATGACGGGTTTTTCGAGCGGAAGATCGTCTTTATAAAGATGTGACAAGAGCATTTCGATCTCCGGGTCGCCGGTATCAAGCCCGGCCGGAGTTCCAGACTTAACTGCTACAATTATCAAATTCTGCAGCTGCTCGCCGGTGTAGTCGGAATTCACCTTGAAAAGATACACG
>Ga0190272_10001531_pt1 | contig 11118 bp, 13 predicted proteins | sample Popmic504T_FD_133746 | JGI IMG/M metagenome (GOLD analysis project Ga0190272, IMG submission 133746) | Populus adjacent soil microbial communities from riparian zone of Shoshone River, Wyoming, USA - 504 T | ecosystem: Environmental > Terrestrial > Soil > Riparian zone | place: USA: Wyoming...
GGCGCGCTTGACCGCGGCGGTTGCCTCGGCCTTGCCGCCCACAAAAAGGACAACCTTGCGCTCGGCTGCAAGCGACTTAACAAACTCCAGGGCGTCGCCCAAAAGTCGTGCAACCTGCTCTAAATCAAAAAGCTCGACACCGCCCTTGGCGCCAAAAATGTATTGCGACACCGACGGATGGCGGCGCGACGGCGCGTAGCCAAAGTGCGCTCCTACAGAGAAAAGTTTGTCTATAACCGGATTAGAGTCTGCCATAATATAACGAAAAACGGCCCTGTGCCGTACCCAGACAATATCATGGGAGGATGAACTCCGCAAGGCGGCCCGTAGCCTCCAAAACCCTTGCGGCAGAAGGGCCGTTTGCCACTTTGGCCTCCTCCTCGATAACGCTTATGGGGGTAAGCTCAAAGCGGGTTTGCGCCTCGCCAAAGGTGACTTTAACTGCCAGGCCGTGCTGGGTCGCCCAGGAAAAATTTTGATCAAACATAAAGTTGCCAAGCGAGTAGAATATTGCCTTGCCCTTATACTCCCCTACGTTTTGGACCACGTGGGGGTGCGCGCCGATTATAAGGTCGGCCCCCGCGTCGATAAACTCGTGTGCCAAGGCTACTTGCTCCTCATTAGCCACCGACTCGTACTCATCGCCCCAGTGCGGCATTATAATGACACGGTAGCAGGAGGGGCGCAGTTTTTGAATTTCTTGCACTACCTCGGCGGTACCCGCATCGTAGAGGCTGTGGTATCCCACCAGGCAGAACGCTTTGCTGTGCACCTTGATTGTCGTAGAGAGGTGGCGCGCGTTGTACGGGTGGCCAAACGGCAAGATAGCCCAATCTAAGAGATACCCCCGGGTGGCGTCGTAGCCCTCGGCGTAAAAGTCGTACGTGTGGTTGTTGGCCAAACTCACCGCCGTGAGGTTAAGTGCGCCAAGGGCCCGCTTGGTTACGTCTGGATTGAAGGTAAAGCGCAATATGCTGCTGTCGCGCTGAGCGATGGAAGGGTTCGTGGTGATAGACCCCTCAAGGTTGGCGACGTTTGCGTCTGCTGTTTGAAAGAGGTCGACGACGTTAGTAAACAGCACGCCCGTCGAGCTCGCCTGCGCGTGCTTGGCCACGTTGCGGTCTAGCATAATGTCGCCCACAAATAATATGCTTGGCTCAGGTTTTGGTTGCGGCGCTATTTTTGCAAAGGGTGCTTGCACTTGCTGCCAAAACAAGAGTGCCGCAACTGCAAGCACGGCGGCCGCGGCCCTAGCTATAAAAATTTTACTCATCGCCTTGGACCGCGCCGCCCCCGCCAGCCAACTGCAAAGTGTCGATAATGTCTCCTATACCGCCCGCCATTATTTTGGGCAGGTTGGACCAGGACTCTTTAAGCCGGTGGTCGGTAAGCCTGTCTTGCGGCACGTTGTAAGTGCGTATCTTTTCGCTGCGGTCGCCCGAGCCTATTTGCTCGGCACGGGTTGCAGCATACTTTTTGTGCGCCTCTTCCTCCTGAGCTTGCTCGAGCTTGGCCATCAAGACCGCCATAGCCCTCTCCTTGTTGGCGTTTTGGCTGCGCTCGGCCTGGCTGCGGGCGTCGAGCCCTGTGGGCTTGTGGATAATGCGCACGGCGGTCTCGACCTTGTTTACGTTTTGGCCCCCTGCCCCGCCTGCGCGGCTAAACTCGTACTCAAGGTCGCCGGGGTTTATCTCTATTTTGTGCTTTTTGCGCAGGGGCAAGACCGCCACCGACGCGGTTGAGGTGTGTATGCGGCCCTGCTTTTCCGTGGCGGGGATGCGCTGGACGCGGTGCACGCCTGTCTCAAACCGCAGTTGTTGGTACACGCCAAGGCCTCGCAGCTCGAACACGGCCTCCTTGTAGCCGCCCAAGTCGGTCTTGCTCTCGCTTAGTGTGCGGGAGCTCCAGCCTTGCTGCTCGGCATAGCCTTGGTACATGTGCGAGAGCTCCTCGGCAAAAAGCGCGGCCTCTTGCCCGCCCACGCCTGCGCGCACCTCTAAAATGGCCTCGTTTGGAAACTCGTCGCTTCCCTCCTCGGCTTTGAGTATCTCGTCCATTTGCGCGATGAGCTCCTGCTTGTCCGCGTCATTGGTGAGGTACTGCAAAGTGTCCGCCATGTAGGCGGTCTTGGGGTTTTCTTTATATTTAGAGAGGTCCATAGCGTAGCGGGGCAAAAACAAGTTGAGACGAGCATTTCGCAGGCCGACGGGCCGAGAATAGCAAATTTCCAGCAGGAAATTATGTGCGCGAGGCGAGACTTGGTTTTGTGCCGCTAAATCGCCAAAAGCCTACTTGGACTTCTTGGCGGCAGTGCGGCGGGCCTTGAACTTTTCTACGCGGCCGGCGGTGTCGAGGATTTTCTCGTTGCCGGTGTAGAAGGGGTGGCACTGCGAGCAGATTTCCACCTCGAGCTTTTCTTTAGTCGAGCCCACGGTAAAGGTCCTGCCGCAAGCGCAGGCTACCTTGGCCTCCGCAAAATACTGTGGATGGGTCTCGGTTTTCATAGATAGTAATTTAGCACGCAAAATACCCCTTTGCAATGCCCTAATTGTCCTTAAGGAAGTTGATGTCGTTTTGGTAGGTCGTGGCAAAAGCCAAAACCGAGTTGGCGTAGCCTAGGCCGAGCGTAGCCCAGTTGCCGCCCGCGTAGTAGCGCCCGGCGGCCTCGCGCTCGGCGCTGTAGGCTTGCGTGCCCGCGCCCAGGTCCATAAGGTAAACGGCGGTGGCCATAATAGCGTGGCTTGGGGTCCACGGGTCGGCTGCCGCCACGCCAGCATATGCGGCAATACGTGGAGCCAGGCCTTGCCAGGTAGAGGCAATAAATTGCGACGGGCCCATGGCGCCGCCCCATCCTATAGCCTGCGGGCAAGACACCGGGGTGGCGTACGGGTCGCGCCCGGCCGCTTGCATAAGCTGTAGGAACGGCGGCACGTCGCGGGTCGGGTTCATTACCCTATTAAACGGCGTGCCGGTGTTTTTGCCCTTGCCGGCGCCCGTAGCCGGGTCTACCAAAAGGCACTGCCCCACGTTGGCGCCCAGGTTGGACTCTTGGCGGAGTATCCCGAGGATAAACGCGGCGCGCACGCCGGTTTTTGCCTCGGCGGCCTGCGCGTAGCGCAAGGCCGACTCAAAGGTAATCGCGCCCGTGTCGCGCAAGTTAAAGAGCCGCGCGCGTATTTCTGCTGCCTTGGCTTGGCGCTCGGCCAATATTTTGCCGTAGGCTGTCTCGTCTTGCTTGGTTACGGCCAAAAGCTGGTCCTTTTCGACCTTGTTTTGATTTATCTGCGCCTTTTTAACCTCGACCTCTTTGCGGGCGTCGAGCTGCTGGTTTTGTTGCTTGGCCAGAGCCTCTTTCTCTGCCTGTGTCTGGGTTTTGACCCCGCGCAGTTCGTTAAAGTGCTCCTGTAGTTGCGCGTCTATTGCGTCGATGCGGTCGGCGTTGGCAAAAAAGTCGGATATAGTGCCGCCTGTCAGGGCCAATATTACGAGCGAGGTTTTGTCGCTGTAGTTCTTCTCCCGCAAGAGTTTTGCAAGCGACGCCTGGCCGTCCTCTAGCCTACTTTCGAGCGTGGCTATGGTCTTGCTCTTTTGGTTTATGGACGAGGCCAGGGTGCTGATACTGTTGTTGCGCTGGTTTATCTCGGCTTGCGCCTTGGCAATTTGCGCGTTAAGCGCGGTGACGTCGCCCTGGAGTGTCCCTTTTTTGGCGCGGGTCTCGTCGAGCACCTTTTGCCACTGGGCAATCTCAATCTGCAGCTTGTCGTACTCGGCCTGGAGCCGGGCCCGCTCCTCAGCGCTAAGCTCTTGGGCCTGCGCCACGGCGGGCGCGGAAAATTGCATCCATACACCTAAGCCTAAAGCAATGGCCAATATGACCACTACCACCCAAAAAACTGCCTTATTTCGCCCCATACCATTCATGATATCTGTAATTGTACCAGACGAGCGGACCCCCGTTTTGCTTACTGTGAGGAGTTCAGAAGCAGGTCTCTTAGCTCAGGGAATTCTTCGGTCTTCATATCACTCATGGTGAAATGCCCCATATTGGGAATAAACCTCACATCGAGACTTGGTATCTCCTTTTTTAAAATACCAACCGTAATCTCTACGTCTGGATGGCGCTCTTTGGAGATAAGCACGGTCGTGCCCTGAGTACGCTCAGGAAATGTTTGGTCGAGCTTAAAGCCATCAAACATTTCGTTGGCATACTTTTTGTCCTCAAGCGGATCGGTCCATGGAGCAACTAATACCACCTTTCCTACTTGTACTTTATTTTCACTCAACCATCGAACCAAAAATCCTCCACCACAAGAATGGCCCACCAAAGATGTGTTTTGTCGATTTTAAATTGCTCGAAAACCTCCTTCCATTTCTCGTAATTAGGCATGTACGGCTCAGGCATTTCGGGGTTATGGACATCCATTCCCGCCTTAGCGAGCTCGCGCGTAAGCCAAGGCTGCCAATGCTTGTGCGTCATCCTGCCTTCGCTCCTGTCATACTCCTCTTTAGAGGGCATCCCGTGCACAATAATCGCAGTTTTCATTTTTTGATTACAGCCCCGCCAGAGAGGCGTTCTTATACTTTTTATCCTCAGTCACTTCCTCGCCAAACCAAGGAAAAGGCTTAAACTCTTTTGCTTTTTCTGAATCGGCAAACTCAACCTCGGCGACCATAAGACCTTTATGCGCACCGTCAAATACATCTACCTCGACTTTTGTATCGCCTTCAGAAATATAATATCTCCTTTTTTCTATTGGGTTGCCCGTTATTTGAGGCCACAATCTCTCAAACTCCTCTTTAGGTATTAAAGACTCTTCCTCCCATCTGGTGCCGTCGGATAGATATTCTTTTATGGTCTTGTAGTGTTGTTCCCCCACTCTTCGTATCCTGATTTCCTTTTCCTTATCGACTCCCAGATATCCCTGCAGAACAGGGAGAGAGTGGGCGTTGCTATATTTAGAGGGAAGAGATGCGAGAAGGAACTTCTTTTCTATCTCTTGGCGGGACGTAAAGAGCCCCTCCCCCTCGATTTCGATAACATCGGCTATCTTCTCTATAAAATAGGCAAAACGCGTATCGGTTAGGTCGCGGACTTCTTTGTGACTCTTTACCAGGCTCGTTTCTTCGCGCAGTTGCCGTATTAAGCGGCGCGATTCCCCGCCCGAGGCTCCGCGTGCGTAGCCCAAGAAGTGCTCTATGAACCGATAAACCATCTCGTCTACCTTATCCTGGAGCGTGTCGGGATTTATTCTCAATTCCTTGGCCTCTCTCATGTCTTGCTCTAACGCGGCATCGACGCCGCGCAGTGCAACAATCCTCGCGAAAATATCCTCGAAAGCGACGGCAAGATGATAGTTAGAGACCAACAGACCCCGGGACTCGCGCAAATGATACGCGGCTTTGTGCAAGAGCGACAGAGACCTCTTAAAAAAGTTTTCTGCCACCTCACTTTGGCCCGCCAGCATAGAGTCGTTGACGTCGTATTTAAGAGAGCCGCTGAAAATGCGATATAAGAGCATAAACACGGCCGCTGAGCCGGCAATACCGGCCAGAGTGACCCACGGCTCGTTTGCCAGCCACGCCGCCGGGAAGGCCAAAAGCGCTTGGTTAAAAGCCGCGACCACAAGATAAAACAACGCAACAAGAGACAGAGAGAAAGCAAAAAACACCTCCGCGGTGAGTTCGGAGCCGAAGTCCTGGAATTTTTTCTTTAAATTAGAGAGCGATATGGCGTACCACGCCGTACCCGCCACCGTAGTGGCGGGAATAAGCACTGTCGCAAGAATAATTTTGTCAAAGACTAATATCGCCGGGATTGTGAGAATACTCACCAAAAGAGCGTTGCGTAGAGTCGGAGCGTATTTATTTATTAAAGAGTACTCGACTATTTGTCTCTCTTGCCCCGTCAGCGGGATCTTCAGGAAACTTTTTAAAATGACCCTCCTTATAAACTTATCCATATTTGCCGGTTTAAATGACAAACCCGGGAAAATCCCGGGATGTTTAAAATTATTCTTTCGACTCGGCGGCGGGGGCTTCCCCGGCCTCGCCCTCTGCATCCTCCTTCTTGCCGCGCTCCACAGATGTCTCTATTGCGGAGAGGTCTACTGGGGCCGCGGGCTCCTCGGGCTCGTCTTGGGCGATAGAGATCATCGCCACCACCTCGTCGGGGTCTATGGAAAGCTCGGCGGTCGCAGGGATCTTAAGGTCGCTGACCTTTATCTGATCCTCGAGCGTAGCGAGTTTAGAAACGTCTACCACGATGTGCTGGGGCAAGCCAGCAGGCTCCATGGTCAACTCGAGCTCGTGCATAACTTTTGTCAAAATGCCGCCAAGGTCCTTAACGGCCGGCGCCACTCCCTCAAACTCAAACGGCACCGACACGGTTACCTTTTGACCCTTTTGTATCGCGTAAAAGTCGGCGTGAATGGGTGCGCCCGATACGGCATCAAACGACACGTCGTGTATAAGCGCCTGCTTGTCGGTGCCCAAGCCCTTAAGGGTGATAACGGTAGACTCCCCTGCCTCTTTAAAAATCTTGCCAAACGTCTTGGCGTCGACCGCTATAGGGGTCGACTCCTCGGAACGGCCGTAAACCACGGCAGGCAAGACCCCCTTGCCGCGCAGGGTGTTGTTGTTTGTTTTGGTATCGCGCTTTTCTACCGTCAGTTCCATTGCCTCAGCAATATATAGGGTTTTTGGCCTATTTGCAACCTATTCTCCTTGGTGACTTGACAATAAAGCGTAGCAGGTGTATAATCAATACATAGTTGTCCGCTGTCCTCAGGTGAGGATGGCCACACGGGAGGGAAGAATGGTCGGGATCGACATCAAGCAGCTCCGGGAAGTCGTCGGCGGAGCGATGAAGTTGGCCGGCAGGCCGCACGAGAATCTCGTGCTGGAGAACAGGGAGGCAGTTACGATTGCCGCCGCTCTCATCGAATCGGCGCTCCGGGACATTGACCCTGCCACCCTCCGGCAAGTTTTGGAAAACGTCTGAGCCGCGCGAGCGGTGACTTACTACGGTAAGGCCACCCTCGGGCGGTTTTATCGTTTATTGCCCAGCGAAAAGGCGCTGCTTTTTTACTATGTAGTCTTTCATTGCATCAACGGCGGGGGTTAGAAATTTGTACGGGGTTGTCTCCTCTGATTTGAGCGACTCGCGCAACGAGTCGCGGTACAACACCCGCAACTCGGTGTTTATATGCACTATTGCTACGCCGGCTTTTATACAGGCAACCACGTCCTCATCGGTATTGCCCGAGGCGCCGTGTAGCACCAGCGGAATACCTACCGCGTCGGCAATGGCTTTTACACGGTCGGCATGCAGACGAGGCTCCTGCGCCGACTTGAGCATCCCGTGGATGTTGCCTACCGCCGGGGCAAAGCAGTCTACGCCCGTGGCACTTACAAACGCTTTTGCATCCTCGGGGGTGGTGAGGTTGGCCTCGCTAACACCCTCGGGCAAAGAGTTGAGCTGTTGGGACGCTTGGCCAATGTAGCCCAACTCCCCTTCCACCAACACATCGCGGCCTGCGGCCCGCGCATATTTAACGCACATGCCAAGCAGGTGGATATTTTCCTCCACGGGCAGCTTGGCGCCGTCGACGACCACCGAGTCAACACCCGCGGCAATGGCGCGCTGCACCTTTTCCGTCGTGTAGGTGTGGTCGGCGTTTAAATAAATTGGAACGTCTTGCTTTTGGTAAAGCTCTACCAAAGCCCGCGCCTGCATAAAAGGAAAGTACTCGCGCTCGCCTTCGCTAAGCCCCGCGATAATAGGCAAGCCTGTCTCGCGCGCCGCGTCGATAAGAGCCTTAAGCTGGTTGGAGTCGCTAAAATTAAAGTGGCCTATTGCCTGCCCCTTTTGCTTATATTCATTAACCGCCTCCCGGAGTGTCTGCATGGAACCCATTATATACTAATTGCATGGATTTCCTCGCTGTGGGCGATATTGTTGTAGATGATTTTATCCGGCTTACGGACGCGCACGTGACCTGCCGGATAGACAACACCGCCTGCGAGATATGCATGCGGTGGGGCGACAAGATACCGTTTGAGTCGGCAACCTATGTGCCAGGCGTAGGCAACTCTGCCAATGCGGCTGTTGCTGCTGCAAGGCTAGGGCTCAAGTCTGCTTTGCGCGCCTATGTAGGAGAGGACCAGCACGGCCAGGAGTGCATTGCGGCGCTTATGCGCGGCGGCGTGGATGTTACGTTTGTCGAAAAGCAGGCCGGCAAGCACACCAACTACCACTATGTGCTGTGGTTTGGGAGCCAGCGCACCATTTTGGTAAAGCACGAGGCGTACGACTACGCATTGCCCCCCATAAGCGAGGGCCCCAAGTGGCTCTACCTATCGAGCTTGGGGGAAAACTCTCTCCCCTACCACCACATGTGGGTAGAGCAGCTTAAGCGCTGGCCGCAAACCAAGCTCGCCTTCCAGCCCGGCACCTACCAGATGAAGTTTGGCAAAGAGGAGCTAAAAGACATTTACGCGCGCACCGACATATTCTTTTGCAATAAAGAAGAGGGCGAAAGGATTTTAGGCCGTGAGGCCGGTTCTGATATAAAAGAGCTTTTAAGCGGCATCCAGGCGCTTGGCCCCAAAATTGTTTTGATAACCGACGACACGCGTGGCGCCTACTGCGCTGACTCGGGCGGCAACCGCTGGCACGTGCCGCGCTACCCCGACCCCAGGCCGCCTAAAGAAATTACAGGCGCCGGCGACGCGCACGCCTCTACAACCGTGGCGGCCCTGGCCCTTGGCTTATCGCTTGAGGAGGCTTTGCTGTGGGGGGCGATCAACGCCTCGGCAGTCTTACAAGAGGTGGGTGCCCAAAAAGGCTTGCTGACCCGCGAGCAGTTGGAAGCTAACCTCAAAAACCCCCCGGCGGAGTTTGCCTTGCAGAAACTCTAGGATTTTTTATACTCGGGCTTGGAGCTGTAGCGTCAACCGGATAGCAAGGAGTACTCGATGATCGTCACGATCACCGGCCCTTCTGCAGCCGGTAAAAGCAGGTTGCTTCGCAACCTGATCCACGCAGACCCTAGCATCAAGCCCATCCTAAGCATGACCACCCGCGCTATGCGCATGGATGGAGACGAGGTGCCCGGAGAGTACCGCCACGTGGACATGGCGACCTTTAAGGCAGAGTTCGAGAACCAGCTCTATCTAAAGGAATACGAAGTCCACGGCAACCTGTACGCCACGTACCTCTCGGACATCTACAGGGCGTTCTTGGGCGGGGTGCACGTAGCACCTCTGTACTTAAACGCCCTTAAGGATTGGCTTGAGTACGCGCGACTGCAGGGCAAAGCGGACCAGGTATGCAGTCTGTATCTCCACGTCGATGACGAAGGGGAGCTGCGACGGCGCCTGACAAAGCGCGCAGGGCAGAATGGCGACATCGAGCGGCGCATAAGCGACTGCCGCTCATGGACTGATGAGGCAAGGCAAAGTGGAATACCATTCCATTTCCTCTCGGCCGTACCGCCCCAAGAAGAGGTCTGCGCCTCGGCGCTTGCCCACATCCGGGCGTTTTCAAACAGTAAGCGCACGCTCCCCTGAGGGGGAGCGTTTGCTTTTACAAACCCCCCGGCGGAATTCCGCCTGGAAGCGCTCTAAACGCCTCGACAATTAAAAAGCCCATTAGGCACGAAAAACCGCCAATAAACGCAAACCCAACGTAGGTGTTAACTTTTGCGCGCATGAGCTTTACGTGTGGCCGCGACAATATGCGGCGCGCTTAGCTTGTAATAGTCGTACAACTCGGCAACGTTGCCCGACTGGCCAAAGGAGTCGTGCACGGCCACAAACTCGACGGGCATGGGGGCATGTGCGGCCAACAGCTCAGCAATGGCGCTCCCCATCCCGCCCGCAACCTGGTGCTCCTCCACAGTTACTACGCATCCGGCATCTTTGGCATAGTGCAAAATAGTTTCCCTATCCAAAGGCTTAATGCTCGCGACATTTATTACAACAGTGGCCAAGGTATGCTCAAGCTCTTTGGCTGCCAAAAGCGCCTCGTATAACAAGGGCCCGGTGGCAAACACGGCAACCTCGGGTCTGTGCTCGCCCTCCCATACGACGGTACTTTTGCCTATGGCAAATGGTGTATCTGTAGTTGTCATAACCGGGGACTTTTCGCGCGTAAGGCGGATGTAGACCGGCCCCGGGTGCGCGGCGGCGGCAAGCGTTGCCTGCCTGGCCTCCTCACTGTCGGCTGGGCTAAGCACGACCATGTTTGGTTGCACGCGCATAAGGGCCATGTCCTCTAGTGCTTGGTGTGTGGCGCCATCTGGGCCCACAGATATACCCGCGTGCGCGCCCACAATTTTTACCGAGACATTATTAAGCGATATAGTGGTGCGTATCTGCTCGTTGTTGCGCCCGGGGCTAAACGCGGCGTACGAGGTTATAAAAGGGATTTTGCCGTAATTGGCCAGGCCGCTCGCTACCGTGGCCAGGTTTTGCTCGGCGACGCCAATCTCTATGTAGCGGCTAGGGTACTTCTCTTTAAAAGCCAGGGTGCGCGTACTTTCGGCCAAGTCGGCGCACAACACCACGACGCGCGGGTCCTTCTCCCCCAGCTCCAAAAGCGCCTGGCCAAAACCATCTCTGGTCGCAGCCATGTCGGGCTTGTCAAAAATATTCTGTTGTAAGTTATTCGTGCTCACTTTGTATTTTGCCTTTTAGCGTGCGGAGCTCTCTGAGGAAAACTTCGGCTTGCTTGTCGGCAGGGATGACATCCGTGGGGCCTTTGCCAGGCGGCACGCCGTGCCAGCGATAGTCAAACTCTATCTCTTTAACCCCCTTGCCGGGGATCGTGTGGGCAATTATGACTGTTGGCCTCTCAAAAATTGCTTTGGCTTGTGCAGTGGCATCGATAAACTCGCGGATATTGTGGCCGTCGACCTCCAGCACGTGCCAGCCAAACGCCTCGTACTTGGCGCGCAAATTTTCCACCGGCATTACGTTTTCCGTCATGCCGTTTATCTGGATATTGTTGCGGTCCACAATGGCGGTAAGGTTTGACAGCTTGTTGGCGCCTGCAAACATGGCCGACTCCCACGTATTGCCCGCCTGCTGCTCGCCATCGCTCATAGCGCAATACAC
>Ga0190272_10001532_pt1 | contig 11112 bp, 8 predicted proteins | sample Popmic504T_FD_133746 | JGI IMG/M metagenome (GOLD analysis project Ga0190272, IMG submission 133746) | Populus adjacent soil microbial communities from riparian zone of Shoshone River, Wyoming, USA - 504 T | ecosystem: Environmental > Terrestrial > Soil > Riparian zone | place: USA: Wyoming...
GACCTCGGGGCCCATGTAGTGGCCCATGAACCAGTCCATGATCTGGCGCGAGAGCGGGTAGCTGTCGGCATAGGTGATCATCGACTGGGTTTCGCTGGACACATCGACGGCCGGATAGATCAGCAGCTGCAGCGCCGGTTGCGGCTCGCCCAAACGCCGCATCTCCTGCGCCAGGATGGCCGCGAAGTTGCCGCCCATGGAGTCGCCGCCGATGGACGCCACGCCCTCGGGCGCGCCGAAGCGGGAAGCGTTGTCGCGGGCCCACCGATAGGCCGCGATGGTGTCGTCCAGACCGGCCGGATACCTGTGCTCGGGCGCCAGGCGGTAATCGACCGAGATCACCGCGCAGCGGGCCACCTTGGCGATGATCGAGCAGAAGGCGTCGCAGGTCTCCAGGTCGCCGATGACGCCGCCGCCGAAGTGGGCGAACACCATCAGCGGCGCCGTGGGATCCTGATTGGCCGGGCGATAGGCGCGCAGCGGCAGCGCGCCGCCGGGGCCGTCGATGGTGAGGTCCTCCACCCGGACGCCGGCCTCGCGCTTGCCCGCAACGCCGACCAGCCCGCGGGCGCTTGCCGCCCTGGCCTCCGCCGCCTCCAGCGTATGGATGGCCGGCAGGCGCCTGGCCCCCGCGGTCAGGAACTGGAAGTGCGGGTCCAGCGTGCGGCCGCCCTGATACACGACGCCGCCGCCCGACAGCAGGCGCAGAACCGGCGTCGGTAGCGACATCACCGCCCTGATGGCGAATCTGGGGAAGGCGTCGGACATGGTCGCTCCGCTCAGGGCTCCAGCCGCGGCAGGGCGTTGACGCCGCCGAGGATCAGGTTGACGGCGAAATCGGCGGCGCCCCTGGTGTCGATGGGCCGCCGCTCGAGCATCCGCTCGCCGACCTCGCGGGCGATGGCGATGGCGGAGGCGGCCAGGTAATCGGCGTCCACACGGGGCGCGTCGCCGCGTTCCATGACCAGCGCGAAGCTGTCGCGGACCTCCTCGAAGACGCGGTGCATCTCGGGCGTTTCTACCTGCATATGCGGCTGGCGCTCGCCCGCCGGGCGGCGCGACTGCCAGTTGTCATGCTCGTTGGCGACGAACTCGAAATAGGCGGTCACCGCGCCGCGCAGGTAGGAGGCGAAGTCCTGGGCCGCCTCGAACTGCTCGCGCAGGATGGGCCGGAAGCGGCGGGCGCCGTCGTCGGCCAGCGCCTCGAACACTTCCTCCTTGGAGCGGTAGTAGTTGTAGAAGGTGCCCGAGGCCAAACCCGTGCGGCGGATGATGTCGCGCACCGTGACGGCTTCGTAGCCCAGCTCCCCGAACACCTGGCGCGCGGCATCGAGGATCGCCTGGCGGTTGGCGACCTTGGTCCGTTCGCGTTTGCCGGTGGCGAGGTAAGCGACTGAGGACATCTGTGTTTGCGGAACCCGGGCGAGGAACTGGCGCCGCGCCATCCTAGGCGCCGGCAGGGCGTTCTTTCGAGCGGCTTTGTGACGCGCCGTCAACCAGCGCCTATTCGGCGGCCATCGGCAGGGGCTCGGCGGCGCGGGGTTCGACCGGCAGCCGGCCTCCCGCCGCCTTGGCCCGCCGTTCGCCGCGCGCGATCTCCTTGTGGAGGTCGGCGACGTAGCGGCCGAAGTCCACCTGGATGGTGTGGCGCTGCGAGCGATAATACTGGCCAAGGTGGATTTCCTCGTCCCTGGCGATGATCCGCTCCATCTCCGCGGGGCTGGGCGGCAGGTAGCGGCCGGTGAGGTAGGCGGCCGCCAGCTTGGCCTGCTGCTCGGCGAAATTGACCAGCGTCGGCAGCGGCTGGGCCAGCGCCATGAAGAAGAGGTTGGGCATGCCCGGCTTCATCATCCGCTTGAACAGCGGCATCCGCTGGTCGGCGTCCGGCAGCAGGTCGGGATCGTCGAAGAAGGGGAACTTCATGTCGTAGCCGGTGGCGTAGACGATGGCGTCGACCTGCTCGACGCTGTCGTCGGCAAAGCGGACGTTCTTGCCTTCCAGGGCCTTGATCGCCGGCTTGAAGCGGATGTCGCCGCAGCCGGCCCGCGTCAGGAACTCGCCGGAAACCGAAGGGTGACCTTCCAGCGGCTCGTGGTCAGGCTTGGGCAGGCCGTAGTCTTCCATCCTGCCGAGCGAGCGCTTGATGACGATGCGGGTGAGCCACAGGCCCAGTTTGCGGGGCAGCCAGAGGGGCAGCATGGCTTTGTCGGCCGGCTTGCCGTTCATGTATTTGGGAAGCACCCACACGCCGCGGCGGGCCGAGACCCACAGGTTCCTGGCGATCGGCCGCTGGGCCAGCTCCGAGGCGATATCCATGGCCGAGTTGCCCATGCCGACGACGACGATGTTCTTGCCGCGCATGTCGATGGGATCGAACGGGTCGGAGTAGGCGTGGGCGTGGAGCGCCGTGCCGTCGAACTGGCCCGGATACTCGGGAACACGCGGGCTCCAGTGGTGGCCGTTGGCGACGAAGAGCACGTCGTAGAGCCGGCTCTCGCCCGTCGACAGCGTCACCCGCCACAGGCCGTCGGACGTGCGCTCGGCCTTGGTGACGGCGGTGTTGAAGGTGATGGTCGGGCGCAGGCCGAAGTGGTCGACGTAGTCCTTGAAGTACTGGAACAGCTGCGCGTGGTGGGGAAAGTCCGGCCAGTCGGCCGGAACCGGGAAGTCCTCGAACGCCAGCCGCCACTTGGAAGTGTCGATATGCAGGCTCTCGTAGCAGGCCGACATGCCGTTGGGGTTCTTGTAGTACCAGTTGCCGCCGATCTCGTCGGACATCTCGAAGCAGTCGTAGGGGACGCCCGCGTCCTTCAGCCGCTTGGCGGTGGTGAAGCCCGCGCAGCCGGCGCCGATGATGCAGGCTTTGGGTAGAGTGGCGGTCACGGCGCGTCCTCGTTTGATCGTTGTCTAAAGCAACCCTATCAGCGTCACACCCGCTTGAGCAATTCCATGGCGGCGGCGGGCGCGCGGACCTTTCCCTCGCTGATGAAGAAGGCGAACACGTCGCGCGGCTTCTTCTCGGGGACGTGGCTGTCGATCGGGGTCAGGTCGGCGGGCACGCCGCCCTCCGCATAGGTCTTGAACCGCTGCGCCCACACATCCAGCGCGGCCGGCTCATAGCCGGTGGCGATGTCGTCGGAGCCGGCCAGCAGCCGCGCATAGACGAAGTCGGCCGTCACGTCGGGGATGATCGGATAGTTCTCGTTCTCCGAGCAGCAGATGGCCACGCCGTACTTGCGGCACATCTGCACAAACTCCGGGACAGCGAAGCCGGCGTTGCGGACCTCGACGCAGTGGCGCAGCGGCACGCCGTCCTGGGCCTTGGGCAGCAGGGCCAGGAAGGCCTCGAAGTCGGCCGGATCGAACTTCTTGGTGGCCATGAACTGCCACAGGATCGGCCCCAGCTTGTCCCCCAGTTCGGTCAGGCCCTGGCCGAGGAACTTGCCAAGTGATTCCGCCGCCTGCGCCAGCTCGCGCCGGTTGGTGCAGAACCGCGAGGCCTTGACCGCGAACACGAACCCCTCGGGCGCAGCCGCCGCCCACTTGGCGAAGCTCTCGGGTTTCTGGCTGGAGTAGTAGGTCGAGTTGATCTCGATGGCCGTCACGTGGCGGCTGGCGTAGCTCAGCTCCTCGGCCTGCTTCAGCCCCTGCGGATAGAACACGCCGCGCCACGGCTCGAACGTCCAGCCGCCGATACCCGCGCGGATCGCGCCCCGGGCGGCCATCAGCGCCGCGCCGCCGCGCTGGCGTCGCGGGTTTCCTTGAACTCCGATCCCTCACCCCATTCCGGCCAGCGGGCGGAGTTGGCCAGGTCGCGGCCAAGTTCGTGCAGCAGGTTCAGGTCGGCGGCCATGCCGGTGAAGTCCCAGCTCGGCGACCACTCGTCGGCCGGCTGGTGGTACATGGTCGAGGTGTAGAGGTCGGCCCAGGCCTTGCCCGCTGCCAGGCCGCCGCTGACCAGGTCGCGCCCGCCGCCGAACGAAATGGCCGGCACGCCGCGCTTGGCGAAGGGGAAGTGGTCGGAGCGGAAGAAGGAGCCGGCCTCGGGCCGTGGATCCGGCGAGAAGGTGCGGCCGTGGCGCGCGGCCGTGGCGATCAGTTCGTCCTTCAGGCCCAGCTCGGCCTGGCCGGAGATGGTGAAGTCGCGGGCGGGGCCGACCGGCGCCAGCGCGTCGGTGTTGAGCACGCCCACCGTCTTCTCCAGCGGATAGAGCGGGTTGGCGGCATAGTACTCCGAGCCCAGCAGGCCCTTCTCCTCGGCCGCCACCGCCAGAAAGACGACGGAGCGCCGGGTGCGCGGCTCGGCGGCATAGACCCGGGCCAGCTCGATCAGGGCGGCCGTCCCGGTCGCGTTGTCGACGGCGCCATTATAGATGGTGTCCCCCTCGGCGTCCGGCAGGCCGACGCCGATGTGGTCGTGGTGGGCGGTGTGGATGACATACTCGTCCGGCCGCGTGGTTCCGGTCAGCTTCGCCGCCACGTTCTTCGACACGATGACGCTGTGGTCGACCGCGAAGTCCGTGGAGAAGGTGGCGTTCAGGTGGACCGGCTGGAAGTCGCGGCTGCGGGCGGCGACCTTCAGCGCCTCGTAATCCTGCCCGGCGCGGCGGATGAGGTCGGCGGCGACGTCCCCCTGGATCCAGGCCTCGACCGGCGCGTGGAAGGCGGTCGGATCGGCGCGGACGATGTCGAACTGTACGTTGGTGTTGGAGTTCTTCACCGTCGCCCAGCCGTAGGAGGCCGGCGCCGTCTCATGCACGATCAGCAGGCCGGCCAGGCCCTGCTTGGCGGCCTCCTCGTACTTGTAGACCCAGCGGCCGTACCAGGTCATCGCTCTGCCGCCGAACGGGCCGTCGCCGGTCTCGAAGTCGGGGTCGTTGATCAGCACGATGCCGACCTTGCCGCGCAGGTCCTGGCCCTTGAAGTCGTCCCAGTTGCGCTCCGGCGCCTTGACCCCATAGCCGAGGAAGACCAGCGGCGCGTCCTTGAGCGAAACGACGTCGACATTGGTCTGGGCGGCCCGGATGGCGACGTCGTCACCCTGGCGCAGGGCTACCGTCTGGCCGCCCACCTTCACCGTGGTGATGGGCAGGCCTTTCAGGTCGAAGCGGCCTAGCGGCACGTCCTGGGTCCAGCTGCGTACGCCATTGACGACCGCGCCGCCAGGCTCGGCCCCGGCCGCCTGGAACTGCTGGACCAGGTAGTCGACGGTCAGGGTCTCGCCGCGCGTGGCCGGGCCGCGGCCCTCGAAGGCGTCGGAGCCCAGCACCTGCACGTGCTGCGACAGGCGGGCGGGGTCCACCGATGCGGCGGGGGCGACGGCGGCCGAGGCGCAGGCGGCCAGGGGCAGCAGGCAGGCGGCGAGGAGAAGCTTGTTCATCGGGGCGGGGCTCTTGGGCTGCGGTTCGTTGCAATCGTTACCGCCGGCTTTCGTGGTCGCCAAGGGGGCGTTCAGTATCGGGAGTATCGCATCCCCTGCCTGCGTGGTTCGAGCCGCTCGGCTGATGCCTCGCTCCTCACCATGACGAACTTTGTGGGCCGCCCACGCCCTTCGTCATCCTGAGGAGCCGGCGCAGCCGAGCGTCTCGAAGGACGCAGGGCCGACTTGCATTATGTGGCCGCACATCAGGGCGCGGACAGGCCGCGAAAGGGTCCGGAGTATCGCCTTTACACGTCTCGCTTCAGGTGCTCACCCGGCGCGCGTCGATGGGCCAGCGTTCGACGTGGTCGTCTTCGCCGAGCACATGGACGGCGTCGTAGAGGTTCATGGTCGGGTCGCAGTGGCCCGGCTGCAGCCAGACGACGTCGCCGGGCTTGGGGGCATCCTTGGGCCAGGGGAAGTCGGGGTTCTCGTCGGCGGCCTGGATGGCCTTGGCCGCCAGGATGGGGTCGGAGCCGCCGGCGCGCATGGCCGGGACGAAGAAGGGGTGGATGATGGCGCCGTGCTCGTCGCCCATCGGCCGCCACAGCGAGCCGGGCGCGGCGCCGCCGACCACCTGGGCGGGCGGGCCATCGACGGCCATGGCCTTGAAGCCGGCGTCGCAGGTGACGTGGGTCTTGTGGTGGGCCGAGACGACCGTGGCGGCCACATACATCGCCGGCTCGAACGGCCAGTCGCCGCCGCCGGGCGCCGCGCAGGCGCCGTACTCGACGTCCATCACCGCGTAGGAGCCGGCCTGGATTTCGGTGAACACGCCCGAGGCGATGTCGAAGACGTGGGTGCCGGTGCCGCCTCCGGTGACGACGCCGGGCTCCAGGCCCGCGGCGCGCAGGTCGGCGACGACGGCGGCCAGCGCCCGGATGCCCTCCTCGTCGGCCTCGCGGCGGGCGTCGTTCTCCGTCACGTGCTGCAGGTGGCCGAGATAGGCCTGCACGCCCGCGAAGTTGAGGCCCTCGGTCTCAGCGGCCGCGCGGGCCAGCTCGACCGCCTGCTGCGGATAGGCGCCGGTGCGGTGGGTCCCAAGGTCGAGGTCGACGACAAGGTCCAGCACCACGCCGGCCGCCCGCGCCGCCGAGCCCAGCCGGGCGATCTGCGCCTTGGTGTCGGCGACGACGCCGATATGGGCGGTCTTGGCCAGGGCGGCCAGGCGCGGCGCGGCCCAAGGGGCGACGGGGGCGGTGACCAGCACGTTGCCCACACTGCCGGCCACGAAGGCTTCGGCCTCGCCCACGGTCTGGGCGCACAGGCCGACCGCGCCGCGCGCCACCTGCATGCGGCCAAGGCGCGAGCACTTGTGGGTCTTGCCGTGGGCCCGCAGCCGCACGCCGCCGGCGTCGCAACGCTGCTGCATGTTGGTGAGGTTGCGCTCCAGCGCCTCCCGGTGGATGACCAGCAAGGGGGTCTGCGGCGGCTTGAAACGGTCGAACATCACAGCGCTCCGGCCAGGATGGAGGCGTACAGCTCCGGGTCGACGTTGCCGCCCGACAGCACGATACCGGTGGTTTGGCCCGTGAGGTCAAGCTTGCCGGCCAGCGCCGCCGCCAGCGCCACGCAGCCGCCGGGCTCGACCACCAGCTTGAGGGTGGCGAAGGCGTAGCGCATGGCCTCCGCGACCTCGGCATCGGTGACGGTCAGCACGCCGGCCAGGGTGCGGCGGTTGATGGGATAAGTGATCTCGCCGGGCGAGGGCGATTGCAGGGCGTCGCAGATGGAGCGGGCGGCCGGATCGATGTTCTCACGCTCTCCGCTGGCGAAGGAGCGCTGGGTGTCGTCGAAGGCCGCCGGCTCGACGCCCCAAACCTTCGCTTTGGGAAAGCGCTGCTCAATTACCGTCGAAATTCCCGCGATCAGCCCGCCGCCGCCCATGGGGCATAGCAGCACGTCCAACTCGTCGGTCTGGCTGGCCAGCTCCAGGCCGACCGTGCCTTGTCCGGCGATGACGTGTTCGTCGTCATAGGAGGGCACGACGACGCTGCCCCGTTCGGCGGCGATCCGGCGGGCGATGGCCTCGCGGTCGTCGGCGTAGCGGTCGTAGAGCAGCACCTCGGCGCCGTAGGCCATGGTCGCCTCGATCTTCATCTTCGGGGCGTCCGAGGGCATGACGATCAGCGTCGAGGTCCCGACCCGGCGGGCGGCCAGCGCCACCCCCTGCGCGTGATTGCCGGAGGAGAAGGCGACGACGCCGCGCGTCTTCTCGTCGTCGGTCAGCTGGCTGATGCGGTTGTAGGCGCCGCGAAACTTGAAGGCGCCCCCCAGCTGCAGGGTTTCGGGCTTGAGCAGCACCCGCCCGCCCAGCCGAGCGTTCAGCGCCAGGCTCTCGATGAGCGGGGTTACGACAGCGGCGCCCGCCAGACGCCCGGCCGCCGCCTCGATGTCTTGGTAGGTGACTGTGGCCATGCGCCTGTCCTAGACCGGCGCGGCGAAAAGCGCGACGGTGCGGCAGCCATTTTGGAGCCCCAGATGAACGCCCTCGCCATCGACCGTGACGCCTGGACCAGCGCGGGGGAGGCGCTGCTTCCCGAGGCCGTCGCCCTGCGCCGCGCCATCCACGCCGAGCCGGAGCTGGGCCTGCACCTGCCCAGGACCACCGAGAAGATCCTCAAGGCGCTGGAGGGCCTGCCGCTGGAGATCCGGCAAGGGCCGTCGACCACCGGTGTGCTGGCCGTGCTGCGCGGCTCGGCCAACGGACGCACGGTGCTGCTGCGCGGCGACATGGACGCCCTGCCGCTGATCGAGGACACGGGACTGGAGTTCTCCTCCCGCACCCACGGCGCCATGCACGCCTGCGGCCACGACACCCACGTGGCCATGCTGGCGGGCGCCGCGCGGGCGCTGTGCGAGCGGCGGGACAAGCTGGCCGGGACCGTGATGTTCATGTTCCAGCCGGGCGAGGAGGGCTGGCACGGGGCGCGCTACATGCTCGACGACGGGCTGATCGATCCGCTGCCGGACGCGGCCTTCGCGCTGCATATCTCGCCGAACATGCCGACGGGAGTGTTCGCAAGCCGGGCGGGCGCGTTGCTGGCCTCGTCAGACACCATCTCGATCCGGGTCACGGGCGCTGGCGGCCACGCCTCGATGCCGCACGACGCGGTCGATCCGATCCCCGTGGCCTGCGAGATCGTCACCGCTTTGCAGGCCTTCGTCACCCGCCGCATCTCGGTGTTCGACCCGGCGGTGATCACCATCGCCCAGATCGAGGCCGGCACCACCACCAACATCATCCCCGAGACCGCCACCTTGCGCGGCACGCTGCGCACCCTGTCGGAGCAAAGCCGCGCCAAGGCCCATGAGGGCATCGCGCAGGTCGCCGCCGGCATCGCCGCCGCCCACGGCTGCAAGGTGGAGGCGCACATCGAGCGCGGCTTCCCGGTCACCGTCTGCGACGGCCGGGCCGTGGAACTGGCCGAGCGCACGGCCACGGCGCTCTACGGAGAGGACGCCTGGGTGACCATGCCCAACCCGATGATGGGGGCGGAGGACTTTTCCTATGTGCTGCAGCTGGTCCCCGGCGCGATGGCCTTCATCGGCGGCGCGCCGGTCGAGGCGGCGGACTTCCGGTCCTGCTGCGCGCTGCACTCAAACCGGATGATGATCGAGGAAGCCGTGATGGCGCGCGGCATCGCCATGCACTGCGCCTTCGCCGAGGCGGTGCTGGCCGGCGAGATGGCTACCTAGCCAAAGCCGTACTGATCAGGGTGCGCAGCGCCCGCTCGTCCTCGAAGCGCGCCTTGACCGGCCAGGCGTGAACCTGCGCGCGCCAGGCGGCGGGCAGGCGAACCCAGTCCTTCTCGGTGGTGATCAGTCCCGCGCCATGGGCCTGGGCCCGCCGCACCAGCGCCGCCAGGGTAGCGGCGTCGTATTCGCCATGGTCGGGGAAGGCGGCGAAGTCGACCAGATCGCAGCCGACGGCCTTGAGCGCCCGCTCCACCTTCCACGGCTTGCCGATGCCGGCGAAGCCGAACTGGGGCCCGGGCGGCGGCGGAGCGGCCGGATCGAGGTGGGCGATCAGCACCGGCGTGGAACCCAGCGCCGCCAGTAGCGCGGGATCAGGCTCCAGCACGTCCGAGGGCAGCAGCACGATCACCGCATCGGCGCGGGCCAGCCCCTTCTTCAGCGGCTCGCGCATCGGGCCGGCGGGAAACACCGCCCCGTCCCCAAAGGGCCACTCGCCGTCGCGGGTCTCGCCATCGACGACGACCAGCGACAGCGCCTTCTTCACACGTGGGTTCTGGTGGCCGTCGTCCATGACCACCACCTCGGCGCCCGCCGCCGCGGCGGCCCGCGCGCCGAGCAGGCGGTCGGGCGAAACCCACATCGGAAAGTCGCGGGCCAGCATCAGCGGCTCGTCGCCAACGGCCTGGGCGGTGTGGCCGGTGGGATCGACGCGCACCGCGCCCCTGACCCTGGCTCCATAGCCTCGGGCCAGGCCGTGGCCGGCGATCTCCATGTCCTGAAGCTGGCTGAGGATCTCTCGCACGATGGGTGTCTTGCCCGTGCCGCCGACGGTCAGGTTGCCGACGCAGATCACCGGCACGCCAGGATCGGTCGGCGTGGCGCGGGCGATGCGCAAGGCGGTGACGCTGCCCCACACCCATGACAGCGGGGTCAGCAGCGTGCGGGTGGCGCGCAGGCCGGGCTTGCGGCGATACCACCATCTGGGCGTCGACAGCTTCATGCAGGCAACAAACGCTGCAGACGAGCCCAGGTGTCATCCAGCGCCGCCGCGCCATGGCTGGCGAACGCCGTCGCCGCCGTCTTCATCGCCTCACGCCGGGCGCTGTCGGCCAGCAGGCTGGCCAGCACGTCCTTCAGGTCCCAGGCCTCGACGACGACAGCGCCGCCGCCGGCGGTCATCGCGGCGTAGATTTCGGCGAAGTTAAAGGCGAGCGGACCGCTGACCACGGGCGCGCCGAGCCGGGCGGGCTCCAGCGGGTTGTGGCCGCCTATGCCGGGGGAAAAGGCGCCGCCCATCACCGCCAGGTCGGCGAGGCTGAACAGCAGTCCCATCTCGCCCAGCGTGTCGGCGACATAGGCCTGCGTTGCGGCAGTCAGCGGCTCGCCGGCCGAGCGGCGGGCAGTGATCAGGCCCATGGTTTGCAGGGAGGTGGCGACCGCTTCGCCGCGCTCGGGATGGCGGGGAGCGACGATCAGCAGGGCGCCGGGCGGGACGGCGGAGGCGGTCAGCTCCTCCTCGCCGGGATGGGTGCTGGCGGCGAGGACGACCGGGCGCTGGCCAATGGCCTCCCTCAGCGCCGCCTTGGCCCTGGCGTCGACGGCGAGCGGAGCGCCGACCAGCTTGAGGTTGGCGACACCGTCGGGTTCGGCGCCCAGTGATCTGAGACGAGCGGCGCTGGCGCTGTCCTGGGCCAAGATCAGGTCGAAGCAGCCGAGCAAAGCGCGGGCGGCCTTGGGGGCCCGGCGCCAGCCTTGGGCGCTCCGTTCGGTGATGCGAGCCGACAGCAGGGCGAGTCTGGCGCCGCGCCCTTTCGCCGTCCGCAGCAGGTTGGGCCATAGCTCGCTCTCGACGAAGATGGCCAGGTCCGGTCGCCAGTGACCCAGAAACCGGCGAGCCACGGCGGGGCCATCGACGGGGGCGAACTGGTGGATGGCGCCGGGCGGCAGGCGCTGGGCCAGCAGCTGCGCGGAGGTGACGGTGCCGGAGGTGACCA
>Ga0190272_10001533_pt1 | contig 11108 bp, 10 predicted proteins | sample Popmic504T_FD_133746 | JGI IMG/M metagenome (GOLD analysis project Ga0190272, IMG submission 133746) | Populus adjacent soil microbial communities from riparian zone of Shoshone River, Wyoming, USA - 504 T | ecosystem: Environmental > Terrestrial > Soil > Riparian zone | place: USA: Wyoming...
CATCAAGAGCGGCGGCTTCAAGATCGGCGCTGGCGAGATCGAGAACGCGCTGCTCGACCACCCGGCCGTCGCCGAGGTCGCGGTGACCGGCGAGCCGGACGCCGACCTGGGCGAACGGATCGTCGCCTGGGTCGTGCCAGCGCCCGGCGCCACCCCGTCGGCGCGGGACCTGGCCGACCACGTCGCCGCGCAGCTCGCCCCGCACAAGCGCCCGCGGGTCGTCCACTTCCTGGACACCCTCCCCCGCAACGACCTCGGCAAGGTGACCAAGAACCGCCTCGGCCGCACCACCGAATAGGACCTTGGTCCCGCACCTTTTCAGGTTCCGTAACGGAAACGAACGCGCCATCGACAGCCCGGTAGACGAATTGACGTCCGCGCCACATCCCGGAGGATCGGTGACAGCACCGCGTTCGAAATCACCACGAGCCGCGACGATAGCTCTCTTCGCCGTCGGTGGTCTCTTCTCCTACTTCGTCACCTTTCTGGTGTTGATCTTCATCTTCTTCGCGGTCACCGGCCTCGGTTCCGACGCCGAATCCGAGCCGGACGCGGCACTCCCCGTCACCACGACAACCGCGGTGCCGACCACCACGACCACCGCGCCGCCGCCGACCTACGTCGTTGAGAAAGCGCTGTCCGGCGATTCCGTCATGGTGACCGATGGAACAAGCACAATAACCGTGACCGTTTTCGGAATCGACGCACCGGACGTGACGACCGTCCAATGCTGGGCCGCCGAATCAATGGCCTTCGCGACGACGACGCTCGTCGGCAAGAATGTCGTACTCAGCGCCGGGACGATCACGGCCAACACGGTGTCGGCCCTCACGCTCGCCGACGGCACCGATTTCGCGTCGGCCGCCATCGCGGCCGGAGTGGTGCGCGCGGCCGCCGCCTCGGCCACCGCCGTGGCCCGATCGGCCGAGTCGGCCGCGAAGGTGGCCGGCCTCGGCCTGTGGGGCGTCCCCTGCCTCGGCGAGTTGGTGGCACCGCCTCCCGTGCAGCCCCTCCCACCACCAGCGAGAACGACCACCCAGGCGCCGCAGCCCGAACCTGAACCTGAACCCGAACCTGACGTCTACTACGCGAACTGCGCCGCCGTGCGCGCGGCTGGCGCGGCGCCGCTGCACCGTGGAGAGCCCGGCTACCGCTCCGCCCTCGACCGCGACAACGACGGCACCGCCTGCGACACCTGACCCCCCGAAGCAGGGCTGAGCGAGCCGCTGAGCCGCAGCCTGGGCGGACCACCCCGCATGAACGTGACGCCAGTCTGGTTCTGCACGCCCGGAACCAGACTGGTGTCGCGTTCATGCGTCAAAATCGGGGACGGGCCACGGCAACCGGGCCACGCGGTCAGGGCGAAGGATCAGGGCGGCGGGTGCGCCAGCCGCGCAGATCCGGCCAGACCGTGCGGAGCGCCACGAAGATCAGGAACGTGCCGAACAGGACGTCGGCCAGCACCGCGGGCAGGCGCACCGAGACGGCCGACCCGCCGAAGGCCGCGACCATGCCGGACAGGCCGATCCACGCGGCGTCGCGCACCGAACCAAGCTTGGCACGCAGGTTCCGCACGCCGCTGACCAGCGCGGTCGGCAGCACCACCAGCAGCGACGTGCCCTTGGCCAGCGGCGCGGGCACGGCGAACCCGAGCTGCATGATGGGCACCATCACCGCGCCGCCGCCGATGCCGGTGAGGCCGGAGAGGACGCCGACCGCGACGCCGATGGGCACCAGGATCGCGAGGTGCAGCAGGTCGTGGCGCACCTCGCCGACCGGCACCCCCGGGTCGATGAGCAGCCGCACCGCCGCGGCCACCGTGGCCGCGGCGAAGAGCCACCGCAGGGCCGGCAGGGACACCTTGCGCAGCAGGGCGGCGCCGACCCACGCCCCCGCGACCGTGCCGAGGATGAGCGGCACCGCCAGGTACAGGTCGACCTCACGGTGCAGCGCGTACCCGGTCACCCCGGCCACCGCCAGCGGTCCGATGGCCAGCAGGGAGGTGGCCACCGCGCGCCGCTGGTCGTGTCGGCACAGCGCCACCAGCGCCGGCACGATGAGCACCCCACCGCCCACGCCGAACAGCCCGGACATGAAGCCGGCGACCACGCCGATCAGGCCCAGCCGGACCCAGGACGTGATCTCCGTGTCGGACATGCCCGCACCATAGGTGCTGCACACCTCGTGAGTGGCATGTGGTGTCAGAGCACCAAACGCCACTCACGACTCAGCGCTTGATCGTGATCTCGGTGCCGGTGCCGACGCCCACCTTGGCCGCCGCGCTGCCACCGTTGACCGCGACCGCGAGGTAGCCGGCCGAGTCGACGTACAGCATGAGCTTGCCCTTGGCCACGTCGGCGAAGGTGCGGCCGACGGTGGCGATGCGCCGCCGTCCGCCGAAGAACAGCATCACCCGCGCGCCGACCGGCATGGCCGACGCGTCGCCGACGACCGTGGTCTGGAGGTTGCCGAAGCTGTCCACCAGCGCCACCTCGCCGGTGATGGCCTCCTTGGTCACCTTGACCTTCGGCGGTGGCAGGCGCACCAAGGACTCGGCCTGGATCACCGGGCCGAGGAGCGCCGGGTCGAGGCCCAGGGCGAGCTGCGCCGCGGCCGGGGCGAAGATGTCCCGGCCGTGGAACGTCGCGGACACCGGCTCGCGGGTGGACAGCTCGAACGCCCCGCGGACCCCGCCCAACGCCTCGGCTGCGGGGAGCAGCAGCCCGTTGTCGGGGCCGACGAGCACGGACTCGCCGGCCAGCATGGCGACGGCGCGCCGTTCGGTGCCGACGCCGGGGTCGACGACCGCGAGCATGATGCCCGACGGCAGGTGCGGTGCGGCCTTGGCGAGCAGCCGCGCCCCCGCCGCGACCGATCCGGACGGGACGGTATGGCAGACGTCGATGATTCTGGCGTGTGGGGCGGTGCGGGCGATGACGCCGTGGCACACCCCCACGTAGACGTCGTCGAGTCCGTAGTCGGTGAGGAAACTGATCCAGTTCTGGCGCGGCACAGCGATAGGGTGCCGGGCCGGGGTGGTTACTCGCCAGTGGCCCGGCAAGACTGGGCGGCGAACCGATGCGCTAATGGCCCGCCGCCCGGCCCCGAGAACCGTCAGACGGCCACCTGGTGGCCGCAGTCCTCGTGGTGCGGCCCGGACGTCTCGGCCGCCAGCGCGATGGCCCGAGCCGGTGCCGCTGCCCGCATCGCCGCGACGGACGCGGCCCGCGCGGCCGCCCGCTCGCCCCGGCCACGCTCACCGTTGACGTCCCTGGTGGACACGCCGTACGTGGCGACCACCCACGCCATGGCGTCGGCGTTGCGGGCGAGTGCCCGCTGGTCGAGGTTGGCGAGTGTGTCGCACGCCACGTGGTAACACCGGTCGAACGGAACACCCGCCTGCCCGCCCCACAGGCCGACGTGCTCCTGCGTCTTGATGCCGTCGCCGCCGCTGCCCACCCCACCGGACGGGATGCCGGCGGCGATGAACGGGCCGTAGTCGGAGCGGCCGGTGAAGTCGGAGCCGCGGGTGGGCACCCGGTTGGTGCGTTCCTGGAAGCGCACGAACGCCTGCTCGATCTGGGCGGACCCCTCCGGCCCTGGCCCGGCGCCGACGTTGTCGGAGTTGTCGCCGTCGTAGACGAAGTACCCGGCGTTCGGCGACCCGATCATGTCGAAGTTCAGGTACAGGGCGATGTCGAGCCGCTGCTCGGCGGTGAGGCCGTTCACCCACGCCGTCGACCCGACCAGGCTCAGCTCCTCGGCGCCCCACCAGGCGAACCGCACCGCGTTGCCGACCCTGGGACGCGGGCCGAGCCGCAGCGCGGTCTCCAGCAGCGCCGACGAGCCGGAGCCGTTGTCGTTGATGCCGGGCCCGGCGGGCACGCCGTCGAGGTGCGCGCCGGCCATCACGACGTTGTCGGTCCGTCCGGTGCGGGTCTGGGCGATGACGTTGTGCGACGTGCGGTCCTCGATGGTGGTGTCGAGCACGAGGGTGGCCCCGCCGCCGTCGGCGAGCAGGGTGTCGCCGTCGGCGCGGGTGACCATGCCGATCGGGATCGTGCCGTTCTGGGGCAGTTGCAGGGTCCCGCCGGGCAGGCCGTCGACGTTGTTGGCCACCACGACGGCGAGGACACCGACGCCCTGGGCGATCCTGGCCTTCTCGGCGAAGGTGCAGCCGCCGCGGCGCACCACCGCGATCGTCCCCGCCGGCGTCAGGCCGGCGTAGTCGGATGCCTCGCACCCGGGGGTGGCGTCCTCTGGCACCGCGAGCAGCGGCGCGGTGATCCCGGCCGCCCCGGTCGACGGTGAGAAGGTGATGGCCACCACCTGGAGGGCGGCGCCGTCGACGTTCAGCGCCTCCTCCTCCGGCTCGAACCCGACGTAGGTGAACGGCGCGAGGGTGACGTCGAAGCCGGCGTCCCTGAGTTTCGTGCCGACGTACTCGACGCTGGCGATGAACCCCGGCGAGGAGTCGGAGCGGGTGTTGCCGTAGGTGTCGGCGATGCGTTGCAGTGCGCGTTGGTGGCGCATCACGCCGTCGATGGTGACGTCGCGGACGAGGCTCTTGGCCAGGGCGTCACCGCCCCTGGAGTGCGAGTCGGCGTCCGCCGAGGACGGTTGGGACACCACGAGCAACCCACCGACGGCCACCGTGGACACCACGAGCGGCCAGAACCGGGACAGGCGCGAGGACATGCCGACCTCCGTTCACCGAGCAGTCACGTGCGAGGGGCCACCAGTACGGAGCAGGGCCCCGATCGGGGTCAAGGTCCGAACGGGGCCGCCCGCTCGACCGTAAGATCGAAACCCTGTGACCGAGTTCGCCAGGTACCTGCGGACCGAGACCGTCGGCGGGTTCATCCTGCTGGCGGCGGCGGCGATCGCGTTGGTGTGGGCCAACTCCCCGTGGCAGGACACCTACGAGGCCCTGCGCGACCACCCCATCGGTCCGCACGCCCTCCACCTGCGGCTCACCGTCGGCGCGTGGGCCACGGACGGCCTGTTGGCGCTGTTCTTCTTCGTCGCCGGGCTGGAGCTCAAGCGGGAGCTGGTGATCGGCGAGCTGGCCGACCGCAGGGCCGCGGCGCTGCCGGTGGCGGCCGCGGTGGGCGGCATGGTGGCCCCCGCGCTGCTCGCCCTGGCGATCGGGCGGCACGGGCAGGCGTGGGCGGTTCCGGTCGCCACCGACATCGCGTTCGCGCTGGCCGTGCTGGCGATCACCGGCAGCCGGATGCCGACCGGGGCGAGGGTGTTCCTGCTGAGCCTCGCCGTGGTCGACGACCTCGGCGCGATCGCGCTCATCGCCGCCCTGTTCGTCGACGCGTTCGACGTCGTCGCGTTCGGCGCGGCCGTGGTGCTGTGCGTCGCGTACCGGCTGCTGCAACGGCGGCGGGTTCGCTCGGCGCTGCTGTACGTGCCGCTCGCGGTCGGCGTCTGGGTGGCCGTGCACCAGGCCGGGATCCACGCCACGATCGCCGGGGTGGCGCTGGCGCTGCTGACCAGGGTGCGCGCCGACGACGGCGAGGACGAGGCGCCCGCGCTGCGGCTGGAGCACCGGCTGCAGCCGTGGTCGGCAGGGCTGGCCGTGCCGGTGTTCGCCCTGTTCGCCGCGGGCGTGCCGGTGGGCGGGGCCGCGCTGCGGTCGATGGCGACCGACCCGGTGGCCGTCGGCATCGCGGTGGGGCTCGTCGTCGGCAAGCTCGTCGGCATCCTCGGCGCGTCCTGGCTGGCGGTGCGGCTGCGGCTGGCCACGATGCCGCCGGGGCTGGGGTGGCACGACCTGAGCGCGGTGGCGATGCTCGGCGGCGTCGGGTTCACCGTCAGCCTGCTCCTCGCCGAGCTGTCCCTGTCGGGCGACGCCGTGGAGCGGGCCAAGGCGGCCGTCCTGATCGCGTCGGCCGTCGCCGCCGTGGCGGCCGCCCTGATGCTCCTACACCGAGGCCGGGCCCACCTCGCTCCACCGCCGCCCACCGGGTGAATGGCACATCTGGCCGGTAGAGCCGACCACATGTGCCATTCACCCGACGTGGCGGGCGCGGGTGCGACATGCCGGCAGGTCGGCGTGCGCCGGACGTGGCACGATGACCGCCGTGAGCAGCACCCAGGACGTCACCGGCAACGGTCGGCACTTGCCACCGCAGGTCCCGTCGATCCCGCTGTCGCCGGACCGGCCGACCCCGGCGCAGGACCAGTCCATCGGCAACCTCGTGCGCGACGCCAGCGCGCAGCTGTCCACCCTCGTCAGGGCCGAGGTGGAGCTGGCCAAGGCGGAGGTCGTCTCCGAGGTCCGCAAGGGCGTCAAGGGCAGCGTCTACTTCATCGTCGCGCTGACGATCCTGTTGTTCAGCCTGTTCTTCCTGTTCATCGCGATCGGCGAGGTCATCGACATCTGGCTGCCGCGCTCCGCGGCGTTCGGCATCGTGTTCGGGTTGATGCTGCTCGGCGCCGGCCTCTTCGCGTTCCTGGGCTACCGGCGGGTGCGCAGCATCCGCAAGCCCGAGCGGACGATCAGCTCGCTGCAGGACGCCGTTCACCTGACCAGGCGCAACGGGGACGATGCCGACCGCGAGGACTGACCCCGCTGACCCCGTCGCGACCACCAGGAAGGCGCGCGTGGCCCCGGAGCCGTCGACGGTGCGCATCGCCGGACCGTGGACGCACCGGGACGTGTCGGCGAACGGCATCCGGCTGCACCTCGTCGAGCGTGGCACGGGCCCGCTCGTGTTGCTGCTGCACGGTTTCCCCGAGTTCTGGTGGTCGTGGCGGCACCAGCTCGTCGGGCTCGCGGACGCGGGGTTCCGCACGGTGGCGGTGGACCTGCGCGGCTACGGCGACTCGGACAAACCGCCCCGCGGCTACGACGGGTGGACACTGGCCGGTGACCTTGCGGGCCTGGTGCGTGCGCTGGGCGAGCGCACCGCGGCCGTCGTCGGGAACGACTGGGGCGGCCTGCTGGCCTGGACGGTGGCCGCGCTGCACCCCCGGCTGATCCGCTCGATCGCCCCGCTGGGCGCCGCGCACCCGCTGGCGGTGCGCTCGGCCGTGGTCCGCGACGTCCGGCACCAGGGTGTCGCGTCGAGGTACGCGCTGGGCTTCCAGGTGCCGATGTGGCCGGAGCGGCGGCTGCGCCGCGACGACGGGGCGCACGTCGAACGGATCATCCGCGCCTGGTCGGGGCGGGCCTGGACCGAGACCCCGGAGTTCGCGGAGGTGTTGCGCCGCAACAGGGACGCCATGCTCATCCCCGGTGCCGCGCACAGCGCCATGGAGTACTACCGGTGGGCGGCGCGCTCGCAGCTGCGCACCGAGGGCCGGCGGTTCGTCGCCGCCGTCGACCGCCCGGTGACGGTTCCGGTGCTGCAGCTCCACGGCACGGCCGACCCGTGTCTGCTGGAGTCGACGGCCCGCCGGTCACGGCGCTGGGCGGGCCCCGCCTACACCTACCGGGCGCTCCCGGACGTCGGCCACTTCCTGCACCAGGAGGCGCCGGCGGCCACCACCGAGGCCCTGATCGAGTTCCTGACCAGACACTGACCCGAGTCGCGTCTCGCATCCGTATCGACAGCCGGAGGGGGTCGAGAACGTCAACACGGATGCGAGACGCCGGTTCGGCACTGACGAGCCGTCAGGTCGCGCAGGAGCCGGTGCCGACGTCGTCGGTCAGGCCGGACGCGGCGGCCAGCTCGTCGGCCACCTCGTCGGCGGTGAGGACGAAGCCGGTGTCCTCCGAGTCGACGGCCGCGCCGAACACCACCCCGAGTACCAGCCCCTGCGGGTCGACCAGCGGACCGCCGGAGTTGCCGCTCTGGACCAGCGCACGCACCGTGTAGACGTCGCGCTGCACGGTGTGCGAGTCGTAGATGTCCGGGCCGCGCAGCTCGATGCGGTCCCGGATCCTGGCCTCCGCGGCCTGGTACGGGCCGTCGAGCGGATACCCGAGCACGATCGCGGACGCCCCGGACGAGACGTCGGGCCCGGAGAACTGCAAGGCGGGCGCCTCCAGATCGGGCACGGCGAGGATCGCGATATCGGTGTTGGGGTCGTACAGCACGACCGAGCCGGAACGCGGGCCGAGTGCCGTCTCGACGCTCACCTCGTCGGTGCCGGCGACCACGTGGGCGTTGGTCATGATCCGTTCGGGGGCGATCACGAACCCGGTGCCCTCCAGCGCCCGGCCGCAGCTCGGCGCCCGGCCGCGCACCTTGAGCACGCTCGGCCGCAGCTGTTCCACCGCGGGGCTCGACTGCAGGGCGGGGTCGGGCGGGTCCACCTCGGCCAGCGGGGTGGTCGAGAACGGCGAGAGCACGTCGGGGAACCCAGAGGTGCTCAGCTGCTTGCGCAGCTCGGCCGGGATCCGGCGGGCGGCGTCCGGCATGACCTTGTCGACGCCGCCCAGCACGGCGGACGCGCGGACCGACGAGGACAGCGCGGGGAATCCTGCCGACACCAGCGGCAGCGCGACCAGCCACGCGACGACGAGCACGGCCAGGCCCAGCACCACGGTGCCGAGCGCGCTGTCCACCTTGCGCACCGATTCGACGTGCATCCGATCTCGGATCGCCCTGCCGACGAGTACGCCAAGGGTCTCCCCGAGTGCCACCAGCAGCACCAGGATCGCCAGGGTGAACGCGACCTTCGTGACCGCACTCGAGAACTGGTCCACCAGGATCGGCGCCAGCTTGAACCCGACGAACAGCCCGATCAGCACACCGGCCAGCGACGCCAGCGCGGTGACCATCCCCTGGCGGGCACCCGCGACGACCGCCACCAGTGCCAGCCCGATCACCAGCGCGTCGACCCAGTTCACCCGCTCCCCTTTCTCCGTCGACCCTCGACCGGTCGGTCGATCGGGTGGAGCCTCTACCCGCGCCTTTGCCAGAGGCTGTGGGCCGGCTGTGAGTCCGCTGTGAGACCTGACCTGTCTACCCGATGCCCGCTACCCAAGAGTGGCGAGGTTCTCCACGTAACGCCACGCGTCGTCCAGACTCCTGACGTCCGAGTCGTCCCACGGTTGCATCCAGCCGGCCAGCGCGATCAGGGTTGCCAGCAGGCCACCCGTGAATCCCCACACCAGCATCCCCGGCAGGGCGAACGCCGGCCCTGCCCATCCCGTCGAGTGTCGTACCGAGAACCGGGTGGCCGGATCCGTCAGCGTAGTGATCGGCACCCTGGCCACCGCGGCCGTCTCCCCGGGGTCGACCGGCGCCACCGCGGACGGCCGAACCCAGTGGGCGAGAACGGGGCTCACCAGGAAACCCGACGGCGGGATGTACAGCTCGGGGAGCAGCGCGACCGGCCGCACCCCGGTGGGGTCGAGCCCGACCTCCTCGGCCGCCTCCCGCAGCGCCGCGGCGATCACCCCGTCGTCACCGGCGTCGACCGCCCCACCGGGAAAGGCCACCTGCCCCGGGTGCGACAACAGCCCGTCGCTGCGGCGCAGCAGGAGCACGTCGGGTCCGGCACCGGGGCCCATGCCGTCCTCGCCGAAGAGCACCAGCACGGCGGCGGGGCGGCCGGTGCCTGCCGGCGGGGTGGGCACCCTGGTCAGCGCGGACGCCGGCAGCTCACCGCTGGCGACGACGAGCGGCCGCAGCCACTCCGGCACGGTGTCCAGGTCGACGAGCGGCCCGGGCGGCGTCACCCGTCCCCCTGAAACTGCCGGACCACGTCGGCGACCTGGTCGGCCGAGCGGAACACCACGGGCGGGTTGACCAGCCACACCGCACCGCCGGCCGTCACCAGGTAGCTCACCGGCAGCACCGGCGGGGCGGACAGCGCGGCCCGCACCGCGCCGTCCGGGTCGCTCACCGACGGCAGCCGGATGCCGAGCGCGGTCAGCATGGCCAGCCCGGCCTGGGGCGACCCCTCCACCTGGACGCCGAGCACCCGCACCGCGTCCGGCCGCGCCGCGTACTCCTGCAGCGCGGGCAGTTCGTCGCGGCACGGCTCGCAGGTGTGCGACCACACGTTGAGCAGGGTCTCGCGGCCGGCGAGCGCGGCGCCGAGCGGCACGGTCTCGCCGGTGCCGAGGCACGTCACCTCGACGCCGGACAGCACCCCGGCCGCCGCGGCCGCGCCGGGCACGGGGCACGGGTCGAGCGCGGCCATCTCCCGCAGGCTCGCCAGGTCGGGGGGCGGCGGCGCGGTCGCCGGCGCCGTCCCGTCGGCGCGCGGCCACAACGCCACCGCCCCGGCCACCAGCAACACCGCCACCGCGACCATCCAGCGCCGTGCGCCCAAGAGCCGTCTCGCATCCGTAACGTCGTTCTGGGCGCCCGAAAACGTCGATGCGGATGCGAGACGCCGGCGGGGCCGGCGGGGCCGCGAGGTCATGGGGCCACCGGTTGGGGGACGACCGGCTCGCTCGGCGTGTACCCGGCCAGCCGCAGCAGGTGCTCGGTCTCCGGGCCGCGCACCAGCCTGGCTGCGAGCTCCAGATCGGTGGGGCCGAGGCCGTAGGACGGGCAGTCCACGGCCAGGGTGCACACCCCGCACGCCGGCTTCTTGGCGTGGCACACCCGCCGGCCGTGGAAGATCAGCCAGTGCGACGCCATGGTCCACTCGCGGCGCGGCAGCACCTCGGCGATCTCCTGCTCCACCTTCACCGGGTCGTCCAGCGTGGTCCAACCGAAACGGCGTACCAGCCGGCCGAAGTGGGTGTCGACGGTGATCCCCGGGACGCCGAACGCATTGCCGAGGATCACGTTGGCGGTCTTGCGGCCGATGCCGGGCAGCGTCACCAGGTCGTCGAGGCGGGCCGGCACCTCCCCGCCGAACCGTTCGACCAGCGCGGAACCGAGGCCGATCAGGGAGTTCGCCTTGTTGCGGTAGAAGCCGCTCGGCCGGATCAGCTCCTCCAGCTCGACCCGGTCGGCGCCCGCGTAGTCCGCGGCCGTCCGGTACCTGGCGAAGAGGGCAGGGGTGATCTCGTTGATCTTCTTGTCGGTCGACTGGGCCGACAGGATGGTGGCCACCGCCAGCTGCAGCGGCGTGGTGAAGTCCAGCTCGCAGTGCGCGTCGGGGTAGGCGACGGCCAGCGTGCGCACCATCCGTCTCGCCCTGCGGACCATTCCCAGTCTGGTCTCGGCGTCGAACTTCTTGCGGCG
>Ga0190272_10001534_pt1 | contig 11089 bp, 11 predicted proteins | sample Popmic504T_FD_133746 | JGI IMG/M metagenome (GOLD analysis project Ga0190272, IMG submission 133746) | Populus adjacent soil microbial communities from riparian zone of Shoshone River, Wyoming, USA - 504 T | ecosystem: Environmental > Terrestrial > Soil > Riparian zone | place: USA: Wyoming...
AGCCGGAACCGTCCTGGGCGGGCTCGGTGCCTACTTCGCGGTGGACGGCATCAGGGCCGCGGTGCGCTAGCCAACCCCATCAGGGGCAGCAGCATCGACAGGTCGCGCTCGTCGAGCAGGACGTTCGAGAGGTCGCGTACGGGCGCCTTCGCGTCGAAGCCCACGGCGAGGCCGCAGATCGCCATCATCGGAAGGTCGTTGGCGCCGTCGCCGACGGCGACGGTCTGCGACAGCGGCAGTCCGGCGAGGTCGGCCCATTCGCGCAGTGCATCGGCCTTCGCCGCCGCGTCGATGATGGGCGGGATGAGGCCACCGGTCAGGAGCCCGTCGACGACTTCCAGCCGGTTGGCGCGCCACTGGTCGAGTCCGAGTTGCCGCGCGATCGGATCGATCACCTCGTGGAAGCCGCCTGAAACCACCGCGACCTGCCCGCCGGCATCCTGAACGCCCCGGATCATGGCGGGCACGCCCGTCGTCACCGTGACGCGTGAACCGACGGTCTCGAAGACGGAGGACGGGAGTCCTTCGAGGGTCGCGACACGTTCGCGCAGCGACTCCTCGAAATCCATCTCACCGTTCATCGCCCGGAACGTGATCTCGGCGACGCGCTCGGCGGAACCGGCCTCGCCCGCCAGCAGCTCGATGACCTCGTCCTCGATCAGTGTCGAATCGACGTCGAGCACCACGAGGAAGCGCGCCATGGGGGAGTGGGCCTTCCTCGAGAGCTACTTCGTGACGCGGACGCCCTTGCCGACGACCGTGATGCCGGTCTCGGTGACGGTGAACCCTCGGGCTCGATCCGCGTCGTGGTCGACGCCGACTGTGGCCCCGGGCTCGACGACGACGTCCTTGTCGAGGATAGCGCGCTGCACGATCGCGTTCGCGCCCACGTCGACCCGCTCGAAGACCACGGAATCGACGACTCTCGCGCCCGACTGGACGATGGTCCACGGCCCGAGCACGGAGCGCTCGAGATGGCCCCCCGAGACGACGCACCCGAGGGAGACGATCGAATCGATCGCGGTGCCGATCGCCTTCTTGGCGTCGCGCACGAACTTCGCCGGCGGCGAGTTGAGCTGCTGGCTGAAGATCGGCCAGTCCCGGTTGTAGAGGTTGAAGACCGGGAGGGCGGAGATGAGGTCCTGGTGGGCTTCGAAGAACGACTCGATCGTCCCGACATCCCGCCAGTAGAAGCGGTCGCGGTCGGTCGATCCCGGCACTTCATTGCGGTTGAGGTCGTAGACCCCGGCCTCGCCGCGTGCGACGAAGTCGGGGATGATGTCGCCGCCCATGTCGTGATTCGATTCGGGCCGCGCTCCGTCGCGGTGCACTGCGTCGATCAGAACGTCGGCGTCGAAGACGTAGTTGCCCATCGAGGCGAGCACCTCCTTCGGCGAGTCGGCCAGACCGACGGCGTTCTTCGGCTTCTCGTGGAAGGCGGCGATCTTCTCGGCGTTCTTCTTGTCGAGCTCGATCACCCCGAACTGGTCGGCCAGGGCGATCGGCTGGCGGATCGCGGCGACCGTCACGCCCATTCCCGAAGCGACATGCGCGGCGATCATCTGGCTGAAGTCCATGCGGTAGACGTGATCGGCGCCGACGACGCAGATGATGTCGGGCTTCTCGTCGAGTACCAGGTTGAGGCTCTGCAGGATGGCGTCGGCCGATCCGCTGAACCAGCGCTTGCCGAGGCGCTGCTGGGCAGGCACCGAGGCGACGTAGGCACCGAGCATCCCGCTCAGTCGCCAGGTCTGGGACACGTGGCGGTCGAGCGAATGCGACTTGTACTGGGTCAGCACCACCACCTGCCGGAGGCCCGAGTTGATCAGGTTCGAGAGCGCGAAATCGATGAGCCGATAGCCCCCCGCGAAGGGCACCGCGGGCTTGGCACGGTCGGCCGTGAGGGGCATCAGCCGCTTGCCCTCTCCACCGGCGAGGACGATGCCGAAGATCTTCTTGGGGGACATGACCCCAATGTAGGCGAGCACCTTGCCCTGTACTAGCGTCGGTCAGGTGCGAGTCGACGTGATCAGCCGGGAGTACCCGCCCGAGGTATACGGGGGTGCCGGCGTCCACGTCGCGGAACTGGTCGCCGCGCTCCGTGACGACGTCGACGTCGTGGTCCGCTGCTTCGGCCTGCCGCGCAACGAGCCCGATGTCCACGCGTACCTCGTGCCGCCGCAGCTGGCCAACGCGAACCCGGCACTCGCGACGCTCGGCGTCGACCTGCAGATCGCCGAAGACGTCTCCGGGGCCGACCTCGTGCACTCGCACACCTGGTACGCGAACGGCGCCGGGCACCTCGCGAAGATGCTGCACGGCATCCCGCACGTCGTCACGGCACACAGCCTCGAGCCCCTGCGCCCGTGGAAGGCCGAGCAGCTCGGTGGCGGCTATCAGATCTCCAGCTGGATCGAGAAGACCGCGTTCGAAGCCGCGGATGCGGTGATCGCCGTCTCTGCCGGCATGCGCGCCGACATCCTGCGCTCCTATCCGGCGATCGCTCCCGAGCGGGTGCACGTCGTCCACAACGGCATCGACCTTCAACGCTGGCAGCGGATCGAAGCCCCGGATGTCGTGCGCGGCCTCGGCATCGACCCCGAACGACCCAGCGTGGTCTTCGTCGGCCGCATCACCCGGCAGAAGGGGCTGCCTTACCTGCTGGCGGCGGCGAAGCTGCTGCCGCCCGAGGTGCAACTCGTGCTGTGCGCCGGCGCGCCCGACACCCCCGAGATCCTCGCCGAAGTGCAGGCGGGAGTCGCCGCCCTCCAGAAGGAGCGGGACGGCGTCGTGTGGATCGAGCAGCTGCTCTCGCAGCCTGAGCTGGCAGCCGTGCTGTCGGCGGCCACCACATTCGTCTGCCCGTCGATCTACGAGCCCCTCGGGATCGTCAACCTCGAGGCGATGGCCTGCGGGGCGCCCGTCGTCGGGACCGCGACCGGCGGCATCCCGGAGGTCGTGGCCGACGGCCTCACCGGCCGCCTCGTGCCCATCGCCCAGGCCGATGACGGCACGGGCACCCCGCTCAAGCCGCAGAAGTTCGTCGCCGACCTCGCAGCCGCCCTCACGGCTGTGGTAGCCGACCCGCTCGCGGCGCGTCTGATGGGCGAAGCGGGTCGCCTGCGCGCCGAGGCCGAGTTCAGCTGGACGAGCATCGCCGCCCGCACGAAGGCCATCTACGAGGGGCTTCTCGCCTAGTCACCCTCGCGTAGTCTGGGATGACCATGGTCGCGGTACTCGAACTCACCGGAATCTCCGTCGTCCGGGACCGCAATCGCATCCTGGACTCGCTCAGCTGGACCGTCGAAGCGGATCAGCGCTGGGTCGTTCTCGGACCCAACGGTGCGGGCAAGACCACGCTTCTGCAGGTCGCGTCGGCCACGATCCATCCCACGTCGGGCAAGGCGAAGCTGCTCGGCGAGCCGATGGGCAAGATCGACGTGTTCGAGGTCCGCCCGCGGATCGGCTTCGCGTCGACCGCCCTCGCGCGCCGCATCCCGGCGAACGAGACGGTCCTGGATGTCGTGATGACCGCCGCCTATTCGGTCACCGGGCGCTGGAACGAGAAGTACGAGGACGTCGACGTGCGCCGTGCCAAGCGGGTGCTGGGGGAGTGGAAGCTGGATCACCTCCAGGGGCGCATGTTCGGCACGCTGTCCGACGGCGAGCAGAAACGCGTCCAGATCGCGCGGTCGGTCATGACCGATCCGGAGCTGCTCCTGCTCGACGAGCCGGCCGCATCCCTCGATCTGGGAGCCCGCGAGGAGCTCCTTCAGTTGCTCGGGTCGTTCGCATCGTCTGACGAGAGTCCCGCGATGGTCATGGTCACGCACCACGTCGAGGAGATCCCTGCGGGATTCACTCACGCGATGCTGCTGGCCGAGGGCGAGGTGCAGGCATCGGGCCCGATCGCCGAGGTCATCACCGGCGACAACCTCAGCGACACCTTCGGACTCGAGCTCGTGGTGTCGACGAGCGAGAACGGCCGCTACGCGGCCCGTGCCGCCGACTGATCCCTGGGTTGAGTAGCCGCAGGCGTATCGAAACCTGGTAAAGTCGACCCTTGGCCGTTCGGCCCACCTACTTCCCTCTGATTGCACGGAGTTTCGCCATGAAGACCGACATCCACCCCGAGTACAAGGCAGTCGTGTTCCGCGACCTCGCCAGTGGTGAGACGTTCCTGACCCGTTCGACGGTCAGCAGCGAGAAGACCATCGAGCTGGATGGCGAGACCTACCCGGTCATCGACGTCGAGATCTCGTCTGCTTCGCACCCGTTCTACACGGGAAAGCAGCGCATCCTCGACAGCGCCGGCCGCGTCGAGAAGTTCAACTCGCGGTACAAGAGCTTCGGCAAGTAGTCCTCAGCACTACCGCCGAGAGGCAGGGCGATCCGCTTGCGCGGGTCGCCCTTCTTCGTGCCCGCTGCGACAGTGCCCGCTAGGCAGTGCCCGCTAGAAGAGCGTCGGCTTGCGAGCGGCCCAGAGCGGCAGAAGCGAGTCGCGTGACAGCGGTGCCACCTCGACCGCGATCTGGTCGAGGCGCTCGACCCAGAGCAGTTCTTCGATCTCAGCGCCGGCCACCGGCTCTTCCGGCGTCGTGAGGAAGAACACCTCGGCCCGTACGACCGTGTTGGCTTCGTGGGCGGCGACGGCACGATAGCTGCCGATGTATTCGGTCTCGCCCGGATCGACGACGATCCCGATCTCTTCGCGCAGCTCACGCGTAAGGGCGTCGAGTGCGCTCTCACCCGACTCGATCTTGCCGCCGGGCTGCATGAAGATCGTGCTGCCGCGTTTGCGGACGAGGAGGCTCCGCCCCGCCATGTCGGTGACCACGGCCGCCGCGATGCGGATGACGTGCGGCTTCGGCCCACGCGGCTTGAGCGGGGCGAGCGGCTCGACGAAGGTCTCGGTTGCCATCGCGACCGGATCGGACAGCGCCGGCTCGGCGACGAGGGGCTCGATCACGATCGGATCGATGACGTGCTCGTCGAACACGTCGATCGTGACCGACTCCTCGACGATCGTGTGCTCGACGACGACGATCGGCTTCGGCGGCACCGTGCGCCAGTCCGCAGCACGGGGTGCCTCGAGCGCGAGCGTCTCACCGAAATCGAAGGTCGGGATGGTCGCACTCGGCCGCGGCTTGGGAATCGGAAGAGGGATGGTGTCTTCGAACATCAGCGGGTCGTCGAGCGGTCGAAGCGGCCAGGCCGACTCCGCCACGTAGTCCTGATCGCCCTTCACCTCGCGGATGTACTGCTGGAAGCTCGCCGCCTGCTCCGCATACCAGATCTGCTGCCGGCCGTGCAGGTCCGCGAACGGCACGTCGACCTCATCGGGGAAGGTGCGCGCGAGGGCCTGGGCGACCCGCCCGGCCGCGATCGCATCAGCTGCCGCGTCGTGAGCGTCGTCGAGGTTGACCCCGTAGCGCTCGGCGGCGGCTACGAGGGTGCGCTTGCCCTTGCGGAAACGGTCGACGGCCTTGTCGATCACCAGCGGATCGATGACCGGGCTGGGATATCCGAGCGGCTCGACCCGGTGCCGGCGGCATTCGCGGTCGAGCAGGGACAGATCGTAGGGGGCGTTGTACACGACCAACGGGATGCCGACGGACAGCAGCGTGCGGATCGTGGCGGTGATCTCACCCGCCACCGTCTCAGCCGTGCGGCCTTCTGCACGCGCGAGCTCGGTCGAGATGCCGTGCACGGCGCTGGCGCCTTCCGGGATGTCGATCTCGGGATCGGCGAGCCAGTTCCACTGCTCGTGGAGCGACCCGTCGGGCTCGAGCACTGCGATGCACGCGGATACGATGCGGCTCGTGTCGGTGTCGACCCCCGTCGTCTCGAGGTCGAAGACCGCGAGTCGGGTGTCCCAATAGGTCATGCGGACAAGCGTAAGCCGTGCGCCCGACAGCGTGCGTGACGTGTCAGAGATGTGTGGGCTGGTACCGCGTCTCGCCGACGTGCAGCCAGTAGAAGCTCTGCGTCGCGAGGGTGAGGGTCAATTTGCCGTTGGCGTCGATCGACGGGAACTCGCCCCCGCCGAACAGGTCGTACACCGCCGCTCCGGCCAGGTCGCCGAGATCGATGGTCACCCCGACCGGGTTGTGGGAGAACGAGAACACGCACAGGATCCGCTCGGGGGCATCGCCGAACTGGGTTCCCGACCCCTCGTACTCGCGGATGAACGCCAGCACCGACTCATGATTCGTCTCCAGCACCCGGATGGTGCCGAGACCGAACGTCGGATGCGCCTTTCGGACATGGATGACGTTGCGCACCCAGTGCAGCAGGGATCGCGACTGCGCGAGCTGCGATTCGACGTTGACGAGCGTGTAGTTGTAGACGAGCGACTGGACCACGGGGAGGTAGAGCTTGCCGGGGTCGGCGGTCGAGAACCCGGCGTTGCGATCCGGGGTCCACTGCATCGGCGTACGTGACGCGTCGCGGTCGGGGAGCCAGATGTTGTCGCCCATGCCGATCTCGTCGCCGTAGTACAGGAACGGGGACCCGGCCAGCGAGAACAGGAGGGCGTGGGCGAGTTCCTGTTCGGCTCGTGAGTTGTCGAGCAGCGTTGCGAGCCGGCGGCGGATGCCGATGTTGGAGCGCATGCGCGGGTCGTACGCGTACCAGCCGTACATCGCCTGCCGGTACTCCTCGCTCACCATCTCGAGGGTCAGCTCGTCGTGGTTGCGCAGGAAGATGCCCCAGGCGGCCCCGTCGGGAACATCCTGGGTCTCGGCGAGCACTCGCTTGAGCTCCGCTGCCGACTGCGCCCGCAGCGAGTAGAAGATGCGGGGCATCACCGGGAAGTCGAAGGCCATGTGGCACTCGGGCTCCTCAACGGTGCCGAAGTACTCCGCCACCTCGGACGGCCACTGGTTCGCCTCGGCGATCAGCACGCGCCCCGGGTATTCCAGGTCGACCATGGCCCGCAGCCGCTTGATGAACTCGTGGGTGGCCGGCTCGCTCTCGCCGTTGCCCTCCTCGGTCTCGTACAGGTACGGGATGGCATCGAGCCGCAGGCCGTCCACGCCCGTGTCGAGCCAATGCCGCACGACGTCGAACATCGCCTCGTGCACGGCCGGGTTCTCGAAGTTGAGATCGGGCTGGTGCGAGAAGAACCGGTGCCAGAAGAACTGGCGCCGCACCGGATCGAACGTCCAGTTCGATTCCTCGGTGTCGACGAAGATGATGCGCACGTTCTCGTACTTCTCGTCGGTGTCGCTCCAGACGTAGAAGTCGCCGTACGGCCCCTCTGGGTCGCTGCGCGACTGCTGGAACCACTCGTGCGCATCCGACGTGTGATTCATCACCAGATCGATGACGACCCGCATGTTGCGCTCATGGGCTTTGGTGACGAGCTCGCGGAACTCGTCGAGCGTGCCGAACTCGGGGAGGATCCCCTTGTAGTCCGCGACGTCGTAACCGCCGTCTCGAAGGGGCGACGTGTAGATCGGCGGGATCCACAGTCCGTCGACCCCCAGCCACTGCAGGTAGTCGAGTTTCGAGATCAACCCGCCCAGATCTCCCGTGCCGTCGCCGTTCGAATCGACGAAGGAGCGCACCATGACCTCGTAGAAGACCGAGCGTCGATACCACTGCGGGTCGAGGGCCAGACCGGGCAGCGTGATGGGAGCCGTGAACGTCACCGTCCGAGTCTAGGGCGGGCTTTCAGGCCCGCCAGACCTACAATCGGGAGTGATGACCGTCCCCACTCCGCACGCGGCCGCGCTCGCCCGCATCCCCGTTCGCGAGGGGTCCGCCGAGGTGCTCGGCAGCACCACGAAGTACTGGGAATACGGGCCTCCCGACGCCGCTCACACGGTCGTGATCGCACACGGATACCGCGGCGACCACCACGGTCTCGAGCCGGTCATCGCGCTGCTTCCCGACGTGCGCTTCCTCAGTCCCGATCTGCCCGGATTCGGCGCCTCGACTCCGATGACCGAGGCACCGCATTCCATCGAGGGCTACGCGCTCTGGCTCGGCGGATTCCTCGATGAGCTCGGCCTCCGCGGCGAGGCCGTCCTGCTCGGGCACTCGTTCGGATCGATGCTGACGACGCATGCGATCGGAGCGGGCCTCGCGACCCCCGCCCTCATCCTGATCAACCCGATCTCGACCGACCCGCATCGAGGCGGTGGACGGGTGATGAACGCGCTGACCCGCGCCTACTACGGCGCGGCCCGCAAGCTGCCCGAGCGTCTCGGCCGCGGGCTGCTCGGCAACTGGGCGATCGTGCAGATCATGAGCGTGACGCTGGCCAAGACCCATGACCCGCAGCTGCGCCGCTGGATCCACGAGGAGCACCACCGCTACTTCAACGGCTTCAGCGACCCGCAGACCGTCGCCGAGGCCTTCGACGCGTCGCTCAGCACGGACGTGACGCGCTACTCGGCCGCACTCACGATGCCGGTTCTCGTCATCGCCGGCCAGGAGGACGCCATCGCCCCGGCGCCGGGCCAGCACACGTTCGTCGACGGGCTGCCGAATGCGGAACTGGTGATGATCGACCATGTCGGCCACCTCATCCACTACGAACAGCCGGTACGGGCCGCGGATGCCGTGCGCCGCTTCCTGGATTCGCTCGGGTGAAGATCCTCGTCGACTGCCGGTACACGCGGCTCGAGCACCACGACGGCATCAGCCGGTACGCGGCACGCATCGTCGAGGCCCTCGCGCGCCGAGTCGCGGTCGACGGGCGGCACAGCGTGCAGATGCTGATCAGCGACGAGAAGCAGCTCACGATGCTCCCGCGCATCCCGTGGGCCAAGGTTTCGGGCCCGACCAGCGCCCGCGAGCCCTGGGTCGCGTTGCAGGTCAACAAGCTTGGCCCGGATGTGGTGTTCACCCCCATGCAGACGATGGGCGGGGCGGGGCGGCGGTACGGGCTCGTCAAGACCCTGCACGACCTGATCTACTACCGCAATCGCACGCCTCCGCGCGATCTCAACCCCGCCATCCGGGTGCTCTGGCGCCTGTACCACCTCGCCTGGTGGCCGCAGCGCATGCTCCTCGATCAGGCCGACGAGGTCGCCACGGTCTCGGCCACGTCGAAGGGCCTCATCGAACGGCACCGGCTGACGAAGCGGCCGTTGACGATCGTGGCGAACGCCGCCGACCCGCTTCCGGGCGAGCACCCGCAGCGGGATCAGCCCGTGACCCGCGAGCTGCTCTACATGGGCTCGTTCATGCCCTACAAGAACGTCGAGACGCTGGCGCTGGCGCTGCACGTCCTGCCGGGATATCGCCTGCACCTGCTCTCGAAGATCGGCCGGGCCGACCGTCACCGGCTGCTCGAGTCCGCACCGCCCGGGGCTCTCATGTTCCACGACGGCGTCAGCGACGCCGAGTACGGCGAGCTGCTGGGGCAGGCGTTCGCCCTCGTGCACGCGTCGCTCGACGAGGGATTCGGCATCCCGCTGATCGAGGCGATGTCGGTCGGGACGCCGATCGTGGTCAGCGACATCCCGATCTTCCGCGAGGTCGGGGCGGATGCGGCCGGCTATTTCCCGGCGACCGACCCGGATGCTGCTGCGGCTGCGATCCGCGCCCTCGAGGACCGCTCGACCTGGCGGGCGCGCTCGGCACGCGGGCGCGAGGTCGCCGCTCGCTACGACTGGGACGCCTCCGCAGCGGCTCTGCTCGGGATGCTCGAGAGGGTCGCCGTTAAGAGATCCGGGCGATCTCGGCGTTCGTGAGCCGGGCCAGCTCGGTGGGGTCGACCGCGAAGACAGCGGTGGCGCTCCCCGCGGCGGCCCACACCACCGGAAGTTCGAGCAGGGTCTCGTCGAAGACCGTGCGCAGAGGCGTGACGTGCCCGAGCGGGGGCACGGCGCCGATCGAATAGCCGGTCGCCCGCTTGACCGCGGCAGCGTCCGCCTTGCCGATCTCGGCGCCGAGCTTCGCGCCGAGCGCCACGGTGTCGACCCGGTTGGGCCCGGATGCCAGCACCAGCAGCGGGGCACCGTCGGCCTCGAAGAGCAGGCTCTTCACGATCGCGGCCACGTCGCAGCCGATCGCTGCCGCGGCTTCTGCCGCCGTGTGCGTGGACTCGTCGAACTCGCGCACCTCGGGGTCCAGTCCCAGACCTGACAGGCTCGCGAGGAACCTCTCGACCGCCGGCTGGGTCACGCCACGTCCTCCCGCGCTTCGACGGCGTTCTGCTCCCGGATGTCGTCGGTACCCGAGTCGATCGAGTCGACCTCGATCGGGTCGTCGAACCTGATCAATCGCAGCTCGTCGTCTTCGATGCGGAAGCTGTGCACGGAACCGTTGGTGATCATCCCGTGCGAACCGGTCGGGTCGGCCGCCATCAGCACCCCGCGGATCGCGCCGCCGTGGCTGACCACGATGAGCGACTCGCCGGGCCGCGCGGACGCCACCGCCCGCAGTGCGGGGACGACGCGGGCGATCACCTCGTCGCGGGACTCCTGACCGGGTACGGCTGCGCGATCGGGATACCGGCGGTTGATCTCGGCGAAATCGAGGCCCTCGCCCTCGCCGTAGTTGCGCTCGACGAGTGCGTCGATCGGCTCCGGGGCGGAGAGGCCGGTCTCCTCGGCGATGATCGACGCGGTCTCCATGGCACGGGAGAGCGGGCTCGCGATGATCCCGTCCCATTCGCGCCGGGCGAGCAGCCGGCCGGCGGCCCTGGCCTGCTCGCGGCCCGTCTCGTTCAGCGGGATGTCGGTGAGTCCCTGGATGCGGTGCTGACGGTTCCAGTCGGTCTCGCCGTGCCGCACGAGGTAGAGCTCGGTCATCGGTGCCTCTCCGGCACCACGCGGTCAGCCGGCCAGACGCTCCGCGAGCGTGACCAGCACCTCGGAGGTGCCCGCATCGATCTTAAGGGTCGCCCGCGTGTCGCCCTTGGTGACCCCGCGGTTGACGATCACCACGGGCATGCGGCGCTTGACGGCCTGATCGAGCAGGCGGATGCCGGAATTGACCACGAGGGACGATCCGGCGATGACCATCGCCTCGGCCTGGCGTACGAGCGCGGCCGCTTCGGCGAACTTCTCGGTCGGCACGAACTCCCCGAAGAACACCACCTCGGGCTTGAGGGTGCCGCCGCAGACCGAGC
>Ga0190272_10001535_pt1 | contig 11080 bp, 9 predicted proteins | sample Popmic504T_FD_133746 | JGI IMG/M metagenome (GOLD analysis project Ga0190272, IMG submission 133746) | Populus adjacent soil microbial communities from riparian zone of Shoshone River, Wyoming, USA - 504 T | ecosystem: Environmental > Terrestrial > Soil > Riparian zone | place: USA: Wyoming...
AACGGCGACTGGTATATCAAAAAGTCGTCGGACGGGAGTACCCAGCAAATTCACTGGGGAATGTCCGGCGATATTCCGGTACCCGCGCCTTACCAGCGATAAGTCGTCGAAACCATCGAACTGAACATACACCGAAGTTGCATTTAGCAGGAGAATAATCATGACCAGAGTAAGAATGGCAGCCAATTTAGTCCTTAACGTATTAATGTGGAGAGTCTCGAACGATAAAATTTCCGCCGTCCTGTTGTTATTGGCACTCTTGATGCCGATAACTGCCCCTATTCCCGGCTGGGCCTATGACTTAAAAATCGACCCTGCACCGGTCGATAACAGCCTTAGTCTTTTGCCGCCGGAACCCTCGCTGGCAACAAGTCTGGCAGACTTCGGCGGAAATTTGTATCACGATGCCGCGGCTTTTCTTACCACATCCCGGGGAACGGAAAAGGGGGCAAACGACTCTCTTGAAGAATTAGGGAAACGGGTCAAACAGATTGAAACTCCGATTGAAAAAATCGGCCGGCTGACTCTTGGGCAGACAATTCAACTTTCGGCTATTCCGCTCGATGAGAACGGTGATACGGTACATGGAATCGTACCTAAATGGGTATCGAAAGATAGTGCGATACTGAAAATTGTAGAAAGCAAGGCCGTCGCCAAAGGTATCGGAGAAATAGTTTTGACCGTCAAGGCCGGAAATGTATCGAAGGATATAACAATTAAGGTTGATGACGATCGGGCAGCGGGTAAGCAGGCCGAACCGGAAATTAAGGTGAGATCAAAAGGATCAACCCCTGCACGGCCTTTTTTCTTTGAGGACATTGATCAAAATGTTCGGGACTCGACCTATACGCCTGAGAACAATTTAGGAGCGCCGGCCGGCAGATCGGAAATGGACTCCCCGAATCCGACGGCGTCCTTAAGGATCAGGCACCGCGCGGGCATTGCCAATTACAGTTTCGGGGTGCCGTTCGCATCGTTGCTCGGCAGAGGGATCGACGCTTCGATCGGGATGAGCTATAACAGCCGCGTCTGGAACAAGACCGGTGACGGATCGGCTGCCGGTTACCAATATAACGTCGATCAGAATTGGCTCGCACCAGGCTTTACGGTCGGGTATGGAAAGCTTACAAGCCGCTTCGCGTATCGAACGGTCCTGACGACCGGTAATCAGTACAAAGCCTTCAACGAAGTCGTTCCCGAAGGGTTCACCGACTCCTCCGGATCCCGTCACCAGATCGAATGCAAGGCATTGGCGCCTATTCCCAACACTCAGTCATGGGGCGGCACTAATTTGTATTGTACGGAATACGCGACGAACGACGGCACCTTTGTTAAGGTCACATATCACGGAAACAGGCCGTTAAGCGGAACAATTTACCCGCCCGCTCCGGACATGTCCGTTTACGCGAGCACGTTCTTCACACTTTCCTTCCCTGACGGCACGAAGATCAAATACAGCGCGCCGGGAGCCCAGTTCGCGGCAAACGATTTTGCCAGGGAACACTACCCGATACAGATACAGGACAACAACGGAAATCAGATAGATGTAGCGTACAAGGACGGCAAGGATAATATCGAGTATATACGCGACACCCTGGGACGGTATATCAGGTTCTATTACGATCCGACGGCTGAAAAGAAACTTGTCGCGGTAACCGTTCCGGGTTTTGACTACGGAGCGGACCGCCAGACGATCCGTCTATACTATGACGAGAACGTTTCTCTCGCGTACCAGGGAAGGTTTTCCGGCAACCCGACCGGTCCCGCGACCTACCGGGCTTTGAGGTATGTTTATTTTCCGGATACCGGCGGGGGCTATCGTTACGATTATCATCCGAATTTCGGGATGATAACCAAGATCACCAAACTTACCGGAATGACGGTCAACGGAAACTCCCTGACATCGACCGGGACCGTAAATACGGGGGCGACAGAGGCGTCGTTCACGCAATATTTATATCCGGATGACGGAAGCCAGACGCCTTTGACCGACGTTCCGAAGTACACGCAGCGAACAGACGACTGGCAGGGACGAACACCCACGGGCAGCGCCGCGCCGGTTACTTATTACGACGCGCCGGACCCGGGCACCAATGAGGATCAGGTATCGGAAGTTACCATTCCCGGCGCCGCCTTCGATGTTGAATATCAAACTGTACAGTACAACACTATGGACTGGCGTAACGGCCTCACAAAGGAGACGGCCATCAACGAGTATTTCGGACCGGGCCAGCCTCATCCTTACATGGTTACAGCGGCAAGATCGGTTTATACCTGGGACCAGGGACCACCTGACGCAAGCGGCAGAAGATTGCCGATACTGGTCAGGATAGATACAACGAACGACGCCGGGCAGATAAAGGCCAACACTTTTTCATATGACGCGTACAACAATCAAACCGTGATCCGCGAGCATGATTTTGCGGCCCAGGGCGTGTTGGGGACTGAGCTTCGCCGGACCGAAATAACCTATGAAACGGGGACGGGTTGGATTAGCAACGGGCTAGTTCATTTACCGAAAGAGATCAAAATTATAGTCAACAGCGTGGTGGTTTCGAAGGTTGTTTACGAGTATGACAACTACGCGAGCGGGTTTGCTTCGACACCGAATGTGGTCCAACATAACGCGGGTTATGATCCGAATAGCGGGACGCATGATTGCAACCCGCACTACGTCTGCGATCCGGGAGATTATCCGCCCAATTGCCCTTTGGAGTATGACCAGTGCCCCAACTACGATCCGGCCGCATTGATCAGGGGAAATGTCACAAAGATAATCGCCTTTCCCAATACCGCGGCGGCGGAAAACGATCCCAACAATTTGGTGCGGACGCTGAAGTACGATATTACGGGCAATGTCGTCGAGGCCTCGATGAGCTGCTGTAATGTAAAAACCATCGAGTATGCGGCGGCGAACCAGTATGCGTACCCGACAAAGGAAACAAAAGGAAGCGGGCCGCAGTTGGTGACGGAAGCAAGTTACGATTTCAATACCGGCCTGGCAAAAAATACGCATGACGAAAATAACCAGCAGACGACTTTCACATACGACTCGGCTTCGCTGCGGCCCACGAGGGTCGATTCGCCGAATGGAGCGTGGTCGACGGTAGAGTATAACAACGCGCAGTTTCCGTACAGCATAAAATCGACAAGCAGCCTTGACAGCACCCGGAGTATCTCGAGCTGGAGCTTTTTCAACGGCGCCGGGATGGGATTTCGTTCCCGGAGCCAGACGGCGAACGGTTATATCTCGAGCGATACCGAGTTCGATAATTTAGGACGGGCGGTGAGATCGTATAATCCCTATACGGTTGCGAGTCTCAGTACTGAAAGGCCTTCGTCCGGGATACCTTATACCGAAGTGACGAAATTCGACTCTCTTGGACGAACGCTCGAAACAAAGCTGCCGGACACGACAATTGTAACCGCGGCATACAGCGGCATGACGGCGACGATGACCGATCAGGCATTAAAGAAACGGCGTCAGACTGCCGATGCCTTGGGAAGGATCGTTAGAGTGGACGAACCCAACGCCAGCGGACAGCTCGATGTAGGTGGGGTTCCATATCAGCCGACCTATTATGAATACGACGGCAACGATAATCTTACAAAAGTGACACAGACGGCGGGCGGCACAACTCAGGAAAGAGTCTTTCAATACGACGCTCTTTCCAGGCTGAAACGTGAACGGCAGGTGGAGGATTCCCCGACACTGGATACGAGCGGCGTCAAGGGGACCCCGTCATCTACGAAATGGACCGGTGTTTATAACTACAATGCAGACGGGCTACTTACGGAAGGCTTCGACGCGCGAGGCGTGAAAGCCACGCTTGCATACGACGGGTTGAACCGCGTCCAAAGCGTTACTTATACGGGCGAGACCGGATACCAGACCCCGCAGGTGACATATACCTACAGCGAAGCCGAATCAGGGTTTTATAATACAGGCAGGCTGACAAAAATGCAGACCGCGGCGAATACGACTTACGGGATCCCTGCGACTGTGCAGAATTACGATTATAATTCGGCCGGGCAGGTAAAGAAACACATCCAGAGCATCGGCAGCGAGTCTTACAGCATGGAATACGGCTACAACCTCGCCGGACAGCTTGTCTCGGAGACTTATCCTTCCGGGAAGGTTATCACGTCAACCGTCGATAACTTCGGCGTGACGCAAACAGTTGCCGATTCGCAGCGAAGCTACCTGACCGGGCTTACTTTTAATAATCAGGGCGCATTGTCCCAAATTTCGTTTGGAAACGGAACGACCGAGAGTTATGGTTATAACGACCGATTCCAGATGACGTCGCAAAGCCTCCAAAAGAGCTCCACTGTCCTTCAAAAATATGAATACTTGTACGGAACTGTCGATCTGAGCAATGGGAATACCGATACGACAAAGAATAACGGGCAGCTCGGAAAGATAGAAGGTTACATTGGTTCGGCCAAGCAGTGGTCGCAAAGATTGGCTTATGACGAGGTGGGAAGGCTCTCCGAAGCCCGTGAATATAAGTCCGGCGATAACGCCCAGCTTACCTACAAGCAAAAGTTCGAGTTCGACCGGTTTGGGAATCTTTATCGTAAAGCGGCGAGCAACCCGACGTCAGGCCAGGCGAATCCGCTCACCTATACGCCGATAGAAGATTCGGACATCAGCAAGTCGACAAATCGGTTCACATCCGGATTGACATACAACGAGGCCGGGCAGGTAACTGCCGATACTAAATTCAGCGGAATGAGTTTCCTTTACGATGGTAACGGCCGCCTGGTCAAGGCAACAAAGACAAACGTGCCTGACGCGTTAACCGTTTACGACGCTTTGGGAAACCGCGTTGCGACAAAAGTTAACAACGTTTGGCAATATATGATATATGATGTGCTCGGGCAGCTTGTGGCCGAATACGGTGTGCAGGCGGAAGGCGCCGGCGGTGTAAAATTCGTCCAGCAGGATTGGCAGGGTTCGGTCCGGGCGATTACGAACAACAATGGTCATGTAATTTCCCGCACCGATCACCAGGCATTTGGTGGGATGATCGGGGCTGGTACGGGTTTAAGAAAAATAGAGCAGGGTTATACGGTCAATTCTATCGCAAGACAGGGTTATGGGTTAACCGAAAAAGATGAGGGGACGGGTCAGCAGCATACCTGGTTCCGAAAGCTTGAAACTCAGGCGGGTAGATGGAGTTCACCGGATCCATATCGGGGTTCCATGACCTTGGAGGATCCACAATCATTTAATAGATACAGTTATGTTCGAAATGAGCCGAGCAATTTTACCGACCCAAGCGGACTACTTCGACAAACTCCTGCCGGGTGTTCGCCGATTTATGGCAACGAGGGATATGTCACAGGTTATAATTGCCCAAACCCTATTTCGGTTACTCCTTTCAATGGTTTTACGCCCCATGGAGGAGGCGGTGGCGGCGGTGGCGACGACGACGAGGCTAAAGCAAAGGCGGCTAAAGAAAAGGCTAAAACAGATCGATGTAAGGGGTACATTGCCAAAGCCCTCACGGCTTTAAATGGCTTCCTTAACGAATGGAATAAGTACAATCCCGAACAGGATGCGATTGGGGGTATTCAGACTAAACGGGGCGTTACAAAACCTTTTGGACATTTTACTGAAATGAAGCAATTTCAAAACACAATGAAACGGATGGCTGAAGCCTATGACCGTGAGTGTAACGACAGGAATGATGGTAGAGGAGGGCGAGGGGGAGGCTTGCCTGAACGAGTGCGGTCGGCTTCTAAACAATTCATACCTCGAAAAGCGGGGCCGTCCCCCAACTTTAGTATGCCATCGAGAGAACAGGTGCGCCAGGCCGTTGAGGCTACGGGAAGGGCAGTCCAAGCGGGAACTTATGTTTTAATATTCATATTGGGGATTGCTATTTGGGTACTTGTAAACTAATTAAAAATATGTTTTCCCATTCGTTTCATTGCTTTGCAAAACAGTATGCGTAGGATCAGCAAAATCATTCAACTGATAGAAAAAGCGTTTCCGAGACTAGCTCCGCCGTTTCCTGAATGGCAAGCCTGTATTACTGTAGAGGATTTCAGTAAAACGTTTGGGAAGGACTTTTTTACCTCTTTTTGGCGGCAAATGCATGACGATTTAGAAGTGACGCGGTTTTTGCTCCCTTTAATCATGGAGTTTTACTTGCTGGAAAACATAGAGGATGAGTCGGGACTTGGTGGACTTGAACTTGATTTATTCATCGGCACTCTTGACCCAATTGCACAACGAGAAGTGCAAAAGGACTTTTGGTTGGATAAGCTTTTTACCAGTCTTACTCAAGAACAACGAAGAGTTGTTTGTGAATGGCTGCGGACCCTCAAGAGGAAATACGCTCTGTTGGTCAATGTAGAATTTGCGATAGCCTACTGGTGCGTTTGTGAAACACCAAGATATGATTCGCAGTTGCAATAACGATATTGGGCTCCTTCAACGAAAAGGGAACCTTTGGCACGATTACAAAGGCGAATTCAACGAAATGGACAAAGGTTTTGAAGTATGATACTCAAGCCTTGTCCAGAGCATCGGCAGCGAGGTTTACAGCATGGAATACGGCTACAACCTCGCCGGACAGATTGTGTCGGAAACCTATCCTTCCGGCAAGGTCATTAACTCTACGGTGGATAACTATGGCGTTGTTCAGACCATTGCAGATTCGCAGAAAAGCTACCTGACCGGGCTTACTTTTAATAATCAAGGCGTAGTGTCCCAAATCTCTTTTGGAAACGGCACGACAGAAAGCTATGGTTATAACGACCTCTAAATTATCTCGTTTCTAATATGGGATTTAAGAGCAGGCTGACAAAAATGCAGACCGCAGCAAAATACGACTTACGGAATTCCTGCAACCGTGCAGAATTACGATTATGATTCGGCCGGGCAGGTAAAGAAACACATCCAGAGTCGGCGGGGGGGATTGAATATTATGAAAAAAATAATCGTGTTTTGCATTATTGGGCTGAGTGCGAGTGTTTTTTGGGGACAGAGTAAAGACTCGACCCAAGCCACGGGCGATGCAGACATTACTTTCGAAGTTGTCGTACCGAAATTTTTTGATATGGCGAAGGAAAAGATCGGAAACTCATTGTTTGTCATCAAAAGCAACTATCTATCGTCGGACAAGGCCCGCATTGCTACTACCGCGGCCACCTATAGAAAGCTGGAAGATGTGGAAGAAGGATTTCGTGAACGCGCGGAGAAGTTGAACGACTGCGTTACAACTGAGGTCACCGACGCCGAGGGGATGAAGATGGGAATTCGGAAGCTATGCCGCGTGCATCAAGAAGGCAAGATCGTTGGGTCGGTCATTTTGTTCAGTTATGGCCGGATGTTGTATGAACTACAAAGTGACTCTCCAAGGCATTTAGAATTATTTGAATCGACCTATTGTCCAAGATCGTCTGGGATTTCGGGCCGGCAGTGTCCTGACTATTTCCTTAAGAAGAACTTCTTGAACTAACTCGCGACCTCGCAAAAGTAGCCGGGCGGGTTCATTTGTGCTTGAACGTAGATCGGCCGAATTGGTATAAGATGAAAATACTGCATAAAAGTGCCGGGAAGGTTTTCCAACTCCGGCACTTATTATTGAAACGCAAAAGTGCGTAAATCTGACTCACGTGCTACAAAAACACGCATTTGGTATTCTTGCGAGGCCGTCGATGACTGATTTTAATAGAGATAAATTTACATCTAAGGTTATTGACGAATTTAATGCGTTGCAGCAACTTCGGAAAGAAGAAGATGCATTCGGAAATATTACGGATTCGGATGAGCGGCCAAAGGGTTGTCTTAACATGTTTTTTTTTAATACGGCCACAGGGTTAGGCAAGCTAGGTTTCAGAAGGGCTAATAGATCCAGAGAAACAGTAAAACGGCTGCTATTGGATACACAACTACAGTTAATTATATGTTCATCATTGAAATCCTTGGCTCATGGAACAGATGAAGGCACTCCATTCGTAAGGAACTTAGTTAACGTATTACTAAACGCTTCGGAAGCAAAAGAGCTATCTATTCCACTAGACGCGCAACTTTTTGCCTTACTTGCTGATGAATTATTACAAGAAGGGCTAAGTAACTACTGTAAGAAAGATAACTGGTAGTTATCCCTGTTCTAATGTTCCATTTTTTTTTCCGTATGCGTGGCGGGCCTGAGCCCGACGTCAGGCCATAATTTTATGTGTAGGTTTAAACGAAGAATTGTAATTCTGGGAATTATAGTTGGACTGGCATCCGCTTGTATTAGGGACGATTCAGAAGCGGCTTCAATTTCTGCGCATTGCCCGGATTATCAGATTTTTGAGGATCAGTTGATAACATTTATTAAGGTTTCAACTCCACCTACGAAGAATAAAGCGGATATGAAATGTATCCTAACTAAAGTTGCCAATGATCATCAAGACGATCTCAAAAGAGACTACCTATTTTTCGATTACCTTTGGATAGAACTATATTTTAAGGAGGGGGATATTCGTACCCCTACCCCGGCCGCTCGACTTCGAAGGCATGTTCCGGCCCCAGTCCGGAAAGAAATTCCACAAGAAGATCAATTCTATTTTGGAGGGGAGTAGTTTTTAAGAAGTGGAGCTCTCGATGTAGTAATGAGAACGAATAAACCAAATTTGTCTGTTTTGCTGCTGTTCACGATGTCCATTAGTGCGTGCGGATCATATGGGAGCGCACAACAGAAACAAGTAGAGCCGAATAGACAACAAGTATCGGAGAAGCAAGAAGCACTTGAGAGCGACAAGAAGGAGTGGTTAGATTATTGGCCGGCGGTTGTCGAACTCGAAGGAAAACTCAGTATCGAGACATTTTTTGGCCCACCGAATTTCGGCGAGAACCCTAAGACCGATTCTAAGGAGAGAAGTTGGATATTATCTTTGAATAAGCCAATAAATGTAAGGGGGAAAACAGACCCTGATCCAGGATTAAGTACCCCTGCTGAGAATGTGCGAAACTTGCAATTGGTCCTGTCCGTACCGCGCAAAGAGTTGATCGGCAAAAAGGTAATCGTAAAAGGCACGCTCTTTCACGCCCACACCGGACATCACCACACCGACGCGCTTATGAATGTTCAATCGATCAGCCTTGCGACGCCGGATTAATATTGCAGCGTCAAGGACGGCGGAGTAACCTGGCAATGATCTCACCGGAACATATTTGGCCGTGGTCTCGGCCCGGCCGGTCCGTCTAAAGAAAAGGGCGGGCGAAGGAAGCCGCGGCGCCCAGGCAGCGTTAGATCTGGCCGAAAAGCCGGATAACTTTCTTTCAACGGTGCAAATAGGCATCACACTTATTGAACTTAAAGCGGCCCTTGGCCTTAAAGAACTGCCTGATAAAGAAAGCAGCCAGTACCATACCCTGGCGGGTTTTATCATGACGCAGCTTGGCAAACTGCCTGGTGTCGGGGAAAAATTCGAGTGGAATAACTTTATTTTTGAAGTGGTCGCTATGGAATTGAACCGGGTGGACAAGGTAAGGGTTACGTCCATTTCGGACCGGACCAATGTTGCCGATAAAGATATCTAACTTCTTGTCCGACAAGTAACATTGCCGGTAATCATATCGCAGCACTCGGATAAATTCGGTAGTTCGCATTGCGATTTCGGCTTCGCATAGCCACGCCGTTCACGGCGTGGCGAAGATGCTCCGAATCTATCAACAGCCCGTTTTAACGGGCTTACGAAACGGGTCGACGGGCGTTAAAACGCCCTGTCAGTTATTATTTTCTTGATACCACGCTCGTCTTCGGCGTGGCTATGCTAAAACCCGCGCATACACGCCTTACTTCTTGTTAATAATCACGCCGGTGTTTTCAAAATCGTAAAACTCGATCTCGAGTTTCTCCGGGCCCTTGGCCATCACGACGTCATAAGCGTGTTTCAATGTAGTGTCGTCGAATTTCTCCATCGTCCATCCCTGGGCCTTCAGAGCATCGACATATTTTCCCATCACGGCTTTTTTATCTTCCTTGTGGACCGCCTTGAACTCCGTCGGAGTGCTGCTCCAAACGACCGCGTTTTCCTTCACCGGGAGATTCATCGCGCTCCACGGAGGGGTAATCGGCACCGCCGTTACGCTCGGCTTCCAACCGCAGGCCGCAAGGCAAAGCCCAACAACCGCCGTGCAAACAAAAACGAGAATGATCTGTTTCATACTTATTTCCTCCAAAGGGCGAAGTTTTTTAGCCCTCGCCCCAAATTATATATCAACCTCCCGGCTGGGCAATAATGTCGAGATTGACCGCATCGCCGGACACGCTCACCGTTACATCCTGGAACCGGCGACGCTTGGCGCTGGTGTGGACCGTAAAAGTCTCTCCCAGCCGCAGGCCCGTGAACTGGTAGTAGCCCAGGCCGTTGGTTATAGCAAAGCGGGATTGCCCCGTCGTATCTGTCAGGGTAACCCGCGCGTTCTTGATCGGCTGGCCTTCGGCGGACATGACGCGGCCGCCGAGCGACGCGTTGTTCGACGGCGAAGCCGTTACCTGCACGCGGCCGTTGGTCGATCTGATATCGAATCCGCCCTCGTTCAAGCCCAGGTTTTCCCATATAAGATCGCTCGCCGAGCCCGGATTTCCGATCGCGTTAAACCTCAGGTTTATCAGCCGGCCGCCGCCGCTGAGCGGCTGCGTTCCGAATACCACAACCCGCAGGAGCCCGCGCTCCGCGGCGTTAACGGTCAATAGGTAACCGCTGCTGATGGTGTCGATAAGATCTGCCGGATTCGCCGCCGGCTCGAGGACCGTGGGATCGTACCGGAGCTCGAATTGATACGCCAGTATACCCTTGTTCGTCGTGTCGCTGATCTCGACCGGGACAATGACCTCGGTATTCACCAGGGCCGAAAGCTCGGGGGCCCCGATCGCGACTGGCTTGAGTTCTTCCGTATCCGGAGCCGGACGCGTCGCCAAAGGATCGATCCAGTTGCCCGTAACGTCGCCCATAAGCAGAGCTGTGTAGTCTCCCGTTCGGTTGACGTTAACATCCGGGTACGTCGTGCTGGCCGGTGTAAACCGCCAGGTTCCCGCTGAACCTGTATTCGGCAGCGAGACTACATAGC
>Ga0190272_10001536_pt1 | contig 11078 bp, 8 predicted proteins | sample Popmic504T_FD_133746 | JGI IMG/M metagenome (GOLD analysis project Ga0190272, IMG submission 133746) | Populus adjacent soil microbial communities from riparian zone of Shoshone River, Wyoming, USA - 504 T | ecosystem: Environmental > Terrestrial > Soil > Riparian zone | place: USA: Wyoming...
GGACTGCGACACGACCGGGATCGAGCCCGACTTCTCGCTGGTCAAGTTCAAGGAGCTGGTCGGCGGCGGGCAGATGACGATCGTCAACCAGTCGGTGCCGCTGGCGCTGCAGGCGATGGGCTACTCCGAGGCCGAGATCGACCAGATCAACGCCCACATCAAGGCGAAGAACACGATCGTCGGCGCCCCGGGCCTGAAGGACGAGCACCTGCCGGTTTTCGACGTCGCGGTCGGCGAGCGGGCGATCACCCACACCGGCCACATCGACATGATGGCGGCGACCCAGCCGTTCATCTCCGGGGCGATCTCGAAGACGGTCAACCTGCCGCAGTCGGCAACCGTCGCCGACATCGCCGACGCCTACACGCGCGGCTGGAAGGGCGGCCTCAAGGCACTGGCGATCTACCGCGATGGCTCGAAGACGGCGCAGGCGCTGCGCACCGACGCCCAAGAGAAAAAGGGCGCCGAGGCGGAGATCGTGATGGCCAAGCCGGAGCGCAAGAAGATGCCGCGCGAGCGCGAATCGATCACCCACAAGTTCTCGATCGCCGGCCACGAGGGCTACATCACCGCCGGCAAGTACGACGACGGCAACGTCGGCGAGATCTTCCTGACCGACATCGGCAAGGAGGGATCGACGATGCGGGGGCTGATGAACGCCTTCGCCACGGCGATCTCGCTCGGCCTCCAGTACGGCGTCCCGCTCGAGGTCTTCGTGCGCAAGTTCAGCTACATGCGCTTCGAGCCGGAGGGCATCACCGGCAACCCGGAGATCCCCTTCGCCAAATCGCTGCCCGACTACATCATGCGCTGGCTGGCGAGCCGCTTCATCGAGGACACCGAAACCCTCCAGGACCTCGGCATCATGACCCAGGAGGTGCGGGCCAAGCAGGAAGCGGAGACGGCTCAGCTCGGACTCGGGATCTCGACCGGCGACACCGCCGGCCCCAGCAACGGCGGCAACGGGAACGGCGACTCGGTCCCGGCCGCGGCCGCCTTCACCGAAACCCCGCCGGTGGTCCCCGCCAAGATGTCCGGCCTCGATCTCGGCCCCGCCTGCGAGCAGTGCGGCGGCATGATGCAGCGGACGGGTAGCTGCTACACGTGTTCCTCCTGCGGCAACAACACCGGCTGCGGCTGAGGTCATAGGACACGGCGCGCTGCCGCACCCGCGGCTGCGCGTCGTGCAGAGCACTGTCGCTCCGCCGCGTGCACGGCCCCGCTTGGTCCTACGACCTCAGGGCCTCAGTCCAGGACGACTTCGGCGTCGTGTCGGGGCGTCTCGGTGATCGCGCGGCGGAAGGGGCGCTCGGACTGGGGTCGCACCGGGGAGAGCTCGCGGCGGCGGACCAACTCGCGCAGGACGACGGCCATCTCGAACTGGGCGAAGGCGGCGCCGAGGCAGCGGCGGACGCCGCCGCCGAAGGGGATCCAGGTGTAGGTGCCGGGCGGGTTGTCGAGGAAGCGCTCGGGCAGGAAGCGCTCGGGCTCGGGGTAGATCCGCGGGTCGCGGTGGACGAGGTGGATGCTGGGCGTGACCGAGACGCCCGCCGGCAGTTGGTAGCCGCCGAGCTCGACCGGCTCGGTGAGGCGGCGGACCACCAGGACGATCACCGGGCGCAACCGCAGGGTCTCCTGGATCGTCGCGGTCAGGTAGGCCTCCTCCCCCGCCACCGCCTCGTCGCGCAGCCGCCGCAGCTTGTCGGGGTGGCGGACCAGGCGCTCGACCGCCCAGGAGAGCGCCGTGGCGGTGGTCTCGTGGCCGGCGACCAGCAGGGTGAGCAGCTCGTCGCGGATCTCGGCGTCGCTCATCGGGCTGCCGTCCTCGTGCTCGGCGGCGACCAGCATCGAGAGGACGTCGTCGCGCTCGGCGAGGTCGCCGGCCCGGCGGCGGTCGGCGATCTCCCGGTGGATCAGCTCGTCGACCCGGTCGATCCGGTGGCGGAAGGCGGGGATGCGGCGGATCCTGGACGGCCCGGCGAGCACGACCGGCAGCAGCAGGCGGGGGTCGGTGGTGAGGTCGAGGAAGCCGCGCAGCGCCGCCCGCAGGGGGTCCATCCGCTCCCGCTCGTGGACCCCGAAGACCGTCTCGATGATGATCTCCAGCGTGATCGCCTGCATCCGCGGCCGCAGCTTGTACGGGGTCGCGGAGGGCCAGCTTTCGATCTCGCGGGCGGCGATCTCGGTCATCTTCCGCTCGTAGCCCTGCATGCGCTCGCCGTGGAAGGGCGGCAGCAGCAGGCGGCGCTGGCCGATGTGGGCCTTCTCGTCGAGGACGAGGACAGAGTTGTCGCCGAGGATCGGGCGCAGGATCTGGTTGCCCTCGCCGGCGTGGTAGACGCGCGGGTCGCCGGTGAAGACCTGCTTCACGGCCTCCGGGTCGGAGACCATCACCCAGGTACCTTCGTGGGCGATCTGAATCGTGAACATCTCGCCGAAGCGGGACCGGCACTGCTCCAGCATCCACTGCGCCCGGCGCGACCAGATCGCGGTCTGCAGCGCTCGCGGCATTCGCGGCCCGGGCGGTAGGCCGGTCCTCACCCCACCCGGGGCAGCTACCGCCGCCGCTTTTACCGCTGCCTCCATCGACCTGACCGAGACGCTACCGCGTCGATTGCACCGATGAGTGTGACTTTCGTCTCAGGGCGCTTTCCTCTCGCCATCCGAGAGGAAAGCGCCCTGCCAAACCACAGTCCCGCACGCTCCCCCGGATCGCGTAGCCTGGGACGCGGTGGTCCCTTCCCGCCTACCCGTCGAGACCGGGCACCGGCTCCTGAAGCGCGTCTGCGGGCTTTCCGCGCGCAAGCAGCGCGCCCTGTTCGGCGAGCCGCCGACGATCGACGGGCAGACGCTGGCGAGCGACCTCCACGCGCTGATCCGGCTGGCGGAGAAGATCGGTGCCGGCTCGATCACCGGCGACCGCAGCCCCGAGGCCGCCCGCCGCGAGCGACGTCGCAGCGCGGCGCTGACCTCGCCGACCCCGCCGACCCCGATGGAGAGCGTCGAGGCACTGGAGCTGCCGGGGCCGGCCGGGCCGCTCGCCGCTCGCCACTACGTGCCGCGGGGCAGCGTCGCCCCAGCGCCCCTCCTCCTCTACCTGCACGGCGGCGGCTGGGTGGTCGGCGACCTCGACACCCACGACGGCGTCTGCCGCTTCCTGGCCGCGGCGGCCTGCGTGAACGTGCTCTCGGTCGACTACCGGCTCGCCCCCGAGCATCCCTTCCCAGCCGCGGTCGAGGACGCCTGGGCCGCCTACGCCTGGGCGAGCGCCAACGCGACAGAGCTGCGCGCCGACCCGGGCCGGATCGCGGTCGGCGGCGACAGCGCCGGCGCCAACCTCGCCGCCGTGGTCTCCCTGCTGGCCCGCGAAGCGGGGCGGCTGCCGGCGATGCAGATGCTGATCTACCCGATCGCCGACGCGGTCGGTGGCCAGCGCTCCCGCGACCTCTTCGCCGAGGGCTTCCTGCTGACCAAGGCCGACATGGGCCGCTTCGAGGAGCTCTACCTGCCGGCCGGCACCGACCGGGCCGACCCGCGGGTCTCGGTCCTGCGCGCCACCGACCTCTCGCGGCTGCCGCCCGCCTACGTCGCCACCGCCGGCTTCGACCCGCTGCGCGACGAGGGCGAGGCCTACGCGCTGCGGATGCGCGAGGCCGGCGTGCCGGTGGCGCTGGTCCGCCACCCGGGCCTGACCCACACCTTCGCCAACCTGACCGCGATCAGCCGCACCTCCCGGGCGGCGATGCTGGAGGCAGCAGGCGCCCTCCGCATGGGCCTGGCGCGCTGAGGGACCGGCGCATTTCGGCGTCCTCGGTCGCTCGCGTGCAGAGCACGCCACGCTCCCTGCGTCCTTGAACTGCTTGATCCCTCCGCGCGCCCTACTCGTATTGGAGCGCTTCGAGGGTGTTGAGCCGCGAGGCGCGGCGGGCCGGCGGAATCGCCGCCACCACCCCGGCCAGGGCGGCGAGAACCAGCAACAGGACCAGCGAGCCGACTGGGTAGGAGAGCGTGAAGCCTTCGTCCTTGAGCGGCTGCGATATGAGGGCGGCGAAGACCACGCCCAGGATCAGGCCGAGGATCGCCCCGATCAAAGCCGTGATCACCGCCTCGTAGCGGATCATCGTCCGCACCTGGCGCCGCGACATCCCGATCGCCCGCAGCATCCCCAGCTCCCGGGTGCGCTCGTGGATCGAGAGCGCCAGCGTGTTGGCGATCCCGAACAGAGAGATGATCACCGCCATCACCAGCAGCGCGTAGATCAGCCCGAGCAGCTGGTTGATCTGCTCTTCCTGGTTCTTCTTGAGTTCCTCCTGGTTGACGACCTCGGCGGTCGGGAAGGCTTCTTCGGCCAGCTTTTCCAGCCGGCCCTGGACCTGGGCGGGATTGGCGCCCGGGGCGACCCGGACGAAGTCGATCGTGTCCTGGGTCTGTGCGAAGTCGCGCCCCATTACCGCCTGGGTGACGATCGCGCCGCCGACCAGCCCGACCTTGGTGTCGTAGATCCCGGCGACCCGGAAGGCCGGCCGTCTGCCGGCCTGGCTGAGCAGCCGGAAGCGGTCGCCGACCCCGAGGCCGTGCGAGGAGGCGAAGGAGTCCTCGAGTAGCGCCTGATCGTCGCGAAGGTCGCGCAGCAGAGCCGGGCCGCCCTGCTCCCATTCCAGCTCGAAGACCTCGCCGGCGTCGGGCGAGAGCCCGTTGACGCGCGTCTTGGCGTCGCTGCCGATCAGCTCCGCTTCGGTCCCGCGCAGGGTGGCGACCAGGTCGACGCCGGGAACCTGGCGAGCGATCTCGGCGGCGGCCGGCGGGATCGGCGAGAAGCCGTCGCTGTTCTGGATCACCAGGTCGCCCTGGAAGCTGTCGTCCACGGCACTCGAGATCGAGCTCTTGGCACCGGCGGCGAAGACGGTGACGAAGGTGACCAGGGCCAGCCCGATCATCAGCGCCGCCGCGGTGGTCGCGGTGCGGCCGGGATTGCGCTGCGCGTTCTCGCGCGCCAGCCGGCCGGTGAGGCGGCGCAGCCGCTCCAGGGGCCAGCCCGAGAGCGCCGCCAGCGGCCGCACCAGGGCCGGGCTGAAGAGCGAGACGCCGAGGATGATCAGGACCGCGCCGGCGCCCATCAGCCCGGCGGCGGCATCGCCGTCGGCGCCGCCGAAGAGGCCGCCGAGCAGCATCGCCAGCCCGCCCAGGCCGAGCACCGCGGTGAAGACCGCGCGCAGGATGCGACGGCGGCGGGTCGCCGGCAGGACGTCGGCACGCAGCGCCGCGATCGGCGGGATCCTGGTCGCGCGCAGCGCCGGGATCAGCGAGGAGAGCAGGGTGACCCCGACCCCGACTGCCAGCGAGACCACGACCGTCCTGCTCTTCATGACCAGGTCGGTGGTCGGCAGGTCGATCCCGATCGCCTCGAAGAGGGCGTTGAGCCCGATCGCGATCAGGTAGCCGCCGGCGATCCCGACCAGCGCCCCGAGCAACCCGATCGCCAGCGCCTCGACCACGACCGAGCCGAGGATCTGCGGCCGCGAGGCGCCGAGCGTGCGCAGCATCCCGAATTCAGTAATGCGTTGGGCGATCGTGATCGAGAAGGTGTTGAAGATCAGAAAGGCGCCGACGAAGAGGGCGACGAAGGCGAAGACCTGCAGCATGATCGGCAGGAAGCTGAGGTCTTCGCGGATTTCGTCGGAGCCGCGTTCGGAATTTTCGGCGGCGGTCTCGACCCGGACCGAAGCCGGCATGACTCGCTCGATCCGCCGTTTCAGGACCTCCGGCGAAACGCCCTCGGCGGCGGCGATCGAGATCTGGTCGAAGCGGCCCTGCTTGGCGGTGATCCGTTGCGCCTCGGGCAGGGTCACCTGAGCGATGCTGGCGCCGCCGAAGGAGGCGTTGCCGAGCTGGGTGAAGCCGACCAGCCGATAGCTGACAGCGGGGATCCGGCCGACCAGCTCGATCCTCTCGCCCAGCTTCAGGCCGGCGTCTTCGGCGGCGGCCTTGTCGAGCGACGCTTCGCGCGGGCCGCGGGGCTGGTGCCCCTCGACGTAGTTGAGCGACTCCAGCGGCGGCGGCAGGACCGAGGAGATGAACTTGGGGGCGAATTTGGAGCCGATCGCCTCGCCCTCGGCGTCGAAGAAGCCGCCGACCGTGAAGATCGCGCCGGCCGCGACCCGAACGCCTGGCGTCTCCTTCGCCGGCTTCAGCAGAGCGGCGCTGAAGGTCGGCGTTTCGCCGCTTTCCTGCTTGACCAGGTTCTCGGCGGTGACGACGACGCTGACGCCCTTGTTCGACTCCTCGAAGATTTCGTCGAAGGCGGCGAAGATCGTGTCGGTGAGGATGTAGGAGCCAGCCATGAAGGCGACCCCGATCACGACCGCGAAGGTGGTGGTGAGCGCGCGGATCTTGCGAGCCCAGAGGCTCTTGAGGGCAAGGCTAGTCAAGCTGCTTCATCAGCTCGATCACGTCTTCGGCCGAGCCCGGCCGGCCGTCCTGGACGACCTTGCCGTCGCGGAGCGTGATCAAGCGGTCGGCGTGGGCGGCGGCGGCCGGGTCGTGGGTGACCATCACCACCGTCTGACCGAACTCGTCGACGGCCTGGCGCAGCAGCCGCAGCACGTCCTCGCTCGACTTCGAGTCGAGGTTGCCGGTCGGCTCGTCGGCGAAGACGACGGCCGGCTTGGAGAGCAGGGCGCGGGCGACGGCGACCCGCTGCTGCTGGCCGCCGGAGAGCTCCGCGGGCCGGTGGGTGCGGCGATCCTCGAGGCCGACAGTGCGGACCAGCCGCTCCAGCCACTCCTGATCGGGCTTGCGGCCGGCGATCGAGAGCGGCAGCAGCATGTTCTCCTCCGCGGTCAGAACCGGCAGCAGGTTGAAGAACTGGAAGACGAAGCCGAGCTTGTCGCGGCGCAGCTCGGTCAGCTCGCCGTCGTCGAGGCCGGTGATCTCCACCCCGTCGAGCTCGACCGTGCCCGAGGTCGGCTTGTCGAGGCCGGCGAGGATATGCATCAGGGTCGACTTGCCGGAACCCGAGGGGCCCATGATCGCGGTGAAGCGGCCGCGCTCGAAGCCGGTGCTGACCCCGGCCAGCGCGTCGACCGCGGCATCGCCCTCGCCGTAGCGCCGGGTGACGTCGGTGGCGACCACGACCTGTCCGTTCGCAGACATCCCCGGCACCGTATCGAGACGCGCCGATAGCCTGCGCCCGATGGCGATCGCGGACGAGTTCGACGGACTTCTGATTGACCTGGACGGGGTGGTCTGGGTCGGCCGCGAGCCGGTGCCGGGGGGGCCCGAGGCGCTGCGGGAGCTGCTCGCGGCCGGCAAAGAGATCGTCTTCGTCACCAACAACCCGGGCAAGCCGCCGGAGCGCTACGCGGAGCGGCTGGGCTCGCTCGGGGTCGAGGTCGGGCCGGAGCGGATCGTCACCGCCGGGATGGTCACGGCGCAGCTCGCCGCCGAAGCGGCGGGGCCAGGCGGCAGCGCCTTCGTGATCGGGGCACCCGACTTCCGGCGGATGGTCGGCGAGGCGATCGGTGCGCCTAAGTCCCGGTTAGCGGGAACAAAGCACGCCGATCCGGTTCTGGAGGGCGAGGCCGGGCGCGAGGCGGACGTGGTCGTCGTCTCCGGGCATCGCGACTTCGACTACGGCGAGCTGCTGACCGCGACCCTGGCGCTGCAGGGCGGCGCGGGGCTGCTGGCGACTAGCCGCGACCCGACCCTGCCGATGCCCGGCGGCGCCTGGCCCGGCACCGGCTCGATCCTGGCCGCGGTCGAGACCGCCTCCGGCCGCCGCGCCGAGATCGGCGGCAAGCCGGAGCGCCACCTGTTCGCGATGGCGCTGGAGAGGATCGGCGCCAAGCCAGGCGATCGGGTGGCGATGGTCGGCGACCGGATCGCCTCCGACGTCGACGGCGGCCGGGCGGCGGGGCTGACGACGATCCTGGTGCTGAGCGGGGCCAGCACGCGCGAGGAGGCGGAGGCGGCCGAGCCGCCGCCCGACCACGTCGCCGCCGACCTCGCGGCGCTGCTGCGGTGAGCGCCGCGACTGGGGAGGGTGGCGCGGCGGCCGTGCCGGAGCGGCCCGGGGTCGCCTTCGCCGGCGTCTTCACGGTCACCTTCTGCGGGCTGCTCGCGGTCGGGGCGACGCTGCCGGTGCTGCCGCGCTACGTGCACGGGCCGCTCGGCGGCGGCGACATCGAAGTCGGGATCGTGATCGGGGCCTACGCGATCACGGGACTGCTGCTGCGCCCCTTCGCCGGCCGCGCCGCCGACCGCCGCGGCCGCAAGCCGGCGGTCCTGGTCGGCTCGCTGCTGATGGGGCTGAGCGGCTTCCTGCTGCTGTTGCCGCTCGGCGTCCCCGGCCTGATCGCCGCCCGGCTGGTGCTGGGCGCCGGCGAGGGCGCGGTCTTCACGGCCGGCTCGGCCTGGATCGTCGACCTGGCGCCGCCGGAGCGGCGCGGCCGGGTGATCGGGCTCTACGGGCTCGCGGTCTGGTCCGGACTCAGCATCGGGCCCCTGCTCGGCGAGCTGATCCGGCAGGGCGGCGGCTACGACCCGGTCTGGATCTTCGCCGGGGCGCTGCCGCTGCTGGGAGCGCTGGTGGCGCTGCGGGTGCCCGACCCCTTCCGGCCGCTCGCCCACACCGAGCGCCACCCGCTGCTCTCGCGGCCGGCGATCCGGCCCGGCACGGCGCTGGCGCTGGGCTCGATCGGCTACGCCGCGGTCGCCTCCTTCGTCGTCCTCCACCTCGACGCGCGCGGGGTCGGCCACGGCGCCGCGGTCTTCGGCGCCTTCGCGACGATGGTCGTCCTCACCCGTCTGCTGGCCGGCGACCTGCCGGACCGGGTCGGGCCGGCGCGGGTGGCGACCGCGGCCGCTCTGGTCGAGGCCGCGGGGCTGGCGACGCTCGCCCTCGCTCCCACCCTGCCCGTGGCGCTGGCCGGAGCGCTGGCGATCGGCGCCGCCTTCTCCCTGCTCTACCCCTCGCTCTCGCTGATCGTCGTCAACCGGGTGCCGGAGAGCGGCCGCGGCGCCGCGCTCGGCACCTTCACGGCCTTCTTCGACGCCGGCGTCGGCATCGGTGCGCCGCTGGCCGGCCTCGCCGCCGCACTCACCGACTACGAGGGCGCCTTCCTGCTCGCCGCCGCGATCGCGCTCGGCTGCGCCGCCCTGATCGCCCTCACGATCGCCCCCACTACCGCCCGCCGACGGGCCGAAAGCGTCTCCTATTAGGACGCTTTCGTCCCGTCGGCCGCCGCCGGTTAGCGCTCGGCGATCAGCAGGGTCTGCAGGGCGCGACCGAAGCGCCCGCGGCGGTCGGAGAGGACCGACTCGGCGGTGCCGACGCCGTTGGGCTGGGGCAAGGTGACGGCGTCGACACAGACCCACTCCCCCTCCGGCATCCGCTCCAGGTGGACGGTCAGGTCGACGTTGATGAAGAGGTAGCGGTGGTAGTCGAGCACGGCGCTGATCCCGTTGCCGACGTCGGCGGCGACCAGGGTCCGCTGCAGCGGCGTCGGCTCTTCGCCCCCGACCAGGGGCTGGCGCATCCGCATCCAGACCTTGGCCGGGCCGGACTCCAGGAAGCCGCCCTCAAGGAACAGGCACTCCATCGCGGTGTGGTAGCCGTGCTCCTGCCCGGTCGGGAAGAAGCCGACCTCGGCACCCTGCTCGAGGCCGGGCGGGGGCTCTTCGGGCGCTCGCGCCGCGGGCGGGATCTCGACCGGCGCCGTCCTGATCCGCCAGGCACGGGCGCGCATCAGCGCTCGCTCGCCGTCGCCGAGCTCGGCCTCGACGAGCTGCACGCGGCGACCGGGGCGGACGACGCGGGCGCTGACCTCGACTGGCCCGATCGGGACCGAGCCGAGGATCTCGAAGGTGATCCGGCCGACCTGGAACTCGGCCGCGTCCTCGAGCCTTTCGACCTCGCGGCCGAGCAATGCCGCCGGCGGGCCGGCGTGCTGGGCGCCGGGGTCCCACGGGCCCCGGGTCAGCTCGGTCGCCGCGTAGCGGTCCCCGTCGCGCTCGTAGAAGGACTCCGGCACGCGCCCATCCTACGGGCGAAGTCAGCAGTGCGAGCCGAACTCCTGAACCCAGACCGCAGCGCCGGAGTGGCCCCGCAGGGACCCGACCCAGAGGCCGATCCCGACCTGCGAGTAACGGCCGAGGATGTTCTCGCGGTGACCGGGGGAGCGCATCCAGGCGTCGAAAATCTCACGGGGGCTGCCGAGGTTGCCGGTGCCCCAGGCGATGTTCTCGCCGGCCCGCCAGCAGCCCTCGTCGAGGTAGCCGGTGCGCTCGAGCCAGTAGGTGAAGTCGCGGCCGCAGGCCTGGTGGCTGAAGCTGTCGCAGCGGAGGATGTCGCCGGCCTTGCGCTCGGCGGCTCCCACCAGCTCGGCGGGGAAGCCGAGCGGGCGCAGCCCGGCGCGCTCGCGGGCGAAGTTGGTCAGGCAGTGCATGGCCCGCTCCTGAACAGCCGGCGGCTGGTCGGTGTCGGTCTGGTCGGGACAGGCCGTGACCGGGGCCAGCAGGCGCGAGATCGGCGCGGCGCTGGCGGTCGAGGCGGTCGCGAGCAGAGTCAGGAGGAGGGTCAGGGCGAGGATCGGGAGGGTTCGTTGCATGATCACTTGCATCGCCAGCCACCCCTCCCGGCCGCACAGCTCCCCGACCTTCTGGACGAATGTATGAGGCTAGGAACCGTCGACGCCGTGCGGCGGAGCTACAGCGACTCGACCCGCAGCGAGAGAGCCGCGCCGCGCCCGAAGGCCGCTCCGACCAGCTCCAGGGGCAGGGCGAAGATCAGCGCCGGGATCGCCAGGACGACGCTGACGAAGCCGTCGAGGCGGCGCTGCCAGGGCTTTGCCGCGGGCGAGGCGGTGGCCCGCCCGAGGGCGCCGAGGGCGACGTCGTGGCCGAGAGTGACGCTGTTGAGCAGGGTCTGCCAGGTCGTCGCCAGGCCGGCGGCGGGCGCCCAGCGGCTCGATTTGACGATCTGGTCGCGGCGGCCGACGAGCCGCCGCACCGCCTCCAGCGTGAACAGGTAGCGGCGGCCGCCCTCCAGCCCGGCCCAGCCGGCCTCGCCGATGCCGGCC
>Ga0190272_10001537_pt1 | contig 11074 bp, 7 predicted proteins | sample Popmic504T_FD_133746 | JGI IMG/M metagenome (GOLD analysis project Ga0190272, IMG submission 133746) | Populus adjacent soil microbial communities from riparian zone of Shoshone River, Wyoming, USA - 504 T | ecosystem: Environmental > Terrestrial > Soil > Riparian zone | place: USA: Wyoming...
CGCTGAGCCGGCCAATCAGGTCGTACTCGCGGGTCTCCGCGGTCAGCACATCGGCGACCGCCGTGAGCACCTCGTCGCCAGCCAGGTAGCCGTGAGCACCGTTGACCCGAGTGAACCGATCGAGGTCCATCACCAACAGCCCCAAGGGCTGGTCCTGCCGTGCCGCGCGGGCCAACTCCCGCTCGGCCCGCTTCCGCCATCCCGCCGCGTTGAGCAAGCCGGTCTTCGGATCCTGGTCAGTGGCCGCCTGGAGCTGGCGAATCAGCACCGTCCGGTGCACGACCAACGCGGCCGGCACCATCGCCATCAGCAGCAACGGAGCCTGCACCAACGCCAAACCCGCGAAGCAACCCAGGCAGATCGTCGCCGCTTCGAGCGCGTTGGCCTCGGCGGTACCCAGCACACCGCTCCAGCGTCGTCCCGCGCCGGACAGGAGAATCACCGCGCTGATCACCATCAACTGGGTGAGGAAGTAGGTCGCGCCCGTGGCCGCGACGGTAGCGACAGCGGCGGCCGAGCCGTACCAGCCCGTGACCAGGGCGGAGCCGGCGAGCCCATGCAGTACTGCAGCCGCCAGCATCGCGGACAGGACGTGACTGGCAGCCGAGAGCAAGAACCGAAACGGCGGCCGACGCGCCAGGAACCACCGGTCGACCCGCAGCACGCCGATCAAGACCACGATCAGAAGCGGATGCAGGACCAAGACGGCCGCGAACGACCAGATCGACGTCAGGTCGATGTGCGGCGCTGCTCCCAGATCGCGGCGACGGCGCTCGATCCCCCGTGACGCGCGAAGATGTGCGACGGCGCACAAGGTCAGCAGACCAAATCGCCACCACTGGTCCTGCCCAGGAGCCGGCACGCTCGCGACCATGGCCAAAATAGCCACAACCGCTGCGACCTCGACGACGAGCAGGTAGACGATCAGACGTGGCCGTTGGGACCACAGCGCCCATCGCAGCGGTGACCAGCGGCGCGGCAGCTGCCGCCACCGGCTCGGCTGGCCGAGCGCCTTTCTGCCCATCACCAGCCCCACCCTCCCCTTACAAGCCGCAGGGAGGGTACAAAGTGAACGCGGCAGTAACCATGACCCGAGGCCGCTCGCCCACGCCCAGATCGCACACACACCTCGGGGAGGTGGACGGCATGCGCGATCGCGACTGGTGACATCACGCCACGCCCGTCCCAACCGGCACCCTGTGCCGCGTGTACGCGCGGTGCCAGGCAATGGCCGCCGGACCTGCGACCAGCACCCCGGCGGCCCCTGCCAGCGCGACCGCACGGGACACCGAGCCGGTGAGTTCCGCCAGCACGCCGCCGGCCAGAACCCCGAGCCCCTGGGCTGCGACCAGCCCGCTTCGAGCGATGCCGTATGCCTGCCCACGCTGCGCGTCCGGTACCCATTCCATGAACGTCGCGCTGGCCGTGACCTGGTAGGCGGCGCAGAAACCGGACACCGCCAGCAGCACCAGCGCACCGGCCAACCCCGGCTCAGCGGCGTACCCCACCAGCGGGATCACGGTCAGCACCGCCAGCGGTCCCAACAACCGCAGCCGGACCTCGACGGGCACGAGCCGCACCAGCAGGTACGCACCCACCGCCATGGCGGCCGGATCAACGGCAAGCAACCAACCCACCGCCGTCGGACCGGCGCCGACCGAATCTGCGAACGGCACGGCCAGCCCTTCCGGCACCACCGCGAACCCGGCCAACCAGGCCAGCGCCACCAACGACCGCAGCCGTGGATCACTCCAGATCAGCCCGACTCCCCGCAGGAACCCGGCCTCGGCACCGGCGCTGGGCGTGGCCGCCGCAGCGCGATGCCGAACACCACACCGGATGACCACCGCTACCACCACGAACGTTGCGGCGTCCACCGCCAACGCCCACGACACGCCCACCACGGCAATCGCCATACCGCCGAAGCCCAACCCCAGCAGCATCCCGACCTGGCGGGTGATCTGCCGCAACGCCTGAGCAGCCTGATAAGCCTCACCGTCCAGCACCACCGGCAGCAGCGCCGCCTGCGCCGCCAGGAACGGCGCCTGCGCCAACTGCACCACCACGATCAGCCCGAACAACGCCGCGATCGGCGTGCCAGGTACCGCCATCAGCGCGACAAGGACGGCCTGCACGAGAGCGCACACCACCATCACCGCGCGCCGCGGGTACACGTCAGCCAGCCCCGACAACAACGGACCGCTCACCAACGCCGGCAACAGCAACGCCGCATAGCTCACAGCCGCCAACCCAGCCGACCCGGTCCGGCCGTACACCACGACCGACACCGCGACCTTGGCCAACTGATCGCCCACCACCGACTGCGCCTCAGCCACCCACAACGCCCGAAACTCCCCCACCGCCAACGCAGCAGCAAAACCCGTAGGGCGGCGAGCGCCAGTCACATCAGTCCCCGTCCGCAAACCTCCCGCGCCAGGAACCCTCCCGCCCCTCGCGCCAGATCCGGCATCAACTGCCCAGAACGCTAGGGCTCATAGCCCACAGTTCACAGCGCTCGGCTGATCAGATACCCGAACGGTGCAAGACGATCACCAAGAGTAGTCACACCTTCAGCGAGAGTTGAGACGCGCACGTCGCGGACCGCGCTGATAGAGCAAGCGCCGTAGCCCACGACGAGCAAACGGCCGGGGCGGCGTCAACCCCGGCCGTGATCGATGGCTGAGGGCGTTGTCGACCTGGAGAGCGACCCCGTGGCAGGCGCAGAACCACCGCCACGGCCATCCGGTGCCCGTTGATCCGAGGCAGCGGCAGCGCGCGATACACATTCGCATCATCGCCCGCCAAGCGAACGCGACCGCTACGCCCCGACCACCCACTCAACCTGCTCTGAACGCCTTCACCGACGCCACACCCTCGAAGTCGGTTCCCCCATACTGCCCGGCTGACAGCGCCGTCCGACGGAAACGGCACCTGCAGATCCCCGGTCCCGCCCAACCAGCACCGCGCAATGGCCGACGTGCCGCTCACCACCGATGTAGCAGAACCATCGAGCTCCCCGATCACATAACTGTCATCGGCACGACCGCGAGGCTGACGTTAGGTCACGGCCAATGCGTGCACAGGACCGCACCGCTCGCACTAGTCGCGGCAGAAGCGGATGTTGTGAGACTACGACGGTGAGCTATTGGATCAGACCGTACGAGCCGTCCGGATGCCGAGGGACGCCCATGGATGCCTGCAATCCACTGACCTGACCAGTTACCTCGTCGCTAGCCATTGCAGTGGCCAGCTGGCCACTAGTGTGCCGCATAGGGCTGCAATACCTGATATCATGACCAAGCGTGGTACATGGTCACGTCAGTCATACTTCCACAGGTCCTCTGATGCGAACTTGGGCTCCGGTTGAAGGCTCGGGTTCCCTGGCATCGCCGATGTCTCAGCGATGTATGGCGCAGCCTGCAACACCTTCGTGGCCCAGCCGGTGAGGTCGGCTGACCTCCAAGCCCGGTCGGACGCGGTCGCGAAGTTCAGACCCGCCACGTCTGCACACCGCGCGGCAGAAGCGGCCGTTCGGCAGGCCTGCCGAACGTCGGCATGGGTGCCGTCGTGTCGTCATGTGCGCCGGGTCGCCCGCTATGCAGTAGGTGGTACAGCTCGATTTCCATGATCAGATCGCGACTGTGGGGCGACCGCGATGTCGTTGCGACGATGATCCGGTAACACTCGGCCGGCGGAACCGGCCGGACCTCTGAGCATGTAGAACGGTAGTCCGGCTGGTGTAACGGCGGGAGGCGCGGTGGCCAATGCCGATGTCCCCGTCGTAGGCATGCGGCCGAGCGGGGTCGTGCCGGCTGACGACACGGGTGCGGCAACAGCGTCCCGATTCCGTTACCAGGACGAACTCGCAGCCGCGCACAGCCTCTCCATGCTGCACAGCCAGGGCATCAGGGTGATTTGTGAGTGGCATGCCGACTTCCTGATCGAACATGCGGACGACACGTGGGAGTTGGTGTCGGTCAAGCACTTGGACGAGGGGTCGTGGACCTTCGGTAAACTCGTCGACGACGGTGGCATCGCACTGCTGTTCGACACATGGATCGCGTTGGGCCGACGTCCGTCGGTACGGTTGTGCACCAACGCTGGGTTCTCCACCACGAAATCACCGATTTCGGCCAGAACGCTCCAGGAGTTGTGCGGTGACAGGCTCCCGCTCGGGCCGGTGGAACCCGCTGACAAAGCGTGCAGCGCCATGGCGTGGGCGCTGCTGAAGGTCGCCAGCAAGAGCAAACTGGACCATGTGCCGGTCGTGGACATCCCCGTGTCCGGCATGTGGACAAGTCCAGAGGGCCTGCCCAAGGGCTTCCTGGACGCCGTACGGGCCTTCCTGTCGGTCCTCCGCATCGAAGTCTTCCCCGCCAAGCAGCACGTGCGGGACTACATCATCCGGATGTATGTGGAGCCGGAGCTGCGACGACTCGGTCGGGACACCAGGACCGCCGACGCGTGCTACGACAAGCTATTGGAAACGGTGCACGCGGCCAGTCGGGACAACGACGGCCGACCCCTCGATCCCGTGGAGCGGCTCAACACTCCGGGAGCGCTCAGCCTGCCTCACAAGATTGACGAGCGGGTACGCCGTCGCACCATCACGCCCGAGACGGTGCAGACCTGCCTGACCACAGCACATGCGGCCGCCGTGCCGCAGCTGCCGGCGGGAAGGCGTCCTCCGCGCGCAGCCGGCGGACGGAAGCTGGAAACCAAGCTCACAGATGGCGGGGTAAGCGGCGACGACCGTAAGCAGATCCAGGGCCTGCGGGACCTCTGGCACGACTCCTGGCCGCGCATCACCACCGGGTTCCCCCAGGACTTGGAGGTGGAATACGCGCTCGAACAGGAGATCCTCAATCTGGTTCGCGTATTGCGGTTGAAACTCGCCGGGCAATCCCACTTTGGCACCAAGCTCATAGCAGCCCTTCATGAGCGACTTCGGGTCGATGCGCTACGTGACCGTCCGGCGCTGGCACTCCACGACACGCACCTGCAGGGGTTCGCCTACGAGCTGAGCGATCAGTGTTTGTTCGACTTCCTGGACCTCGGAGCGTCACCGTGACCGCCGCCGGCGCGGCGGACGCCAGGCGAGCAGCACACCAGCGCAGGCTGCTGACCGAGGCGGATTACCACCAGGCACGGTTGCTGCTTTTACTGGCTGGCTTCACCGGCGAGGGGGAATCGTTCACCGGCCTCACCCGCCTGGTGAAGCTGGACTTCCTGCTGCGCTATCCCGCCCTGGTACACCGACTCCTCCCAGAGGAAACGCACTGGCCCGAGGGCACCGAACCGACGCGCGAGGAACTGCTCGCGGTGGAGAGCCGGATGATCCGCTACCGGTATGGCCCATGGGACGATCGGTACTACCCGATGCTAGGAGCGCTGGTCGGTCGCAGCATGCTCGTCTTCACCGGCGGGCGGCGGTTCTCGGTGGAGGTCACGCCCCAGGGCAGACGGCTCGCGGCTCAGTTGGCCGATCAACTGGAGTGGCGCCGCTCGGCCAAGCGTGTGGAGCTGCTGCGGGCACATCTTGACTTCTCCGGAGAGCGCCTGAAGAACATGATCTACGAACACCTTGACGAGGTCGCCGCGCTTCCACAGGGAGCCGAGATCTGACATGGCGACCAGACTGCGGATCCGGTCGCTGACCATCACCACCGCGAGCCACGAGCGCACCTACCGGTTCGCCGACGACCTGACGGTGATCAGTGGGCCCGTCGCCACTGGCAAGTCGACCCTGTTAATGCTCATCAAGTACGCCTTCGGCGGCAGCGCGGTGCTCACCCCCGCTGTCAAGGAGAACGTCCAGCTCGTTACCTTGGACGTCAAGGTCGATGATAACCCGCTGCTGCTGCGCCGCAACGTCGCCGGCGACCGCACCCGAGTCCACATCTTCGAGCCCGGCTCGGACGTTCCCCAAACGATCCTGTCGATACCCTCGCGCAAGGACGAGACAACGACTTCGCGCTATCTGCTCGAAGGACTCGGCATCCATGCCCACCGCGTCCCCAAGAGCCGCGGCCGCCGCAAGAGCGAGTTCACAACCGTCGGGTTCGGCGACGTGTTTGGGTACTGCTACCTGCAGGCCAAGACCATCGACAGTTCGGCGACGGGCCACCACGACTCCAGCCGTGACGCCAAGCGCATGACGGTGTTCGAAATCTTGTTCGGGATCATCAACCCCGAGGCGTTCGCGCTCCGTGAGGAACGCGACAAGCTCGTCGAGCAGATCGGTACACAGGACAGATCCTGGAGGGCCATCAGGGACTTCCTCAAAACTAGCGGCCACTCGACGCTCGAGGCTTTGCGTACCGAGCGGTGGAACGTCCAAGATCAGCTCCTCCGCAGCCAACGCGCCGTAGAGGACCTGCGCACGGACGTGGAGGCGCTGGTCCGCCGGGACCAGGAACAACGCGACCAACTCCTCGTCGCGTTGAGTCGGGCGGTGGCTGCAAGAGAAGCGGCTGCACTCGCACGCGAGACGGTCCGGGCCCGTGAAGCGGCACTCGCGCAGCTCAAGCTCGACTTGGCGCACCTGGACAAAGCGGCACTGGCCGCGAACCTACTCAGTCCCTTCGAGTTCGTCACATGCCCGCGCTGTCTTCAAGACCTCGAAAGGCGGACTGTCCACGCCGGGGAGTGTCTCCTGTGCCGCCAACCCGAACCGGACGCCTCGGCCGAGGAGGACGACGGCAGACGAACGCGCCTTACCGCGCAGGTCGTCGAGACCGAAACCCTCCTCCACACCGAAAGCGCCGATGCGGAGGAGCGCGAGTACAGGAGCGCGGCGGCCGAACTGGAAGCGATGGACGCGCAACGCCACTACGACGAACTCACCAGAGGCGCCGCCTCGCCCAGGATGCAGGCCATCGCCGACGTTAGCACGGTGACGGAAGGCCTTCGGCGGCAACTCGAGGCCATCGACCAGCGCATCGCCACGTGGCGTGTCCTAGAGAAGCATGAAGAGGCGATCGTCCGGCTCAAGACGCGTAAGCGAGAACTGGACGACCGGATCAAGGACCTAGAAGGGCAGCTCGAGAGCCGTACCGAGCGACTGGAGGAGATTTCGCGGTTCTTCGCCCAAGAAGTAGATCTCATCGGAGTGGAGGTCAACGGCAGACCCACGATCAATCCCAGGACCTACCTGCCCATGATCGGCGGCACTGACCTGGAGGAGCTACAGGCCAGCGGTGGAGGCAGCACGACCGCCATCAACGTCGCGTTCTCCCTCGCCCTGTTCAATTACGCGGTACAAAACCCTGACGTGTTGCTGCCCAACCTCCTGATCCTCGACTCGCCTCGTAAGGGCATCGGCCGCACCGAACGCGAGGACCAAGAACTCGCCGACCGCGTTTACCGGCGCCTGAGAACCCTCGCCCAGGCTCTCGCCGGACGTGGCCAAATCATCGTCGCTGACAATGACGCCGAACTGGGAGACGAACGCGACGTCACGCTGATCCCGCTCACCCAGCTGGAGTCCGCCGTACCAGGCGTGGCGAACACCGGCGTCGGCACCGCGGCGAAAGTCGAAGACCTTGACGAAGAAGAACAATGAGACCCTCATCATGGAGTCCTTCATCGTGGTTAGCCGTCGGATCCAGGGAAGGGCCGATGGTCGTCGCAGATCCGCCCGGGCCAGGTCCTCGCCGACCGGGCTACTCCTCCCGCCAACTACAGCCAACCGCACCGGCGGAAGATGATGGCTTTGCATTCCGAGCGAGGCCGAACTCTCGGCCAGCATGTGCGCATCCCCGGCATCGCTCTTCGCGCCGGAGGTGGAATGTCGTTCTCGATAGCGGGCCACCGACATCGGGTTGATCGCATACACCTGATAACCAGCTGCGACCAACGCCTGCACCTACGGACCACGATCGGTCTCTATCCCGATTCGCACATGTGCCGCGGCCTCGGCCGGATCAAGGCCACGGCATCCAACGGCTCTGGGCCGACTACCGCTGACGTCCGCAAGGGGGCAGCCTCGTCGAAAATTCATTCCCAGGAGTCAACTGCGCCCTCACTATCGGCGGCATGTGCGTGCGTTTCGCGAAGGGTGAAGCGGGTAGTGCCGGGCAGGTTCAGCCGGTGGAAGCATGTGCGGTGATGAGTTCGGTGAATAGTTCGGAGGGTTTCTTCCAGTGGTGGATCTTACGGGGTCGGTCGTTGATCTCGGCGGCGACCATGGCGAGGTAGTTGGGGTCGGCGGTGATGGTCACGCTCTTGGGGAAGTATTCGCGGACGATGCGGTTGAGGTTCTCGTTGCTGCCGCGTTCCCACGGTGAGTGCGGGTGGGCGAAGAACACCGGCAGGCCGGTCGCGGTGATGGTGGCGTGGCGGGCCATCTCGGCCCCGCAGTCCCAGGTCAGCGACCGACGAACCTGCGCCGGTAGGCCGCCGGTGGCCGCGATGATCGCCTGGCCGACGGTGAGCGAGTCGCGACCGGTTAGCGGCACCAGGATAAGAAACCGCGAGGTCCGCTCCACCAGCGTGGCGACCGCGGAACGGCCGTCCTTGCCGATAACCAGTCGGGTAGCTGGGGCGCATTGCTGCGCCCCAGCCCCCTCAGAACCGTGCGTGCGGCTTTCACCGCACACGGCTCAAGCAAGCCTCAAGGGGCTCACCGGCAGGAGAAGGTGCGGGATCGGTCGTCTCGGCGGCTCCGATCCGCTGTTGACATTGGGTGTGGAGGAGACGGAATCGTTGATTGCCCGGCCTGCTCTCGTCGGGGAATGCGATGTAGTTCTTGGAGATCGCCTTCCGGATGACGACCCGCCATGTTTCCCATTCCCGGGGACTTTGCGGCGGGTGGTCGGCATGCAACAGAAGCCCTCCGCAGATCGGGCAACGACCGTGTTGCGCCTGGAGAAGACGCGCGGTCGTGGCGTCGACTGGTGGAGGTGTTCCCTTGCGTCGCCGTTGAGCCCAATACGAGCCCAGGGTGGGGTCGTCAGGGGACGACCTTCCTTTGACCAGTTGGTGGCGGACGATCTTCGTCCAGGAGAACTTGAGTAGATAGGCGCCGCTGTCGCGGTCACCGAACACCCATCGGTCTTTCCTGGTCTTGTTGAACCGGCCGAAGTACTTGTCGCAGATCCAGTGCTTCGGCTTGTTCGGGTGGCTGTGTTTGGCCCACTTGTATGCGAGCGTCCACATGTGATTGTCCAGTGCCGTGAAGATCTCGCTGGACACCACCGTCCGGTAGTAGGCCGACCATCCCCGCACGATCGGGTTGATCTTCCTGAGCACCGCGACCGCGTTGGCCCCTCGCAGGGCGAGCATCTCGGTGCGCAGCCGTTCCCGGATCCGTCGTTGAGCCGCTGCGCTTGGTTTGATCAGCAGTTTGCCGTGATAGCGGCGGACAGTGAAGCCCAGGAAATCGAACCCGTCCTCCGCGTGGACAATGCGTGTCTTGTCCTCGTGGAAGGCGAGCCCCCTAGGCCTCAGCCATTCAGTCAGCCGTTCCTTGACCTGTTCGGCCTGCTCACGGCTGGTGCATATCGCGACAAAATCATCTGCATAGCGGACCAGCACGGGGCTGCCGCTGCGCGCACTCCCAGCATCTCTGCCGGTGGTGTGATAACGGACCCCTGCGGCTTCCTCCATCCCGTGCAGGGCCACGTTGAAGAGCAACGGGCTGATCACCCCGCCCTGCGGAGTTCCCTCCTCGGTCGGGACGAACCGACCGCGATCCACGACCCCGGCCTTCAGCCACCGCTGGACCAGTCCCCGAGCGGGGAAAGCACCGAGCACGGCCATCAACCGGGCGTGGTCAATACGGTCGAACGCCGCCGTCAGGTCCGCATCAAGTACCCACACACGCTGCGGGTTCTTCCCGTTGAGCGTGGAGTAGATGGCCCCGATCGCGTCGTGACAGCCGCGGCCGGGCCGGAAGCCATACGACTTCGGTTCGAACCGCGCTTCCCACTCAGGCTCCAGCGCACCCAGTGCCACCGCCTGCAGACACCGGTCGACGATCACCGGAATCCCGAGTCCGCGCTTCGTCGTTGTCCCCGGTTTGGGAATGAACACCCGCTTGACCGGACAGGGAATCCACGGTCGGGCGCGGTGCTGGACCCAGTGAGCCAGTTCGGCCTTGGACTGGGGACGCAACACCACCTTCCCGTCGACCCCGGCCGTCGCGCGTCCCGCGTTGATCTCCGTGACCCGCCGCACGCTCAGCAGCGTGTTCGATCGAGACCGGAGCATCAACTTCTGCAAATTGCGGACCTTCTTCAGGTCCCCTGCCCGTGATGCCGTGAAGATTCTCTGCCGCAGACGTCGTACGTTGTCCTCGACCCGCCGCCACTCGACCGACGCCCAGTCAAGATCCTCGCCCTCGGGTCCGTTCACCACCGCAGCAACCGCCGCAGCGACACTCGGCATGGTGTCCAACTTGTCCCTCGGTTCCGTCGTCCTTGCCCAGTGAATTCCGCACAGGCTCACCCGGCCCACGTCAGCCCCCTTTCGGGTCCGGGCAAGCACACCCGTATCCGGACGGTTATGCGGAGCGACCGGTGGAGAGGACCGGCCCTACGCCCCGAGTTCCCGTTTCCTTTCGGCTTCCGGCACTCGCTTCTTGGGCCATCCTGTTCCCGCTGGAGACTTGAGCCTTCCTCACGGTCAGCCGACCGAGCCGACTACGACCCGGACCCCAACGGGGTTTCCACGTTCCACACGAATGAGACACGACCGGGGTGGGTGCTCCCTTTACCCCGAGGCGGCGGTGTCCACCTGACCGGACTGACCTCTACCAGCCAGCGCCTGCCGCTTCTCAACGGCTAGCCATGCACCCCACTAACACATTCCATCGACGGGGCTTGGGATCACGAGGCATCATCGGGAGTTCACTTGCGTTCACCCGTCCGGTCTTCCCCTCGCCGGTAACTCCCGGATGGAACAGGAGCCCTTGGGCTTCCCCCCGAGCTTCGCACCACACCGTCACCAGCATCGCACGTCAAGGGCGGGGACGGGTCATACGGACACAGACCCGTGACTGCACCTACGGCCTCATCAACCGCCTCTCCACCATGGACAGCCCACTCAAATTCGTGCAACTTCGTGTCGCACG
>Ga0190272_10001538_pt1 | contig 11072 bp, 8 predicted proteins | sample Popmic504T_FD_133746 | JGI IMG/M metagenome (GOLD analysis project Ga0190272, IMG submission 133746) | Populus adjacent soil microbial communities from riparian zone of Shoshone River, Wyoming, USA - 504 T | ecosystem: Environmental > Terrestrial > Soil > Riparian zone | place: USA: Wyoming...
GGATTTCCCGGACCTCAATTTTCTGATCTATCATGCCGGTTTCAAGGGCGTTGCCGATTCGATGGAAGCCGTTAAAGACGGGTTTAAAACAAAACGGGACATCCCCTGGGTCTCGGACCTGTGCGCGATGCGAAAGCGCAACCCGAAAATGACCAATGTCTATATGGACCTCGGTACGACGTTTGGAATGACGGCCATTACCCAGCCGCTGCTGTGCGCCTATATGCTCGGCCTGATGATCGACGCGTTTGGGGAAGACCACGTTTTATGGGGCACGGATTCGATCTGGTGGGGAAGCCCGCAATGGCAGATCGAGGCTTTTCGTCGCTTGCAGATGCCCGAAGATCTGATGAAACGCTTCGGCTTCAGGCAGCTTACACCGGAGGTGAAGGAGAAGATCCTGGGTCTCAATTCGGCCGCCGTCTACGGTATCGATGTAAAGGCAAAAATGAACGCCATACCCACGGATTATATGACCAGGCTCAAGGAAAAATACCGGGCCGGCGGCGGGCTGCCCTCGAACACCCAATATGGGTGGATTCGGGCCTGATCAACGCAGAGGACGCCGAGAGCGCGGAGAAGAGAGAAACAGCGATGAAAATCTACATTAAACGACCGGCCTTTTTGGTACTTGCCCTATTGATTACAGGCTCGATTAATTCCATCTTTGGGCAAGCGGTCAACAAGGCGCCCGAGATCAAGCTCACCCCGGGGCAAACGGTTGTGATCGACGGGAAGATCGAAGACGCCGAATGGAAGGGCGCCAGTTCGTTTCCTGAGAAAAACGGCGCCACCGTCTTTTTCGGGTACGACGGGAATTACCTGTTCGTGGCCGTGCGCGGGCCGGCACCGGCACAGGGCTGGAGCCATTTGTATGTCAACGAGGGGGAAGACACCGGGGTCCTGGTTTACCATGCCTCGGCCGCGCTCGGGATGACGACCTACAGGCCCGGCAAAGACGGGAAATGGCAAGCGTCAAACCCGTTTTCATGGGAGCTGCGCGACCCCGTTATCAACCCGGAGGTCCAAAAGAAAATGGACGATTACCTGGTGAAGAACTTTTGGGTCGCGAATAACAACAATACAGGGAACCGAAACGAGATCGAATTCAAAGTGAAACTGCGCAGCGACAAACCGGTCCGTGTGGGCATCGTGTTCGCTGTTGGCGAAACAGGCCGTTACTTTTTTCCTGAAACGCTCTCGGACGATACGCTAAAAGAAGCGTTGGTCAGGGGAAGCACCCCGCCCGATCTCAAATTCGAGCCCGCACAATGGGCAGCCGTTACCTTGGAGAAAAAGAAGATAAAATGAAGCAAATATTGATACTTACATTGTTGATCCTGTCGACCGGCGCAACCGGTCTCGCGCAGGTCGGCGCTAAAACGAACGACGACGCGGCGGCGGTCCCCGACATGCTTTTCACCGCCATGCGGGCCAAAAACGCCGACGGCATCCGGGCCGTTTTTATCCCCGAAGGGCAGCTGGTGGCGATCGACAAGCCCAGGGACGGCAAGGGAATATCGAAAACCCGTGTTTTTACCGCCGACGCCTTTGCCAAAATGATCGCCGGGGCAACGGGTGGTGATTTTATAGAAAAAATGCCCGAAAAAGAGGTAAAGATCTCGGGCGATATGGGAATCGTTTCGGGCCGCTACACCTTCCACGTCGGCGACAAGTTCTCACATTGCGGTACGAATACCTTTCACCTGGTGCGCACCGAGGCCGGTTGGAAAATAGCCAACGGGGCCTCGACGCTGGAATTTCAATGCGATGCCGATCTCAAAGCGGTCGAGATCCCGGTCGTCGCGCCCGACCCGGCCGACGTGTCCACCATCGACGGCATGATCAAGGCGTTTTATGAAACGATCTCCGGTCCGAAGGGCCAGCCTCGCCAATGGGGCCGCGACCGCCCGCTCTATACGAAGGGCGTTCGTTTTATCCAGATCGGCAAGCCGAAGGACGTCCGGGTCGACATCATGGAGTATATGGATTACGTCAACGGCACCAACGAGTTTTTTCTGAAAGACGGCTTTACCGAGCGCGAGATACACCGCGTCACCCACCGCTATGGCAATATCGCGCAGGTTTTCAGCACATACGAATGGCAGACGGACGGGAAGAAGGCGAGCGGCCGCGGGATAAACAGCATCGAGCTGTTCTTTGACGGCACGCGCTGGTGGATATCCGGCGCTTCGTGGGAAGGCGAGCGGAAGGATAATCCTATCCCGAAGGAGTTTCTGCCGAAGAAATAGTTATTGTACCGCCGCCGACTCGGCGGCCGTCGCGTGGGCGACTCGCCCGCGCCGCTTTGAAGTAAAGGGAATATTTTATGTTGACTGGCTTTATTCAAAAGGGCGAAAACCAAGAAGTAACCACGAAAAAACACGAATCAGCACAAAAAACGCGGGTTCGTGTTGATTCGTGTAATTTCGTGGTTTCTTTTTCCTGTTATTTGCCGCTTACGCTATTGATCTTTGTTCTTCTAAGTATCGCGCTGACCCCGGTTTCAGCTCAGGATACGGCCCCGAAGTTGACCGCCGCCCAGTGGCAGGCCGACCTGGAATTCCTGGCCGACCGCATGGCCGCGCAGCACCCCAACATCTTCCGCCGTGTAAAAAAAGAGGAGTTCGATGCGGAGGTAAAAGCCCTTAACGGCCGGATACCCCTCTTAAGCGAAGATGAGATCCTCGTTGGCATTATGAAAGTGGTCGCGATGGTTCGCGACGGGCATACGGGACTATACCCCCGGGCTTATTTTCGCTCGGGTATCTACCCGGTTCGTTTCTACCAGTATTCAGACGGGTTGTTTATCCAAAAAACCGCGCCGGAATACGCGGGAATTGCTGGGGCCAGGGTGGTCAGGATCGGTAATTTGAGCGCTGAGGAAGCACTAAAGCGTGCCGGTACGCTGGCTTTTTCGGACAATGATATGGGTGCGAAGGACCTGGCTCCGATGTTCCTGTCGGTTCCGGAGCTGTCGGTAGGATTGAAGATCGGCGATGACAAGCAAAATCTGGGATTGGTAGTTGAATCGGGCGGCAAGGAGAGGACCGTTCAGATCAAATCTTCATTAAGCCTGCGTGAGCTTTTGCAGACCCCGGCAAACTGGGTCGATGCCGGTCCGGCTTCCGCTTCCGTCTCGGGCCGCCCGCTTTATCTCAAACACCCGGACGATATCTATTGGTTCGAATACCAAAAGGACCGGAAACTGCTGTATGTGCAGCACAACGAGATCGGCAACAAACCGGACGAGCCGGTGGCGGCGTTCTACAAGCGTGTGACGGAGTTCGCGGTGGCAAACCCGGTCGAGAAAGTTGTTATCGACCTCCGAAATAACGGCGGCGGCAACAACGGGTTGAACCGCCCGGTGGTGATCGGGCTTGTTAAATCAAAACTCGATGAGCGTGGCCGGTTGTTTGTTATTACCGGCCGCCGGACATTTTCAGCCGCGCAGAACCTCGTAAATGAGCTCGAAAAATACACCAATGCGATATTTGTCGGCGAGCCCACGGCCGGTCACCCCAACCACTACGGCGATAATCGCGCGATAACTCTGCCCAACAGCAAGCTCGAAGCACGCGTATCGACGCTCTACTGGCAGGATATGGACCCGCGCGACAACCGCCCCTGGACGGCGCCCGAGATCGCCGCCGAGGTTTCCTCGTCCGATTACCGCGAAGGCCGCGACCCGGCCCTGCAGGCCGTGATCGATTATGCGCCGGGTTCGAGCTTCCAGGACCTGCTCAACGCGGCGGCGGCGAAAGATCTGACCGGATTTGCGGCCAAATACCGCGCGTTTAAGAGCGATCCGAGCCATAGATTTATCGAAACCGAGGCCGTGTTGAACCGTTTTGGGTATACGCTGCTCGGGCAGAAGAGAAATACGGACGCGCTGGAGATTTTCAAGCTGAATGCCGAAAGCTATCCAAAGTCGGCAAATGTTTACGATAGTCTTGGGGATGGTTATCAGGCCGTCGGGAACAAGGAAGAGGCGATCAAAAGCTACGAGAAGGCGCTGGCGATCGATCCCAATTACGTGTCCTCGCTGGAGCAGATCAGGAAGCTTAAACAAACACCGTGAGGTATTTATGAAAAGACGAGATTTTTTGCAGCAGACAGGTTTAGGGTTGGCAGCGATAGGCATAACCGGCTGCGTTTTGCGCTCCGATGCGATGCCGACCCGCGGTACGGCTGAGGCCGATGCTTCGGAAATGCCTTTCGGGACGTTTCCGACGCCTTCCGGAGGCGATGCCGACCTGAAGCTTACCGTATCGCGCCAACTCGGCCCGTTTTATCGAAGCGGTTCGCCGTATCGGGCCAAGCTTACACCGCCGTACGAACCCGGCCCCGTTTTGGTCGTTACCGGTACGGTTTGGTCCTTTGAAACAAAAAAGCCCTTGCCGAATGTGCTGCTCGACCTCTGGCAGGTCGACAGTCAAACGGCCACTTATTCGAACGGCAGCGGCGATTTCAAGAACCGCGCGCGGCTCATGACCGATGAAAACGGGGCATATGAATTCGAGACCGTCCATCCCGTACCCTATAGCCCAGGCCCGAATTTCTGGCGCTCGCCTCATGTTCATTTTATTGCGACAGTTCCGGGGCATAAGAAATTGGTAAGCGAGATGTTTTTCGTCGGCGATCCGAAGCAGGACATCGACAGCCTTTTTCATCCCTCGCTATCGGTCCCGGCGGTTAAGAAACGCGTTAACGGAAAGGAGTATGAAACGGCGGTTTTCGACATAGTTTTGGAGGCCGAAAAATCCGGGAAATAGGCCCGGTCGATCTTTGCGTTCTTTGCGCCTTTGCGTGAGACTTCCGAAATTAATAGAGGTTATTATGCTTAAAATTAAATTCTGTATTTTTCTTATAGTCATTTCAGCGCTCGTAGCAGCGGCGCAGACGACAAATACCCGCCCACAGCGCTCGCCGCTCGATCCGGGAGTTTGGGGCGTGGTCCTCGATAACCCCGCAACCAAAAATGTCACCGTCAAGCGTGATATTACCTATTTCACCAGCCCGGCCGGCGCCCAGACCATCGACGTCTATACGCCTCCCGGAGTAAAAAACGGCCAAAAGCTCCCGGCCGTAATATTTCTCAACGCCATCGGCGACCGGCCCGGCGACAAGGTCAAAAATTGGGGCATCTACAGCTCGTGGCCGAGGCTTGTGGCCGCCCATGGGATGGTCGGGATATCGATGGACGCCGATGGCGAGCGCATCCAGGAGAGCCTTCGCACGCTGTTCGATTTTTTAGGCAACGATGGGGCGAAGCATGGGATCGATGCCGATCGCCTCGGCGTTTACGCTGCCTCGGCAAATGTTACGCAATCGTCCATTTATCTCATGGGAGAAAATGCGCATAAGGGGATAAAAGCCGCCGCGTTGTTCTACGGCTCGGCGACCGAGGCAGCATTGCGCAAGGACCTGCCCGTGCTGTTTATCCTGGCCGAGGGCGACCTTGGCGGCGGTATCGGGCAGAGCATTCCTACGCTGTGGCAAAAAGTAACCGATGCACGCGCGCCGTGGACGCTCGTTTTCGCCAGCCGTATGCCGCACGCATTCGACGCTTTCGAGGACAATGACGAATCGCGCCGGCATATAATGCAGGCGCTTGCATTCTGGAAAACGCACCTCGAACCGGTCCCGGCCCCCGGTTGGGAGCCATCTCCGGCACGGGCCATCGTCTCGGCTACCTACGGCAGCGATTATCAACGCACCGCCGACCTGCTCGTGAAATATACCGCCGATAACCCGACCGATTTTCAAGGATTCGTTGTTTTGGGGCGCACAATGTCGCAGCTTCGACGCCCCGATGATGCCGCCGCGGCGTTTGAGAAAGCGATAGCGCTTTCGCCCGATGACCCCCGCGCCCACGCAGGGCTGGGCCAGCTCCGGAGCGGCCAGCGGCGTTATGAGGACGCCGCGCGCCATCTTCAAAAAGCAATCGCGGGCGGGTTTCGCAGCAGCTTTATCTACGGCCAGCTGGGCTACGCTCAGCTCGCACTAAAACAGAATGCCGAAGCCATTAAAACATACGAAAATGCGTTCGCGGCCGGCATTCCGCCGGGAGCTAACACGCGCGGCCTGGCCTATTTCAACATGGCCTGCGCATACGTCCGGCTCGGGCAAACGGACAAGGCTTTTGAGATGCTCGGCAAGGCCGTTGACGAGGGGTTCAAGACCCGAGCGACCTTTGAAGGCGATGAAGATCTTGCGCCCTTGCGGTCCGACCCGCGTTTCGCGGAGCTTCTAAAACGGCTTGTACAGCCAGCGGCGTAGTAAAATGGACACTATATGAAATACAAAACGTGGTTAATTTCTCTCTTCGCTGTAACGCTTTTTCTTTCCTTGTCGCCGTCTCTTTATTCGCAGGGGACAGGCGACGGCAAGGTCACCGAAAGAAAGGATTTTGCCTTTGCTCCATTCGATCAGGTTAAAGGGCTGGGCAGGGTAGTTGCGAAGGAGGATTACGAAAAGGCGGCGGCCGATACGCGTTTCCGGATGGAAGAACTCAAATACATGAGCGGCGGCATCGCGGTTTCGGCTTATCTGTATGCACCTAAAGATACCGCCGGCAAACGGCTTCCCGTAATTATTTTTAATCGGGGCGGTTACATCCGGGGCAATATAGGTTATGAGGTTGCGGCGTTCTTTAATCGGCTTGCATCCGCCGGATTCGTCGTGCTTGCGCCGCTCTATCGCGCGAGCAATGGCGCCGGCGGCAAAGACGAGGTTGGCGGCGCCGATGTTGACGATCTTATGAACACCCTGCCGCTCCTCAAGTCGCTCGAATTTGTTGATACCGCCAATTTATTTATGTACGGCGAATCGCGGGGTGGGATGATGACGTTCCAGGCGGTCCGGGATGGCTTTCCGGTAAATGCGGCCGCGACGTTCGGAGGCTTCACCGATTTTGAGGCTCTTATAAATGCCCAGCCGGATCTTTATCAACCGCTGGTCAAGACGATCTGGCCGGATTTTGAATCCCAGAAAAAGGCGATCATAGAGAGACGCTCGGCTGTTCGGTGGGCTGATAAGTTGAACACCCCGCTGCTATTGATGCATGGCGGGGCTGACAAGTCGGTCGATCCTGCACAGACCCTCGCTCTCGCTGGGCTGCTTCAAAAATCAGGCAAAAGCTATGAGCTGATAATTTTCAACGGCGACAATCATACCCTTTCCCGGAACCAGATCGAACGCGATGCGCGGGCCGTCGCCTGGTTTAAGAAACATATCAAGTAATGAAAAATAAACTGTTTTTATTAATAATCCTTTGTCTTTTATCCACTTTCGGCGCGTTTTCCCAAACGGCCGTTACCGATTCGCCCGCGCTTCGCCAGAAATTGCAGGCCAAACTCGACGAGTGGCACAAGAACGGCAAATTCCCCGGGGCGACGGTCGGCATTGCGCTTGCCGATGGCACTAGTTTCGGCCTTGCCACCGGCTACTCCGAGCTGCCGGCGAAAACGTCGATGAAGGCATCCGATCTGATGCTTTCGGGGAGCGTTGGGAAGACCTATGCCGCCGCCGTCGCGATGCAGCTCGTTAAAGAAGGGAAGTTCGCGCTCGACGACAAAATTGAGAAATACCTCGGCACCGAACCCTGGTTTTCGCGCCTGCCAAACGCAAAAGATATCACCATCCGCCAGCTGATGAACCACACCAGCGGGCTCGTCCGCTATGAATTCAAGGACCAGTTTACAAAAGACCTCACCGCCAACCCGGGTAAGGTCTGGAAGCCGCAGGAACTCATCGCCTACATTCTTGACACCCAGGCGCCTTTCGAGGCCGGGAAGGGATGGGATTATTCCGACACGAACTATATTGTGCTCGGAATGATCATGGAAAAGGTAACGGGCAAAAAATTCTATGATCTGGCGCGCAGCCGCGTGCTCGCACCGTTAAAGCTGGAGAATACGCGTCCGTCCGATAGCCGCGAGATCAGGGGGCTGGTGCAGGGATACGCCGGCGCCGCCAATCCATTCGGCGGGAAGGACGCGGTGATCGAGAACGGCAAGTTTATCATTAATCCCCAGTTCGAATGGACCGGCGGCGGTTACGCGTCGACCACCGAGGACCTCGCCCGCTGGGCAAAAATGATGTATGAGGGGCGGGGCTTCCCGCCGGAGATGCTTCCGGAGATGTTAAACGGCGTCGCCGCGCCGATGCTCGGGCGCGAAACCAAATACGGCCTCGGAGCGATCCTTCGTACGACCCGTGCGGGGCCGACTTACGGCCATAGCGGCTTTTTCCCGGGCTACATGACCGATATGATGTATTTCCCGGAACATAAAATTGCCGTCGCCGTACAAGTAAATACAAGCGTTCCGCAAAATTTAGGCAAGCCCTTGGGGCGAGTGCTGGTCGAGATGATCGAGGCGATGGTTGGCGAAAAAGCGGCCGCGCAGGCGCCCGCGAAGAAACAATTCGTCATTGTTTTGCATCTCAATGCTAAATACCAGGACGAAAAGAACTGGACCGAGGCTGACAACCAGGCCGTCAACCGGCATTTTGAGAAGGTCCAAAAACTGCAGGCCGAAGGAAAACTGATCCTGGCCGGCCGCACGCTGGTCAAAGAATCGATGGGTGTCGTAATCGTCGAGGTCGAAACAGAGGCCGAGGCGCGTAAGATCATGGAAGACGACGATGCGGTCAAAGCCGGCATCATGTCCGCCGAGGTGTTCCCGTTTCAAACGGCGCTGCGGCGTCAATAAATCACACGAACCAACACGAAAAGGCAGTTTTATTCGTGTTGATTCGTGTAAATTCGTGGTTACGTTCTTATGTCTGCCCCCACGAATCTTAGATTCTGTAGATACTTTTTTATGCGAAGCAAAGGAGATTTCCAATGAATAAATCTAAAGCTATTATTGTTGTTCTCTGCCTCTTCTTATTTTCGCAAACCGCTCTCGCGCAAACCTCCAAAGCCAAACAGATCGATGCCTACATAACCCCGTTTGCCAAAGCCAACCAGTTTTCCGGCGTCGTCCTCGCCAGCGAGAACGGCAAGGTAATTTACGAAAAAGCATTCGGGTTGGCGAACGCCGATTTTAAAATCCCGAACCAGCTGAATACACGGATCGGGATCGCATCGGTCACCAAGCTGATGACCGTTATTATTCTAACCCGCCTGATCGAGGAGAAAAAGATCGCGCCCGAGGATAAGCTAAGCAAGTATATTCCCGATTTTCCGAACGGCGAGAAGATTACGGTCCAGATGCTTCGAAGCCACCGCTCGGGCATTCTGCACCGCGTAATGCCGCCGGAGCAGGAAACGGTCCCCTACACCTCGGCGGAATTTGTCGAAAGGGTCAAACAGTCGAAACTGGCGTTCGAACCCGGCGCCCAGCGGCTTTACAGCTCCGGCGGTTATGCCGTTTTGGCCAGGGCGATGGAGATCGCGTCGGGCAAATCTTACGCGCAGCTTTTGCAGCAATATGTCTTTGACCCCGCCGGTATGAAGGACTCGCTCGATTTTGACAGCTACGCGATCATGGACCGCCGCGCGCAGGATTACCTGGCCGATGCGGGTGGGACCATCAATGCGTCGCTCAAGGACTATTCGTTCCTCGTCGGTGCCGGTTCGGTTTTCAGCACGGCCCCTGACGTTCACAAGTTTAGCGAGGCGATCATTAGCGGGAAATATGGTGAGCGGGTAAAGACCGACTGGCTTTCGCCGGAGACGAATACCATCAGCGGCAGCGGAAGCACGAATGGGCACCGCTCGTATTTTGAGATCGAGAAAGACAAGAAATACTCGTACGTGATGCTCGCAAACATGGGTTCGGGGGCTTTTGACATAATCTCGACATCTGTCCGCGAGATCCTGCTGGGGAAAGAGCCGACAGTCAAGAATTTCACCGCTCCGAAAATCGTTCCCGATGCCAATAAGGACCTGAACGAGTTTCTTGGACGCTATGAGCGCGAAGATACCAGCAGCATTCAAATGGTTATCAGGAACAACATGCTCTATGCCGGCGATATCAAGCTTAATTCAACCGGCGCAGACCGCTTTTTTGAATTCAAGTTTTTCGGCGAGGTGACCTTTGTCCGGGACGCGTCAGGCAAGATCAAACATGTGGAATGGGCGTCACCGGGCCTTAAGTCAATATGGATAAAGAAATAGATTTGTTCGTGGTTCCAGTTCTTAATCGTTGATATTTAGACTTTGTAGTGTTTCTATAAGCTTTAAGAAAAAATAAACCACGAACCACCAACCACGAACAACGAACCCCGAACAACATATAATGGGAGAGATAATATCATGCGAATTTCCTATCGAATCTTTATATTAGTCCTTTGTATTTTCCCGATGGGCATTTCCGCCCAAACCGTTACGCAGCAGTCCTATAAACAGGCCCGCGAAGTTTTAGACAAGGCCGTCAGTGCCTATGGCGGGGTCGAAGGCCTGCGCTCGATACGTAATTTCACGATCCTCGCCGAAGGCGATCTCGTCCACCGCAATCAGAGCCGTAAGACCGGGATGTCGCAGCGCACAGCCTACAGCTCGGAGCTTGTTATCGATGTGAAGACCGGGCGGTTTTACCAGCTCGGCAAGGGCAGCTACCCGATCGGTTTCAATTGGCACCAGGGTGCAATGTCCGACGGCAAGGATGGCGCTTTTTTCGACTATATGCGCAAGACCTACAACGCCGCGCCCAATATTAACCCCGCTGCTTTTCGCGGGCGGCTACGCATGCTGCCGCAGATGATCGTCGGTAATGCGATGGAACGCGCCTCGCGCCTGCGCTACATGGGCGCGGCCCAATTCGATAAACGCGGCCACCAGGTAGTCAGCTTTTCGAACGAGGACGGGGCCGAGGTCGCCCTATACTTCGATGATAAGACTGGTCTGCTTTCGAAATTCGAGACGCTCGGCACCGATCCTTTTACCGGCGATACCGTCACCGAAACCATCTTTACCGGCTATCGAAATGAAGGCGCCCGGCCCGTTCCCACCGGCAGGGTAATAAAGGTCGGCGGGGAAATGACGGAGGAAATTAGGTATACGCAGGTTTCCTTCGATGCCGAGCTGGCCGACGACAAATTCAAGCCCTCGGCCGAATTTA
>Ga0190272_10001539_pt1 | contig 11070 bp, 6 predicted proteins | sample Popmic504T_FD_133746 | JGI IMG/M metagenome (GOLD analysis project Ga0190272, IMG submission 133746) | Populus adjacent soil microbial communities from riparian zone of Shoshone River, Wyoming, USA - 504 T | ecosystem: Environmental > Terrestrial > Soil > Riparian zone | place: USA: Wyoming...
ATTCCGACCACACACCCGAGGACGGTCGCCATCACAATCGACCACGGGGCGACTTCAGCGGGAAGCGGGGTTTTCCACTCGATGACTTTTGCGATCACGACGCCGAGCACGATGCCTACGAGCGCTCCGAGGGTGCTCAAAGTTGCGGCCTCAACCAGGAACTGCCTGAGGATGTCGGTCCGTCGCGCTCCAAGCGATTTCCGGATGCCGATCTCGCGCGTCCGCTCGGCGACAGCGACGAGCATGATGTTCATGATCACGAGGCCACCGACGACGAGTCCAATCGCCGGGAACGCGGTGCCAGCCATCGTCATGACTTTCTTCAGCTTGTCCATGAATGCCAGCGCGCTCGCCGACGTCTCCATGAAGAAGTTGTCGGGCTGGCCGGGGCGGAGTTTTCGGCGGCCGCGCATCACCTCGCGTACCGACTCCATCGCGTCCCCGAGTCCAAGAGCCGACGGTGCCTGAACCATGATTCCGTCGACGTCACCGCGCGGATTGGTGTGGTGGTGCAGCGGCGAATTGTACGGGGCGAGCGCGACGCGATCGAGCGATATGCCGAATACCGAGCCCTGCTTCTCGAGCACTCCGACGACCGTGTAAGGCATGCCCCGGATCCGGAGCTCGCGACCTATCGGATCGAGATCCGGAAAGAAGTAGGTGGCGGTCTCATCCCCGATGACAACGACTGGAGTTCCGGCTGTCATCTCCTGCTGAGTAAGCGGCCGGCCGCGCGTGACGTCGTATTTCTTGATCAGGAAGTAGTCGCCGTCGACCGCGTGTGCCTCTACCTGCTTCGGCCGCGCGTGCGGCGAGGAGGCGAGAATGAACTCCTGGCTTTCAACGGCATATCGGGATCCGGGAGGAAGCGCGCTCGCGACGAGCGGAAGATCGGAGTGATAGATGCGCGGGCGGCGAAGCCACGCCCTCCACTCTTCTTCGGACCCTGCGCCGTCTCCGAACCACGGAAAGCGACGCAGCGTGAACGTGTTCACTCCCAGCAGCTTCGCGGCGAACTCGTTCTCCATGTAGCTGCTCATGCCCTGCACGATGGAGATCACCGCGATCAGGAACATCACGCCGATCGTGACGCCGAGCAGCGTGAAGAAGCTTTTCAGCTTCTGCACGCGAATCTGCGCCAGAGCGAGCCACACCGCTTCGCTGAATGGCACGCTAGGCCTTGAGGGACCCGGGGATTTCGACCTTGGACAGGAATTTCTCGCGGCGCTCATCGCTCGAGATGAGCCCGTCGCGCAGCACGACGACACGGCGCGCATGGGCGGCAATGTCGGCCTCGTGCGTGACCATGATCACGGTCTGACCTTCCGAGGACAGACTCTCGAACACCCTCATGATCTCCTCCGACGTGGTCGAGTCGAGGTTTCCGGTCGGCTCGTCAGCGAGGAGGATCGAGGGTTTGTTGACCAGCGCGCGGGCGATCGCGACTCGCTGGCGCTGGCCACCAGAGAGCTCGTTGGGGCGGTGATGGATGCGGTCGCCGAGCTGCACGCGCTCGAGCGCTTCCGTCGCGCGCTTTCTCCGCTCATCGGAGCCTACACCGGCGTAAACCAGCGGAAGCTCGACGTTGTGTAGCGCGCTCGCGCGCGGAAGCAGGTTGAACGTCTGAAACACGAAGCCGATCTCGCGATTTCTGACGCGCGCGAGCTCATCTTCGCTTTTCTCTGACACCAGCATTCCGTTGAGCCAGTACTCGCCGGCGTCCGGAGTGTCGAGACAGCCGATGAGATTCATGAGCGTCGACTTGCCGGAGCCGGACGGGCCCATGATCGCGACGTATTCGTTCCGTCGGATCGCGACATCGACGCCGCGGAGCGCGCGCACGATCTCGCCGCCCATGTCGTACTCGCGCTTGAGCCCGCGAGTGACGATGATCCAGTCCTTCTCCGGCGCGACACCGGAGATGCCTGTGACCGCTTCCCGCTCAGCGGTTGTGCTGAGCGGTATCTCGTCGGTTGCCGGCATCAGTTGGCCGCTACGGTGGTGCCGGGCTTCTTCGGATCGGCTTTCTGCGCCTTAACGACAGCCCCGTCCTTCAGCTCGCGGATCGCCTGGTATGTCCCGCCCACGATTTCCTCTCCTTCCTTGAGACCCGTCAGTACCTCGAAGAACTTCTCTCCGGCTATACCGACTTTTACGGGGCGGAAGCTGACTTTGCTGTCCTTGCCCACGACGAAAACGCCTTCGACATCGCGTCGGCCAACCTCTTTCGCGGGTGCCCTGCGTCCGAGCGTCAGCGCGCCGCTGTCTTCCTTGGCAATTGGATCCTCGTCCTCGCGCACGGTCAGCGCGATGATCGGAATCGAAAGCGCGCCTTTCCTCTGGTCGGTGATGATCTTGGCGGTTGCCGAAAAATCAGGACGCGTCTCGGGAGGAGCGTTCAACAGCTGAATGGTCACCTCATAGTCGATCGCCTGGTCAGCCGAGGCCGCCTGGCCGCCGGTGCTCGCGCCCTTGACGGAGCTGTTCGAAATCTCGGAGACCCGGCCGACGAACGTGGTGTCGGGAAATGCATCGAGCTGGATCACCGTGGAATCGCCGATCTTGACCCGGGAGACGTCGGTCTCGTCGACCTTCACCTTGGTTTCGAGCAGGCTCATATCGCTGATCGTGAGAAGCATCGCTGCGTCCTTGTTCAGCGTGCCCATGATCGCGGATTCGCCCTCCTCGACGTTCAAGCGCGTGATCCGGCCGCTCATCGGGGCAGTGATCGTCGTCTTGCTCAGGCTGCTCCGCGCGTCGCGCATTGAGGCCGTGGCCTGATCGACGGAGTGAACCGCCGCCTCGAGCTGAGCCTGTGCGACTTCCACCTGCGTGCGAAGCTGTTCGATCTGTTCATCTGAAACCAACGTCGGGTTGGCCTTTTTGAGCGCGAGAAGCCTGTCGTAGTTGCGCTGCGCCTGCGTGAGCGCAGGTCTGGCCTGTGCGACCTGCGCGCGCGCCGAAGCGACGCCAGCCGTCGCCCGCTCGGCGTTCGCCTGGTACTGAGAAGGATCGACCTCGAGCAGGAACTGTCCTCGCGTCACCATCTGCCCTTCCTGCACGGCAAGACGAACGACGCGGCCCGTGATGTCGGCGCTGACGTTGACCTTTGTGTGCGGCTGTACCTGTCCACTCGCCGTCACCGATGCGACGAGATCACGCCGCTGCACCTTTTCCATGCGAACCTCGGTCGCCTTGTTACGGCCTTTCATGGCGCTCGTGATTCCGATGATGAGGACGGCCAGGATGAGGACTCCTGCAACCGACCACTTAGTGCGTTTTTTCATATGTCGATCCGATTAACGAAGGGGTTTGCCGACGGCGCTCTCGAGGACGGCGAAGGCTTTGTGGAAATCGTAAATCGCGTTGATGCGATCACTTTCCGCGCGCTCGTACGTCGCGCGCGACTGCGCGAGATCGACGAACGTCGTGGCTCCAATTCTGTAGCGGTCCTGCATAAGCTTGAGCTCCTGCCTCGCCTTGGCGGCGTTCTGCTCCTGTAATGCTACTGTCTTCTCAGCGGTGACGAGAGTGAGATACGCAGCCGTCACGTCCGCGGTGAGGGCCAGCTCCCTCGCTTTGACGCCGTAGCGCGCATCGGAGCGGCTGGCCATCGCTTCCTGTACCCGCTGCTCCCGCGCAAACCCATCGAAGAGCGGCAGGGACAACACGGCGGAGAATGAGCGCGGCTGCTTCGTGAAGTTGAATGGAAATCTCGAATTCCCCTGCCGGATCGCCTGGGCATCGGCATCGGTGAACGTGATCGCGCCGCACTGCGCGAGATTGTTGCTGAGATTGAGTGCGGCCCGGACCTCCTCGGTGCGAATGCAACCCAGCCGCGACGCTTCCGCCTGCGCCATCGCCTGCTGGACGGGGAAGTTGGAGTTGGTGAAGCCGTAGGTGTAGCCGCCGATTCCGGTGCTGAGCGACAGGGTGGGCGAATACTCTCCCTGTTCACGCCGCACGTTGAGGTTGGCTACTCGCTCACGCGACCGCAGCGCGAGAACCACCGGGTTCTGGCGGTGCGCGGCGTCGAGCAGATCCTCGAGCCGCAGGTTCGTGGGGGTGACCGTGAACTGGCTCACCAGCTTCACGTTCGGCGGCTGCTCGATGCCCATCAACTGGAACAGCCTCAGCTTTTCGATCTCGACGAGGTTTCTAGCTCTCAGCACCTGGACCTGTTGGATCCCGAGCGCGACCTCGGCGCGTTGGATGTCGAGCTGCGTGCCGGATCCGACGATCTCGCGAGCCTGTGCCAGCACCAGCTCGGTCTGGGATGCGACGACGAGCGAATCCTGGAGGTCCGCAGTTGCTTCGGCCTGAAGCGCCAGCAGATACTGCTGGGCGACGTTGCTGCGCAGAATCTCGGTCGCGCCGGTGATGTCAGCTTCGACAGCGTCGCGGCTCGCGCGCTGGAGGCTCGGATTGATGAAAGACGCACTGTTCAGGCGGTAGTTGAGTCCGATCTGATAGCTGGACTGATTTACGTCGGAGCTCGCGCCGAGCGAAGTGCCGCTGAAGATCTGCTCTCCTGCCTGCTGGCGCTGAACGGACATCGATGCATCGGCAGTGGGCAGCAGCTGACCATAGGCGGTACGGACGCCTGCCCGCGCCGAGACGCGGTTGTTCAGCGTCTGCTGGAGCTCCGGGTTGTTGCGCCGAGCCAGATCGATCGCCTGCTGGATGGTGAGCGTGGTCTGGGCCGCTGAATCGCGGGGGAGAACCTGCGCAGATGCCGGAACGGCAGCTGCGACGAGGGCTATGAAAAGCAGTTGTCGCATCATTATAGGATTGGGTGGCTTTTGGTCAGACGTACGTCCAACTATACAACTGAGTTTCAGAGCGGAAAACACCCAGTTTTTGCTTTCGCGGGAACCGACTTATTCAGCGGGTGCAGGCGCGAGAAATATCCGGTCGCTGATCTTTCCGTAAATTCGCTCGTACAAACGCTTTCCCTTTTCGGCGGACGCGAGCGATGGCCTGCCGATCGAACCGGCGCTGCCGCTCGGCACCTTGAGCGTACCGCGCCGGTAACGCCTGAGCTGCTCGCGCGACATCATATAGTCCTGTGCGATGTCGGGCTTCACCATCTCGGGAGCCAGAAAGAGCATTATCGACGTATCGACCTCGTCGCCGTGCATGGCTTCCTTCTGCCCTTCCAGCAGGTCTGACAGATTCACGCCGAAAATATCTACTACTCTTACGCGCGCCCCGGCGGTGATCACCGTCGCCAGCGCTTCCTGATGCGGATCGTGGCCGTGAGCGGTGAGAAGAATGAACTCGCGGATGCCCGTCGCTTCCCAGGAGTCGATGAGATCGTTGAGCAGCCGGTGGAGAGTTTTTTTGCGCAGGGATGCGTTTCCGGTGAACCCTTTCTCGGTGTCGACGTTGACTCCGTACTCCACCGTCGGCGCGCGAAGCACTCCATATTCCGCCGAGAGATCGTCGGCCATGTGCTCGACGATGATCGTATCGCAGCCCAGGGGGAGATGAGGCCCGTGTTGCTCGCACGTCCCTATTGGGACGATCAGCCGTGGATCGTGACCGAGGATGGTCGCGATCTGCGAAGGGTTGAGCTCCTTGACCCGCAGCGGGCCGGATTCGGGAAGGGAGGAGGGAAGGGTCATCGCATCAGCAGGTAGCATCAATGTAAGAAGCGGGACGCAGAGACGGCGCGCAATGCTCGCGCTCGCCTCCGTCCCCCTGTTTCTGATGGCGATGTGGGTGCGTGCGCCGTTCTTGCCCGGCGCCTCTGGCCCGCAGCCCCGTACCGACGAGCGTGCTCGCACAGCTGACGGCGCGCTGCGGGCGCTGGAGCGCGCGATCGCGGAAGCCATTGAGCGCCTCGACGTCCGTGCCGCCGCGGCGCTCGACGCCCCGCCTGATGCAGGCGAGGCTTTCAAATTTCTGGCGTCGCGAACGGCGCAACGCGACGGCGAGTCCGTGGTTCTTTATGAGCGAGGCCGGCCGCTGGCCTGGGCCGGGCTCGCACGCGCCGGCTCGGACTCGGTCAGCCTTCCGATCAGCGTCGACTTCGGCGATTTCTACTCCACACTCAGCGTTGCCAAGACGGACGGAACCCGGCGAGCGGTGGCGACGGCGGTGCTTCAGGCCGTGCCTCCGGCCGATAACCTCACGGAATCGCTCGCTTCGCAGGTAGCGCTCTCCGGCGAAGTCGAGTCGTACGTTCTCGCACCCGGCGATGACACTTCGGCCGGCGTGGTTGTTCTCGCCGTGGATAAAACACCGCTTCTACGCGCGTCAGCGAGGCTCGCGACAGCGGAGGAGGTTCGGTTTCGCAAAACGGCGACCTGGCGCGCAGCAGTCACCATCACGCTGGTCGCGCTCGTCCTCGCGTTGCTTGCATTCGTATGGAAAGATCGCCGCGCCCTTCCGGAGCGTTTGTTCGCGCTTGCTGTCGCACTTGCCATCACCGCGCTCGTGCCGTGGAACGCCTTCTCGGGCACGTCTCGGCTTTTCGACCCCGCATACTACTATTCGCGGCTCGCCGGGCCGCTGACGGCCAACGCGGCCGCGCTGCTCATAAGCACGACGCTGATACTCATGGGAGTGTATGCCACGCTTCGAGCGTTGCGGCGGACGCAGTGGCCGCGGACCTATGGGGCAATCGGCGCCCTGCTGATTCTGGGAATCGGCGTTCCCCTCGCGGCCAACATTGTCAGGGGCATCGGCCAGCCGCCGTGGGGCTCCACGCCCGGTCTCTGGCTGTCGTGGGAGATTCCGCTTTTTCTTTTCCTGTTCGCGGTCCTGCTTCTCGCGTATTGCATGGTGCGCGTTGCATTCGGGCGGCAGGCCCGGGTCTCGTTTCGTGCCGCGCTCATCCTGGCATCACTCGCCGGAACGGCGGCGATCAGCGCCCTCTGGTCGACGACGTCACGTCAGCGGGTGCGGCTCGCCGAAGAGGACGTTGCACGACTCGCGGAGGTCGACGACTACGCGTTGATCCTGACCCGGCGGCTCGCATCGGCACTCGCGGACTCGCAGCGTCCGTTGACGCGATCCGCACTTCTCAAGCTGTACGCGACGTCGGACCTGCGGTCGGCCGAGCTTCCAGCGACGCTCAGCGCATGGGACGCCAGCGGGGCACGCATTGCCGAGTTTGCGATCACCGCGACGAGACCGGACTCGGAGTTCGTGATGAGGACAGTCCGCGAAGTCATCGCGACCGGCGAGTCCGATACACGTAGCATTCTCGGCTCGACCGGCGGTCAAATCCTCTCCGTCATCCCGCATTCCGACGGCGGCGCGACGTCGCTCCTCGTTCTGCCCCGAACGCAGCTGCTGACCGAGAATCCTTATGCCGCTCTTCTCGGAATGAGCCGCGGCTCAGCCGGCGATCCGCCCTACGCCGTTGCGCTTACCGATGCATCACTGGCGATTCCCGCCAGCTTCGACCGGCTGCGCTGGCACCGAACCGGTAACGAGCTGCACGGAGACCGGCTGATCGGGACCTCGAACGGTATCATGCGCGCGCACGTCGAAATCGATCTTCGCTCCCGGTGGGCGCGGGCCGAGCGCGGGCTCCTGCTGCTGCTTCTGAACATTCTTCTCGCCGGACTCCTGTGGCTCATTGGAGCGGCGGCGGAGCGTGGATTCGTGCGCTGGGTTCGCGTTCGAGCGGCTCGCTGGGTTTACACCTACCGGGCGAGACTCACGCTTGCGCTCTTTACGTTCTTCATCGTGCCGGCCATCGCATTCGCGCTTTGGTCCTACCAGCGGCTGCAGAGCGACGACGAGCAAACTCGCGAAGTGCTGGTGCGGGAAACACTGAACGCGGTCGGCTCGGGAAATGAATACGATCGCCTCCCCGCGGCGGCCGAGCGCTTCGACACACCTCTGTTTCTCTACCGGAACGGATTTCTCGAGCGAGCAAGCGACGCGCTTCTCGACGCGCTCGCACCGGCGGGACGGGCTCTTCCACCGCCTGTGCAGCTGCGGCTGTCAACCGCCGGCGAGCTTTCGGCTTCCTCGGTGCAGAAGCTGGGCGACGCGCGAATGCTTTTCGGCTACAGCGCCTCCGTGGGCCCGTCCCGCGAGCGACTCGTACTTTCCGCGCCGGCGAGAAGTGACGATCTCGTGCTCGACCGCCGCCGCCGGGATCTTGGCATGCTGGTGCTGTTCGCGACCGCAGCGGGAGCGCTTGCGGCGCTGTGGTTGAGTGGAATCGCGGCTAAGCGGCTCGCCCGCGATCTGGAGTTGAGCCGCATCGAGGTAGCGCGCGCCGAAAGGGTTCTTGCCTGGGGCGAAATGGCGCGCCAGGTCGCGCACGAGATCAAGAATCCGCTGACGCCAATTAGACTTGGCGTGCAGCACCTGCGTCGCGCCCGGAGTGATCCCCGCGTCAATTTCGATCAGGTGCTGAATGAAAACGTGACGCGGATTCTCTCGGAGATCGATCGTCTCGACGAGATCGCTCGGTCGTTCAGTCGTTACGGGAGTGCCCCGGCAGATCTTCCTCCGGCGGTACCGATGGATGTGGCCGCGGTCGTGCGCGATGTCGTCGATCTGGAAACGATGGGGGATCGTGAAGTGAGATGGCGCGTTCTTGGAGCGGACCGCCCCGCGTGGGCGATGGGCAGAAAGGACGAGATGCGCGATGTTTTGCTCAATGTTTTTGAGAACGCCCGGCTTGCGGGTGCGCGGCATGTCGACGTCATTGTGAGGGAGGATGAGCGCCGCGTCACGATCGAGACTGTGGATGATGGCGCGGGCATCACGCCCGCGGTGTTGCCGCGCATCTTCGAGCCGCACTTCTCGACACGCACCACGGGGAGCGGGCTCGGCCTCGCTGTCACGCGCCGACTGATCGAAGCATGGGGAGGCGAGATCGCAATCACTAGCGAGAGCGGGAAGGGAGCGAGAGTGCTCATCGCGCTCGCGCGCGGAGCGGCCACGGCATGAGCGCGCCCGACCGCGGCGTCGTTACACCGCGTGCGACGAAAATGCGGCCCGCGCACATCTTCGAGTGGCAGCTTCCTCCGGATTGGGCATGGGGACCCGGTGGCATGTCCGGCGACTACAGGCATTATCAGGAAGTGATCGACGGTCTCGGCCGTTCACTCGCGCTCGTCACAGCGCCGGATCCAGCGCATACCGCGTGGCTGTTCGCTGAGGCTCAGCAGCTCGCGCAGCGGAGCCATCCGTCCATACCAACGACGTATCACTACTGGACCTCCTACCGCGAAGGGGGACGAGGACCGGGCTACCTCCGCCGGTGGGTCACGGGCGAAACCGTTCGCTCGCGCCTCGCGCGGCTCGGTCCCGCGGACATCCCGTACGTTCTGCAGCTGTTGCGCGGAGCGTGCTCGACACTGGCGTATCTGCACGACGGGGGAATCGCGCACGGCGGCCTGAACGGCGATGCGCTGTGGACCACCCCGACCGGCAGGCTCTGGATGCTCGAATGGCAGTGGGCGGTTCCGCGACAGTCGATCCCACCGGGAGTTCGACCGGGCAACGGCTCGATCGAAGTCCGGGCGCTCGATGCGCCACGCATCATCCGGTCGGAGCTGCCCGAGCCGCCCGAGTGGGCCGGCAGCGACTGGATCTCAACCGCTGCCAGCGATCAGTGGCAGCTGGCGGCGCTTTGCTACTCCGCGCTCGCCGGTGAAGCCCCTCCCGCGCGCGAGATTCCTCCCGTGAAGTGGCTCCGGCCCGAAGCTCCAGCCGTAGTCGCAGGTGCGCTCGACCGCGCTCTTTCCGTCAACCCGGAGGACCGCTTCCCGTCGCTCGCCGTGCTTCTCCGGGCAATCGATCGAGGTGACCCCTCTCGCAGCGTGGTGATGGTTCGGGGAGAGCCAGACCGGTCGACGCGGGAGTCTCCCGAAGCGCGCGTGCGCTGGGCGGTCGGCGACGACTACGAGATTCTTTCGCCGCTGGGAAGTGGCGCGTTCGGAACGGTGTGGCGCGCGCGTGACCTGTCGCTCGAGCGGGAGGTCGCGCTGAAAGCTCTCCATCCTTCAGTCGCGCGCGACGATCGCGCGGTGCGGTCGTTCTGGAGAGAGGCGAAGCTCGCCGCGCAGCTCGCCCACCCCGCGATTGTACCGATCTACGACTGGGATTCGAGCGGCGACCTGTCGTGGTATACGATGGAGCTGGCGGAAGAAGGCTCAGTCGCGAGTCTGGTCGCGAGGAGCGGAGCTCGCTCGCTAGCCGAAGTCGCGCCGCAGCTGGAGCAGGTGCTCGACGCGCTGATCGTCGCTCACGCCAACGGAATTCTGCACCGTGATCTGAAGCCGGAGAACATTCTTATCGACCGGTATCAGCGGTGGCGCATAACGGATTTCGGCATCGCCAATGTCACGGGTGAGGACCACGCCGGGACAACCGGTACGCCGGCGTTCGCTGCACCCGAGCAATTGCTTGGTGAGCCACAGGGTCCCGCCGCGGATTATTTCGCGCTCGCCGCGATCGTGATCTTCTCGCTTACAGCCGAGCCGCCTTTTGGCGACGACGAACCAAAGGCGATACTCGCCCGACAGCTCGGTGAGGGCGCGGATCTCGAGAGGTTTCCGACCGCGTTGTGCAACTGGTTCAGGATTGCCCTTGCGCCTGAGCCGGCGAAGCGCTTCGCGGATGGTGAAGCGATGCGAAGCGCGTGGAAAGCCGCAACGGCCAAAGTTCTGGCGCGCGAAAAGGGCGGCTGGTGGCGCCGCGTGATCCCTTGAGATCGCGCTTGAAGGAGACCTAACTGCAATAAACCTAGTGTTTTATGCGGTCGACGCCTCGCTTTCCGTTCAAAGCCGCTTAACTTACGCGCACACGGGCTGACTGGCGTGGCACTTGCAAGCCGACACCCGTCGACGAGACCGGATACCATGGTAGCAATTCACGGCGATGTCACTAGCGCCACTAAAAAGACTTGCTAGGTTTTGCGGATGTGAAATGGATGTCCGAGGAGCGCTGCGCGCTCACTTGGAAGTAACGTCTTCACGACGTAGCGCGCGACCGCGGTAACCGCTGGAAAGAAGTTCCACCCTTTGAGAGGAATCACTTTATGTTGAGAAGAAGTTTGACCGTCTGTTCGATGACGGCCTTGCTCCTCGGCGG
>Ga0190272_10001540_pt1 | contig 11066 bp, 10 predicted proteins | sample Popmic504T_FD_133746 | JGI IMG/M metagenome (GOLD analysis project Ga0190272, IMG submission 133746) | Populus adjacent soil microbial communities from riparian zone of Shoshone River, Wyoming, USA - 504 T | ecosystem: Environmental > Terrestrial > Soil > Riparian zone | place: USA: Wyoming...
CTAGGAATTCGGGCGCGAACTGCTCGCCCCCGAACACCGCCACGTGCCGCAGGACATAGTCCAGTTCCAGCTCCTCCAGCATGATCGCGACCTTGCGAACATTGGGACTGGTCATGCCGTAGAGGGTGAGTGTCGCGCCGCCGTCACTCATGCAGCAGGCCTCCTTGTGTCGAGGCCGCAAGGTAAGCGGTTCGCGCCGGCCTTGAACAGACCATTCCCGCTCAGGCGGCAAAATAGCCGTTGCTCGCCGGCACTGGACATCTCTAAGGTTTGGGATCGACAATGCTTTGCCACCTCTATCTCAACTCATGGAGGTGCAGGCGTTCGGCGGGACTTCTCGATCCTGACCTTCTCTTCTAGCCGCCGCATGAGCGCCCTGGCGCCGGAGTCCAAGCATGTCCGATCAAGCCGAGTACACGCCACCGAAAGTCTGGAGCTGGAACAAGGAAAGCGGCGGGCGCTTTGCCGCCATCAACCGGCCGATCGCCGGGCCGACCCATGACAAGGACCTGCCCGTTGGGCGCCACCCGCTGCAGCTCTACTCCCTGGGCACGCCTAATGGCGTGAAGGTGACGGTGATGCTGGAGGAGCTGCTGGCCCTGGGCCACGGCGGGGCCGAGTACGACGCCTGGCTGGTCAACATCGGCGCCGGGGACCAGTTCGGCAGCGGCTTCGTGGCCGCCAACCCCAATTCCAAGATCCCTGCCCTGGTGGACCGCAGTGGCCCGCAGCCGATCCGGGTGTTCGAGTCCGGGGCGATCTTGATGTACCTGGCCGAGAAATTCGGCGCCTTTCTGCCTACCGAGCCGGCGGCGCGCGCCGAGACCTTGTCGTGGCTGTTCTGGCAGATGGGCAGCGCGCCCTACCTGGGCGGCGGCTTTGGCCACTTCTACGCCTATGCGCCGACGAAGATCGAATACGCCATCGACCGTTTCGCCATGGAGACCAAGCGGCAGCTGGACGTACTCAACCGCCGGCTGGCCGAGAGCGAGTACATCGCCGGCCCGGACTACACGGTGGCCGACATCGCCATCTGGCCTTGGTACGGCGGCCTGGCCAAGGGCGTGCTTTACGAGTCTGCGGAGTTCCTGGCGGTGCACGAATACACCCACGTGCAGCGCTGGGCCGACATGATCGCCGAGCGGCCGGCGGTACAGCGCGGGCGGATGGTCAACCGGACCTCTGGGGAAGCGTCGACCCAGCTTCATGAACGCCATGACGCCAGCGACTTTGAGACCAGGACGCAGGACAAGGTGCAACTGGGCGAGTAACGGGGTAAAATGACCAGCTTCTCTCAACAGCGCTTCACGTCGCCGGACGGCCTGACACTTGTCGGCGACGTCGGGGGGCCTCCTGGCGCGCCCGCCGTGATCCTTCTTCATGGTGGCGGACAGACGCGGCATTCCTGGGCCGGCGCCATGCAGCGGCTCGTTACCGACGGCTATTTCGTCGTCAACTTAGACGCTCGCGGACACGGGGACAGCGACTGGTCGCCGGAGGGCGACTACTCGCTCCCCAAACTTGCGTCCGACCTGCGGGCTGTTCGCGCCACTATTCAGGGGCCGGTGGCCCTGGTGGGCGCCTCGATGGGAGGCATGACCAGCTTCTATACCATCGGCGTCAGCGAGGAGCCGTTTGCCGATGCGTTGGTGATGGTCGACATCGTCCTTCGACCCGCCGTGGAAGGGTCGAGGAAAATCCGCAACTTCATGACGGCTCATAACGACGGCTTTGCGAACCTGGCCGAAGCGGCCGATGCCGTTGCTGCCTATAACCCGGATCGACCGCGCCCGTCCGATCCGAGCGGCCTTCGCAAGAACCTTCGGCTGCGTGACGACGGGCGGCTGTACTGGCACTGGGACCCGCGGCTGCTTGCCGCCAGGCCCACCACCGAGCCGCCTTCCTTTGTCGAGGCGCTGGCGGAAGTCAGCGGGAGGGTGACGCTTCCCACATTGCTGGTGCGCGGCGCGCGCAGCGACGTCGTCGACGACGCGGGCGTCGCCGAGATGTGTAAACTGGTTCCGCAGACCGAGGTCTACGAGGTCCCAGGGGCAGGACACATGGTGGCGGGAGACCGGAACGACGCCTTCAACCAGGGCGTAATCTCCTTCCTCAGCCGCCACCTTCCGGCGCGCTAGGCGCGCACGTGTCCCAGGACCCGCCAGCCCCGCCGCCGGTTGTGCCGCTGGTTTCCGACGAGCAGTGGCCCGCGGAGGTCGCGCACCTGCGGCAAGGCTTCGCGGGGGCGCTGAACGTCTATCGCGTCATGGCTCATCACCCGCGCCTGCTCGCCGCCTGGGAAGCCCTGCGCAACCACATTGTGCTCGGGAGCACGCTGTCTCCTCGCCACCTTGAAATCGTCATCCTTCGCATCGGCCATCACTGGAGTTCGGAGTACGAATGGAAGCACCACGTCGTGCGCGGCCGCGCGGCCGGCCTGTCCGACACCGAGATCGAGCAGGCGCGCGCGCAGCCGGTCACCTGGCCCGCGCATGAGACAGAGGCGATGCTGCTGGCGGCGGTCGACGAGTTGCTTGATCACGGCCGACTGACGGCGGTGACCGATGCCGCACTCCGGAGCCGCATCGGTCTTCAGGGCGTGCTGGACCTCATGGCGACGGTCGGGATGTACACGACGCTGGCGCTGGTGACGAACACCTTCGACCCGCCGATAGAGCCCGAAATCGCCGAGCGACTTGCCCTTGGCAAACCCGCCCAGGCCCCTGCTTAAGATCGCGGCTCCCCACTGTCCACAATGCGGACGACGAATTTTGCGCATCCGTTCGCAATTTGCGTACTCATGTTGGAATAGTTGCTGGGTCGGGGTCTGACCGCCGCAGCAATCAACGATGCAGATGCAAAATCTGCCCAGGGGAAGCGTCAGCATGGCCAGCGTAATCAATGTCGGCGGTCCGGCCGCCGAAGGCGCCGAGGATCACTTGGCTGACGTCGCGTGGCCGTCTGCAAAGACAGGCTGGTACGCCGTCGGCGTTCTCGCCGCGGCCCAGGCCTTCAGCGGGCTGGACCGGAACATCCTCAACATCCTGGTTGAACCGATCAAGGCGGACCTGGGGGCGTCGGACGCCCAGATGGGCCTGCTGCTCGGCTTTGCGTTCGCCATCTTCTACACGTCCATGGCGCTGCCCATGGGGCGGCTAGCGGATCGAACGACGCGAAGGACGGTCATTGGCTTTGGCATGACCTTCTGGTGCGCGGCCACGGCCGCATGCGGCCTGGCCTGGAACTACACGGCGTTGTTCTTCGCTCGCATGTCCGTGGGCATCGGCGAGTCCTCGCTCAACCCCGCCGCCTTCAGCCTGATCTCCGATTACTTCCCGCCCAAGAAGCGGGGGGCGCCGCTCAGCGTCTTTATCGGCTCCCAGGCCTTCGGTTCAGCGGCCGCCCTCTTCGGCGGCGGCGCGATCCTTCAGTATTTCGCGGTCACGGGCGCACAGGCGTCCTTGCCGCTGGTCGGCGACTTGCAGCCCTGGCAGGTGGCGTTCCTCTGCGCGGCGGCGCCCGGTCTGATCGTCGCCGCGCTGCTCTTCACCCTCCGCGAACCTGACCGAAAGAGCCTGGCGATGGGCCAGACTTCGGCGGGGCCGAAGGAGGACCACGCGTCGGTTGCCGACGTGATCAAGCACCTGAAAGAGGAAAAGGGCATCTACCTGCCGCTGTTTGGCGGCATCGCGGCCCTGATGTTCGTGGAAATCGGTCGCGGCGCCTGGATGCCGACCTTCTTCATGCGCGCGCTCGAGTTCCAGCCAGCGCAGGTCGGTGTGACCATGGGCACCCTGGCGCTCGTGTTACCGCCTTTGGCCGTTCTCATTTCCGGCACGGTCAATGAGCGCCTCGCCCGCACCCGCAAGGTCGGCGACGCCATGTTCGTCGCCATGGCCACCGTCGCCCTGCAAGCGCCGCTGATGATCGCCACCACGCTGGTGGATTCTCCCGCCCTCGTCGTCGGCCTGATGATCCCGCAGGCGCTGGTGGGCATCTTCCCGCTCGTGATGGCGCCGGCAGCCATCGCCCTGGTCGCGCCCAACCGGCTTCGGGGGCAGATCACCGCCGTCTATCTGCTCAGCATCAACCTTATCGGTTACGGGCTTGGCCCCGCCTTCGTCGGCTTCCTGAGCGATACAGTGTTCACCAGCCCTGATGGCGTTCGTTATTCCATGGCGGCCACGTCGATAATCGGCATGCCAATCGTGGTGGGCTTGATGTTCCTTGCGGTTCTGCGCATCAACAAGCGCGTGACCGGGGTCGCCTAGCGGCAACACAGATCCACTTCAGACTTTTCCAAGAAAAGACGGCATCAACCGCGCTGGCTTCTTAATGTTCGCCATGCGGACAAAAACCTCTTCTTACAAGGTCGGCCCTTGCTCTTCGCGGCGCCCACCGTCCAGTCTGAAAACAAAGCAGGGAGATGACGATGAAGGGCTCGCAGGTCGCCGTAACTGGAGTAGGTGAGACCGCCTATGTCCGCGCCACCGATCGATCGGTGCTTGAGCTGATGGTGGAGGCCGCGCGCAAGGCCATCGCCGACGCGGGCCTGGAGCCCAATGACATCGACGGGATGGTGGCGCCGGCCGCCTATCACCTGGACGAGATCCAGTTCGCCCTCGGCATCGAAGACATGCCGTTTACCGCCGCCGCCTCGATAATGATCGCCGGGGCCGCCACGGTCGGTTCGGGACTGCAGCTGGCGCAGCTGGCCATCGAGAGCGGCCTGGCCAAGCACGTGCTGGTGCCGTTCGGGCTCAAGTGTTCGAACCCCGGAGGCCCGCGCGGCATCCACTCCAGCGACCCGCTGAAGGCCGACCTGGAGATGCCGGTGGGCTACTTCGGCCAGCCGGCCTACTTCGCCGCCGTCGCCAACCGCTATGAGTACGAATTCGGCCTCACCGAAGAGGAACTGGCATCGGTCGCGATCTCGACCCGCAAGTGGGCGGCGCTGACCCCTTCGGCGCAAAAGCGCGATCCGCTCGACATGGCCGGCTACCAGCGTAGTCCGATGATCGCCACGCCGTTGAGGATTGCCGACTGCTGCCTGATGACCGACGGCGCCGGCGCCTATGTGGTCAGCAGCGTCGAGCGGGCCATGGACATGCCGCAAAAGCCGGTGGTCGTGGCCGGCGTCGGCACGGCCGCGGGGTCCCTGCCCCTTTCGCAGGCCCTGACGCAGAACCGCAGCCTGCTCGAACTTCCGGCGCGCAAATCCGCCGAACGCGTTTTCGCCATGGCCGGCGTTGGCGCCAAGGACCTCGATCTGGCTCAGGTCTATGACTGCTTCAGTCCCAACGTCGCGGTTCAGGTCGAGATGCTGGGGCTCGCTGAAGAGGGCCAGGGCTTCAAGTTCTTCGCCTCCGGCGCCGGCGCGCCCGGCGGCAGCATGCCGGTCAACACCAGCGGCGGGCACCTGGCCGGCGGATATGTTCCCGGCATCAACCTACTGATCGAAGGCGTCCGCCAGCTACGCGGCGACCGCGGCGAGGCTCAGGTGGCCGGCGCCAGGGTGTGCGGCGTCGCCGGCCTGGGTGGCAGCAGCCACGCCACGGCAATCCTGACGCAGGTGCAGTAGGATGGGTATTCCGCAATTTCCGCCGCGCTTCGACACCAGTCTCGTAAAGCCCTTTTACGAAGGATTGGCCGAAGGCGAGCTGCGCATGCCCGCCTGCCCCGAATGCGGCAAGCTCCACTGGTATCCCCCCGAAGTGCTGCCCTGCCATCCGGAGCGGAAGGCCGAGTGGCGCTCGGTCTCGCCGGAGGGGAAGGTCTATACCTTCACGACCGTCACCCGCAGCCTCCTGCCCGGCGACGACAACGCCACCGCCCCCTACGAGGTGGTGTTGGTCGAGCCGGACGCGCTGCCCGGTGCGAAGATCGTCGGACTGTTCGTCGGCGGCACGCAGCCGAGTTGCGGCCAGAGGGTGCGGCTAAGCCCGGTCGATACGGGGGGAGACGTCAGCCTTCCCGGCTTCCAACCCGCGGCGGACTAGGCGCGGCGTGCCGCTCGATGACTGACAGGCCGATCCGCGTTGGTTTCATCGGCCTCAATCCCGACGGCCAGTGGGCGGCGACCGCGCATATTCCCGCGCTGAAGGCTCTGCCTGGTGACTATGAAGTTGTCGGGGTGGCCAACACCACGCTCGGCAGCGCTCAAAAGGCCGCGCAGAGTTTCGGCCTGCGCCACGCATTCGAGGACGCGCAGGCGCTTGTCGGTTCGGCTGAGATCGACCTCGTCGTCGTCACCGTAAAGACGCCGCACCACTTCGTGCTGGTGAAAGCCGCGCTGGACGCTGGCAAGCATGTGCTTTGCGAATGGCCGCTGGGCAGGGATCTCGACGAAGCGCGGGAGCTTGCCGCGGTGGCTGAGGCCAACGGCGTCGTGGCGGCGATCGGCAACCAGATGCGGGTGGCGCCGGAAATCGAATACCTGCGGGGACTGGTCGCCGACGGCTATGTCGGTGAGGTCCTCTCCACCACGCTTGTGGGCAGCGGTGGCCAATGGGGCGGGCAAACCGATGCGAGCCGCACCTACCTCTACGACCGGTCGAACGGCTCGACCCTGCTGTCAATTCCGCTGGGCCATACGCTGGCGGGCGTTCGTGAGGTGCTAGGCGAGTTCGCTGATATTCACGCCAGGATGATGATCAGACGCCCGACCGTTCACGTGACAGATACGGGTGAAACGCTGCCGAAAACCTCGCACGATCAGATTCTGGTGCAGGGCGCGCTTGCCAGCGGGGCGGCTATTTCCATCCATTATCGCGGCGGCATGTCTCGCGGAACTAACCTTCTGTGGGAGATAAACGGCACGGACGGCGACATCCAGGTGACCGGTCAGAGCGGCCACGCCCAACTTGTCCAGCTGTCGATCCGGGGCGCTACCGGGGAGGCTACGGAGATGGCGCCGCTGACCCCGCCGGCGGAGGCTTATCAAGGATGGCCGGACAGCCCGGTCGCGCGCAACGTTGCTCGGATCTATGCCCTGATCGCGCAGGATATCCGCCAGGGAACACGCTTGGCGCCGAGCTTCCGGGACGCCGTGGCGCTTCACGAAATCCTCGATCGGATCGAGCGCTCGGCCGCCCGCCACCAGCCGGGGTGACGGGCGAATTGTGCTCGCGACCCTCTAGTGCTTGGGTGGCGTGGTGCGGGTCTCTTCCAGCCGCAGCCGGGTCAGGCGCAACGTCTTGATGTACCACCGCCCGCCGACCAGTTCGTAGGTCTCTTCGTAGTGGCCCCACCCATGGCTTTTCTGGGAATCCGTATCCGACATGTCTTCCATGGCCCACACCCCGCGCGCGGTGGTGGGAGAGGTCAGTTCGATTTCCGGCATGTGGCCGTGGTGTACCGTGAGGGTATGGGCGTGCGTCTGGCTGACCCGAGCGACGATATTCTGGCGGCCGACCACTTCCTGCGGCTGGTTATTGCCCCGGCTCCAGCCCGTGATCGAATTGTCGGAGGTGACGCGCATGATGGCGTCCGGCGCGAAAATCTTGCCCCATTCTTCCCATTGTTTGGTGTCCAGCATGCGGAAGTACCGCGCTTTCAGGCGCTTGATCGCCTCAATATTGCTGAGGTCTTCGAGGGTGTACTGCCGAACCACCGGCTGATGCAGGTCCGCAGAAGGCGCCGACAGCGTCGGAACCTGCGCCGTGGCGGGTCCGGCGACCAGGGAAAAGGCTAGAAAAGCAGAGGCGGTGGCTTTCATAAGAACATCTCCCGGTGGTGGCGCAAAGTCGTTCAGCTAACGATGGTCCAAGCTGGAACATCACCTTCCACACGCTAGTAAAAACACTGCACACCGGCAACGCTCCGCGTCAGCCGGCCGTATCTACTTCGATCCCACCGGCATCTGCCGGTCGGCGGTCAGCACGAGCCATGCGGCCGGCAACATGCCCAGGGCCGCGAACACGAATGGCCCATCGGGACCGCCCAGGGAGAACAGCCCGCCCGCAAACGACGGGCCGACCACCCGGGCCAGCGCGCTGGCGGCGGCGTTGGCGCCGAGCGCCGACCCCTGCTGCTGCGGCGTGACCGCCCGCGACACCAGCGAGCCGATGCAGGGCTGGCAAAGCGAGTGGGCCATCACCGCCCCGGTCAGCGCCGCCATCGACAGGATCATGAAGGGGCTGAACATGGTCAGCAGCAGCAGGCCCGCGGTGGCGATAAGCGCCACCCAGCTGGTCATCACCTCGCCCAGACGCCGGGCCGAGACCCCGGCCAGCAGCCCCTGCCCCACGGCCGCCGCCCCGCCGGCCAGGGCGATGGCCGCCCCGATCTCGCGCGGGCCCCAGCCGAAGCGCGCTTGGCACCAGAGCCCCAGGGTCGACCACACCGCCGAGAACGCGGCGAAGGCGAAGAAACTGGCGCCCAGCAGGCGGCGCAGCATCACGTTCTGATAGGCCGCGACCAGCCCGCTGAAGCGCTTGCCCGCGGGCGCCCGGACGACCGGCCCGCGCCGCCCTTCGCGCACGAAGAAGAGGACGCCGGATGTCGCGGCCATGCAAAGCGCGGCGGCCACCAACAGCGGCGGCCGCAGGCCGGCGCTACCCGCTTCTGGATGGGCTAGCAGGCCGCCCAGCGCCGGGCCCACGACGAACCCAATCCCGTACGCCACCCCGATCAGCCCCAGCCGTGACGACAGCCGCTCCCGGGGGCTGACGCTCACCACGTAGGACTGGATGACCGACATATTACCGGCGAAGAACCCGGCCGCCCCCCGCGCCACGATCGCCAGCCAGATACCCGGCGCGAAGGCCAACGCCAGATAGCCGGCGATGGAGAGGGCCATGGTGAGCAGCAGCACCGGACGGCGTCCCACCCTGTCCGAAAGCCGCCCCCAGAACAGCTCTCCGGCGAACTGGCCAAGGGAATAGGTGGCGAAAAGCAGGGTCACCTGCCAGGTCGGCGCGCCGAACACCTCGGCGAAGAACGGCAGCATGGGAACGACGATGCCGAACCCGATCACGCTGATGAACACGCTGAGCAGCAGGACCGGCAGCGCGTAGCGGTCGCTGGCCTTATCGGGGCTCGAAGGGTCGCCCGCGCTGGTACCCGTGGAGGTTGTCACGCAAGAGGCCTGCTCATCCGCGCTTGCCCTGCTCGCGCTTGATGCGCTTGGCGATGGACCAGCGGTGCACCTCCGACGGACCGTCGTAGATGCGGAAGGCGCGGATATCGCGGAATATCTGGTGGACCGGGGTGTCGTCAGTGACCCCCAGGCCACCGAGGATCTGGACGCAGCGGTCGGCGACCCGGAACAGCGCTTCAGAGACCGCGACCTTGGCGAGGCTGGATTCCGCCGTGCCCGAGCCGTGGCCGCCGTTGTCGAGCACCCAGGCGCACCAGTCGATGGTCAGCTCGGCCTGCTTCAGGTCGATCTCGTTGTCGGCCAGCATGAAGCCGACGCCCTCATGGTCGATCAGCGGCTTGCCGAACGACTGGCGGCGGCAGGCGTAGTCGACAGCGATGTCGTGGGCGCGTTTGGCCGCCCCCCACCACCGCATGCAGTGGGTCAGGCGGGCCGGGGCCAGCCGCACCTGGGCGTACTTGAAGCCCTCGTCGATCTGGCCCAGCACCTGGTCGGCGGGGACCCGAACCTCCTCCAGCGCCACGACGGCGTGGCCGCCCGGCATGGTCCGGTCGATGGTGTCCATCACCCGCTCGATGCGAATGCCCGGAGTATCCATGTCGGCCAGGAACATGGTCGCCCCCTGCTCGGTCTTGGCCATGATGATGCCGAAGGCCGCGCCCTCGGCGCCGGTGATGAAGGTCTTGCGGCCGTTGATGACCCAGTGGTTGCCGTCCTGGCGGGCGGTGGTCTGCATCATCGACGGATCCGAGCCGGCCCCGCCGTCCGGCTCAGTCATCAGGAAGGACGAGCGGGTCTGACCGGCCGCCAGCGGGCGCAAGAAGCGCTCCTTCTGCTCGAGGCTGGCGACCTTCTCCAGCATGGCCATGTTGCCCTCGTCGGGCGCCATGATGTTGAGCGCCACGGGGCCCAGCGTCGAATAGCCGGCCGCACGGAAGACGGTGGCGATCTCGCGATGGTTCAGGCCGTGGCCGCCGAACGCCTCGCCGACGTGGGGCGACAGCAGGCCGGCGGCGCGTGCATGGCCTTTCAGCTCGTTGGCCAACTCGTCCGACGGGCCGTGCCTGCCGATGCGCGGGTCGCCCTCATAGGGGATCACCGTATCGCGGATGAAGGCGTCCACCTTTGCGGCCAGCGCGGTCTCGCGGTCGCCGCGTGCAAGTTCGATCATGACCGCTTCCCGCGCCCTGTAGCCGTCGTCACCAAGTCGTCTCTCCTCGTAAGCGCGTGTGTGTGCTGACAGCCCGATCACGGAGCGGCAAGCGTCACTTCCTTCATCGAAACGGCCGGGTCGAGGAGCTTTTCCCGATCGACCGCGCGGCGCGAAAGGATCAGCTGCTTGCCCATCATGAACTCGGGCGGGGCGTTGATCGCCTCGACCGATTGCACAAGGTCACCCTTCAGGTGGAAGACGGCGAACCTTGCCGTCGCGGGATCGCCGCGCACCACCAGGTCATCCGCGTCATAGGCATAGCCGGCGATCTGAAGCTTCAGATCGTACTGGTCCGACCATTGCCAGGGGCATTCCCCGGACGGCCGGGGACGGCCGGTGATCGCGGCGGCGGCCTGCTTGGCCTGTTCCAGCGCGTTGGGCACGCTCTCCATCCGGCCCATACGCTCGTAAATCGGCATCGGCCGGTGCGCCACGTCGCCGATGGCGAATATCTGCGGATCGCTGACGCTGCGGGCGTCCAGGTCGACCACCACCCCGCGCGCGGTTTCCAGCCCGGCCTCGGCGGCGATCTCGTCGTTGGGCGTGGCGCCGACGCCAACCACGGCGACGTCGCAGGGGATGATCCGGCCGTCGGCCAGCCGCACGCCTGTCACCTGCCCGCCCTCGCCTTCGAAGCCGACCACGCTGCAACCAAGTTCGAACGTCACCCCATGCTGCTCATGATACGCGCGGAAGAAGTCCGACAGCTCTTCGCAGGCTACCCGCGCCAGCAGCCGTTGCTCGCGTTCCAGC
>Ga0190272_10001541_pt1 | contig 11066 bp, 9 predicted proteins | sample Popmic504T_FD_133746 | JGI IMG/M metagenome (GOLD analysis project Ga0190272, IMG submission 133746) | Populus adjacent soil microbial communities from riparian zone of Shoshone River, Wyoming, USA - 504 T | ecosystem: Environmental > Terrestrial > Soil > Riparian zone | place: USA: Wyoming...
GGTGATCCTCAAGGCGCTCGAAGGCTTCGGGCCACTCGGCCTCGATCAGGGCCAGCTTGGCGACCATGCGGATGTCGCCGCTGACTGGCGGGTCGATGCCGGCGGGGCGACCGTCAGCGCCCGACTCGCGCTCTTCGAGCAGCCGCAGGCGGCTCTCAAGGTCGTTGTTGAATTGCTTGACGCGACGCGGGTTACGGCGCAGGCCGGCGGCGACGAGGTTGACGAGTTCGCGCGCGTGGTCGTCTTTGAGGCCGCGTGCATCAATCAGCGGCTTGAGATGATCGGCGATGTAGCCACGCATGTCGTCGGGGAGGATTGCCCGGATCGGCAGTCGGGCGCTGAAGAACTTGGCCAGGTATTCATCGACGTAGCGGCGAATCGCGAGCTGGTCCTCCTCGCGGGAACGCTCGGCCTCCTTGGCGACCAGATGGCGACGCAGGGCCTTGTCATCGACGGAGACGACAAAGACGACCTGCTTGTCGACGGTCTCGATCGCGCTGGAGCTGGGCCGGGTCCCCCCCGCGGCCGCCGGCTCGAGGTAGGTCTTGATAGTGCTCAGCATCTCGATTGCGCTCTCGGGCGAGCAGCGATCGAGATTGTCGATTGCGACGACAAGGCGCTGCGAGCGCAGGGCCTTGAGCAGATCGGTGAACTTGGCAGCGAAGCGATCGGGGTCGCGTAGGGCGCGAACCGTCGCCGTGTTGGCGTTGACCACAACCGTCTGGCTAAGCAGGGTGGCGAACGTGCCAACGGTGAAGGCGGCGATGCTGGCGAGCACGGTCTGGCCGAAGTTGCCCTCAAGGACAGACTCAAAGACACCGAGAGCGACGAGAAGAGCGGCGATGCCGGCGAAGCCGAGGCCGATCAGCACCGCGCGGCGCAGGCGAGCCTTGCTGAAGCCGAGCGACTCGTCGATCTCCTGGGTGTCGACGTGGAGTTCCCGAAGCTCGTCCTCCGGCGAGTAGGAGCGCTCGAGGCGGCCGTCTTTCTTTAGCTGGTTGGCGGCGTCGAGCAGGAACTGGCGGCGCAGCGAGTCGCCCTCGTAGCGCCAGGCGTCGAAGTAGACGAAGGCCGTTTCGCCGCCGGCGAGCCGATCTTGGATGCCGCCGATGATCGTCGACTTACCCACCCCCCAAGGTCCGAAGACGCCGACAGTCGGCGGTGGGCGCTCGTCGGTGATGATCGAGACCAACGTCTCGGTGTAGTCGCGGTGGCCGAAAGCGTCGGCTGAGAGTGGAACGGGTTCATCACGGGCGAATGGCGCTCTTTCGGGCATGTCGTTGCCATTGTCTTTGGCGAACCGGCGGCATTACAGATCAAGCTGTCCATCATTCGGTACACGTCTGGGAGTGGAGCCTGGAGTGCGCTGGCGAAAGGGCGCCGGTGCCCCTCTCCGGGAACGTTGCCGAACAGGCGGCGATATGCAATCTGGTTCTTGCGCGGCGGTAGCCGCGCTCTTGCTTAGTCTCTAAGCGCCGAAGGCGCGTGCGACGCTAGTTCACGGGGAGGGGCACCGGCGTCCCGACGTGCTGCTCGATTGCCTCTTCGGTGCAGCCTCGGAGGACGCGGGCGCCGGGGTTGGGCTCGCCCGACAGGAGCTTGCGTTCGGTCTCTCTCAGCTCCGAGATCGTGAGGCCTTTTTCCACGCAGTTCAGCGCGTCGATGCAGAGGTCTCGTGCCTCTTCGGAGGTCAGCCTGCCGGAGCTGGAGAGTTTGGCGTTCAGGGCGCAGGACTGGATGAAGCGGTTGGCGACTGCCATCGGGTAGCCGCTGGTAATGCCGCCTCCTCCCGTGGCCTCTTCTGAGGAAGAAGACGTGGCGGAGTCGCCGCAGGAGGTGAGCGCGAGGCACAGTGCTGCCAGCAGCGCAACGGTGAGGAGTCCTTTGATCAGGGGCATGCGGGGTGTCCCTCTAGCGAGGGGGCTGGGGCTCGCCGAGGCCGTGGGTTCCGGCGGCGTGGGTGCCGGTGGCTTGGTCGACGCTTTCGACGACCTGCTCGGGGTTGGCGACTCCGGCGAAGACGAAGTTGTAGTCGTCGCCGGCGGCGGTGTCGAAGTCGACGTCGCCGATCTGCACGATCCGCTGGTAGACCGACTGGTTGAAGTTGACGTTCTGGACCCGCTCGAGGCGGGTCTCCTGGACCTCGCGCGAGACGATCCCGCGCTTGATGTTGAGGCGGCGGTCGGTGATCGTGTAGGTGGTCGCGACCCGCTTGACGAAGCCGATCAGCACCGTCACGCCGATGATCGCGAGGACGAGCAGGAAGACGGTTCCGCTGCTGACGTCGAAGAGCCTGGCGATGACGCCGATGACGATGGCGATCGCAACTCCCTTGAGATAGAAGCCGATGATCGCCCGCCACGAGGGGTGGCCCTGGAAGATCACCCGCTCTCCCGGACTGAGGTTCAGCGCCATCGGGCGCAGCATACCCGCGGTGTCCGCCATCGCTCATACCGTGAGTCGGTGACGATCGCAAAGGTTGAGCCGCTGACCCGAGCCCGTGCGCTGCGCGGTCCCTTCGACTATCGGCTGCCGGAGAGGATGGCCGATCTCGAGGTCGGCAGCGTCGTCCGCGTTCCCTTCGGTCGGCAGCGGATGCTGGGCGTGGTCGTCGAGCTGGCGGACGCCTCGGAGCTGCCCCCGGAGCGGCTCGCCGAGCCGCTTGAGGCGCTCGAGGCGGGTGTGCCGGCCGAGCTCGTCCGCCTCGGTCTCTGGGTTGCGCGCGAGTACTGCTCGACGCCCTCGCGCGGGCTCGAGCTGGTCCTGCCGCCGGGGGTGGGAGCGGCGGGCGAGCGGGTGCGTGTTCGCCGCGAGCTGCGGGCCGAGATCGTGCCCGCGGGTGAGGCCGCCCTCGCCGGAGGCGAGCGGCTCGGGGTGAAGCAGCGGGCGGCGCTGGAGGCTCTCTCCGCCGGTGAGATGTCCGGCCCTGAGCTGGCGGCCGCCGTCGGCGCCGACCGCCAGGTCCTGCGGCGGCTGGAGGAGCGCGGCCTGATCGCCACCCGCAGCTCCACCGTGCGCCGACGGCCGAGTCACCCGACGCTGGCCGCCGCCGCGGAGCGGCCGTCGCTCCTTCCCGAGCAGGAGCGGGCGGTGGCGGAGATCGTCGCCGCGCTCGACGGCGAGGCCGGGGCGCCGCGCGAGCAGCTTCTGCACGGCGTCACCGGCTCCGGCAAGACCGAGGTCTACCTGGCCGCGGTCGAGGCCGCTCTGGCCCGCGGCCGGGGCGCAATCGTGCTCGTCCCCGAGATCGGCCTGGCGCCGCAGGCCGTCGCTCGCTTCCGCGCCCGGCTTGGCGACCGCTTCGCCGTCCTGCACTCGGCCCTCTCCGCCGGCGAGCGGCTCGACGAGTGGCGGCGGCTGCGCAGCGGCGAGGCGAGCGTTTGCGTCGGGCCCCGCTCGGCCGTCTTCGCTCCCGTCCGCAACCTCGGGCTGGTCGTCATCGACGAGGAGCACGACCCCGCCTACAAGCAGGAGGGCGACCCCTGCTACGACGCCCGCACCGTCGCTCGCCACCGCGCCGAGGAGGCGGGGGCGGTGCTCGTCGCCGGCACCGCGACGCCGCGGCCCGAGTCCTGGCTGGAGCTGCCGCGGCTGGAGCTGCCGCGCCGGGTCGACGGCCGTCCGATGCCGCCGGTCGAGGTGGTCGACATGCGCGAGGCCGACCCCCGCTCCGGCCCCCTGCATCGCGCCACTTGGGAGGCGCTCGAGCGGGTGCGGCGGGAGGGCGCCAAGGCGATCGTGATGGTCAACCGCCGCGGCTTCGCCCCCTGGCTCATCTGCCGCTCCTGCGGGCACCACTGGGGCTGCCCCAACTGCGACGTCTCGCTGATCTTCCACCGCCACACCAACCACCTCGTCTGCCATCACTGCGCCCACGTCGAGCCGGCGCCGCGGTCATGCCCGGACTGCGACTCGACCACCCTGTCGCAGGCGGGGGCGGGCACCGAGCAGATCGAGGCGCTGCTGGCCGAGCGCCTGGCGCCGATGCCGATCTTCCGGCTCGACTCGGATACGGCGAGCGGCAAGGGGGCGCACGCCCGCATCCTCGCCGGCTTCGGCGAGGCCGAGAGCGGCGTCCTCGTCGGCACGCAGATGGTCGCCAAGGGCCACGACTTCCCGGAGGTGACCCTGAGCACGATCCTCGACGCCGACGCGACCCTGCGCTTCCCCGACTTCCGCGCCGCCGAGCGCACCTTCGCGATGGTCGCCCAGCTCGCCGGCCGCAGCGGCCGCGGCGAGGCGGGGGGAGAGGTGATCGTGCAGACGCTGGCGCCCACTGCGGCGAGCATCGCCTGCGCGGCGCGCCACGACGCCGCCTCCTTTCTCGCCGAGGAGGTCGAGCGCCGCCGGTTGCTGCGCTATCCGCCCTTCTCGCACCTGATCAGGATCGTGCTCAAGGCCGAGTCGGAGCCGCGCCTGGATAGCGCCGCCACGGCGCTTGCCGAGACCCTGCGCCCGGCGCTGCCGCAGGACGCCGACCTGCTCGGCCCGGCGCCGATGTTCCGGGTCCGCAATCGGCACCGTCGGCGCCTGCTGACCAAGGCGGACGATCGCGAGGCCGCGGTCGCCGCGGTGCGCGAGACGGTTGAGCATCTCGCCGCCGAGCGCTCGCTGCGCGACGTCGCGATCTCGGTCGACGTCGACCCCCAGTAGGAGTCGCCGCCGGCCGCTTCATAGAATTCGGTTGGTGAGCGATCGAACCGAGACCGAAGCCGGCGGGGAGCGCAGCGAGTTCGAAGCTGAGCTGCTCGCGCGCCGCGAGGCCGCCCTCGCCCAGGTGGTCAAGTGGGGCGACCCGGTGCTGAAGAGCAAGGCCTCGCCGGTGACCGACCTCGGTCCGGGGCTGCGCGCCGAGGTCGAGCGCATGATCGCGATCATGCGCGACGGCATGGGTGTCGGCCTCGCCGCCACCCAGCTCGGCGTGCTGCGCCGCCTGCTCGTCTTCCAGGCCGGCCCCGACAGCGAGCCGACCGCACTGCTCAACCCCGAGATCGAGTGGACCTCCGGCGAACTTGTCGTCGCCGAGGAGGGCTGTCTCAGCCTGCCGGGGGTCTCGCTGGACGTCGAGCGGTCGCTGCACGCGCGGGTCCTCGGGCTCGACCTCGACGGCGAGCCGGTTCGGGTCGAGGCGTCGGGCCTCGAGGCGCGTGTGCTCCAACACGAGATCGACCACCTCGACGGGGTCCTGATCCTCGACCGGGCCCCGCGCGATCAGCGCAAGGCCGCCCTGCGGGCGCTGCGCGAAGGCGGCACCTACAGCCCCTACGCTGAGGGCGAGAGTCCCGAGTCCGACGGCGGACACCACGTTGAGCCGTGGACTGAAGTCTGAGTGCGCACCGTCTACCTCGGCACCTCTGAGTTCGCCGTCGCGGTCTTGCGCCGTCTCGCTACCTCGCCGCACAAACCGTCACTCGTCGTCACTCCGCCCGACCGACGCCAGGGCCGCGGCCGCAGGACCTCGCCGCCGCCGGTCGCGGAGGCTGCGGCTGAGCTGGGGATCGAGCTGTTGCAGGTGGAGAGCGTCAACGACGGGCCGGCCCTGGAGCGCATCCGCGCCGCCGAGCCCGAGCTGGCCCTGGTCTGCGCCTTCGGCCAGCTGATCCGCGAGCCGCTACTCGACGAGTTGCCGATGCTCAACGTCCACCCGTCGCTGCTTCCCCGCTGGCGCGGGGCGGCGCCGATCGAGCGGGCGATCATGGCCGGCGACCAGCGCACCGGCGTCTGTGTGATGCAGCTGACCGCCGGGCTCGACTCGGGGCCGGTGGCCTCCCGGGAGGAGGTCGCGATCGAGCCGGAGGACGATTTCGGCACGCTTTCCGAGCGGCTGGCCACGCGCGGCGGCGAGCTGCTGGTGGCGGCCCTCGACCGCCGGGCGCAGGGCGGACTCGAGCTGGAGGAGCAGGACGACGAGGCGGCGACCTACGCCGAGAAGATCGAGCCCGCCGAGCGCCTCCTCGACCCCGCTCGCCCTGCCGCCGAGCTGGCCCGCACGGTGCGCGCCCTGACCCCTCACGTCGGCGCCTTCCTCGAGACGGCGGGCGGCAAGCTCGGCGTGCGCCGTGCCCGCGCCGTCGACGTCGGCGTCCGGGCGGGGGAGCTGAAGGCGGAGTGGGGGGCACTCCTGCTCGGTTGCGGGCGGGGGACGTTGCGCCTCGACGTGATCCAGCCCGCGGGCGGCAAGCCGATGGCGGCCGACGCCTTTCTGCGCGGGCACTCGGTGCCAAAGCTGTGAGCGACGTCGCCGCGGCCCGGGCGCTGGCCTTCGACGTCATTCGTGCCACCTTTGAGCAGGACGCCCACACCGAGCGCGCCTTCGCCGCGGCTGTCGAGGCCCAGCATCTCGACGGTCGCGAGCGGGCCCAGGCCCAGCACCTCGCCTACGGCGCCGTGCAGCGGCGCGGCACGGCCGAGGCCGCGATAGCCCGCCTCAGCGACCGTCCCCAGTACCGGCTCGACCCGCCGGTGCTGGCCGGCCTCCGGCTCGGCCTCTTCGAGCTGCTCTTCGCCGACGCGACGCCGGACCACGCGGCCGTGGACCAGGCGGTCGAGCTGGTCAAGCGGGCCGGCGCCGCCCACGCCGCCGGCCTCGTCAACGCGGTCCTGCGCCGGGCTGCCCGTGAGCGCGACGAGCTCACCGCCGCGCTGCTCGGCGACGACTCGACCCCGGAGCTCGCCGCCGTCGCCCACTCGGCGCCGCTCTGGCTGGCACAGATGTGGTGGGACGAGCTCGGGCCGGAGGAGGCTCGCTCGCTGCTCGCCGCCTGCAACGAGCCGGCCGAGTCGGCCTTCCGCGTCAACACCCTGGCCACCGACCGCGAGGCGGTGCTGGCGAAGCTGCGCGAGGCGGGGGTGGAGGCGGCGCCCGCCGCTAGCGAGTGGCCGCTGGCGGCCCCGGAGATGATCGTCGTCACGGGGCGGACGGGGGAGGCCGTCCCCGAGCTGGTCGCCGCTGGGGAGCTGACGCCACAAAGCCGCGGCTCGGCTGCCGTGGTCGAGGTGCTCGACCCCCAGCCAGGGGAGCACGTCCTCGACCTCTGCGCCGGGCCGGGGATCAAGACCGGCCAGATCGCCGCCCGCATGGGCGACCGGGGAGAGCTGATCTCGGTCGAGCAGGACCCTGAGCGCGCCGCCGAAGTAGCGGCGCAGGCCCGCCGCCTCGGCCTGCGCAGCGTCACCGTGATCGAGGCCGACGGCACCCAGCCCATCCTTGGGCCGGGATTCGACCGGATCCTGCTCGACGCCCCCTGCTCCGACCTCGGCGCCCTCGCCTCCCGGCCCGACGCGCGCTGGCGCAAGTCGCCGGCAGGGATCGAGCGCCTGGCCGAGGTCCAGGAGCAGCTCCTGCGTGCCGCTCTCGAGGCGCTGCGCCCCGGTGGCACCCTCGTCTACGCGACCTGCACGATCAGCCGCCGGGAGAACGAGGAGCGGGTCAGCGACGGCGAGCGCTGGCAACTGCGGCCCGATCGCGACGGCACCACGGGGTTCTACATCTGCCGGATCGGGAAGGATGGGTGAGCCGTGAGTGCTAGCGACGCGGAGAGCGTGCTGCGACGGCCCGCCTGCCCGGGGTGCGGCGAACCCTGGCTGCGCCCGACGCAGCTCCCCGGCCGCTTCCGCTGCGTGTACTGTCTGCGCCGCTTCGAGCTGGTCTCGCAGTGCCCCAACTGCGGCGAACACCAGACGATCGCGCGGATGAGCACCACCGAGGACATGACCTGCCAAACGTGTGGAGACTCGATGCTGAGGCCGGTATGAGCGAGCGGATGAAGGAGCTGATCGCCGAGCCGCGGGTCGCGCCGTCGATCCTCTCGGCCGACTTCTCGCGTTTGGGGGCGCAGCTCGAAGAGGTGATGGACGCCGGCGCGCGGGTGATCCACTTCGACGTGATGGACGGGCACTTCGTTCCGCCGATCACGATCGGGCCGCTGATCGCCTCCTCGATCGCCGACCAGGTGCACGACGCGGGGGGCATCCTCGACGTCCACCTGATGATCGAGCGGCCGGAGCAGCAGATCGAGGAATTCGCTGAGGCCGGCGCCGACTCGATCACCTTCCACATCGAGGCTTCGGCGCACGCCAACCGCACCCTGGGGGCCATCCGCGAGCTCGGCTGCCTCGCCGGCATCGCCTTCAACCCGGCAACCCCGGTGGAGGCGATCGCCGAGCTGAGCGGCTTCGCCGACATCATGCTCTGTATGACGATCAATCCCGGCTGGGGTGGCCAGAAGCTGATCGAGAGCACCCTCGACAAGGTGACGCGGACCGCGCAGCTGGAGGGCGGTGCGAAGGTCGAGGTCGACGGCGGCATCCATGCCGAGACAGCAGGCCCGGCCGCCGCGGCCGGCGCCTCCCTCTTCGTCGCCGGCTCCGCCGTTTTCGGCTCCGACGACCCCGCCGCCGCCTACACCGAGATCGCCACCGCGGCCGGCGCCGCCTAGCCCCGCGCGATCAGGGCGCCGATGATCTCCTGCCACCAGGCGCGCTCCGGAGGGTCGTCGCCGACCCGTTCGGCTCGTCGTTCGCACCAGCGGGCCAGCGCCTGGCGGCCGCCGATCGCGACCACGCTTTCGGTCGTCACCGAGTAGCGGCCGTCCGCCAGCGCCACCAGGGCACTGGAGCGGTCGCGGCGGCTGCGCAGGATCCCGACGACCGCGATCCCGTCGACCTCTTTCGGCGCCGAGGGGTCCTCGATGTCACCTCCCGGGCGCACGGTGAAGACCTGGGTGGCGCCCGTGCGCGGCAGTTTCGGCACCGGCGGCGTGCCTACCGGTCCATCGTGCCAGCGCCGCGTCAGCCCCTCGACCTCCTCGCGCAGCTCACCACGCACCAGCACGTGCAGCTCGTCGCCCTCCTGCAGCTGGGTCGATCCTCGCGGCGGGATCGCGCGCCCGTCGCGCACGATCACGTTGACCAGCGCCTCGCGCGGCAGGCCCAGCTCCCGCACCAGGTGGCCGGCGGCGGCGGCGCCCGGCCGCAGGCGGTAGGCGATCACGTCGCCGCCCATGCGGCGGATCCGGCCCGACTCGAGCAGGCGTCGCGGCAGGGCGGGCTCGTCGGTCGTCAGACCGAGCCGGTTGGCCAGCGGCTCGAAGCTCGCCCCCTGGATCAGGGTCGAGGTGACGACGACGAAGAAGACGATCGAGAACAGCTGCTCGCTCTCACCGACGCCGGCGACGACGGGGAAGGTGGCGAGCCAGATCGGCGCCGCGCCGCGCAGGCCGGCCCAGCCAAGCATCGCCCGCTCGCGCATGTTGAAGGGCGCGAAGAGGGTGGCGGCGAGCGCGGCCAGGGGCCGGGCGACGAGGATCAGCACCGCCGAGAGCGCCAGCCCCTCGACCGCGACTGCACCGAGGGTGCTGGGGAAGACGAGCAGGCCGAGCAGGACGAAGAGCCCGATCTGGGCGACCCAGCCGACCCCCTCGTGGAAGGCGACGATCGTGCGCCGGGCGGGGATGCTGCCCGAGCCGAGCGCCAGCGCGGTCAGGTAGACGGCGAGCAGGCCGGAGCCGTGGGCGACCTCGGCGAGGCCAAAGGCGAGCCCGGCGATCGCGATCGTTGCCACCGGGTAGATCCCGTCGGTCGGCAGCCGCACGGCGCTGAGGGCGGTAACGGCGAGCCGTCCGAGGGCGAGGCCGATCGCCGTGCCGATCGCCAGTTTCAGTCCCAGCGTGCTCGCCATGTCGACGATCCCGTAGCCGGGGTCCTGGATCCAGTCGATGAACCCGAGCACGAGCAGCAGCGCGACCGGGTCGTTCATCCCGGACTCGCCCTCGAGCGAGCGAGCGAGGCGCTTCTCCAGGGTCGAGCGGCGCAGGACGGCGAAGATCGCGGCCGAGTCGGTGGCGGCGATCGCGGCCCCGACCAGCATCCCCTCGAGCGTGGTGAGGTCGAAGATCCACTGCGCCGCGAGGCCGGCGATCACCGCCGTGACCACGGTGCCGACCGTGGCCAGCGAGGCGGCGGTGCCGAGGATCGGCCGGATCTCCGACCAGCCCGCGGTCAGGCCACCCTCGAAGAGGATCAGGATCAGCGCGATCGTGCCCAGCGTGCGGGCCAGCTCGGGATCGTTGAACTCGACCCCGCCGAGGCCCTCCGAGCCGGCGAGCATGCCCAGCCCGAGGAAGAGCAGCAGGCCGGGGACGCGGACGCGGTCCGCGACCAGCGCCGCCGCGATCCCGGCGGCGAGCAGGGCGCCGGCGGCGAGGATCAGCTCGGCGTCGTGTCCCTCCATCCCCTCAGCTTCCCTCGTCGGCGGCCGCCAGGCGCGGCTCGAGCTCCTCGCTCGAGCCGGCGGCCGGCACGTCCTCGGCGCGCTCGTGCGGGCGGCGGTAGATCAGGAGGAGCAGGCCCAGCAGCATTGCCGCCGCCAGGGCGAAGCCGATCTCGACCCGGCGGAACTCGTCGCCGATCGGCGCCAGGAAGCACCAGGCGACGAAGAGGACGGCGCAGGCGATCCAGCGCGCCGCCGCGCGCCGCACCTGGCCCTGCGCGAGGCAGGCCTGATTGACCGTGACCGAGGACAGGTAGAGGCCCATGCCGGCGGTGACCAGGAGCAGGCCGGCCCGGTTGTAGCTGAACTTGTCGCTGAAGGCGAGCTGCATCAGCTGCGGCCCGGCGACCAGGACGCAGACGGCGACGACGGCGGTGAAGGCGGCGATCGCCGCCAGCACCATCCGCACCGAGCGGTGGAATTCCTCCTCGCTGCCGGGCTCCTCGCTGGTGTGGAGGCTGGTCAGGTGGGGGAGGATGCTGGTCGAGACCGCCTGGAAGAGCTGCAACGGCGCCCGCGCGATCATCAGCACGTTGAAGATGAAGCCGGCCGCGGCGGCCCCCTCCAGACTGCGCACGATCAGCGGCCCGGCGTTGAGGAAGACCTGCTCGCTGAACATGATCAGCAGCACCGCGGCGGCGAAGCCGGCGCCGTGTGCCATCGAGAACTCGGCGGCGTCGGCATCCGCGTCGGCGGCGGGCGTTGGAGGAGCGCGCCGTGCCCGGCGCGCGAACACGGCCGGCACCACCAGCAGGGAGAGGGCGGGCGCGGCGACGATCCCGATCGCGACCGCCGA
>Ga0190272_10001542_pt1 | contig 11066 bp, 3 predicted proteins | sample Popmic504T_FD_133746 | JGI IMG/M metagenome (GOLD analysis project Ga0190272, IMG submission 133746) | Populus adjacent soil microbial communities from riparian zone of Shoshone River, Wyoming, USA - 504 T | ecosystem: Environmental > Terrestrial > Soil > Riparian zone | place: USA: Wyoming...
AGGCTATATGCCGGGCATGACGCTTGGTTACTGGCCGGGCAGCACGCTGGCCTCGCTGCTCGTCGGGGTGGCGTTCATGAGCGGCGGCTTCACCATCGCCAGCAGCCGGCGGACCGGCTCCAACCAGGTGGCGGGGGGCGTCATCATCGGTTTTGGCCTGGCCGCCATGCACTATCTGGCCATGCGCGGCGTGGCGGTGCAGGGCGTCTTCGTCTGGGACAACGCCACCATCGGCCTGTCGGTGGCCGTCGGCGTGATCGGGGCGACCATGGCGCTGTTCGTGGCCGGCTCCGGCCGCCGCACCCGCCAGCAGATGCTCGGCGGCGGGCTGCTGACGCTGTCGCTGCTGTCGTTGCACTTCATCGGCATGTCGGCGCTGACCATCCTGCCCGACGCCACCCTGCCGCCGCCGCCGCAGCTGCTGACCAGCGGGCTGATCATCATGGGCGCCTCGACCTTGGCGGCGCTGGTGATCATGGGCGGGCTCGGCGCGGCGCTGATCGAGGCGGCGGCGACCAAGTCGGCGCTGGAGCGGCTGCGGCGACTGGCCGACGCCGCCTATGAAGGCATCGTCGTCGTCCACGAGGGACGGGTCGTCGACTGCAACGCCGCCTTCTGCGAGCTGGCGGGCGCGCCCTACGCCCAGCTGCAGGGGCGCAGGCTGGCCGGCGAGCTGCTGTCCTTCAACGGCGGCGGCCTGCCCGGCGCCGACGAGCAGCGCGAGGCCATGCTCCACCCGCTGGACGGCGCCCGCGAAATCCCGGTGGAGCTGTGGGCGCGGCTGATGGACGATGGCGCGCGGCACGACACCTCCGGCATGACCGTGCTGGCGGTGCGCGACCTGCGCGAGCGGCGGGCGGCGGAGGAGAAGATCCGCTACCTGGCCGAACACGACGGCCTGACCGGGCTGGCCAACCGCCGGGCGCTGCAGATGCGGCTGGCCGGGGCGCTGGAGCGGGTCGAGGCGTCGAAGGAAAGCCTGGCGCTGCTGTGCATCGACATCGACCACTTCAAGGAAGCCAACGACCTGCACGGCCACCAGGCCGGCGACGCCCTGCTGGTCGAGATGGGGCGGCGCATCCAGGCGGCTGTCCGGGGCCCCTCGTTCGCGGCAAGGCTGGGTGGCGACGAGTTCATGGTGGTGCAGGTGGCCGGCGGCGAGCAGCCCGGCGCGGTGGCCGAACTGGCCGGGCGCCTGCTGGAAGTGCTGCGTGAGCCGGTCGAGATCGACGGCGAGAGCGTCCAGGTCGCCGCCAGCATCGGCATCTCCCTGTTCCCGCACGACGGGCGCACCGGCGAGGCGCTGCTGGCCAACGCCGACATGGCCCTCCATCGCGCCAAGGAAGACGGCCGCGGCGGCTACCGGTTCTTCAAACGCGAGATGGACGAGACCATCCGCGAGCGGCGGACCCTGGTTCGCGAACTGCGCCAGGCGATTTCCGGCGGCGAGATGGTGCTGCACTACCAGCCGCTGGTCTGCACCGCCGACGGACAGGTCTGCGGCTTCGAGGCGCTGGTGCGCTGGAACCACCCGGAACGTGGGCTGGCGCCGCCGCTGTCCTTCATCCCGCTGGCCGAGGAGACCGGCCTGATCGTGCCGCTGGGCGAGTGGGCGCTGCGCAGCGCCTGCGCCACGGCCGCCGGCTGGGAGCGGCCGCTGCGGGTGGCGGTGAACCTGTCGCCCTTGCAGCTGCACCAGCCGGACCTGGCGGCGATGGTCGCCTCGGCGCTGGCGGCCACCGGCCTGCCGGCCGAACGCCTGGAGCTGGAGATCACCGAGAGCGCCCTGTTCGAGGACTATGACCGCGCCATCGCCAACCTGTGGGCGCTGAAGACGCTGGGCGTGCGCATCGCCATGGACGACTTCGGCACCGGCTATTCGTCGCTGTCGACGCTGCAGTCCTTCCCCTTCGACAAGATCAAGATCGACAAGAGCTTCGTCGAGAACATCGACCTGGACCCCCGCGCCACCGTCATCGTGCGCGCCGTGCTGGGCCTGGGCCGTAGCCTGGAAATCCCGGTGGTGGCCGAAGGCGTCGAGACCGCCGGGCAGCTGGACTTCCTGCGGGGCGAGGCCTGCGCCGAGGTGCAGGGCTACCTGCTCGGCCGGCCCACCCGCGCCGAGGACATCGGCCGCTGGACCGGCAAGGTCGCGCCCATCGCGCTGGCCTCCCGCAAGCGCCGCACTAGCGCCGCCTGAGGCCGCCCAGCATTCCGCGCATCAGCTCGCGGCCGACCTGGCTGGCGATGGTGCGGACAAAGGTCGAGGCGGCCGCCTCCACCATGGTCTGACGTCCTGAAGAGCGACGCCGCGGTTCGGGTTTGGCCTCTGGCGCCGGCTGAGCGGCGGGCGGGGCCGCGGGCGCCGCCTGCACGGCGCGCTGGCGCAGCATCTCGAAGGCGGACTCGCGGTCCAGCGCCGTGTCGTAGAGGCCGCGCACCGGGCTGGCGGCCATCACGGCCGCGCGTTCGGCCGGGGTGATCGGCCCCAGCCGCGAGGCCGGGGGGCGGATCATGGTCTTCTGCACCACCGTCGGCGCTCCTTTCTCGTCGAGCACCGAGACCAGCGCCTCGCCGACGCCAAGCGCCTGGATGGCTTCGATGGTGTCGAAGGCGGGGTTGACCCGGAACGACTGCGCCGCCGCCCTCAGCCCCTTTTGCTCAGCAGGGGTATAGGCGCGCAGCGCGTGCTGGATGCGGGCGCCGAGCTGGGCCAGCACGGCGTCGGGCACATCGGCGGGGTTCTGGGTGACGAAATAGACGCCGACGCCCTTGGAGCGGATCAGCCGCACCACCTGCTCGACCTTTTCCAAGAGGGGCCGGGGCGCGTCGCGGAACAGCAGGTGCGCCTCGTCGAAGAAGAACACCAGGCGCGGCTTTTCGGGATCGCCGACCTCCGGCAGCTCCTCGAACAGCTCCGACAGCAGCCACAGCAGGAAGGTGGAGTAGGCCCGGGGCGTGGCGATGAGGGCGTCGGCGGCCAGGATCGACACCACCCCGCGTCCCGAGCCGTCGACCCGCATCAGGTCGGAGAGGTTCAGCGCCGGCTCGCCGAAGAAGGAGCCGGACCCTTGTGTCTCCAGCATCAGCAGCTTGCGCTGGATGGTGGCGACGGTGGTCGACGAGACGTTGCCGTAGGTCGCGCCGATTTCCTTGGCGTGCTCGGCGACGTAGGTCAGCGCCGCGCGCAGGTCCTTCAGGTCGAGCAGCAGCAGGCCCTGCGCGTCGGCGACGTGGAAGGCGACGGTCAGCACCCCCTCCTGCACCTCATTGAGCTCCAGCAGGCGCGAGAGCAGCAGAGGCCCCATCTCCGAGATGGTGGTGCGGACCGGGTGGCCCTTCTCGCCGAACAGGTCCCAGAAGACGGTGGGCGGGGCGTCGGGGCGGATGGTCAGGCCCATGGCGGCGGCCCGCGCCAGCAGCTTGTCGTTCGGCGCGCCCGGTTGGCTGATGCCCGCCAGGTCGCCCTTCACGTCGGCGGCGAACACCGGCACGCCGGCGTCGGAGAAGGCCTGCGCCATGATCTGCAGGGTCACGGTCTTGCCGGTGCCGGTGGCCCCCGCGACGATGCCGTGGCGGTTGGCGCGGTCGAGCCTGAGCGTCTCGGGACGGTCGGAAAAGCCCAGCAGGATGGAGTTGGCGTCGTCGGCGGGGTCCATGGGGCGCTCCGGTGGGGGAGCGCTAAGGCTACCCCGCGCATTGACGGTGTGGGAAGGCCGCCCGACAGTGGCGCAGCTTGAAGGAGCCGCCATGGCCGAAGACGACGCCGTCCGCACCGCCACCCGCAACGCCGTCGTGGTGCTGGCGGTCATCGCCGGCGGTGCTGTGGTCTACTGGCTGCGCAACATTCTCACCCCGCTGGCGCTGGCGATCTTCCTGGCGGTGATGATCGACGGCTTTGCGCGGGTTCTAACCGAGCACGTGAAGGGCTTTCCGGATCGCGCGGCGCTGCCGGTGGCGGTGGCGCTGTCCATCGTCCTGTTCGGCGGCTCTGCCTGGGTCATCGCCGACAACGCCACGTCCTTCGCCCAGCAGCTGGTCGCCTACCAGCCCAAGCTCAACCAGCTGATCGAGCGGGGCTCGGACCTGCTGGGCGTGCGCGCGCCGCCGTCGCTGGAGCAGCTCTACCGAAGCGTCGATCCGACCCAATACCTGGGGCTGGTGGCCCAGCGGCTGCAGAACTTCGCCTCCGACGCCGTCTTCGTGCTGGTCTACCTGGGCTTCCTGATCGCCTCGCGCCGGGGCTTCAAACGCAAGATCGTCGGCATGTTCCCCACCCACGACGAGCGCGAGGACGCCGTGCGGGTGTTCGGCCAAATCCGCGACGGGGTGGAGCGCTACCTCTGGGTCCAGACCGTCACCGGGCTGATGATCGCGGGGGGGTCCTGGGCGGTGATGGCAGCGGTGGGGCTGGAAAACGCGGTGTTCTGGGCCTTCCTGATCTTCCTGGCCTCCTACATTCCAATCATCGGCGGCTTCATCGGCATCCTCCTGCCGCCGGTCTTCGCGCTCGTCCAGTTCGACACCTGGTGGCAGGCGGCGACCCTGCTGGTGGTGCTGAATGGCGTGCAGTTCGTGGTCGGCAACGTGGTGCTGCCGCGCATGCAGGGCGAGAGCCTCAACATCGATCCGGTGGTGGTGCTGCTGTCGCTGGCCTTCTGGGGCGCGATCTGGGGCGTGCCGGGCATGTTCCTGTCCACGCCGCTGACGGTGGCGGCGATGGTGGTGCTGTCGCAGTTTCCGGCCACGCGGCGGCTGGCGGTGCTGCTGTCGGCCAACGGCAGTCCGGTGGGCGCGTCGGGCAACCCCGCCAGCGCCGAAACGACGTCTACCCCCGCCTCGACGATGCCAGCGCCCAGCAAAACGTGACCGGAGCCCTTTAAACCCAAATCCAAGGCGCCTAACTATAGCGGGTCCGGGGAGCATCCCCCCGCGAACCGGACCCGCGACGTCCCCCAACCCTCCCCCCGGGCGGGGCGTCACGCGATCAGTCCTGCCGCCCCCCGTGGCAGGACCAGGCGCCGTCGGAATCCCCCCTCCGGCGGCGCTTTCGCGTTTTGGGCCTTGCAAATAATTGTCGAGTTTGCCTGCTTTAGGTTGATTGTTATCCCATAAGCGCTAGGTTCGCGGGCAACGATCAGCGGGAAAGCCAATGAAAGGCGCAAGTCTTCACCCATCCGCCCCGGCCTGTGACTTCGCCGCCCTTGCTGAGGCCTTCGCCCAGGCCCTGAAGCTGGGCGCTCCCCTGCCCGCCGCCGAACAGCGCTTCCTGCAGCAGATTCATGAGGACTGCGCGGCTGAGGAGATGCCTGGCGCCCAGGCAGCTGACATCGCCGCCGCCGCCGCCGAACTGTGGCGCTATGGTCAGCAGGCCGGCGACAAGCCGCTGGTTCGCCTGCGCGGCTGGACCGGCTCTGACGGCCGCGACCTCAAGCGCGACCTGCTGGAGATCGTCCAGGACGACCGGCCTTTCCTGGTCGACAGCATTATGGGCGAGATCGCCGAGGGCGGCTTTTCGGTCCGCGCCATGTTCCATCCGGTGGTCGAGGTGGCGGGGCGCCGCCGCTCCCTCGTTCAGGTCCATCTCGAGCCGGTCGGCGAGGACCGGGTGCAGCCGCTGCTCGAGGCCATCACCGCGGTGCTGGCCGACGTGCGGCTGGCGGTCGATGACTTTGGCCACATGCAGGCCCTGATGCGCCGCACGGTCGAGGCGCTGGCCACGGCAAAGATGCCGGCCCCCGACGAGGAACGGCAGGAGTGCCTGGCCTTCCTGGAGTGGCTGGAGGGCGAGCGCTTCGTCTTCCTAGGCGCGCGGGTCTACGACTATCCGCGCACTTCGGATGGCGGCTATGCGGCCGAGGAGCCGCTGGACAAGCCCGAGGCCAGCCTTGGCGTGCTGCGCGACGAGAGCCGCTTCGTGCTTCGGCGAGCCAATGAGCCGGCCATCCTCTCCACCCAGCTGCGCCGCTACCTGGAGACCGATGCGCCGCTGATCGTCGCCAAGTCCAACCTGCGTAGCCGCGTCCATCGGCGCGGCTACATGGATTACCTCGGCGTCAAGCGTTACGGGGCCGACGGCCGGCCTTCGGGCGAGGTGCGGTTCGTCGGCCTGTTCACGGCCGAAGCCTATGAGGCGTCCGTGCGCGAGGTGCCGCTGATCCGGCGCAAGGCGGCGCGGGTGATGGCGCGGGCCGCCGTCGTGCCGGATGGGCACAGCGAAAAGCGGCTGCGCAACATCGTCGAGACCTATCCGCGCGACGAGCTTTTCCAGATGAGCGAGGATGAGCTGCTGGCCGCGGCCACCGGCATCCTGCACCTCTACGACCGGCCGCGGGTGCGCCTCTTCGCTCGCCGCGACCCGTTCGATCGCTTCGTCTCGGTGCTCTTCTTCGTGCCGCGCGAGCGCTACGATTCCGGCGTCCGCCTGCGGGCCGGCGCGATCCTGGCCGAGGCGTTCGGCGGCCGGGTCTCCGCCTATTATCCGAGCTTCTCCGACGCGCCGCTGGCCCGCGTGCATTTCATCATCGGGCTCAAGCCCGGCGCCCACAAGGAGCCGGACCTGGCCCAGGTCGAGGCGCAGATCGCCGAGACCGCCCGCACCTGGGAAGACCGCTTCGAGGCCGCCGTGCGCGAAGGCGGCGTGCCGCCTGGATGGGTCGCCGACACACTGACCCGCTACGCCCGGGCCTTCTCGCCGGGCTACCGCGACCGCTATGGCGCGGCCGAGGCGCTGACCGACCTGGCGGTGATCGACTCCATCGGCGTCGACGAGCCGGTGCGGGTGCGCGCCTATCGGCTGGACAGCGACGGCTCGGTCTATTTCCGCTTCAAGCTCTACCGCCCGCGCGACGCCGCGCCGCTGGCCGACGTGCTGCCGATCCTCGAGCACATGGGCCTGAAGGCCATCATCGAGGAGGGCTTCCCGGTCTGTCCCGAGGGCCAGGGGCCGGTCTGGGTGCATGAGTTCCTGATCGAGGATCGGGCCGGCGAGCACCTGGTCTTCGCCGATGTGGCCCGCGCCTTCGAGAGCGCCTTCGTGGCGGTGTGGACCGGGCGGACCGAGAGCGACGGCTTCAACCGGCTGGTGCTGGAGCTAGGCGTCTCCTGGCGCGAGGCGGCCCTGATCCGGGCGCTGGCTCGCTTCCGTCAACAAACGGGGCTCGACCCCTCGCAGGCGGTGCAGGAGGCGGCGCTGTCGGACAATCCCGACGTCGCCCGCCAGATCCTGGGCCTGTTCGCCGCCAAGTTCGACCCCGCCACCGGCGAGGAGCTGAAGGCGAGGCAGGACAAGGCCGCCGAGCTGATGGCGCGGATCGTCGAGGCCTTGCAGGCGGTCGCCAGCCTCGACGCCGACCGCGTGCTGCGCCGCCTGGCCCTGCTCGTCGGCGCCATCAAGCGCACCAACTTCTACGCCGAAAAGCCTTACATCAGCTTCAAGGTCGCCTCGGGCGAGCTGGAGGACCTGCCGGCTCCCAAGCCGTTCCGCGAGATCTTCGTCTGGGCGCCGCAGGTCGAGGGCGTCCACCTGCGCTTTGGGCCGGTCGCGCGCGGCGGCCTGCGCTGGTCGGACCGCCGCGACGACTTCCGCACCGAGGTGCTGGGGCTGGTCAAGGCCCAGCAGGTCAAGAACGCCGTCATCGTGCCGGTCGGCTCCAAGGGCGGCTTCTATCCCAAGGCCCTGCCCAAGGGCGGCGCGCCAGACGCGGTGCGCGAGGAGGCGATCGCCGCCTATAAGACCTTCCTGTTCGGGCTCCTCGACCTCACCGACAACATCGACGCCAAGGGCGCGGTCACCCATCCGGTCGGCCTGGTCATCCACGACGAGGACGACCCCTATCTGGTGGTCGCCGCCGACAAGGGCACGGCCTCCTTCTCCGACATCGCCAACGGGGTGGCGCAGGACTACGGCTTCTGGCTCGGCGACGCCTTCGCGTCCGGCGGCTCGGCCGGCTACGACCACAAGGAAATGGGCATCACCGCCCGCGGCGCCTGGGAAGCGGTCAAGCGCCACTTCCGCGAGATGGGCAAGGACATTCAAGCTGAGCCCTTCACCGTCGTCGGCTGCGGGGATATGAGCGGCGACGTGTTCGGCAACGGCATGTTGCTGAGCCGCCAGATCAGGCTGATCGCCGCCTTCGACCACCGCCACATCTTCATCGACCCCGATCCCGACCCGGCGGTGAGCTTTGCCGAGCGTGAGCGGCTGTTCGCCCTGCCGCGCTCATCCTGGGACGACTACGACCGCACGAAGATGTCCAGGGGCGGCGAGGTCTTCGCCCGATCCCTCAAGTCCATCACCCTGTCCCCGGAAGCAGCCGCCGCGCTGGACGTCAAGCCGGCGCCGATGACGCCGGCCGAGGTGATCACGGCGATCCTGAAGTCGCGCGCCGAGCTGCTCTACCTCGGCGGCATCGGCACCTATGTGAAGGCGCGTTCCGAGAGCCAGGCGGAGGCCGGCGACAAGGCCAACGACATGCTGCGCGTCGACGGCGCCGACCTGCGCTGCAAGGTGGTGGGGGAGGGGGCGAACCTGGGCCTGACCCAGGCCGGCCGCATCGAGTTCGCGCGGGCCGGCGGGCGCATCAACACCGACGCCATCGACAACTCGGCCGGGGTCGACAGTTCCGACCACGAGGTCAACATCAAGATCCTGACCGGCATGGCCGAACGGGCGGGCAGGCTCAGCCGCCCGGACCGCGACGTGCTGCTGGCCTCGATGACCGAGGAGGTGGCCGCCCACGTCCTGGCCCACAACTACGACCAGACCCTGGCCCTGTCGCTGATGGAAGCCGACGCCGCCGCCGGGCTCGACAACCACGCCCGCTTCATGGCCGAGCTGGTCGAGAAGGGCCGGCTGGACCGTAAGGTCGAGGGCCTGCCCGGGCCGGCGGCGATGACCGAGCTGGCGCTGGCCGGCAAGGGGCTGACGCGGCCGGAACTGGCGGTGCTGCTGGCTTACGGCAAGCTGGACCTGTTCCACGACGTGGTCGCCAGCCGTGCGCCCGACGACTCCTTCTTCATCGAGACGCTGAAGAGCTACTTCCCCGGCCCGCTGGCGCGGTTCGAAGACGAGATGGGCCGCCACCGGCTGCGGCGCGAGATCATCTCCACCGTGCTGGTCAACGAGATCGTCAACATGTGCGGCCCGACCTTCCCGTCACGGCTGCGGGCCTCGGCCGGCGCCGACACGGCCGGGCTGGTCATCGCATTCGAGGCGTCGCGGCGCGTGCTGCGCATCGACGAGGCCTGGGACGCGGTGGCGGCCCTGGACGGCAAGACCCCGGCGGCGGCGCAGATGGCGCTGTTCGACGCTCTAGCCGCGGCCCAGCGGGCCCAGACCTTCTGGCTGGCCCGGCGGTGCAAGGCCGACACCACCGTGCAGGCGCTGATCGACGAGTTCCGCCCGCCCGTGGACGAGCTGAAGACCCTCGTGCCGGCCGTGCTGTCGCCCTACGAGCAGAAGGCGGTGGCCAGGCGCGCCAAGGCCTTCGCCTCGGCCGGCGCGCCCGAGGAGCTGGCGGCGCGGATCGCCGCGCTGCAGTGGCTGACCACGGCCGTCGACCTCGTTGACCTGACCACCGCGTCGCGCTGGCCACTGGCGGCGGTGACGCGGCTCTACCACCAGGTCGGGGCGGCCTTCTCGTTCGACCGGCTGCGCGCCGCGGCGGGCAGTTTCCGGGCCGGCGACGCCTTCGAGCGGCTGGCCACCCGGCGGCTGATCGAGGACATGCTGGCCGAGCAGACGGCGCTGACCGGCGCGGTGGTCAAGGCGGCGGGCAAGGGCGCCGCCTCCATCGACGCGGAAGCGGCCAAGGCGGCGGTGGCGGCCTGGGCGGCCAAGCACCCCGGGCCGGTCAAGGCGTTGAAGGACGCCATCGCCGAGATCGAACAGGCCGGCGGCGACTGGACCTTCGCCAAGCTGACCATCGTCAACGCCGCCCTGCGCGAACTGGTGAGCGCGGCCGCCAAGGACTAGTGGCGGAACACCCGCACGCCGGTGAAGGCCATGGTCAGCCCAGCTTCGTCAGCGGCGGCGATGACCTCCTCGTCGCGCATTGAGCCGCCGGGCTGGATGACCGCCGTCGCGCCCGCTTCGGCCGCCTGCAGCAACCCGTCGGCGAAGGGGAAGAAGGCTTCCGAGGCGCAGGCCGAGCCCTTGGCCAGGCTCTGCGGATAGCCGGCGGTCTGCGCCGCTTCCCCGGCGCGGAGGGCGGCGATGCGGGCTGAATCTCGGCGGTTCATCTGGCCGGCCCCGATGCCCGCCGTCTGGCCGTCCTTGGCGAAGACGATGGCGTTGGACTTGACGTGCTTGGCGACGGTGAAGGCGAACAGCATGTCGCGCACCTCGGCCTCGGTCGGCTGGCGTTTGGTGACGATCTTGAGGTCGGCGGCGGTGATGCGCGAGCGGTCGCGGCTCTGCACCAGGAAGCCGCCGGCCACCGAGCGGAACACCTCGCCCGCTGACAGCGGGTCGGGCAGGGCGTCGGTCAGTAGCAGGCGCAGGTTCTTCTTGGCGGCGAAGACGGCGATGGCGGCCTCGTCGGCGCCCGGCGCGATGACCACCTCGGTAAAGACCTTGACGATCTCCTGGGCCGAGGCGGCGTCCAGCGGCCGGTTGACCGCGACGATGCCGCCGAAGGCCGAGACCGGATCGCACTCCAGCGCCCGGGCGTAGGCGGATTTGAGGTCGCCGCCCATGGCCACGCCGCAGGGGTTGGCGTGCTTGATGATGGCGCAGGTCGGTTCGCCGAACTCGGCCACCAGCTCATAGGCGGCGTCGGTGTCGGCGATGTTGTTGTAGCTGAGCTCCTTGCCCTGCAGTTGCTTCGCCGTGACCAGCGAACCGGGCGCCGGGTACAGGTCGCGATAGAACGCGGCCTGCTGGTGCGGGTTCTCGCCGTAGCGCAGGTCCTGCAGCTTGATGAAGCGGCCGTTGCTCTGCGCCGGGAAGAGCGCATGCGTGCCGTTGTCCTGGATGCCCGAGAGATAGTCGCTGATCGCACCGTCGTACTGGCTGATGCGGTTGAAGGCGGCGACGGAGAAAGCGAACCTCGTCTTGTCGCTGA
>Ga0190272_10001543_pt1 | contig 11055 bp, 12 predicted proteins | sample Popmic504T_FD_133746 | JGI IMG/M metagenome (GOLD analysis project Ga0190272, IMG submission 133746) | Populus adjacent soil microbial communities from riparian zone of Shoshone River, Wyoming, USA - 504 T | ecosystem: Environmental > Terrestrial > Soil > Riparian zone | place: USA: Wyoming...
GACCTTGTCGACCGCGGTGAACGGCTTCTCCCCGCGGCGCTGGAACACCACGGTGAGATCGCGGACCTCTAGCAGCGCCACAGCACACTCACCGCCGGTTCTTCGGGTCGAGGGCGTCCCGCAGCGACTCTCCCACCAGGGTGAAGCCGAGCGCGACGACGATGATGCAGGCCGCCGGCAGGAAGGCCAGGTGCGGGTGGCTGTCGATCACGCCCTGCGCGCTGGCCAGCATCGTGCCCCACTCGGGCCGCTTGTCGTCCGGGTTGCCGAGGCCGAGGAACGACAGCGCGGCGGCGTCGATGATCGCCAGCGCGAGCACCAGGGTGGACTGGACGATGACCGGGCCGAGCGCGTTGGGCAGCATGTGCCGGAACACGATCGCCCTCGGTTTGACACCGAGCGCCCTGGCCGCGAGCACGTGGTCGGACGCCCGCTGTGCCAGCATCGACCCGCGCAGGAGCCTGGCGAACACCGGCACCTGGACTATCGCGACCGCGATGATCAGCGTGTACAGGTTGGGTCTGGCGAACAGCGCGGCGATCGACACCGCGAGCAGGATGCCGGGCACCGCCAGCATCACGTCGACGGCGCGCATCACCAGCGAGTCGACCCACCCGGCGAGGGCGCCGGCCAGGGTGCCCATGACGAGGCCGCCGGCCAGGCCGATGAGCGTGGCCAACACCCCGACCAACAGCGTCTGCTGCGAGCCGACCAGCAGCCGGGACAGCAGGTCGCGCCCCTGGTCGTCGCCACCGAGGAGGTGGCCCTCCTGCGGCGCGGGGATCTGGTTACGGGCCTTGATCACCTGGTCGACCAGCAGCCGGTCGGCCGGGTCGTACGGGGCGAGCCACGGCGACAGGATGGCCACCACGACGAAGATCACGATGATGGCCGTGCCGAGGAGGAACACCGGGTTGCGACGCAGCCGCCGGAACGCGGACGCGGCCAGGCTCACCCCGGTGTCCTCGGCGGACGTCTCGGCGAGCGCGTCGATGCGGTCCTTGCGGACGGTTCCCAACGCCATACGTCAGCCCTCCCTCACCTGGTCCGGACCCGGGGGTCGATCACCGCGTACGACACGTCGACGGCCAGGTTCACCAGCACGTAGACCATGGCAGCCGTCAGGATGAGCAACTGCAGCACGGGGAAGTCACGTTTCTCGAAGCTGAGCGCCAACGCCTGCCCCAACCCTGGATAGGCGAACACCTTCTCGGTGAGGATGGCCCCGGCCAGCAGGCCGCCGGTCTGCAGGCCGATGGTGGTGACCACCGGCAGCATGGCGTTGCGCAGGACGTGCCGTCCGCGGATCACCGGGGCGGTGAGGCCCTTCGCCCTGGCGGTGCGGACGTAGTCCTCGTTGAGGACGTCGAGCACGGCCGCCCTGGTGATGCGGAAGATCACCGCGAACGGGATGGTGGCCAGCGCGACGGCCGGCAGGATCAGGTGGGTGAACGCGCTGAGCGCCGCGTCCCACTCCCTGGTCAGCAGCCCGTCGAGCACGAAGAAGCCGGTGATCCTGGTGGCTTCGATGCCGCCCTCCTGACGGCCGCTGTCCGGCAGCCACCCGAGGTTCTCGGCGAACACGTACTTGAGCAGGTAGGCCAGGAAGAACACCGGGACGGCGACGCCGATCAGCGACGACACCACGCTGATGTTGTCGAGGATGCTGTCGCGGCGGCGCGCGGCCAGGTAGCCGAGCGGGATGCCGATGGCGACGGCGATGGCCAGCGCGATGACGGCCAGCTCGATGGTGGCCGGGAACCGCTGGACGAAGATGTCGACCGCGGAGTCACCGGTCTGTACGCCGGTCGACGTACCGAAGTCACCGGACAGCGCGCGTCCGACGAACTTGAGGTACTGGACGACGATGGGTTGGTCCATGCCGAGCTGCGCCCGCAGGTTGCGCCGCGCCTCCTCGGTGGCGCGCTCCCCCAGGAGGGCCGATACCGGCCCACCCGGGAGAGAGCGCAACCATGCGAAGAGCAGCAGCGACAACACCGCCATAACCGCGACGAGCTGGAGCAGTCGACGGACGGTGTAGCGCAGCACGGGTCAGTTCTTGCTTACCGTGTTGAAGTCCTCCGACGTGAGCGGACTCGGGACGAGGCCCTGAATCTTGTTGCTCACCACGATCGCCGGAGGCGAGTGCGAGATCGGGATCGCCGGCAGGTACTTCTCGATGATGTCGGCGTTGATCTCTTCGTACAGCTTGTTCCTGGCGTCGGCGTCGGGCTCGCCGTCGGCCTCCTTCAACCGGTCGGCCAGTTCCTGGCCCCACGGCGCCGCGTCGGTCTTGAAGCGGTTGCTCGGGTTGCCGAAGAACGTGCCGATGAAGTTGTCGGCGGTGTTGTAGTCACCGGTCCAGCCGAGGAGGAACAGGTCGGCGCGACCCTCGTCGACATCGTCGAGGTAGCCACCGTTCCACGGCTTGGTGATGACGTTGAGCTTGATGCCGGCGGCCTCCAGGTCAGCGGAGATCGCACCGAAGATGTCCCTCGGGTTCGGCATGTACGGGCGGGTGACCTCGCTCGGCCAGTAGAAGTTGAGCGTGAGGTCGCTCGCGCCGGCCTCGGCGAGCATCGTCTTCGCCTTGGCGGTGTCGAACGGCACGGCCTGCAGCGACGTGTTGTAGCCGTCGACGGTGTCCGGGATGAACTGGGTGGCCACCTTGGCACCCTCCGGCAGCTGCGACTTCACCAGCTGGTCGCGGTTGATGGCCGTCATGATGGCCTGACGCACCTTGAGGTCACGCAGCTTCTCGTTGTTGCTCTGCGTGATACCCACGTAGAAGATGTTGAACGCCGGGCGGACCTGAACGTTGAAGCCGTCGTTCTTCAGTCCCTCCCAGTCGGCGGCGGCCGGGAAGTCGTAGCCGTCGATCGTGCCGGACTTGAGGGCCTGCTTGCGCGCGGTCTCGTCCGGGATGATCTTGAAGATCAGCTTGTCGAGCTTGGCCTTGTTCGCCGAGTCGAAGTAGTCGTCGAAGCGCTCCAGCTCGATCGTACCGTTCGCCCTGTCGTACTTGACGAACTTGAACGGCCCGGTGCCCGTGGGGTGCTCCAGCGCGTAGGCCGGGTAGGTGAAGCTGTCACCGGCGGCCTGGACGTCGTTGGCCTTGAACTCGTCCATCGCCTTCGGCGACTGCATGGAGAAGGCCGGGAGGCCGAGGATGCTGGGCATCTTCGAGGTGGCCCGGTTGATCGTCAGGACAGCGGTCTCGGCGTCGGTCGCCGAGCAGCTCTTGTACAGCGCGGGCTTGGCACCGTCGGCGAAGCCGGGGCCGAGGTTGTCGATCCAGTAGGTCGTGACCGACTCGCTCTGGCCGGCGCCCTTCTGGTCGAACATGCGCTGGAAGTTCGCGCACACGGCGTCGGCGTTGAACTCGGCACCGTCGTGGAACTTGACGCCGGTGGCGAGCTTGAAGGTCCAGGTGAGGCCGTCCTCGCTGGACTCCCACGACTTGGCCAGGGCAGGCGCCGTCTCGGCTGTGCCGGGCTTGTACGTGAGCAGGCCGTCGAAGATCTGCCGGGTCACCCGGAAGGTCTCACCATCGGTGGCATAGAACGGGTCGAATACTTCTGGCGCTCCCGCTGCACCGAAGGTCATGGTGCCGCCGACCTTCGCTTCGCTGCCTTGCGCGCCGGAGTCGTCACGATCGGACTCGGCACAGGCGGTCAGGGAGAGCGCCACGGCGCCGGCGAAGCCGGCAGCGGCAACCCGCCTCAGGAGCCGTGACTGGATGGGTGGAGTCATCACGCACCTCGGGCGATCGACAGTGTTGGACGTGGTGTTGGCCGACACTAGTCGGGGACACACACAGCAACGAAGTAGCCCAGGTCACGATCCGGCCACGCGGCGGGCACACATTCGGCCATCCGGGCGATGAACCTGCTTGTTCCGGCCCAGGTCCGCGGCCCGGTGGCGCTCAGTCGAACTCACCGTTCTTGACACCCTGGACGAACACCGCCCACTCCTGCGCGGTGAACTCCACCGCGGGACCGTCCGCCGAACCGCCGTGGCGCACGACCACCCGACCGTTCGGTCGCCTCCCGATCTCGACGCAGGCGCCCTGCGTGCAGAAGCTGCTGGTGACGAACTCGACAGGACCATCAGTGGACGCACTCATGTGGTCCTCCTGTTCGAAGACGACGGCCGGCGCCGCCGGAGAATTCCGCTGGTTCCAGAATAGAACGGCCACCGCGTGCCGCGTGTCGTCCGACCGTACGCATACGGGCGTGAACCAGGCGGAAAATTGCGCGGGGCGAGTGAGGTATCGGAAACGTTCCGTTGACCCGCCGGGCGGTTCGGGCAGGCGACGATGGCGACGGATGGCCCGCTGACCAGGTAATTTCGCGACGCCAGCATCCCGGATGGCCCTTGCGACGTCACTATCGGTGACAGCTCCGAACACGGATGGCTTGACCTTGACGGCCGATGTCCACAGGGCGGGAACCTACTGATGTTGTTCTGCTTGATGCGATAACTTCCCCGCAGCAGCTGCCCGGGCTAGGTGACGGCTGCGCGTTGGACGGCCTCTCCTGGCGGAAACCGGGTGAGGCCGCTCCTATCAGGCCTCGAACTCGCCGGCTTTCACTCCCGCGACGAAGGCGCGCCATTCGTCCGCGGTGAACTGCAGAGCGGGCTGGTCCAGGTTCTTGCCGTCACGAACGGCGAGGCCGCCGTTGGCGGTACGAGCGATCTCTACGCAGCCGCCTTGCGTGCAGTAGCTGCTCTTTCTGAACGCCATTTCATTGTACATCTCATTGTGCGTCAGCTCCACACGCGTAACCTTCCGATACTAGTGTTAGTCTGTGCCTTGCAGGATGCTGGCGATGAAGGCTACGGATTCCCGCTGGTCAAGAGCACGCCGTTGGATCTCGTCAAAGGTACGGGAAAAACTACTGACGTCCCTTTCGTTCTCCAGTATTACGAGGCCGCCTACCCCTTCTCCGATCACGACCCCCTGGTCGGCGGTGTCAGGGAATGTTAACAGCGCGAACGGCCCGACCAGCGCCGGGTGGACACCCACGTTGAGGGGAAGTACCTGCAGGTCAACGTTGGGTGCGGCCGCCACCTCCAGCAGCCGCCTGAGCTGACCCCGCATCACCTCGGGGCCGCCGACAGGGCGGTAGAGCACGGGCTCCTCCATGATGACATGGAGCTGGAGGGCGCCTTCCGGCCTCGACAGGATGACCTGTCGCTGCAGCCGCAGTTCCACGAATTTGTCGAGGTCGGCCGATGTGGGATCGACCAGCACCATTTTGGCGATTTCCCGCGCGTAGTCGGCCGTCTGGAAGAGACCGTGGACGAGCGCGGGCTCGTATCCCTGCATACGGGCCGCGTCAGCTTCGAGCGCGACGAACGTTTCCCGCTTCTCGTCGAGTACTGCGGAGAAATCGTGCCACCAGCCCTGTTGCTGGCCGTCCCGGACCCAGCGGGTGAGGCGCTCGCGGACCTTCGCGTCGGTCACCCCGTAGAGGGCGAGCAGATCGCGGATGTCCCGCGCCTTGGGAATGCCCTTGCCGGTCTCGAGCCGGCTGATCTTGGAGGTGGAGCACTCCAGGTGCTCGGCGACCGCCTCGATGAGCAGGCCCGACTCCTCACGAAGACGGCGCAGTTCCGTGCCCAGGCGTCGCCTCGGCACGGCCGGCCCTCGGACCGGGGTCATGACATCTCCCGCCACGACGACTCGATGCGGCCGGCGAAGCCCACCTCGACGCTCCCGATCATTGGTCGCTCATCACGCTGCTCCCGTCGGGTGAATCCCACGGAGCACGTCAGTTTTGCAATTGCACAACGGATGTTGTCGAGGCATTCTAACCACGAGAGTCCACAACTTACGCCAGCGGGAGCAGGGCCCCAGGGACCCGCCCGGCACGGCACCACCGGGAGGAGGCCAGGAGATGCGCGAACCGCGACGAACCGGCCACTCGCCGGGGACTCCACCGCCCGCGTCCGCTCCCAACCTCGCTGTTCGCTCGCGACGATCGACCACCCCAGCGATGGGCCGTTTCACGCCTCCCTGCTCCGCCGCTGCACACCGGGCCGCACCGCGGCCCCCCAGCGACCCAGCTGTCCGGCGACACACGCCGGAATCCGCCGACACGGGCACTGCCCGGTCGGACGGCCGTGGAATCGACCTACTCGACCAGAAAGGGGCTGTGATGATCACGTCCGAGCTACTGAGGAGCACGACGTACGGGCCCCGTCTGCCGGTAGGCACGGCGGGCACCGACGGTCGTGGTGGCGACCGCCGCGGAGCTGGGTGACAGCCGCCCTCCTCTTCTTCTGCGTCGCCATCGTGCTCGTCTGTTTCGGCGGAATGCTGGGCGCCACCTGGACGTCCCAGGCCATGGGCACCGCCAGCAGACGCCTCGCGACCGAACGCAAGCACCTCAACAACGGCTGGCGTGACCTGGCAACCGCCAGGCAGGCCCGCGGCGCGGCGCTCTGCCCACGGTGCGACCGCGAACTGACCGACACCAGCTGGTTACTGGTGATCGACCCATCACTCGACGAGGAGGACGACGGGACATGAACAGCATGTAGCAACGAACAATCCGAGGGGTCCGTTCGGGGTCGGCCGCAGTCGCGGACCGGCCCCGAACCGTTGTCCGGGTCAGACCGGGCGGCGGCCGGACATGGCGCGGCCCAGGGTCAGCTCGTCGGCGAACTCCAGATCCCCGCCCATCGGCAGCCCGGAGGCCAGCCTGGTGACCGAGAGGCCGGGGAAGTCGCGCAGCATCCGGACCAGGTAGGTGGCCGTCGCCTCGCCCTCGGTATTGGGGTCCATGGCCAGGATCACCTCGCGGACCTCCTCGCCGGCGATCCTGGTCAGCAGCTCGCGGATGCGCAGCTGGTCGGGGCCGATGCCGGACAACGGGTCGAGCGCGCCACCCAGCACGTGGTAGCGGCCGGAGAACTCCCTGGTCCGCTCGACGGCCAGCACGTCCTTCGGCTCCTCGACGACGCAGATCATGGTGACGTCGCGCCGCGGGTTGGCGCAGATCCGGCAGCGGCTGTGCTCCGACACCGTGCCGCAGACGTCACAGAAGACCACGCCTTCCTTGATCCGGCCGAGCGTCTCGGCCAGCCGCGTCACGTCGGCCGGGTCGGCCGCGAGCAGGTGGAAGGCGATGCGCTGGGCGCTCTTGGGGCCGACGCCGGGCAGCCGGCCCAGCTCGTCGATCAGGTCCTGGACGACACCCTCGTACATGCCGGACTACCTGTGTCCCGGTCAGACGCCGGGGAGACCGAGGCCGCCGCCGCCCAGACCACCGGCGAGCGGGCCGAGCATCTTCGCCTGTACCTCGTTCTGCATCTCCTGCAGCTCGCGGTGGGCGTCGGCCAGCGCGCCGACGACCAGGTCCTGCAGGGTGTCGACGTCATCGGGGTCGACCACCTTGGGGTCGATCGTGAGGGCCCTGACGTTGCCGTCGCCGGTCAGGGTGACGGTCACCAGACCACCGCCGGCCTGGCCGGTGACCTCGGTGGCCGCCAGCTCCTGCTGAGCGGACATCGCCTGGGCGAAGAGCTGCTGGATGTCGAACTGGCCACCGGGCTGCACTGGTCCCTCTTCCTGCCACTCGTCTGTGTCGACCGCCAGGGTAGCCGCGTCGATCTGGCACCGTTGTGCACGTGCGCCGCGTCGTGTCCCTGCTGCTGCTCGCGGCCCTGGGCGGCTGTGGCCCGTCCGGCGATCCCGCCTCGGCCCCGTCGACCACCTCGGTCACGTCGGCTCCGTCGGTTCCCTCGATTCCGTCCACTCCCTCGGTTCCGCCTGCCTCGTCCCCGACGCCGACCCCGGCCGCCCCGTCGACGCCGTCGGTTCCGGCCGCCTCGACGGCCGGTGACCTGGCGGGGCGCACCGTGGTGGTCGACCCCGGCCACAACGGCGGCAACGCCACCCACCCCCGCGTGGTGAACGCGCCGGTGCCGGCCGGGCGCGGACGGACGAAACCGTGCAACACCACCGGTTCCGCGACCGACGCGGGGTACCAGGAGCACGCCTTCGCCTGGGACGTGGCGGTGCGGGTGCGCGACCTGCTGGCCGCCCGCGGCGCCGAGGTGATCCTGACGCGGCCGGACGACGATGGTGTCGGGCCGTGCGTCGACCGGCGGGCCGCGATCGGCAACGGGCCGGGCGTCGACGCCGTGGTGTCGATCCACGCCGACGGCTCGGGCCCGCGGTCGCGCGGCTTCCACGTGGCGCGCTCCGACCCGCCGCTCAACGCCGCGCAGGGCGCGCCGGCGCTGGCCCTGGCCACCGCGGTGCGCGACGCCATGCGCGGGGCCGGTTTCCCGACGGCCGACTACATCGGCTCGGCAGGGCTGGACGGACGCGACGACCTCGCCGGGCTCAACCTCGCCGAGCGGCCGGCGATCCTCGTCGAGTGCGCCAACCTGCGGAACCCCGGTGAGGCCGCGGCGGCGTCCACGCCGGACGGCCGCGCCCGCTACGCCGCCGCCATCGCGGTCGGGGTGGCGCAGTTCCTGCGCTCGTGAGTGGCGTTTGGTGCTCCAACACCAATTGCCACTCACGACCTGTCCACAGACCCGCGAGTGCTCACAGGGGTCTTGTGCCAGGGTGTGGTGGTGGCCATGGACATCGCGCAGTTGCTGGAGGTCCGCACCTGGCGGGCGTTCGACGTCGACGACGACGGCCGGGTGCTGGCCGGCTCCGACGACTCCGGCTCCGTGCAGCTCGTGGAACTGGCGGAGGGAGGCGCCGGTGTCACCCGGCTGACCGCGCTGCCCGGCGCCTGCAGGGGGCGGTACCTGCCCGGCGAGCGCACCGTGATCGTCGAGCACGACGACGGCGGCAACGAGCGCAGCCAACTGTCCCTGCTGGAGCTTCCCGTCACCGAGCCGGTCGGGCTCGACGGCCTGACCCCGCTGGTGCACGACAGCGACTACGTGCACCGGCTGCTCGGGGTGCAGCCGGGACGGGTGATCTACTCGACGAACCGGCGCAACGGCGTCGACTTCGACGTGGTGATCCGCAACGTGATCACCGGCGTCGAGGAGGTCGTGTACGACCAGGGTGGCTGGGCGCAGGACGTCGCGGTGTCCCCCGACGCGCGCCACGTGGTGATCACGGTGAGCGGCGCGGCCGCGATGGCCGACGACCTGGTCCTGGTCGACACCATGCCGGAGACCGAGTCCGACCACGTGCGGGAGCTGACCGAGCCGGGAACGCCCGGCCAGTACGCCGGCGTCACGTGGCTGCCCGGCGAGAACGCGTTCCTGGTGGGCACCGACGACACGAGCGACCGCACCAGGATCGCCAGGTACGACCTCGCCGACGACGGCTGGCGGACGGTGCTCGCCGACGACGACTTCGACCTGACGTGCCGGCCGTCGCCGGATGGGCGGCTGCTGCTGGTGGAGACGAACGACGACGGCGCGAGCCGCATCGCCCTGCACGACGCGGCGACCGGCGACCGGCTGCACGACATCGCGTTGCCAGGCGCCGGAATCGTCGTGTTCCCCATGCCGAGTCCGGTGTGGTCGCCCAACTCCCGGTACGTGGCGCTCAGCTACAGCGCCCCCGACGTGCCTGGCGACGTGCTGCTGTACGACGTGACCGTCGACGACGCGCCGCGGATGCTGACCGGGTCGGCGCGGCAGCTCGACGACGAGGAGCTGTCCGTGCCGACCGTGCACCGGGTGCCGGCCGCCGGTGGCGAGCGGGTGCCGTGCTTCGTGTACCGGCCGACCGGTGCCGCCGGCTCGGCGACGCACGGCTCGGCGACGCACGGCTCGGCGGTGCTGGTGATCCACGGCGGGCCGGAGAGCCAGTCGCGGCTGGTGTTCAACCCGGTGGTGCAGGCGATGGCGTCCAACGGGCACACCGTGCTGGTGCCGAACGTGCGCGGATCAACGGGGTACGGCCGCCGCTGGTACTCCGCCGATGACGGGCCGCGGCGGCTCGACTCCGTCGCCGACCTCGCCGCGCTGCACGAGTGGCTGCCCACCCTCGGGGTGGACCCGGCGCGGGCCGCGCTGTGGGGCGGCTCCTACGGCGGGTACATGGTCCTGGCCGGGCTCGCCTTCCAGCCGGGGCTGTGGGCGGCCGGCGTCGACATCGTCGGCATCTCCTCGCTGGTCACGTTCCTGCAGAACACCTCCGCGTACCGGCGGGCGGCCCGCGAGCGCGAGTACGGCTCGCTGGAGCACGACCTGCAGTTCCTGCGCGACGCCTCCCCGCTGTCCCGGGTGGACGCCATCAGGGCGCCGCTGTTCGTCATCCACGGCGCCAACGACCCGCGGGTCCCGCTGTCGGAGGCGGAGCAGCTGACCGCGGCGGTGTCGGACAACGGCGTCGAGTGCGAGCTGCTGGTGTACTCCGACGAGGGCCACGGCCTGGCGAAGCGGGTGAACCGGCTCGACGCCTACCCGAAGGCGCTGGCCTTCCTGCAGCGCCACCTGGAGGCCCGCACCGAACCCACCGGGCGCGGTTGACGTACACCGTGACGTGATGCGGCCGGCCGACGGCGATACCGACGAGCAGCTGTTGCGACGGCTGCACGACGAGCACGCCGGTGTGCTGTACGCGTTCGTGCACCGGTACACCGACGACCGCCAGCTGGTGGAGGACGTCGTGCAGGAGACGCTGCTGCGGGCCTGGCAACGGCTGGACCGGCTGGACACCGACGAGCCACGGTCCTACCTGTTCACGGTGGCCCGCAACGTCCTCACCGACGCGTGGCGCGCCCGGCAACGGCGGCCGATCGAGGTCGACGTCGAGCACACGCCGCCCGTGCCCGTCGCCGATCAGACGGACCGCACCCTGGACAGCATGCTCGTCGGTGAGGCGTTGGGCCGACTGTCCACCGACCACCGCTCCGTTGTGGAGCTGCTGTACTTCCACGGGCGGCCGGTGGCCGAGGCGGCGCGAGTGCTCGGCATCGCCGAGGGCACGGTCAAGTCGCGGGCCTACTACGCGGTGCGCGCGCTGCGGTCGATCTTCGAGGAGCTGGGGGTGAGCCGATGACCGAGCAGACACTTCACAGCGAGCTGCAACTGCTGCTCGGCGCCTACGTCCTCGGCGGC
>Ga0190272_10001544_pt1 | contig 11054 bp, 16 predicted proteins | sample Popmic504T_FD_133746 | JGI IMG/M metagenome (GOLD analysis project Ga0190272, IMG submission 133746) | Populus adjacent soil microbial communities from riparian zone of Shoshone River, Wyoming, USA - 504 T | ecosystem: Environmental > Terrestrial > Soil > Riparian zone | place: USA: Wyoming...
TCCGAAGGGGTCGTCTTCGGCCGCTCCTTCTTCGCCGCCTCGGCGATGCTCTCACTGGTCGCGCTGCCGCTGATCGTCGCCAGCACCCGCGAGGGGCTCAACTCGATCCCCCGCCACGTCCGCGAGGCCTCCTACGCGGTCGGCAAGACCAAGGCCGCGACGACGCGCCGGATCCTGCTGCCGGCGAGCCGGCCCCAGGTCGCCACCGGGGCGATGCTCGGCCTCGGGCGGATCATCGGCGACACCGCGATCATCGTCGTCCTGCTCGGCGCGACCCAGAACTTCGCACCGGTCGAAGGCGCCTCCTTCCCGCTCAACTACCTGCGCGGGGCGGGCACCACCCTGACCAACTTCGTCTACGAGGCCTCCCCGACCGGGAACCTCGATCAGCCCGAGAAAGCCTATGCGGCGGCTTTCGTCCTGTTGCTGATGGTGCTGGCCCTGAACGGGGCCGTCGACGTCGTCCACCGCCGCGCCCGAAAGGTAGGGACGTGGAGTTCCTGACTTCCCCCCCGCCGCCGATCCGGCGGCTCAAGCTCGAGGACCCGACCCCGGCCCTGGAGGCCCCGCCGTCCAACTCTCCCGCGGCGGGCACCGCTCCCGGGGCCGGGTCCTCGAGCGGCTTCACCGGCGCCCGGCGCTCGATCGGCGCTCCGCAGTTCTCGATCCGGCGGATGGAGATCGACCAGGTCTCGGTCGCCTACAGCAACCGGCTCGCGGTCAAAGCAGTCTCGCTGCCGGTCCGCCAGGGCGAGGTGCTGTCCCTGATCGGCCCCTCGGGCTGCGGCAAGACGACCCTGCTGCGCTCGCTCAACCGGCTCACCGAGCTGACCAGCACGGCGACGCTGACCGGGCGGATCCTGCTCGACGACATCGACATCCGGATGATCGAGCCGACCCTGCTGCGGCGGCGGGTGACGATGGTCTTCCAGCAGCCCAACCCGTTCCCGATGAGCGTCTTCGACAACATCGCCTACGTGCTGCGGGAGCAGGGCTCGCGACGCCAGCGCAAGAAGGAGCTGGCCCCCAAAGTCCACAGCGCGCTGGAGCGGGCCGGCCTCTTCGAGGAGGTCAAGGACAACCTCGACCACCCCGCCCTGAAGCTCTCCGGCGGCCAGCAGCAGCGGCTCTGCATCGCCCGTGCCCTGGCTGCCGAGCCCGAGGTGCTGCTGCTCGACGAGCCCTGCTCGGCGCTCGACCCGCAGTCGACCCAGGTGATCGAGGACCTGATCGTGAAGCTGCGCGACGACGTCGCCGTGGTGATCGTCACCCACAACCTGCAGCAGGCCTACCGGATCGCCGACCACGTCGCCTTCATGTACCTGGGCGACCTGGTCGAGTACAGCAGCGCGACGGCCCTGTTCGGATCGCCGCGGGAGAAACGGACCCAGGAGTACGTGAGCGGTGCGTTCGGCTAGCCACAGCGACCGGCTCGCGGTCGCCTCGCTCTGCGCCCTGCTCGCGATCGCCGGCCTGGCCGGCTGCACCACCACGCAGGAAAAGGCGGCCAAGCACCAGGCCGAATCCGAACGCATCCTGGAAGCCCGGGCGGAGCGCCAACGGAAGAAGGCCGACGGGACGAAAGCGTCCAAATCGGGGACGAATTCGGCCCACCGACCCAAGGAGGGAGAGCAATGAGTGAGCACAGGCCGCCGATCTCGGTGGTGCAGACGACCTACGATCCCTGCGAGGAGTGCGGGGCGCCGCTCGACCCGCAGCAGCGCTACTGCGTCCACTGCGCCGCCCGGCGCGGCAACGGCGCCAACCCGTCCTCGCGCTACTTCGCGGCGATGAGCAAGAAGGCGCTGCGGCCGCTGAGCCGGCCGCCGGCCAAAGCGGGCCCGGCCAGCCGCGCCGCGGCGGTCGGCTTCTTCGCCCTGCTGCCGGTCGCTGTCGCGCTCGGCGTGGTCGTCGGCCGCAGCGACTCGGGAGGAAGCGACAACGAGGCACTGCTGCAGGCGCTGCGCGAACAGAAGGCGACCGCCGTGACGGCCGGAGCCGCCACGACGGCGGCGACCGCGACGACGGCAAAAGCGAAAAAAGGCGGCAAAGGCGAGAAAAACGGCCAGAAAGGCGGCGGCAAAGTGGTCGCCAAGACCGCGAACGGAGACGTGCACCAGGTGACCGGCTTCAAAGCCAGCGAAGACAAGGTTGAAGAAGACACCCAGATCGTTGCCGAAAACCCCGAACAGACCGGCGACAACTACATCAAAGCCCAGCAGAACCTCCCCGATGTGATCGTGATCGGCGGCGAACCGGGGTCGGCGCCGGCCTCGACCAACGGGGTGGAACCGTGAGTCGCCTCGCCGAGAGCCGTCTCGCGGAGCTGGCCCGGCGGCCGGTGGAGAGGCTACGCCGCCCGACGCCGACCCCGGTCGCGAAACCGGCGGCCAAACCCGCCCAGGAGCCAGCCAAGCCGGAAGAGAGCGCCGAGCTGCTCGCCCAGCGCGACCGGCTGCTGGAGAAGTTCACGATCATGCAGGCCGACCTCGGCGGCGCCTTCTACGAGATGGCGATCCGCGACCACGTGCGGATGGACGTGCTGACCCGCAAGGCGGCGGAGCTGCAGCGGGTCGACGCCGAGCTGCTGGCGGTCGAGCGGATGCTGGAGCTGGAGCGCTCCGACGCCGCCGGCCTCTGCCCCAGCTGCGGCGCTCCCTACAGCCACGCGGTCCGCTTCTGCGCCCAGTGCGGCCAGTCGCTGCTGCCAGTGGGGGCGATCTAATGAAGGGAGCCGCCAAGAAGCAGTTCGACCGCGCGATCGCAGCCGCCGCGACCCTGACCGGGAAACGTTTCAGCCTGCTGGTCGCCTCCTCGCTGGTCGCCACCACGGCGATCGTCGCGGTGGCCCTGGCGACGCCGGGCGACAACGGGCCGCTGACGGCGCTGCTCGCCCGCGGGCTGGCCCCCGAAGAAGCCCCAGTCGCTGCGCCGGTGGAACCGAAACCGGAACCCGCCGCCGAAAGTGGCAGTGGCGGCACGACGAGTTCGGCTGCGCCCTCGTCGTCGCCATCAGTCCCGCTCGAATCGGTCGCCCCCGAAGCCGAAACCGAAGAAGCCGCGCCGGAACCGGAACCCGAAGAAGAAACCACGCCAACCACGCCCACTGCCGCGACCCCGGAAGCCGGCCAGATCAAGCACGTCTTCGTCGTCTCGGTCGCCAGCCCGGGCTACGAAGCCGCCTTCGGTGCCACCCCCCAGATGCCCTATCTGGCCGGCACCCTGCGGCCAAAGGGACAGCTGCTCGAGAACTACAAGCTGCTCGGCAACGAGGGCCTGCCGAACCGGATCGCGACGATCAGCGGCCAGCCACCGAACACGGCGACCAAGGGCGAATGCGCCACCTACACCGAAATCCCCGCGACGGCCAAGGTCAACTCGCAGGGGGTCGTCTCCGGCTCGGGATGCGTCTACCCGGTCGCGACGCTGACCCTCGCCGACCAACTGGTCGGCGCCCGGATGATCTGGCACGGCTACTTCGAGGGCATGATCGACGAGACCGGCAAACCCGACAACTGCGTCCATCCCAGCCCGGAGGAAGCCGAGCAGCCTCTGCCCGGCGGCTACTCGGCGGCGCGCAACCCGTTCGTCTACTTCCACTCGCTGCTCGACCTCGGCGACTGCGCCGAAAACGACATGCCGCTGGAGCAGCTCGAGACAGACCTGCGCAAGATCGAGTCGACCCCCAACTATTCCTATATCTCCCCCAGCCCCTGCAACGCGGGCCGCGCCGGCCAGTGCGTGCCCGGCTCGCTGGAAGGGGCGGCCGCGGCCGACGCCTTCCTCGCCGAGTGGGTGCCGAAGATCCTCGCCTCCCCCGCCTACAAAAAGGACGGCCTGCTGATCGTCGCCTTCGACGAAGCGGCGCCGGGGCTGCCGGCGACCGACCCGGTCGGAGCGCTGCTGCTCTCCCGCTTCGTCGGGCCGGGGACGAGCGACAGCGTCGAGTACGGCCCCTACTCGCTGCTCAAATCGGCCCAGGAGCTGTTCGGCCTCCCCTATCTAGGCGCCGCCAACAGCTTCAAGGTCCGCTCCTTCGGCCAGGCCCTGCGGGGCGGCGAAACGGCAAACGGCGACTGAGCGCTACCCGTGCCGAACTGCATCAACTTCTAATCCCGGCAGGTGTAGAAGTTGATGCAGTTCGGGAGGCAGGGTCCACACACTGCGGCATCGTTTCTGAGAGGCTGCGGGGATGAGTGGAGTGGAGCCGGGCGGGGAGGCGATCACCGCCGAGGGAATCGAGGCGCTGAAAGCCGAGCTGGAGGAGCTGGAAGGGCCGAAACGGCTGGAGATGGCGGCGCGGATCAAGGTTGCCCGCGAAGAGGGCGACCTCAAGGAGAACGCCGAGTACCACACCGCCAAAGAGGACCAGGCCCACATGGAGACGCGGATCAAGCGCCTCCGCGAACGACTCCACAAGGCGGTCGTGGTCGAGGTCGACGACGACGCGGAAGCCTTCGCCTTCGGCCGCACCGCCGAGGTGCTCGACAAAGACAGCGGCAAGGTCAACGTCTGGACCCTGGTCGGCTCGACCGAGGCCAACCTCGCCGAGGGCCGGCTCTCGGCCGAGTCGCCGATCGGCCGCGCCCTGCGCGACGCCCCGGTCGGCGCCACCGTCAAGGTCGAGACCCCGCGCGGCGAAAAAAGCTTCCGGGTCGAGAAGCTCGTCGCCTAGCTCGGCGACGGGACCGAGACTGCCGGGTCGGCCTCCTCGGCGACGGGCTCCGCGGCCGGATCGGCCGCCTCCGGCTCCAGCTTCGACCACGGTGCCGGATCCGGGCGCTGCTCGTCGTAGACGACCTCAGTGCCGGCCAGCCGGTCCTGCCAGCCGCGGCGGCGCTCGCCGAAGACGATGCCGAGGAAGCCGATCCCCAGGGTCGCCACCGAGAGCGCCATCCCGACCAGGCGTTTGACCGAGCGGCGCGGCGCCAGCCGGCCGCCCTCGAGCTCGATGCCGAGGAACCGCATCCCGGGCGTCTGCCCGGCCAGTGACCAGAAGGCGAAGAGGTAGAGGGCACCGAGCCCGGCCCAGATGCCGGCCCCGGCTAGGAGGGCGAAGTCGGAGACGCCGTCGCCGCTGAAGGCGGAGCCGATCAGCGCCGCCAGCGCGGCCAGGCCAGAGAAGGCGAGGTTGACGATGACGCCATCGATCGCCAGCGCCAGGGCGCGACTGACGGCCCCGGCCCGGTCGGTCGGCACCGGCCGGCGCTTGCGGAAGACGAGGCGGCGGGCGATCCGCTCGAAGCTGTCGTCGGCGCGGCGGGCGAGCTTGCCGATCGTGCGGCCGATGTCCTCCAGCAGGCCGACGCCCTGGGCGCTGATCGCGGCCCGCACCTCGGGCGCCTCGGCGATCCGCTCGACCAGCTGCTGAGCCTGATCTGAGGCGAGCAGCCGTTTCCAGACCTCGTCGACCAGCTCGCTGTCCATCGCCTCCAGCAGGGCCCGCTTGACGGCCTCGCTCTCCAGGGCGTCCTCGACCGCCTCCACCACCACCGGTCCTTCCAGGACCCGGGCCAGGGCGCGCTCGACCGCCTCGCTTTCGACCGCGGCGACGATCGCCTCCTCGGCGACCACCTCGACCGCGCGGTCGACCCCGGTCGCCTTGCCGACGCTGCGGGCGCCGCGAGCACCGGCGACGAGCAGGCGGGCGGTCAGCGGCAGCTGCTCGCCCCCGTCCGCCGCGGCGCGCCCGTTCCCGTTCGAGGCCGCGTTCCGATTCGGCGGAGTGGAGCCGTTTTCCATCTCGCGGCGAGTATACGTCGGCCTCTAGAGACACTCCAACAGGCGGTCGATAAAGGCGGCCTGGGCGGGGTTGATCCTGTCTCGCGCCGCCTCCGGGTCGAGCCACTCGGCGCGGTCGACCTCGGGGAACTCCTGGCGGCGGCCGGAGCGCGGCGGCCACTCCATCTCGAAGCAGTTGCTCCGCAGGACGGACGGGTCGAAGTCGGCCTCGGCGGCCCAGCACTCGACCGTCTTGCCGCTCTTCTGGCGGACGGAGCCGAGGTCGATCAGATCCCCGGGTGCGATTGCCGGCGCCGCCGGCCCCAGCTCCTCGCCCAACTCGCGCAGGGCACAGGCCTGCGGCTCCTCCGGATCGGCGTACTCGCCCTTCGGCACCGACCAGGCGCCGAGGTCCTTCTTCGCCCAGAGCGGGCCGCCCGGGTGGACGAGCAGAACCTCGATCTCGTCGGCCGCCTTGCGATACAGGAGGATGCCGGCACTGCGTTTCGCTGCCACGAAGAGCGGCTAGCGGTCGGCGCCTTCGGCGCGCAGTCGCTCGGTCTCCCGCTGGATCGCGTCCTCGGAGATCGGCTTGCGGCCGTAGACGTCCCAGGCGTTGAGCGCGAGGCCGATCCCCCAACCGGCGATCACGAAGCCGGGCCAGAAGAAGCCGGCGCCGGTCAGCGCCCAGATCACCAGCAGCAGCGCATTGACGATCACGTAGGTGATCGCGTGGTTGGCGAAGTCGCGCTTCTTCTTCACCTGCACCAGGGCGAGCTTGCGCAGCTCCTGATCGTTCTGGGGAGAGGCCTCCACGGGGTCTTTGTAGCAGGCCGCGCGGCCAGGGCCACCGGCCGCGAGGATGCGGTCGCCGTGCGACGATCCCGCCGATGGCCGGCAAGTCGATCGCTCTCTTCGTCGCCGCGGCGCTCGCCGAGATCGGCGGCGCCTACCTGGTCTGGCTCGGGCTGCGCGAGGACAGGGGCGCGTTGCTGGTCGTCCTCGGGGTGCTCGCGCTCGGCCTCTACGGCGTCGTCGCCACCTTCCAGCCCAGCAACGAGTTCGGCCGCGTCCTGGCCGCCTACGGCGGCGTCTTCGTGGTCGGCTCGATCGCCTGGGGAGTCGCCTTAGACGGCTTCCGCCCTGACCGCTACGACCTGATCGGCGCCTCGGTCTGCCTGGCCGGGATCGCGGTGATCATGTACGCACCGCGGGGCTGAGCACCCGCTCGATTGCGCGCCGGGCGCCCGGGTAGCCGAGGCGGGAGCAACCAAAGGAGGGAGCAATGAGCACCCCGACCCTGACCATCTTCGTGATCGCGATCCTGATCGTCGGCGCGATCGCGCTGAGGGAGTTCGGCGGCAAGGACGGCGGCGGCCGGTCCGAGTGATCTCTCCATCGCCGTCGCCGGTTCAATTGCCCCGCCGGCCTGACTAAGCGACCGCCGCAGGGAACTCCTGCGACTCCTCGATCGCCGCCACCGCACTCGCCAGTGGCCGCTCGGCGGCCATCCTCGCCGCCAGCGCATCGGCGTTCTCCCGCACACCCTCGCCCGTCACGCTGCGCAGACCCGCGGTCAGGCGCCGCCGGTCGAGCCGCTTGAAGGGGAAGGTGTCCCCCACCCCGAGCCGGCGGCAGCGGTGGCCCCAGTAGGGCTGATCGGCGAAGACCGAGCAGACCAGGGTCGGGACGCCGGCAACGAGGCTGGCGTGCACCGTCCCCGAGCCGCCATGGTGCACCGCCGCGCGGCAGCGGGGCAGCAGGCTCTGGTGGTCGACGCTGCCGACGCCGAAGATCGTCTCGTCGCGGATCTCCCCCAGCTCGCTCCAGCCGGCCCCGAGCACGCCCCGGGCCCCGGCCGCCTCGAGGCTGGCGCGAATCGTCCGGGTCAGGCCCTCGCCGTCGAGCACGGGCATGCTGCCGAAGCCGAGGAAGACCGGCGGCGGCCCGGCGCTCAGCCAGTCCTCGAGCTCGCCCGGGAGGCCGTCCTCGCCGATCGCCCGGCGCAGCCGCGGGGAGATCGGCAGCGCGCCCACCGAGCGGGTGCTCCGTGCCGGCCAGTCGCTGGGGGTCGGCGCGAGCGCGGCGCTGTAGGCGAGCAGCATCAGGCCGTCGCCGCGGGCGATCGCCCGCGAGTGCGAGCCGCTCGCCGCGGGGAGGCCGAGTTCCGCGCGCAGGGTCGCGACGTCGTCGCGCGAGAGCCGCCAGAGCATGTCGAGCGCGAGCCTGTGGGTGGCCCGGTTGAGCGGGCCGAGGCTGCGCCGGGCGATGAACGGGGATGGGAAGTGGCGCGAAGGCAGCACCGGGCAGAAGTGCAGCGAGATCATCCTCGCGCCGCGCGCCTCGGCGATCGCGGCGCAGCGGTCCTCGACCAGCCCGTGCGAGACGATCGCCTCGGCGTCCCGCGTGCCCTCCAGCAGCGCGGCCCGCATCGCGTCGAGGTAGCCGCGCTCCTCCTCGTGCAGCCACTTGAAAAACCTGCCGATCCGTCCCGCGGCGAGCATTCGCTGCGCGGCGGCGGAGTCGAACATCTCCTGGACGTCGCAGGGAAGCTCGACCAGCGGCAGACCGGCGGCGCGCGCCATCGGCGCCCCGTTGCGCGGCAGCAGCAAGGTCACCTCGTGGCCACGGTCGGCCAACTCGGCGCCGAGGCTGACGAAGGGCTGGACGTCGCCGCGGGTCCCGTAGCTGACCAGGGAAACCCTCACCCGCGCCCCCTCGAGCGCAACGCCTCGCCGGGCGGGTCGAGCTCCGGGTAGGGGTCACGATCCCACTCGGCGTCCAGGGGGCGCGCCGCGGGCGCCAACGCGGCGACAATCATCCGCTCCAGGGCGCGGTGGGCGGGGACCGGGTCGAACCCCGGGTCGAGCAGGGCCCGCACGGCGATCCCGTCGGCGGCGGCCAACACCGCGGCCGAGACGCCCTCGATGTCGGCCGGCGGGTCGACGCCGAACCGCTCGCAGGCGTAGCTCAGGTAGAAGCGCATGTCCTCCTCGCCGCGAGCCTTGTTCTCGGCGGCGGCCCGGGCGAGCTCCTCGTCCCGCATCCCCTGCGCGTCGAGGTCCGCGCAGAGCGCGAACCAGCCGGGCATCAGGTCGACCAGAGCGGCCGCGATCTCGTGGATGCGTCGCATCGTCTCCGGGCCGTCGCCGGTCGGCAGGCGTGCCTCCATCGCCCCCAGGAAGTGCTCCCTGCTGGTCGCGATCACCTCGGCGAGCAGCTGGCGGCGGGAGCTGAAGTGGTAGTTGGCCAGGCCCACCGCGACCCCAGCCTCGGCGCTGATCGCCCGCATCGTCGTGGCCCCGTAGCCGCGCTCCGCGAGCACCGTGCGGGCGGCGTCGAGGATGCGGGTGCGGCTGTCCACTCCCGCCTTGGCCGCGCCTGCATCCATACCCGCCATCGCTCCGCCCCGTTCCCATCGCCGTCTTGAACAAGCGTTCAAGACGAACGATAGCAACGATCCCGCCCGGCTCAGCCCACCCGCACCGCCTGCCAGGCCGCCTCGGCCAGTTCGTCCTCGAGCTCGTGCAGCGAAGGGGTTTTGCCGCCGAGCCAGGCGCGCGAGAGCTCCTGCGCCGGCCCAAAGGCCACCGCGTAGAAGACCTCCGCGCGCAGCGGCCGGATCTCCGGCCGGGCCCTGACCCAGTCCCGGAGGGTCGCGGCCAGGCCGCGGTTGAGCGCCTTCAGCTCCTCGCCGGCGGCGATCCGGGCGGCGCCGCTCTGGAACAGGAAGCGGGCCCGGCCGGGATTGCGCTGGACCCAGCGCAGGTGGTAGCCGATCAGCGCCTTGACCCCGTCCTCGGCGCTCGGCGCGGCGTCCAACTCGCCCACGACGCCCGCCTGGTACCCGCGCAAGATCTCGACGTAGAGCGCCGCGTCGATCCCGTCCTTGCCGCCGAAGTGGTGGTAGATCGAGCCGACGCTCGCCCCGGAGCGCCGCCTGATCTCCTCGATCGCGGTCGTGCCGGTGGCGTCGAACGACTCCAGGGCGGCTTCGAGGATCGTCTCGCGGCGGCTCATGTTAGAATTCTATTCTAGAAAATGATTCTAATCGACCAGATCATGCCGACCTACGACCGGCGCGAGATCCACCACAAGGAGATCGACGCTCCCCCCGCCGCGATCTGGGACGCGATTCACGACCTCAGCGGCAACGAGCTGAGGGTGATGCGCGCCCTGATGGGCCTGCGCACGCTCGGCCGCCGCCGCGACGATTCCGGCCGCACCGTGCTCGAAGGCTTCAAGCGGATGGGCTTCCGCCCCGTCGCCGAAGATCCCGGCCGCGAACTCGTGGTCGCCGGCATTGGCCGCTTCTGGAAGCTCTCCGGCGGCCTGCGGCGGGTCGAGGACCGCGATCACTTCACGCAGTTCGACGAGCCGGGCTACGCCAAGGTCGCCTTCGACTTCCGGCTCGACGGCGGCACGCTCTCGACCGAGACCCGGATCGCGGGCACCGACGCTTACGCGCGGCGCCGCTTCGGCGCCTACTGGCTGCTGGTCCGGCCGGGCAGCGGCCTGATCAGGCACGAGTGGCTGGGCGCGATCTCGAAGCGGGCGCGGTCGGCCCCGTAGGGCCCGGCGAGCGGTCCGCCTCGGTCCGCCTAGAAATTCGCCATGCTGCCGCCATGACCGGAGAGGAGTGGACGGCCGACGAGCAGAAAGTGCGTCGTTACCTCGATCGCGCCGACGATTTCCCGCACCGTCTCGAGGGCGAGAGCGTCCTACTCGAACACGTGCCCCGCGAGGGCCGCCGCATCCTCGACCTCGGCACCGGCGACGGCCGCTTGCTCGCCCTGCTCCGTGCCGATCGCCCCCAGATGCACGGCGTCGGCCTCGACTTCTCCGAGATCATGCTGAGGGCGGCACGCGAGCGTTTCGCTGGCGAGGAGCGCGTCGAGTTCCTCAGGCACGACCTCGCCGAGCCGCTACCGGCGCTCGGGCGCTTCGACGCCGTCGTCTCCTCGATGGCCATCCACCACCTCGAGCACGAACGCAAGCGCTCCCTCTACCGCGAAGTGTTCGACCTACTCGAACCGGGCGGGGTCTTCGCCAACTACGAGCACGTCGCCTCCCCCACCCCCCGCCTCCACGCAGCCTTCTTCGCCGCGATCGACGAACCCCTGGAGAACGCCGACCCCTCCGACCGCCTGCTCGACGTCGAGACCCAGCTCGGCTGGCTGCGCGAGATCGGCTTCGAAGACGTCGACTGTTACTGGAAGTGGCTGGAGATGGCGCTCCTGATCGGCGTCAAGGCGCCGGTCGAGTGAGCTGGACGATCGGGATCGTCCGGTTCGCCTTCGCCGCTTCGCGGCGATAGGCCGCGTAGGGCGCGA
>Ga0190272_10001545_pt1 | contig 11050 bp, 10 predicted proteins | sample Popmic504T_FD_133746 | JGI IMG/M metagenome (GOLD analysis project Ga0190272, IMG submission 133746) | Populus adjacent soil microbial communities from riparian zone of Shoshone River, Wyoming, USA - 504 T | ecosystem: Environmental > Terrestrial > Soil > Riparian zone | place: USA: Wyoming...
AATGGGCCAGCGAGTCTTAGATGGAAAAACCTTCATTGTAATAGAGCTTATCTTACGCCGCTTGAGTACGAGTTCATCGAAGAATGCATCCGGCGTTATGACATCAAGAGTGTTGTTGAAAGCGGTGCGGGTGAGACGTCCGTCCTATTCCGACAAAATCGTTGTTCAGTGATTTCGATCGAATGGCAAGAGGGCCCCTGGGCTGAACGAGCGCGGGAGGCAGGAGCAGATGTTCATATTGTGCCGTTTGATTCTTCCTCAAACCTGTACGACGGCGCTCAGGTAGAATCGGCGTTGCAGGGTATTTCCAGCGATCTTCTTTTCGTCGATTCACCGACGGGAGGAATACGTCGACGCGGAGTTCCCGCGCAGTTTCTTGAATTCATCGATCCCAGCTACGTGCTGGTACATGACGTATCACGTGATCACCGGAACATATTTGAGTGGATGCGAGACAACGGTTGGGCCCTCGTCGAATACTATCCTTCCCGGCGCGGTATTCTGTTACTTCAAAGGAAAATTTGTGAACGCATACTGGATCCAATTCGGATGAATGCCACAGATGTCGCGGCTGTGGTGGAAACAACCAATACGGAAGCGGCGCCCAGCGTGCCAACCGGTGCCGATGGGTTTTCCTGGGAACTCGCGATTCTGGGCACGCTTGGACCTCTGTGGGTTTCAGGACGTTACTTTGTGCCACTTGCACTCGTGAACCGCGCCAATAGAGATCTCGGCGCAAAGGCTCTTATCAACCTTTCCTATCATTGGAGACGCCCAGACACGGCCCGCGATTTCGTTGTGTTCGAGGGAGAACGCACGCAGATTAAGCCGGATCTGTGGCCGGGTGAAACCCGTCGTATCTTGTGTGAGATACAGGCGCCATCCGAGCCGGGACTTTATCTTTTGGAATTCGATCTGGTTGAAGAAGGCATCACATGGTTTTCAACCCAGGGCTTCGGTGGACCACTGCATGAGGTGGACGTTTTAGCGTTTAGCGATGTTAGCGGTAGACGCTAATAGTCCTTTGGGGATAAGCACGTTCAGCGTCAGACTCCAAGTCGCAGGTGGCACTGAAAGTAGCGAACGTCAGTGCCTCCATCAAGAGTCCGCGCGACTACGTCGCAGCGCTGAAGGCGGTGGGGGTTCCACTTTGTTGCTCACGCCACCGGCGCGTCGTCTCTTCGAACGAGCGCACCATTCCCTCATAGCTACCGGAGGTTGAATCGCGTGCAGACCGGATTGGCGATTTGACCGGCAGGTCGAAGCCGAGTTTCGGGTCGTCCCACTCACAACCGATCACGTCGTACTCCGCACGCCAGAAGCTGCTCAGTCCAAACGCAAGCATGGAGTCATCGGCGAAATACACGACGTGCGCCACACCTTTCGGGATGACGATTGCGCAGGCGTCCTTGTCCGACCACTCGAACTGCACGGTTTGACCGAACGTGGTCGATGTACGACGAATGTCATGCAATCCCAGGATCACTCGTCCTTGTGGCAGCGTGTAAAATTCATCGTAATCGACGTGCGCGTGTACGCCGCGTACGACGCCGGAACGAGAAACACAGGCGTTCCACTGAACGGCGTGGAACGAATTGGGCCATGACTCGCGGAAGATTTCGTACAGACATCCTCTTTCGTCGCGATTTGGGGCAGTGGGGACGACAGCACAATCATTAATCGAGATTGTCAACGGTGCGGGCATTATTATTCCTTTCAGGATAATGTCACCGATAAAGCTTGGGCTATAAAGGTGCGATGCTCAAAATAGTTGGGGAGCTAATGTGGCTGCTGCTCAAAGCAGCGATTTAGGAATGAACCTGTTTACTACATCATCGGCTGATCTGATCCTCCTGCTAGTCCTTGAGTATACCTCCGAATCGTCGCGCTGTCTCAGTGCGCTAATTTCGGATGTAACCCCGACATTTCCTGAGTATGCTCAAACCAAAATATCACGCCCTTTGTGGCGGAATTATCATGACTGGCTTTGCACAAAAAGTCGGCGAAGCCGAATAAATCAGAACCGGAAGCGGTAGCGACCGGGTCGCCGCTCATCTACGAAAGCGATGGTTGACAGTGAAACCCTTGGCATTTTCTTACCAACGCAGACCCGGTCGCTTACCGCTTCCGGTTCTGATACCGCTTCGCGAACCCCCTTCATTCTACTTTCGTGCAAAGCCATCATGACTACTAAGCTCTCTCGTTGCCGCTTCGATTCGTAGCCTAACCAGATGGATCGCCAGTTCGCGTCGATCTGCGGAGAGGCCAAGCGAGTGGGGGGATGCAGTATTCAGAAACCGAAACCGTAGCAACAGCAAAGATCCGTTCGCTGCGAAGACTGGAACGGCCACACGGCGCTCGCAACTGCTTCCCGCCGCGATCTCCCACTGCGCGAGCGTTGTGTCTCGGCCGTAAGTAATTTCCACGCGGCGCGTCGTTTCCGCCGGGCCTTGAAAGGCGTGAACCGCGAAATCGAAAACGAGATCGTTTTTGAGTGGAGTGCCAAAGTCGAACATCAGCTCAGCGACCGGGCCGTCATTCCAAACCCCGCCGGCCTCGGGTTCCGACCATCCCGAAGCAAGAAAACGCGCGCCTCCAGAGCCTGCTCGAAATTCTATCTCGGCGCCAACTGCGACTTGACACGATCTGCGCACCATATCAAAGCGAAGATCATCTTCGGGGTTCTGACTTGGCCGGCGCGCGGGAAGTCCACATACTGATCGGAGATAGACCAGGTAGTCGCCCCGACCGAAACCCTTTCGCAGCCGGAAATCCACGTCCCGTGGGTTTATTCCGAGCGAGGCCAATACTCCAGCGAGCTTCCTCGCCCACCAATCAGAACGACGCTCACTAAACGAGGAATTGGTATTGAGTGCTCGGGCGGCAAGTTCTACACCGAACGAGGGACTATCAAGCTGCTTCAGTACCCACTCTTGTTCGGGCGCCTCGTTACGGAGATATGATCCGGCTCGCGTTCCGCTTGCGAGAATGACGAGCGTTAGAAGGTTAAGGGTGTACAAGCGACACCTGGCGCGCCACGCCCGGAACAAAAAGTCCTGGGAAGGTTCGATGCTGCAGTCCCTGGCAAGCCGCCAACCACCGAGGCGTAAGAAGACTTCCTTCCGCACCAGCCAGCAGGAGGCCGGTACGACGCCCGAATCCAGCTCGGTCGGCGTCCATTTATGGTCAACACCTAATCCTTCGAGATTGATATGAATTGACTCAACTTGAAGTGGCTTCGGTGAATTTGCAGCGACGTTTGCAGCGGTACCCAGAACCAGGTCGGCTTGTACTGCCTCAAGAGCTTCACGGCAGGACGTCAGATGATTCGGAAGCCAGAGATCGTCGTGGTTCAGAAAAGCGATTAAAGGCGCGCGAGCTTCGGCAATACCGACGTTGTTTGGACCGGCCTGCTCGCCCCAGTTTCGATCGAGGTTGAGGAACCGAATGCGTGGATCCTCGAACCGCGCGACAACCTCAGCCGTATCGTCGGTGCATGCATCACCAATAACGATCATCTCCCAATCGGTGAAGGACTGGCGGCGCGCGCTTTCGATTGCGCAGGCCAACGCGCGGCTGCGATTGTACGTCGCGGTAACGATTGAGATCGCCGGTTGCCGTGTCGGGGTCGTCATTATCCGTCAGATTTTGTACGTGATCAGTGGTGTGTCGGCGGGCATCTGTGATTCCACAACATCGCAGGTCAATTCATTTGAGCATTGCTCCAATGAAACGCATCCTTGAATCGCTCAGCGCGAGCCATACGTTACAACCATCTCGCATCAGAACTCTTTTAGGTAACTGGCGTTCGCGGATACTAGCTTGCCAGATAATCTTTCAATCCGCGAATACGCGTGTGCGCGTCGCCTTTGCAGCCTGAGGACGCAATCTATACTATTAGGCTTTAGAACGTTGGACCCCAAAAAGCACATCCTTTACGTCGTTCACCGCTTCTGGCCTCACCCGGGTGGATCGGAGCGTTTGTTCTACGAGTTTGCACGGCGATCCGCGCGCGATGGGCACAGGGTGACAGTATTTACCACCCAGGCCTGGGATCCGGAGTCGTTTCACAAGCCGTGGAAGAAGCGTCTTGACGAGGGCGTCGAGCATCACGAGGGGCTCGAGGTTCATCGCTTCCCAATCAGAAACATTCCGCTGCAATTCAAAGTGCTTGGTGCGTTGAACTTGATCCCGGTTGACGCGGTACGGTTGCTATTTGGTTTCCCGAGCGTGTTGTTGCCCGAATATCTCCGTGAGGTCTTCATACGCAAACCGCAATTCGATCTAATAGTCGCCGGCGTCATGCCGTACACCCATCTCATATACCCAGCTGCGCGGCTCGCGCAACGCACCCAAACTCCGTGGATTTGTGTGCCACTTACTCATACTGGAACAGCCGGTGAACCGCCTGTGCGGGGACACCTTATACCTTACCAACTCAGGCTCATGAAACGCGCGGACGCGATTGTAACAGCAACCGAGGCTGAGAACGATGCGCTCGAAGCGCGAGGTCTTGATCGCTCGAAGCTTCGCACAGTGGGCGTTGGAGTAGAGCCTGATGAAATCGCCGGCGGGGACGGAGCTCGATTTCGCCAGCGGTTTCATGTAAGTGGTCCAATCGTGCTGCAGATATCTACGCAAACGCGTGACAAGGGAAGTATCGACGTTGTCGAGTCGATGAAGCTGTTGTGGGCCACCGGCAGTAAGGCCACACTGGTCCTGATCGGACAGATAGTCAACGACTTCGAGAGCTACTTTCTGGCCCTCGATCCGCTGTTGTATGAGCGGATACTCTGCTTGGGTTTTGTTGATGAGCAAACCAAGAAAGATGCACTCGATGCCTGCGATGTTTTGGTCATGCCGTCTCGAGCTGATTCATTCGGCGCGGTCTTCCTCGAGGCCTGGCTGTATGGCAAGCCGGTGATTGGGGCGCGCGCAGGAGGAATTCCCGCCGTGATTTCCGACGGCCACGACGGAATCCTGGTGGAGTTTGCAAACGTCCGGCAGATCGCGGATGCCATCAATTTGCTCCTTGATGACGCGACATTGGCCGGCTCCATGGGCCAACGGGGACGGGAGAAAGTCCTGAGCCGTTACACACGGGAAATAGTCTGTGATCGAATGAGCCAGGTCGTCGAGGACGTCATGCTGGGGAGCGGGACTGACGCGAAGTGAGAATAGGATTCGACATTAGCCATTCGGTGGGTCAGCGTTCCGGCCTTGGATCATATTCGATCGGTCTGCTGAAAGGTTTGGCGCGCGTGGCAACTGAAGAGGAGTTACTGGCCTACTCCTTTTTTTACGAGCGTTTTCCGGCCGGCTGGCGTCAAGCCAAATTACCGAATGCGGCGAACGTCAAACTTAATGACCCTGAATTACCCGAGCGACTTTTAAGGCGAAAGCTTCGTGCGGGTGGACTAAAGGCAGAGTCACTGTGGGGTGACGTTGACATTATTCACAGCAATGCGAACGTCGCACCGCTGCTTGAACACAGTCGACTTGTCTTCACAGTTTTCGATACGACGATTTATCTGTTTCCCGAGCTGCACACAGCCTGGAACTATGACCTGGTCAATCGAAATCTGCATTCAGCCGCTCGCAATGCAGCAGCACTCATCGCCATCTCTCAGCAGACGCGAGAGGATCTACAGAGATTTTTACATGTGCCTGACGACCGAGTGACAGTGGTTTACGGTGCCGCCGACGAAAGATTCCACGTACAAGTCGGACCTGAGGAAATCGAGCGCGTGAAGCGGAAGCACAATATCCAGGGTGAGTACATCCTCGCGGTTGGCACTCTCGAGCCGCGGAAGAATCTGGTTCGCCTGGTGCTGGCGTTCCGCAAGCTCGTTGAGAAGGGTTGCCGGCATCGGCTGGTGCTCGCAGGTCAACGCGGGTGGTTAAACGATGAACTCTACAACGTGATTGCGGGAGAACGACTGGGGGACAAGGTGCAATTCACGGGTTATGTGGACGACAACGATTTGCCGCCACTTTACTCGGGCGCGTCTGTGTTTGCGTATCCATCGCTTTACGAAGGATTCGGTTTACCACTCATAGAGGCACTTGCTTGTGGCGCCCCAACAGTGACGTCAAAGCGATCTTCACTTCCCGAAGTGGCAGGAAATGCTGCACTACTGGTAAACCCCGAAGATGAAGACGAGATCGCTGACGCGTTACTCCGGCTTATCGAGGACCACGCACTAAGAGAAGATCTATCTATGCGTGCCCGTGAACAGAGCAGGAGGTTTTCGTGGGAGCAATCGGCCCGCGAAGCACTTGCGGTTTACAAACGGGTTATGGAGCAGCGCGAGTAAGCAGGTTTGGTACTGGGTCAGTTTGGTTCAGAGTGTCCGGTAAACTTTTAGTTTGTCGCGGCGCCACGACAAGCTTATAGGACACCAAACTGACCATCACTGCAGATTTTGATTGATTGCCATGACTATTGGCGACAGCTATCATTAATTCGCGGTCCCACTTTCAGTCGTCCTTCTATAGCACTTTCTTTTATGGGGTCGTAAAGCGCCAACTAAGATAAGTTGTAGAGCTCGAGAACCGTGCCGATTGATTTGTGCATAGTCATTGTTAATTGGAACGGAGGCCAGTTCCTGCGGCGTTGCATCGAGAGCGTAAAACTATCACCGCCAAAAGTTTCATGGGAGATTGTGGTCGCCGACAATGCGTCTACCGATGAAAGCCTGACCTGGCTGCGACCTCTGGCCGCGAATGCCGAATCGAAGATACGTCTTATTGAGAACGCAGAGAACGTGGGGTTTGGCAAGGCGAACAATCAGGCAATAGCGGGCAGCGAATCGCCGCTTCTGCTTCTGCTTAACAACGATACTGAGGTGACTCCGGGGGCAATTGACCTGCTGATCCGCACCTTGAGTTCGGATGAAAGTATCGGCGCTTGTGGACCACGGCTGATAAATCCCGACGGCTCCCTGCAGGTAAGCGCATGGCGAAATCCCCCAAAGGCCTGGGAAATATTGATTTCGGGTTTAAGAATCTACAAGCTGATGCCGCGCAAGTTTCGTGGCGAGTTGCTGCTTGGAAGACACTGGGACCACGCACGACGCCGCCCGGTTGGAATGCTTTCGGCCGCAGCAATCCTCATAAGGTCAGCTGTCATCACGGAGATCGGCGCATTTGACGAGAGGTTCCACATGTATGCTGAGGACGATGAGTGGTGTCTTCGAGCCGTGCGCGCAAAATGGCAGTTGGTTTTTGAGCCTGGTGCAGTTGTAATGCATCACGGCGGCGCCGGCGCCATGGCGCGTTGGAGTAGCCTGGACCGGCAACTGAGAATCATCGATGAAGGCTTACGTTTCCAAAGATATTCTTTGTCGCGTACCCATTTGATCGGGAATCTTCTCGCATACTCCTTTGTGTTGTTTCTGGCGCATTCGTGGAACAAAGTGAGCGGCGGTCCAGTCGTGGAAACGAAAAGGAAGTTTGGCTTGTATCTCGATCACCTGAAGGGTGCCGTTAGGAAGAAGTCAACGGAATAAAGGCACTGTTAGTATCCGCCGGAAATTTGTTGAAGTTTCGTCGTTAACCTCTTTTTATGCCGCCGAGCGAACCAAACCTCACAGTGATCGTGCCGTGTTACAACTCGGAACGAACCATCCGCCATTGTCTTGATTCCATAGTCAACCAACAGACTTCGATCGCGTTTGACGTCATTGTCGTTGACAGCTCTGAAGATCAAACCTCAGAGATCGTGCGGAGCGAATTTCCTTCCGTACGACTGATCCGTCTCACACAACGCACTTTCGCGGGCGCAGCGCGTAACGTTGGAGTGCGGGCTACGGAAGCCGACTACTGCCTAATGATTGATTCAGACTGTGTGGCGGAATTCGATCTAATTGAAAAGGCCGTAACACGACACCGTGGAGCTGATTACGCGGCAGTGGGGGGCTCGCTGGCAAACGGAACCCCGCGAAGTCTGAGCGGATGGATCGGCTATCTAATCGAGTTTAAAGAATTCATGCCGACCACGCCCATGCGGCTGGAAAAGGGAATCCCCACTGCCAACATCACTTACCGTCGCGAGATTTTGGAGCGATATGGTTGTTTCGACGAAACGATGTGGCTGGCTGAAGATATTCTGCTTCACTGGAAGATGTATCAGGCTGGCGAACGCATTCTTTTCGATCCGGACATCAAAGTCACTCACCTGAATAAAACCGGATGGCGCCAGGTTTTGGGATATCAGGTGGATCTGGGCAGGCTTTCGGCGGTGGCCCGGCGACGCGGGGGTTTGCCAGGCGGCTTTCTTCTCAAGTATCCGCTGTTAATTCTGCTGATGCCTTTTGTGCGGACTTTCAGGGCCTTCTTGTGGTTTGCAAAACATGACCTCAGAGTACTTTTCGTTTTCCTGTTGATATGGCCTATGTATCTTCTCGCCGCGGGATTCTGGTCGTTTGGATTTCTTAGCGAAGGCAGGAAAGAGACGGTTGGTCCTTAGCTAAGGCCGCCCGGCCTCGCTCAGTCTGAGTCGGAAGCGCTGAATTGCTACATCGGCTGTGCCCAGGGCCGACTGATACCGATTTCGTTCCTGTCGCAGCAATTCCAGTTGGGCCAGCAGGCCCTGCTTTTCTAAACTGAGCCTTCGCCGCACGGTGTCACGCGCCTCCTCGGGGCGGATCAGGCCGACACCTACAAACAAGCGCTCAATGTTTTCAGGCTTCAATTGATTATCAACCTGTTCCATTCGTGCCTGGACAGCAAACTGTCTCTCGAAATTCTCTCGCAATCGAACCTGCAAGCCCTCCGCGCGTTGTTCCTCCCCGACCAATAAAACCCGCGTGACATCAAACAACCTCTCCTTTTCGAGATCGGAGACTCTCCTTGCGAGTCGCTCGACGTCAGCGCTGAGTCGGCGAATGCTTCTCCGAAGCTGGTCCATTGCGTCGGCGTCTTGCGGCGGCTCTGCAACGGAGTCAGGCGTGGTCTTTTTGACTGGCTCCTGAAGGGCGTCACGCTTCCTGGCGATGCCCGCGTGGCTATTGACGCCGAACATAAAAAGAAGACCAGCAAGCGCCAGATATTGTAGAAGCCTTGGTTGAGAATTTCTAAAGCTCGTCATGCGACTCCTCCTGCCATCATCGACCATGCCTTTTCTGTGACACGTATATCATCATGGGGTGTAGGCAACAATGATTTCGGTTAGTAAGAGACGTTACCCGGTACTATGCCCTTACAGAACCGAGCGCGGTAGCGCCGGATTCTAAAAGGATCGGGGCAGTGAAGTCAGTACCACCTCGCGCTAGCGGGTGGGTAGCAGCATTGCCAATGGCAATTGTCGATGGTCAATTGCACTTCAGGTTTGGAAGCCTTTAGATGGAGAATCGACAATCGGAAATATCAAGCCCACCCGTTACCGCGGTACTGCTTCAGGTTCGGCGGTTCTTTTTAGCATCCGGCGCTACCGCGCTCGGTTCTGTAAAGCAAGCGCGCCGCGAGTTTCACAACCAGACTGACTCCCTGCCTCGCGTCTGTCTAAACTTTACAACCGTACTCTGCTGGCATAATGTTTTGGGGACTCATAACACGCCAATCTCCCAACGCGGTTTGCATGAGAATATATTTGCGAAACGGGAGACAAATATGAACATGAAAGTCACACCGATAATCACAGTTCTCTTGCTCTGTGTGGTGCAGTGGCCGACCGCGTCGCAAGGGTTTTCCGTTATCACCCCTTTCCCGCTGTCAGACCCAAGCGAAGAGCGTTCGTTGGCCGAGGTGCGCTATCGACTCGACGCCAACAGAAGTCGATTCATGCTACGAGCGTTTGCCGGGGGTTTACTTTGGTTCAAGGGCCATGATCACTTTATCGCCGTTCGAGATTTTGCAGGCGAAGTCAGGCTCACGCCGCAAGCGATTTCACCGGCATCTTTGGAGATGACCATCAGGAGCAACTCGCTGGAGGAAACTCGGGATGTCTTCACCGAGCAGCAGAAACAAATAATTAACCGGGAGCTACGAGAGATCGTCCTGGAAACCGAAAAGTATCCAAGCATAACTTTCAAGAGCACGAATGTAACTGGGAAGCTGCTTCGAGACGGCTCATTCGAAGGGAAGATTGAGGGCGAACTGACCATGCATGGCGTGACCCGCCGCATCCGGATTCCAACGCGCGTCAACCTGGTGGGAAACGACCTGCGGGCGCAGGGCGAGTTCACCGTCGATCGAAGCGATTTTAATGTAAAGGCTACCTCGGCTTTTCACGGCACAGTTCGCGTGAGGAATAAGCTAAAGTTTACCTTTGACATTATGGCCCATCGGTACTGAACACAAGTCAGAGGTCAGAGGTCATGGGCGCGTAGTTTAGAGTTCAACCTTCAGGTTGCGTCTTGCCCAACCACACAAGCTAAAGCTTGAACTCTGAACTACCCGCCCTTACCTCTGACCTCTGACTTCTGACCTAATTCACTCAGACGGCGCCGAACGTATCGTTGCTCGACTTCGTTCGACGTCAACGGCAGCGCGCGCGCGTAAGCCTTCGCAGCCTCTTCACTGCGCTCAAGTCGTCTTAACAAGTCCGCACGCGCGGCGTGGAAGAAGTAATAGTGGTCAAGCTTTCCTTTCGCGCCAACTTCGTCGATCAGTTGCAACCCCTGCTCGAATCCCGCACTCATGGCGACGGCAGCGGCGTGGTTCAACGCCACTATAGGTGATGGATCGATTCGCATTAGCTCGGAATAAAGCGCCACAATTTGACGCCAATCAGTTTCCTCCGCCGTTTTAGCTTCTGCATGGACCGCCGCGATAGCTGCCTGCAGTTGATAAGGCCCAACGCGGCGCAACCGAAGCGCCATTTCCACCATTCGTAAGCCCTCATCAATCTCGTTTTGATTCCAGCGCGAGCGTTCCTGCTCTTCGAGAGTCGCCAGTTCACCCTGCGTATTGATACGCGCCTCACGCCTTGAGTCTTGCAGCAGCATCAGTGCCAGAAGGCCGAAATTTTCCGGCCGATCAGATTCGCCGGGCATCAACTCGCAAAGCACTCGAGCAAGTCGAATTGCCTCGAGACATAGATCGTTTC